>Ga0073934_10005381_pt1 | contig 19920 bp, 23 predicted proteins | sample LarsenN4metaG_FD_76834 | JGI IMG/M metagenome (GOLD analysis project Ga0073934, IMG submission 76834) | Hot spring sediment bacterial and archeal communities from British Columbia, Canada, to study Microbial Dark Matter (Phase II) - Larsen... ... | reverse complement strand
CTTCACCGCCGGCAGCCGCACGGCGTTCGCCGGCGGCTGGGCCGCCTACGAGCTGGGCATGGAAATCCGCAAGCGCATGGCGGAGCGCGCCGCGAAGATCTGGGAGTGCGACCCCTCCGAGGTGGCCTACGGCGACGACGGCGTCATCCGCGGCCCCAACGACAGCGAGGGCAAGGAGCGCAAGTTCACGTTCAAGGAGCTTGCCGGCCAGCTGGGTCGCACCGGCGGCACGATCGACGTCTCCACGAACGTGAACAAGACCTCGGTGGGGCCCGCGTTCGCCGGCCACATCTGCGATGTCGCGGTCGACAAGGAGACCGGCAAGGTATCGGTATTGCGCTACACGGCGGTGCAGGACGTGGGTACGGCCATCCACCCGAGCTACGTGGAGGGACAGATCCAGGGCGGCGTCGCCCAGGGGGTGGGCATGGCCCTCACCGAGGAGTATCACTTCGGCGCCGACGGGCGCATGCAGAACGCCTCCTTCCTCGACTACCGCATGCCGACGGCCCTCGACCTGCCCATGATCGAGACCGTACTCGTCGAAGTGCCGAACCCAGGCCACCCCTACGGCGTCCGCGGCGTCGGCGAAGTGCCGATCGTGCCGCCGCTGGCCGCCGTCCAGACGGCCGTCGCCGAGGCGATCGGCGTCCACTTCAACGAGCTGCCGATCACGCCGGACCGCATCGTCGAGGCCCTCTACCCGGACGAATAGCCGGCATCCGCGGCGGGGGCCGGGGAGGGAGCGCAGCGTGCGGCCCCTTCCCGGCGCCCCGCCTATGCTCGAGGCGCAGACATGGTGACCGTCTACATCCCCGCGGCGCTGCGAAAGTTCAGCGGCGACCGCGAGAAAGTGGACCTGGAGCTCGCGGGCGGCGGCAGCTTGCGGCGCGTCATCGATCTGCTGGAAAAGGAGTGTCCCGGGATCAAGGAGCCCCTCATGTTCGAGGGCGGCATCCACCCCTCCATCGCCGTCTTCATCAACGACGTGCAGGCCGCCGCGGGCATCATCGAGCAAGTGCCGGAAGACGCGACCGTCCGCCTCCTGCCGGCGATGGGCGGCGGGGCGCTGCAGGGCTCCGCGCCGAGACGCAGCCCTCGGGAGGCCCCGGCGACGTAGTCCCGGCCGGCGGCCAACGCCCGCGGTCAAAGGCGCGCGCCCCCACCTGCCGGAGACGGCGCACACTAGCGCGCGAAGCCTCCCATGCCGAGAATAAGGCGATGAACGAAACGGCCGCCGGGGGGCCGAGCGACGTCCGCCTTCCCTTCCCGCTTCAGGAAGGCGAACGCATCATCCTGCTCTGCCGCCGCCATTGGATCTACCTCTGGCCCACGATCGTCCTCCAGCTGCTCTTCGCGCTCGTGCCCATCGCCGCCGTGGGCCTCCTCCTCCGGGCGCTGGACGCGTACGAGGGCGCCGCCGCCCAGGTCTACTGGATCGCCTCCGTGGTCTACTTCCTCTACTGGGCGGCGCGCATGTTCCTGACCTGGTATCGCTATCACAACGACATCTGGGTCATCACCGACCAACGGATCGTCGATAGCTTCAAGCGCCATCCCTTCAGCCTTCGCATTTCCACCGCGGACCTCGTGAACATCCAGGACATGTTCGTCGAGCGGGACGGCATCCTGCGCACCGTCCTCGATTTCGGCGATATCGTCTGCCAGACGGCCGCCGAAGGCCAGGACTTCCGCCTGCCCGGCATCCCGGACCCACGGGCCGTGCAGGCCCTCGTCGACCGCCAGCGAGACCGGGCGAGACAGAGCGCCTAGGCGCAACTCGCTGGCGCCCTACCCTTGTAACGAATGCAGGGCCCGGAACGTTCTTATTAGTGCCGCAGGGATTAGGCGGCGAACAGAGTCCACGGACGGACGATAGATAGCCGGGTGGCACAGATCCGATGCCCGAACTTGGTTGCCAACGGGCATCGAGGAGCCTAATGGCAAAACCGACCGGCCTGCTTCCCTAGAGAAGCAGGTTTGTTGTGTACGCGAAAGTCAGTCCGAGGAAGATCCGCAACTTGGGGAAATCCCTGCGCACACTCTACCGCCTGCGACGGGCAATCCTGCCGGTCATTGGCTACTGGGCGGTGCTATTCGCGCTCTCCACCAGGGCCGATTTTCCGGACGTCGAAGTGCCGAGCTTCGTGCTGCCGGGGATCGTGATCGCCGGCCTGCCGGTCGTCGCCCTCGCGTCCATCCTCATCTTCCACGTGGCCCATGAGTCCGGCAGCGACCTCGCCCTGCGCGATGAGCTGACGGGACTCGGCAACCGGAGGGCGTTCGTGGCCCAGGCGCAGACGCTCCTCAAGGACGCCCCGCCGGGCAAGATCGGCCTCGTCCTCGTCGACGTCGACGGCCTCAAGTACGTCAACGACAACTGCGGCCACCAGGCAGGCGACGAACTCCTGGAGCAGGTCACCCGCCACGCGGAAGCGAAAAAGCTCAAGCTCTTTCGCATCGGCGGCGACGAATTCGCCGTGCTCATCGACCGGTCGAAGGGGCAGCAGATGACCGAGGCCATGAAGTCGCTGGAGCCGTTCGCGGTGGAATTCGAAAGCTGCGGCCACAGTCACGAGGTGCGCGTCTCATACGGTTCCAGCTCCAACCGCAGCGGCGAGAAGTTCGAAGAGCTCTTCCGGCGCGCCGACGATAACCTGCTTCGCCACAAGCGCCTCCTCTACAGGTCCGGCTGGGTGCCCAACCATCCCGGCGCGGCCGAGGACGAGGCGCAAGTCGCGCCCGCTGCGGTGGAGCCGGCCCGCCGCCTGCGCCTGCTGAGCTAGACCTTAGCCCGGCTCGAACCGGCGCGCTGGACCCGCGGGCCCTGCCGGTCCGCGTTCCCGGCGGGCGGCTCCACGTCCGGGGCGAAGGCCTGGTCTTCCCCCGCGGCCTCTTCCCCGCCTTCGGCTTCCGAGTCCGCCGGCAGCACGATGTGGCGGCTCTCGATCAGGTAATCGAGGGCGACGCGGGCGCCTGCCGTCAGGGGCAAAGCCAGCAATACCCCGACGATGCCGAGCAGCTCCGCGCCGGCGAGCACGGCAATGAGCACGATCACCGGCGGCAGGTTGAGGGTGCGCCCGTAGACGCGCGGCACGAGGAAGCGGTCCTCGAACTGCTGATAGGCCACGAAGCCGATGAGCACGGCGAGCGCGCGCGTGGCCGAGTCCTGCAGCGCGGCGGCCACCGGCGGCACGGTGGCGATCATTGCCCCGACGAGCGGCACGACGTCCGCGAACCCGGCCAGGACCGCGAACGCCAGCGGGTTGGGCACGCCGATGATGCGCAGCAGCACGAACGTGTAGACGGCGATCGCAAGCGACGTGATCGCCTGGCCGCGGAGGTAGCCGCCGACGACGCGGGTCATGGACTGGAACAGCCTTTCGAGCTCGTCCTTGCGGTTCGGAGGGATGAACTGGCTGATGAAGTGCCCCAGGCGCGGCGTGTCCGCCAGGAGGTACGCCGTCATGACGACGATCGTGATCACGGAAAGCGTCAGGGCCAGGACCCGCTGGCCCACGTCCACCGCGGCGCGGCCGGAGACCACCTCCCCCCAGTCGATGTTCCGCGCCCGCTCCTGCAGCTCGACGTTGATGCCGAAGTTCGCGAGCAGCTCCTCGATCTCGCGCGCCGATTCCGGCAGGTTGTCGCGGACGTCATCGAATTCCTCTACGAGAACCGGGACCATGTAGCTGAAAAGCGCGACCACGGTGACGATGAAGAGCACCAGGAGCAGGAGGACGGCGTGCGGCCTCGGCACGCCCTTCGCGACCAACCACTCCACGAACGGCAGCAGGCCGATCATGAGGACCAGGGATACCAGAAGCAGGAGGATGACGGGCCAGAGCTGGATGACGGCCCAGAGGGCGAGCAACGCCAGGGCGATGATGATGACGCCCCGGACGGAGACCTCGATTTTCAGCATCAGTGCATTTCTATCTCGCCCGCAGCCTTCACTCTACAGCCTGGACGGCGGCCCATGCCACCCGAGCGGCCCCGGCCGCGGCGGCCGCCGCGATTCCGCCACGGCTTCGATATATAATCGGTCGTGAGATGACAACCGACGTAGAGTTCACGTTTCAGGAGGCCGTCCGGACCCTGGGCGTCACGCCCGAAAAGCTGGAGCAGCTCATCGCTGAGGGCAAAATCAAGGCCGTCCGGGAGGGGATCTTCACCCGCATCCCCCGGCGCGCCATCCTCGACTACATGGCCGAGGTGAGCGCCGTCCCGGCCCTCGAGCGCAGCAAGCGCCGCTGAGCCGCGGCGGGGCCGATGGCCGCGTTCCTTCTCTGGCTTATCCTGCTCGTGCTCTGCTGGCCGCTGGCCCTGCTTGCCCTCATCCTCTATCCGGTCGTCTGGCTGCTGTTGCTGCCCTTGCGCCTCTTCGGGATCGCCGTGGACGGCGTCCTGCAGTTCATTCGCGCCGTAATCCTCCTGCCCGCCCGCGTGCTCGGCGGAAACCGCCGGCGCGGCCAATCCGTAGGTACCTGAAGGAGGCGCCCTTTGTGCCGGAGCATCAAGACCCTGCGCCGCGGTAAGGAGCGCGCCACACAGGACGAGGTCGAGGCGGCGGCGCTTCAATTCGTCCGGAAGATCAGCGGCTTTCGCGCGCCCTCCCAGCGCAACAGCGAGGCGTTCGAGGCTGCCGTCCGCGAGATCACGCAGGCGTCCGAGCGCTTGCTGCATTCGCTCACCGCCAAAGATGGCGACCGAGAGCCGGCCGGGCGGGCTTAGCCGCCGCCGTCTGCTGCGCCTGGCCGCATGCGCGCCGCTGGGGGCCCTCCTGGCTGCCTGCGGCGGCTCCAGGGCCGTGCCCCGCGCCGGCGACGCGGCCGAATCAGAGCCGCCGCCCACGAGCACGCCGGAGCCGCCGTTCGTGGTCGCGGCGGGCGAACAGCAGCGGCTCCTCATGGAGGCCTCCCCGTACGAGACGCCCCTGTACGTCTTCGGCAGCGGGCTGCCGGGGCCGGTGCTCGCCGTCCTGGGCGGCGTCCACGGCAACGAGCCGGGCGGCTGGATGGCCGCCGAGCGCGTGCAGAAAGAGCTGCGGCCGGCCGCCGGCGCCCTCATCGTCCTGCCCCGCGCCAACCGGCTCGCCATCCGCGACTTCGTCCGTACCACCGACGAACTGGGGGACCTCAACCGCCTCTATCCCGGCTCGCCCGACGGCCAGCCGATGGCGCGCATGGCCTTCGAGATCGTGCGCGTGTTCCGCGAGCTCCGCGCCTCGGTCGTATTGGACCTGCACGAGTCCTGGGCGTTCTACAGGGACAGGACCGAGACGCAGACGGGGACGGCGTACCTGGGCCAGACGGTATCGAGCTCGACGCCCGAGGGCATGGCCCTTGCCCGCGACGTAGTCGATGCCGTGAACCAGCGGGTCCAGGCGCCGCGGGAGGAGCTGTTCCTGCGCGAGTGGCCGCCGCGCGGTTTCGGGCTGGGGGCGTCCGTCCCCGGCGCCACTCCGGCCGCGGAGGCGGGGACGATGGGCCGCGGCGCCGCGTTCGGCGGCAGCCGGTCCAGCCTGGGGCTATCGGCCTACGTGCCCGGCCTGACGCCCATCCTCGTCGAAATGGGTCAGCAGCAGCCGATCGAACGCCGCGCCGCCCTCCACGTCGAGATCGTCAACGAGGTCGCGCGCCGGATCGGCCTGGTCTGAGCTACCACACCGGCAACGGGGCAACGGGTACCGGCTCAGAAGGGCGAATGGGAATGGCTCTCGCCGTGGCTGTGGCTATGGCCGTGCTCGTCTTCGTGGTCCCCGCTCTCGCCCGCGGACTCCCCGCCGGATTCGCCGCCGCCGGAAAGCCCCTTGATCACGGTAACGCGGAATGAGAAGAGACGTTCGCTCACGGTCCCGTCCCGCGGGCAGTTCACGGGCTCGCCCGCGCGGTTGAAGGGGCGCGATACTTCGAACTCGAGACCGCACTGGGGGCAGCGATAGTCGTAAAGCGGCATTGTCCTCCAACCTCCGAGTCTTGCCAGGGCCAAACCCTATCCTACACGAGCACTCGTCCGGAGGCGGATACCCTCGATGACGCTATAATTGCCGCGTGACGCTAGAAGCCGAAGCCCAGGTCTTGCTGGACGACCTCCGCGACCAGGGCTTCAAGATCACCTCCCCCAGACACCTCGTCATCCAGTCGATAGCCGCCCGGAGCGAAAACTTCACCGCCGAAGAGCTGGCCGCCGAGCTGACGCCCATCGGCCGGGCGACGGTCTACCGCACCCTCAAGCTGCTGCTCGACCAGGACCTCATCTGCCGGGTGGTCCTCAACGACGGCTCCGTCTGCTACCGCCTCAGCCACCGCGGCCATCACCATCACCTCGTCTGCGTCAGCTGCGGCGCCACCGAGGACGTCCGTCTCTCCGACGTCGAAGCGGTGATCGACCGCGTCCGCGGTTCCACCGACTACGACGTCGTCGGCCACCGCATCGAGGTCTACGGCTTCTGCCCCCGCTGCCGCGGCCTTCAGCCCGCCTAACGCGGCCCTCTGCGCCCGGAAGGCTCCTCCCGCCCCACCCCTTTGACGGCCGCCGCGCGATGAGATAACATCTCAATCGCACTTGAGACGCAGTATCATTTCGCTCGCGCGCCGGCCGCTGCTGCCGCTTGCGACCGCGCTGCTTCTGCCCCTGGCGCTCTGCGCCTGCGGCGGCGACGGCAACGGCGGCGGCGAGGACCGCCTTCGCGTGGTCGCCACGACGACCCAAATCGGAGACTTCGCCCGCCGCGTCGGCGGCGACCGCATCCGCCTCACGGTCCTGCTCCACGCCTCCCAGGACGCGCACGACTTCGAGCCGCAGGCGAGCCAAATCCGCGCCCTCGCGGAGGCGGACGCCGTCCTCGTCAACGGCCTCGGCCTCGATGCCTTCGTCGATGCGGCGGTCCGTCAATCGGACGCGAAGGTCGTCACCGTGACGCAAGGAGCCCGCACGCGCGCCTCCAGCGCGGCCGCGGACAAAATCGACCCCCACGTCTGGTTCGACGTTGCGAACGCGAAACGCATGGTCGAGAACATCCGCGACGCCTTGAGCGCCGCCGACCCCGCCAACGCCTCCTCCTATGAGCAAAACGCTGCCGCCTATCTGGCCGAACTCGACGCGCTGGACCAATCGGTGCGGGACGCCATCGCCGCCATCCCCCAGGCCTGCCGCAAGCTCGTGACCGATCACGAGGTGCTCGGCTATTACGCTCAGGCCTATGGCCTCGAGTTCGTCGGGTCGGTGGTCCCCAGCACTTCGAGCGAAGCAAGCGCCTCGGCGGCGGACGTGGCCGGGATCGTCCGCCGGATCAGGGAGTTGGGCGTGCCGGCCGTGTTCGCGGAGGCGTCCGGGAACCCGGACCTCGTCCGCCAGGTGGGCCGCGAGGCGGGCGTCAAGGTGGTCGATGGCCTCTACGGCGATTCTCTGGGCCCGCCGGGGAGCGACGGCGCCACTTATGTCGACATGATGCGTTCCAACACCGCGAAGATCGTCGCCGCCCTGCGCCCCTGCGGCGCCTGAGGGCGCTTCCCGCCCTCGGGCGAAACCGGGGCCTGGCTTACAATTGACCCCGTGGGGTACTATCCCGTCTTCCTGGAGCTCGGCGGCCGCCGCTGCCTCGTCGTCGGCGGCGGCGAAGTCGCTGCGGGCAAGGTCCGCGGCCTCCTCGAGGCCGGCGCGCAGGTCACGGTCGTGGCCCCGCGCCTCGCCGAGTCCCTGCGCGGGCTCCTGGAGGCCGGCAAGCTCCGCCACACGCCGCGCGAATACCGGGAAGCGGACCTCGAGGGCCACGAGCTCTGCTTCGTCGCCACCGACGACGGGCTCGTCAACGGCCGGGTTGCCGCGGATTGCCGGCGGCGAGGCATCTGGGTCAACGCCGCGGACGACCCGGCGAACTGCGACTTCATCCTGCCCGCGGTGGTGCGGCGCGGCGAGGTGGTCGTCGCGGCGTCCACGGGCGGCGCCAGCCCGGCGCTTGCCCGCCGCCTGCGGGAGGAGCTTACCGCCTTCCTGGACGAGGACTACGCCCCCCTGGCGGACCTCCTTCGCGACGCCCGCTCCGAGGTCCGCTCCCGGGGCCTGAAAGTGGACCCCGAGACCTGGCAGAGGGCCATCGACGCCCGCCTGCGAGCGCTCGTGGCGCAGCGGCGGCTCGGGGAAGCCCGCGCCTACCTCCTCGAAGGCCTTGGCGTCAGCGCCGCCGCACCGGAGGCCTGAAGCCGTGCGACCCCTTCGTCTCGGCACCCGCGGCAGCTTGCTCGCCCGCCGGCAGGCGGAGATGGCGGCCGAAGCCTTGCGCCGCGCCGTCCCGGACCTCGAGATCGAAACCGTGCTGGTGCGGACCGAAGGAGACCGTCGCGCCGCCGAGCCGCTGGAGGCAATCGGCGGCCAGGGCGTGTTCGTCAAGGACATCGAAGCCCGCCTCCAGGCGGGCGAGATCGACCTCGCCGTGCACAGCCTCAAGGACATGCCGCCGGACACGCCTGCCGGCCTCGTCGTCGGCGCCTACCTGCCCCGGGACGACGCCCGCGACGCAATCGCCGGCCGCGACGGCCTCGACCTGGCGCGCCTGCCGGCCGGCGCCCGCATCGGCAGCGACAGCCGCAGGCGCGCCGTCCAGCTCCTGGCGATCCGCCCGGACCTTCGCATCGAAAGCATCCGCGGCAACGTCGATACAAGGCTGCGCAAGGTCGACGCCGGCGAGTACGACGGCGCCGTACTCGCCGTGGCAGGGTTGCAGCGCCTCGGCCTCCTCGCCCGCGCGACCGACGTCTTTCCGCCCGAGGCCGTCCTCCCCGCGGCCGGCCAGGGTACCATCGCCATCGAGTGCCGCGAGGCCGACAGCGAGGTCCTCGGTCTCCTGCGCGCCGTCGACGACGCCGCCACACGCACCGCTGCCCTGGCGGAGCGCGCCTTCCTGCGCGCCCTCGGGGCCGGCTGCCGCCTGCCCATCGGCGCCTACGCCGTGGTCGCGGACGGCGAAGTACGCCTCGCCGCCATGCTGGCCGATGACGCGGGCGGCGTCCACCGCGGCGAAGCGCGAGGGCCCGCCTCCTCCGCCGAGACGGTCGGCAGGTCCCTCGCCCTGCGGCTCCGGACGGAGGCGGGGGCGTGAGCGGTTTCGTCTCCCTCGTCGGCGCGGGGCCGGGCGATCCGGGCCTGCTGACGCTCGCGGGCCGCGACCGCCTGGCGAACGCGGACGTCGTGGTCTATGACCGCCTCATCGATCCCGCGCTCCTGGCGCACGCGCCGGAAACGGCCGAGCGCGTCTACGCGGGAAAGTCGCCGTCGAGCAAAGCCCTCACCCAGGAGGAGATCAACGCCCTGCTGGTGGAATTGGGCCGCGCCGGCAAGCGCGTGGTCCGTCTCAAGGGGGGCGATCCGTTCGTGTTCGGCCGCGGCGGCGAGGAAGCCTTGGCGCTCGCGGCCGCGGGGGTTCCCTTCGAAGTAGTACCCGGGGTCACTTCCGCCGTGGCGGCCCCCGCCTACGCCGGCATCCCGGTCACCCACCGCGGCCTGGCGTCCAGCTTTGCCGTGGTCACCGGCCACGAGGACGAAGACAAGCCTGACGCAAGCGTGGACTGGCGCTCGCTGGCCGGCTCCGTCGACACGATCGTCGTGCTCATGGGGCGGGCCGCGCTGGGGGGCGTCGCCCGGGCGCTGATCGAGGGCGGCAGGCCGGCGTCCACTCCCGCCGCGAGCATCGAATGGGGGACGACCACGCGCCAGCGCAGCGTCTCCGCCCCTCTCGGCGGGATTGCGGAAGCCGTGCGCGACGCGGGCCTCGCCTCGCCGCTGCTCACCGTCGTCGGCCGCGTGGCCGAGCTGCGAGAGCACCTGCGCTGGTTCGAAGGCAGGCCGCTGTTCGGGCGGCGCGTGCTGGTCACCCGCACCCGCGCCCAGGCCAGCGCTTTGTCCGACCTCCTTCGCCGCCATGGGGCCGTGGCCGTCGAAATCCCCGCCCTGGAGCTGCAGCCCGTCGCTTCCGAAAGCGATTTCGAGGCCGTGGCCGCGGCCCTCGAAGCCGGACGCTACGCCTGGTGTCTGTTCACCAGCGCCAACGCTGTCGATTTCGTTTTCGCGTTTCTGGACCGCGCCGCGCGGGACGCCCGCGTTTTCGGCGGCTGCCGGGTTGCCGCTCTGGGTACGGCCACCGCTGCCGCGCTCCGCGCCCGCGGCCTTCGCGCCGACCTCGTGGCGGGCGAGTTCACGTCCGCGGGACTCCTGGACGCCCTGCCCTTGGACGTCGGCGGCCAGCGCTTCCTCCTGCCGCGCGCCGAAGGCGGCAGCGAAGACCTCACCGGCGGCCTGAAGGCCCGCGGCGCCCTCGTAGACGAGATCGTCCTCTACCTCTCTGCCGTGCCGGCGGCCGCGGATGCCGAGGCGCTGGAGCTCATCCGCTCCGGAGGCATCGATGCCGTCACCTTCGCGTCGTCGTCGTCGGTGCGCAACCTGGCCGCGCTCCTCGGCGAAGACTTCAGCCGCCTGCGCTCCTCCACCGTGGCGTGCATTGGCCCGCTGACGGCGGCGACGGCGCGCGAGCTCGGCCTGACCGTCGCCGTGGAACCCGCGACGCATACGCTCCCCGCGCTGGTGGAGGCGCTCGTGCGGCACTACGAGGGCGCGCGGGCGTGAGCGGCCGTATCCGACCGATGGCGATCTGCGTCTTCAGGCGCCCGGACGGCGCCATCCTCGTCGCGCCCGGATATGACGAGACCAAGCGGCAGCTCTTCTACCGGCCCCTGGGAGGCGAAATCGAGTTCGGGGAGACGGCCGAGGCGGCCTTACGCCGCGAGATCCAGGAGGAACTGGGCTCCGACGTGGAGGGCGCGCGCCTCCTCGACGTCAGCGAGAACCTGTTCACCTACCGCGGCGAGCCGGGCCACGAGATCGTCTTCGTGTTCGAAGGGCGCCTCAGCAAGGCTTCCTTGTACGAGACCGACGTCGTCCCCTGCGACGAGGGCGGCAGCCCCTTCGAGGCCCACTGGGTGCCGTTGGACGCCTTCGGCGGCGATGCCCGGCTCTACCCGGACGGCCTCCTGGACCTGCTGCTCCGGTCCGGCTGACCGTTTTCGGCGCGGTTGCATCCCAAGGGCCGCCCGCCGCCGTAAGCTTTCGCAGTGAGAGAGTTGGTCCTGATCGCGGCCGCCGGCGCCGCGATGCTCTTCGGCTGCTCTTCGCCTCCCGCTTCCGCGCCGGGGGCGCCGTCAGGCCCGCAGGCCGCGGCGGCGCCCGTCCCCACCCTGCCTCCGCTTCCGCCCGGCACGGCCATGACGGTGCGCGTCATGTCCTACAACGTCCTCTGGGGCGGCGGGATCGACCGCCGCTTCGAGGCCAACTACCTGGGATGGCAACGCCCGCTCTTCGCCGGGCGCAACCGGCTCGCGGACATCGTTTCCGTGATCGAGGAGGCGCGGCCGGACATCCTCGCCGTGGAGGAGGCGGCCGGTTGGGAAGAAGGCTCCCCCAGCCCGGCCGAGGATTTGGCGCGCCGCCTGGGGATGCACTACTACCTGGCGCGCAACCCCTACGAGATCAACACCGCCCTCTTCTCCAGGTTCGAGATCGAGAGCGTGCTCGACCTCGTGCCTTACTTCGGCTCCAATTCCGGTCTCGTCGCCGTCCTGCGGCTGCCGGACGGGTCGTCGTTGGCCGTCGCCGCCGTCCACCTGGACCCGTTCACCAGCCGCATGCGCTCCTGCCAGTTGGACGTCTTGCTGGAGGCGCTGAAGCCGTTCGAAGGCCGGCGCGTGCTGCTCCTGGGCGACATGAACTTCCGGCTTCCCAACGCCGCCGAAGCCGCGAAGCTCCGCGACGCCGGTTGGGGGCTCCTAGCAGTGGAGGAGACCTACCGCATCGACCAGGTGTGGGCCCGTCCGGCCGAGGGCCTCCAGGCCGAGCCCCTGTGGACGGCGGCTACCGTCCCGGGCAGGGAGCCCCTCCTCTCCGACCACTTCCCCGTCGGCGCGACGGTGACGGTGCAGGGCGAAACCGCGGACGCGCCCGAGATCGCCACGCCCCGCACCACGTGCGTGCCGGAGCCCCGTTGACGCCGCTCCCGCCCGGGCGAACGCGCACCCTGAGCGGCCCGGCGAGCTTATACTTCGCGTAGTCCCGGTCCAGCAAACGAAACAGCCGCAAGACCTATCGAGGTAGGCAGTGCCCCTGACAGCCGAACAAGTCCACGAAATCGCCCATGCCCTGCACAAGGCGGAGCACGACCGCGCCCCCTTGCCGCCCATGACGGAGCAGTACCCGGAGATCGAGGTCGCCGACGCCTATGCGATCCAGATCGAGGGCATCCGCGAGCGCATCGCCGCCCACGGCGGAGCCATCGCCGGCTGGAAGGTCGGCCTGACCAGCAAGGCGATGCAGAAGATGCTCAACGTGCAGGAGCCGGACTTCGGCCTCCTGCTGGACAGCATGCGCATCGAGGAAGGCGTGGAGGTGGACTGCTCCCAGTTCATCTGGCCGCGCGTCGAGCCGGAAGTGGCGTTTCAGCTCAAAGGAGACCTCAAGGGGCCCGGGGTGACGGCCGAACAAGTCATGGCGGCGACCGAGTACGTCATGCCCGCGCTCGAGCTCATCGACAGCCGGATCAAGGACTGGAAGATCAAGCTCTGCGACACGATCGCCGACAACGCGTCCTGCGGCCGCTTCGTCCTCGGCGGCCGGCGCACGCCGCCGGGCGGGTTCGATATCCGCCTCATCGGCATGAACTACTACGTAGACGGCCACCTGGTTTCCACGGCGACGAGCGCCGCGGTCATCGGCAACCCGGCGGAGGCCGTGGCCTGGCTGGCCAATACGCTCGCCCAGTTCGGCCACTACCTGGAGGCGGGCCAGGTGGTGATGCCCGGGTCGCTTGTCGCGGCAGTGGACGCCAAGCCCGGCGGCCACGTCCGCGCCGACTTCGATCGCCTGGGCTCCGTGGAGCTGCGCTTCAGATAGACGTACCGGAGACGGCCGGGGCTAGAAGTGCACGTCGGCGCCCTGGCCGCCGGCGACGGCGATCGCTTCGCCGCTGATGCCTATGGCAAGCGGCGAGCAGAGGAACGCCGCCACGTAAGCGATGTCCTCGGCAGTCGTCGCGTGCTTCAGCAGCGAGCGCTCGTCCAGCTCCTTCCGGAGCTCGTCGACCGTCCGGCCCGTCTCCCGCGCCTGCTGCTGCAGCCGTTCGTAGGTGGCCTCGGTCACGGTAAGGCCCGGATAGATGGCGTTCACCGTGATGCCGTATTTGCCCAGGGCGTTCGCCCACGCTTTCGTCAGGAGGACCGTGGACGCGTTGCGCACGCCGCCGCTCATGTTCGTGCCCGGCGAGCGGCCCGCGAGGCCGCTGATGTTGACGATCCGGCCCCAGCCCGCCTGCTTCATGTAGGGCACCGCCTCCCGCGCGACGCGCAGATAGCCGATGGCCTTCTCCTCGAAGTCGCGCAGGATCTCGCCCTCGTCCAGGGTCTCGATGTCGCCCTGGGCGCCTCCTACGCGCGCCGCGCTGTTGATCACGATCTCGCAGCCGCCCAGCGCCTCCGCCGCGTGCTTCACGAAAGCCTTGATCGAGGCCGGTTCCAGCGTGTTGACCTGGACGGGGATAACCCTGCGGCCGGTCTCCTTGGCCAGCTCCGCCGCCGCCTCCCGCAGCGTCGCCTCGTTCCGGGCGCCGATGGCGACGTCGCAGCCCTCGCGGGCCAGTTGCCGCGCTATCGCCTTGCCGATGCCGCGGCTGCCGCCGCTGACGATTGCCTTCTTGCCCTGCAGTTGCAGGTCCATGCAACGAGCCTCCCTCGTCCACTGAGCTTTCGATACCGGGCGCTTGCAGCGTACCGGCTCCCGACATGGAGCGCAAAGCCAGCCCGCCCGTCCCGTACCGTCTCCGCGATGTCGCGACGCGCGCCCAAGACACGGGCGCTGACTGCGGCTGAGGCTGGGACGCCGGGGCCGGGGACCCAGGCCGAGCCCGCCGAAGGACCCGGGTTTGGGGAACAAGCGGCAAGAACCGGGAGACGGTACGCGCGTGCGTCCCGGAAGGCCTGAAAGCGAGCGCCCCGAAGGGGGCTAATTGCTGCTCGCCGGCGCCGCCGCCGGCCGAAGGCGCTTGCCGGCGTCCTTGCCGTAGAAGCGCGGCATGGAGCCGTCCTTCGGCGCCATGTTGGCCAGCGCCTGCAAGATCTCCTCGTTGCTCGCGTCCAGGTCGATGGGCTCGCCGTGAGGCTGCGGGTAGTCCATGCCCGTCGACCAGTAGACCTCGACGTGGTTGTTCTCCGGGTCGCGGAAGTAACAGCCGATGGCGATGCCGTGGTTCGTGATCCGGAACGGGCCGCAGCCGTAGTCGCGGATGGCGTGGTACAGCTCCCGGAGGTCGTCCAGGGAGCCGACGGTAAACGATATCTGCTGGGCGTTCGTGTGGCGGTCCGGGGCGTAGCCGAGCAGGACTTCGTGGTGCTCCGTCTCAGGATGGGCGCTGAGGAACACGCCGCGCTCGCTGCGGTCGGTCTCGGTCATGCCCAGGATGCGGGTGTAGAAGTCCAGCATCCTGTCCATGTCCTTGACGGCGAGGCCGATGTGGCCGAGTGAGGTTACCTTCGACATGACTTTCTCCGTCTCGCTCCGCGACTAGGCCTTCCGCGCGGCCTGCAACCGCTTGCCGGCGTCCCTGCCGTAGTAGTGCGGGCCAGTGCCCTCTCGCGGCGGCAGGTCTTCGATCCGCTTCAGCAGCTCCTCGTCGCTGGCCTCCAGGTCGATGGGGTCGCCGAAGGGCTGCGGGTAGTCGATGCCCGTCGACCAGTAGATCTCGACCCGGTTGTCCTCCGGGTCGCGAAAGTAGCAGCCGAAGGCGATGCCGTGGTTGACGATGCGGTCGAACTCGCAGCCGTAGTCCTTGACCTTGCGGTAGAGCGCTTTCAAGTCCTGGAGCGAATCGACGTGGAAGGAGATCTGGCCGGCGTCCGTGCGCTGGTCCTCCGACCTGGCGAGGGCGATCTCGTGGTGCTCTTCATCGGGGCGCGCCGAGAGGAAGACGATGCGGTCGTCCTCGCCGCGGTCGGTGAGGGTCATGCCCAGGACGCGAGTGTAGAAATCGACCATTTTCGGCATATCCCTAACGAAGATGCCGAAGTGCCCCAGACCGGTTACTTTCGCCATGCGGACCTCCTTGGAGGCATCGATTTCCTTATCGCTTAGCTTAGCGCTTTTCTGGCGACTTCGACGACGAGTTCGAGCTTGCGGCGCTGTTCGTCCCAGGTGAGGAGATTGCCCATCTGGGTGGACGCGAAGCCGCATTGGGGCGAGACCGCCAGGCGCTCGATCGGCACGTACTTGGCGGCCTGCTCGATGCGGCGGCGCACCTCATCGACCTGCTCCAACTGGGGCAGCTTGGAGCTGATCAGCCCCAGGACCACCGTCTTGTCCTTCGGGACGAACCGCAAGGGCTCGAAGCCGCCCGCCCGTTCGGTGTCGTATTCGAGGAGGAAGCGATCCACGTTCAGCTGCTGGAACGCCTTCTCCGCGATCGGTTCGTAGCTGCCCTCGGCGTGCCAGCGGCTGCGGGCGTTGCCCCGGCACATGTGCAGGCCGACGGTGAGCCCGGGAGTGCCGCGCAGCCCGTCGAGCGCCAGGTTGTCGAGGCGGATCAGGGCGTCCAGGTACGCATCCGGGTCTTCTCCCTGCTCGATCATCCTCGGCCGTACGGTCACGTCCGCTACCCGCTCCACGTAGTGGAGGGAATCCAGCTGCACGTAGGAGACGCCGTCCTGGACCAGCGCCTTGTACTCGTCGTTGATCATCGGCGCCAGGTCTTCGGCCAGTTCCGGCAGGGAAGCGTAGGCCGAGGTGCTCACTCCGGGCTCGAACATACCGCCGGCCATGGACATGGGGCCCGGGAGCGTGATCTTCCAGGGCGCGCCCGCGTGCTGCCGCAGGAATGCGGCATCGGTCGCCACGAAGCGCCTCACCTTGCGCACCTTTTGGCCGGCGACCATCGCCTGGGTGCGGGCGAGCTGCACGTTCAGCTCCTGGGCCTCCGGGCCGCGCCATTCGGCGAAAATGCGCCGGATCGGCGAACCCTCGACGGGCACGAGCCCATCGATGGCGCCCGCGGCGGCCGCGCTCCAGCCGGAGCGCCGGTACTCGCCGTCCGTGACTACGTCCAGGCCGGCCTGCCGCTGCACGTCCAGCGCCTTGAGGATGCTCGCGTCCTCTATCTCCCGCAGCTGCTCCCGGCCGATCTTGCCTTCCGAGAATGCGGCGCGCGCTTCCAGAAGCTCCGGCGGGCGCAGCAAGCTGCCCACGTGGTCTGCCTTGTAAGGTGAAGCCATCCGCTACGAAACCTCCTTGAACCTGCCTGCTTTCGAACTCCGGCCGTCCCCTTCATGGCAGACGTGCTGAACCGATTGCGTTAGCCGCCTTGACGTCAGCCCCAGGGCGCGGGGCGTGCGTCGATGCGGGACTCGTCCAGGGTGACCAGGTGATGTTCCGTCCACACGCCCAGCTGCTGCTTGGCCGCCGCGGCCTTGATCTTCGCGGGCGCGTCCGGGACCTTTTCGATGAGCGATCCGTACCCCTGCTGCAGGAGCTTGATCCGGACCTCGTCCTCCGTCATGGAGAGGGCGCCGTAGTCGCGCGGCTTCCAGTTCTCGTCCTTCTGGACGTACTCGCGGCCGATGACGATGCCCTTCTCGTCGCAGAAGAGGGTCTTGCCGTCGGCCTCCATGGCCTGCCACTCGGGCGAACGGTAGGCGTTTTGGAAGGCGGCGTAGTCGTCGAACCAGAACTCGGACCAGCCGTCGTGGGTCATGGCGCCGCGGGTGCGTTCGAAAGCCTCCAGGAGGACGTGGTTCTGGATGTAGCGCCTGAGGCCGGGGAGCTTGGAGGCGAGCGCGGCGTGGACGTTGAGCCAGTGCTCGAAGAAGTCGCGGTGGTCCAGGCCGGGAAGCTTGCAGACCATGAAGATCGCGTTCACCATGCCCGGCCGCGCAGGGCCGTCGACGATGACGTGCTCCTCGCCGAGGATGTCGGCGTGCTGGTCGTCGATCGGCCAGCGCCGCGTGCGGTCGAAGAGGTGCTGGTCGTCTGCCCTGACCGGAAACCAGCCGTCGGGAGCCGGCTGCGTCATCATGAAGGGGTCGTCGCGCCAGAACATGGAGATGCCGATGAACGTGGGCTTCGGTTCGTTTTCGTACGCTTCCGGGAGGCTGAAGTAGTGGTGGTAGCGGCGGAGGTTGGGGTTGTTGGCGACGAGCTTGCCATGGCTTTCCGCCCAGTAGTGCTGGGCCTCCTGCCTGGAGCGTCCGCTGGTCAGGTTCTCGTTCGCGGCCGTGATCCGTTTGATAGCCATGGCTGGCTCCTCCTCTCGAGACTGATGCTGCCGGGGCGCCCGCCTGCTGTCAGGGCAGGCGCTGGGGCCGGCTGTCGATCACGTAGTCGCCGTAGACGACTATGTGCTCGTCCGTCCAGACGGCGATCTGGCCCTTTTCGGCCGCGGCCTTGATGCGGGCCGGGACCTGCGGGTCGCACGCCAACGAGTGGTAGCCCTGGGCCAACAGCTTCGCCCGCACCTCGTCCTCGGTCATGGAGAGGGCGCCGTAGTCGCGCGGCTTCCAGTTCTCGTCCTTCTGGACGTACTCGCGGCCGATGACGATGCCCTGTCTGGGATGGAAGAGCGTCTTGCCGTCGGCTTCCAGCGCCTGCCATTCGGGCGAGCGGTAGGCGCCCTGGAAAGCGGCGTAGTCGTCGAACCACAGCTCGGACCAGCCATCGTGGGTCTGGCCGCCGCGGCCGCGATGGAAGGCGTCCAGGACGCCGTGGTACTGGACGTAGCGGCGGAGGCCGGGCAGCTTCGCCGCCAGGGCGCCATGGACCTGGAGCCAGTGCTCGAAGAAGTCGCGATGGTCGAGGCCGGGCTTGCGGCAGACCATGAAGATAGCGTTGACCATGCCCGGCCGCGTGGGGCCGTCGACGATGACGTGCTCCTCGCCCAGGATGTCGGCGTGCTGGTCGTCACGGGGCCAGCGGCGGGAGCGGTCGAAGAGCTGGGCGTCGTCGTTGCCGGCGGGCGGGTTGCGGTAGAAGCGCATGAAGGGCTCCACCGGCTGACCGTCGGGCGCCACCTGGCCGAAGGCGTAGGGGTCGTCGCGCCAGAACTTCGAGATGCCGATGAACGTCGGCTTCGGTTCGTTCTCGTAGGCTTCAGGCAGGCTGAAGTAGTGGTGATAGCGGCGGATGGCCTGGCTATTCGCCACCAGCTTGCCGTGGGTCTCCGCCCAGTAGTGCTGGGCCTGCTCCCGCGTGCGGCCGGCGGTGAGGTTTTCGTTGGCGGCGGTGATGCGCGTGACGACCATTGCCTACCTTTCGGTGAGCTCTCGGGGTTGGGGCCGCGCATTCGGCGCCGGCGCCCAACCCCGCCTCCCGGCAGCGCCGGGCAGCGTCGAGCCTACGACGTCTTTTTGGAGGCGTCGAACCAGTACTGCGAGAGGATCTGGCCCGCGCCCGCCGGGTTCTGCTCGATGTAGGGCTGCCACCACCCCCAACCACCGATCCACGGCTGCGCGACGAAGTACGGCTGGAAGTCCACCGGGAAGTGATACGGGATGTAGTACATCTTCTCCACGTCGTACTTGACGAAGTCCTGGAAGATCTGCTCCCGCTTCTTGTTGTCCAGCTCCCGCCGCTGGCGGTTGACGAAGTCGGTCATCTTGGGGTCCTCGTTGGCCTTGCCCATCCAGAAGTCCGTGGAGGACGGGTGGTAAGCGAGGTACATGGTCCAGTCGTAGTCGTGGTGGTCGAAGTAAAAGGAGATGCTGATCCCGTCGAAGTTGCCGCCGGTGTTGCGGATCTGGGTGAGGTAGAGGTTGAAGTCCGGGTGCGACTGGTGCTCGAACTTGAAGTCGCCGTTGGACTCGTAGATGCCGAGCATGGCGTCGTACAGGGGATCGCGGCCCGGGTTCGGGACGAAGTGGTACGTCTGGCGGATGGGCGTGGAGACGCCCGCGGCCTGGAGGAGCTTCTTGGCCTCCGTGGGGTTGAACTTTAGCCATTTGGAGGCCGCGCCCAGCTCGTCCTTCTTGGGGTCCATCCACCAGCTATAACCCGGGCCGGCGCGGGCGAACCAGGCGGTGTTCACCGGCAGGCCCTCCGCCTCGAACTTGGCGCGGTTGCTGTAGTTGTCGCCCCAGAGGTCGGCGTCCATGCTCATGGCGAGCGCCTTGCGGACGCGTTCGTCGTTCCAGGGCGAGCCCTGCCGCCTGCCGAAGAAGATAGCGCCGCAGCCCTTCGCGTAGTAGGGCCGCTGGTACATGATCATGCGGGGGTTGTCCTTCTTCAGCTTCAGCATGTCCTCCTGAGTGAAGAAGTGATAGAAGTCGATGGTCCCCGCCTCCATTTGGGCGTAGATGGCGGAGTTCTCGTTCAGGTTGATGAAGTTGAGCTTGTCGAAGTACGGCTCGCCGGGGTGGTAGTAGTTGGTGTTGCGGGTCAGCTCCGCGTTGCCCGCGGGCCGGTTGTCCGGCAGCGTCCAAGCGCCCGTCCCCCGCGAAATGCTGCGGGTCTCGTAGCCGCCGTCGGCCTCCTTCGGGTAGATGTGCGGGAAGAAGGTGCTCCCCAGGTAAGCGAATAGCGGCGCGAACGGGAACTTCAGCTTCAAGACCACGGTCTGCTCGTCCGGCGTCTCGACGGCCGTAATCGGCGCGTCGGGGCTGCGGGCGTTCATCAGCTCGGGCGCCCGCGGGTTCGTCTTCTCGAAGCGCTCGAAGCTGTACTTCACGTCCGCGGAGGTGCTGACGCGCCCGTTCGTCGGCGGACGGCTATCGAACTTCATGCCCCGAAGCTTGAAGGTGACCTGGAGCCCGTCGGCGCTCTGCTCGTAGGACTGCGCGAACTCGGGCTCCCACTCGCTGGGGGGAGGCGCCTTGTCGTACGTGCTGATCTTCGCCCGCATGAGCT
>Ga0073934_10005380_pt1 | contig 19920 bp, 15 predicted proteins | sample LarsenN4metaG_FD_76834 | JGI IMG/M metagenome (GOLD analysis project Ga0073934, IMG submission 76834) | Hot spring sediment bacterial and archeal communities from British Columbia, Canada, to study Microbial Dark Matter (Phase II) - Larsen... ... | reverse complement strand
GGGCCCTCGAGTTCGATCGCATCGTCTCGGTCGTCACCGGGCTGTCGGTTACGCCAACCGGGGCGGCCCGTCTGGCGGAGCTGCGGCCGCTGACCGACCCGGCGCAGGTCATGGCCGCCCAGCGCGCCACGACGGAAGGCGCGCGTTTTCTCGCGGACAATCCCGGCTTTCCGCTCCGGGCGCCGGCCGACCTGGAAGAGATCCTCGCGGCGCTGAGCATCGAGGCGCGTCCGCTCGAACCGCTGCGGCTGCTCGGGCTGGCCGGCTATCTGGAGTCGATCGAGCGGTCGCGCGCGGCAATTGCGCCGCTGGCCTCGGCTTTCCCCATTCTGGCCGGGCTGGTCGGCGGCGTCTCCTCGTTTCATGCCGAAATCGGAGACGTCCGCCGGAAGATCGATCCGTCAGGAGACGTCGTGGATCACGCGACGCCTGCACTGGCGAGCATTCGCGACCGCCTGCGGCGGCAGAAGCAGCGCCTGCGCAACACGCTCGAATCCTTCCTGCGCGGACGGGACACGGCCAAGTACCTCCAGGAGCAGGTGGTCACGGACCGGAACGGCCGCTACGTCCTCGTCGTGCGGACGGAACACCGATCGGCGATCCCCGGCATCATCCACGGCGCATCGGCGAGCGGCGCCAGTCTGTTCCTCGAGCCGCTCTCCACGGTCGACATCAACAACGATATCGTCGCGCTCGAGGAGCAGGAGCACGAGGAGGTGCTGCGGATTCTCACGCAGCTCACCGACGCGTTCCGTGCGCGCCCCGCCGACCTCCGGCGCACCCTGGACATCGCCACCGAGCTGGACGTCATTCAGGCCAAAGCGCGCTTCTCGCAACTCGTGGAAGGCGTGGAACCGGCGATTGCGGGCGACGGAACGTTCGAGCTCCGCGGCGCCCGCCATCCGCTGCTGATGAAAAAGGTCTGGGAGCGCGAGGCGGCCGAAGACCAGGAGGCGCTGGGAGCCGGCCGGCCGGTGACGCCGGTCCCCGTGGATCTCCTCCTCATTCCCCCGGTGCGGATTCTCCTCATCACCGGTCCGAACACGGGCGGGAAGACGGTGGCCCTCAAGACCGCGGGCCTCCTGGCTGCCATGGCGCAGGCCGGACTCCACATCCCGGCCGAGCACGGCTCCAGGCTGCCGGTGTTCCGCTCGCTCTTTGCCGATATCGGCGACGAGCAGTCGATCTCGGCCAGCCTCAGCACGTTCTCCGCACACATCACGAACGTCGTGTCGATGGATCGCGACCTTCTGCTGCCGGCGCTCGTGCTGCTCGACGAGGTTGGCGCGGGGACGGACCCGGTCGAAGGGGGGGCGCTCGGGACGGCCGTCATCGACCACTTCCGCCATCGCGGCGCGCATCTGATTGCGACCACGCACTACGACGCGTTGAAGTCGTACGCCTCCACGACCGACGGCGTGACGAGCGCCGCGTTCGGCTTCGACCCCGAGACGTTCGCGCCGACGTACCGGCTCGTCTATGGATCGCCGGGGCGGAGCCTCGCGATTGAGATTGCCGCCCGCCTGGGCATGCCGCCGAGCGTGGTGGCCGCCGCGCGGGCGAACCTCGGCGAGCGCGAGAAGCAGCTCGCCGAGCACCTGGCGCGCATGGACGCGGAGCTCCGCCTGCTCGAGCACGATCGCCGGCTCGTGGCGCGCGAGCGGGCGGCGCTCGCCGAATCCGAGCAGCGCCTGCGGTCGCGCGAGGATGCCGTCCGGCATCGCGAGGAGACGTTCCGTGAGCGCCTGAACGCCCGGCTGGAGGAACAGCTGCGGGCGGCGCGGCGCGAGATCGACACGGTCGTGGAGGGCCTGAAGGCGCGGGCGGCGGAGATGACGTCGCAGGCGGTGCGCCATCACGCGATCACCACCGGCGACGCCGGCGCCGTTCGCGCGGACGCACGGGCGGCCGTCGAGAAAATCGTCGAGCGCGTGAAAGAGGGTCCGGCGGCCCAGGGGGCCCGTCCGGCGGCGCCCCCCGCGGGTCCCCTCGCCCCGGGCGCGCGCGTGGCGGTTGGCGGTTTCGGGCTCGAGGGCACCGTCATCCACGTGCACGATGGGCAGGCGGAGGTCGACGTCCGGGGCAAGCGTCTCCGCGCGCCGGTGAGAGACCTTCGTGTCGTGGCCGCCGCACCGCGGAGAGCGGCGCCGCAGGCCGCGTCGGTCAAGGTGAGCGTCGATCTGCAGCCGCGCAGCGGCCCTCTCTCGGATCTCAACGTCGTCGGCTGCACCGTGGACGAGGCGCTCAGCCGGACCGAGAAGTTCCTCGACGAATCGACCGTCACCGACCAGCGGGTGGTGCGCCTGATTCACGGCTACGGCACCGGCCAGCTGCGCCGCGCGCTGGCGGATTACCTGAAGGGGCATCCGCTCGTCGCGCGATTTCATTCCGCGCCGCCCGATCAGGGGGGCGGCGGGGTGACGGTCGTGGAGCTGAAGGACTGACCCCATGCCGCTGTTCCCGCAGCCGTTCATCGACGATCTGAAGCACCAGGCCGACATCGTGGTCGTAATCCAGGACTACGTGTCGCTGAAGAAGAGCGGCGCGACCTACAAGGGGCTCTGCCCGTTCCACGGAGAGAAGACGCCGTCGTTCCACGTGAACCGCGACAAGGGCTTCTTCCACTGCTTCGGCTGCGGGGTGGGGGGGGACGTGATCAAGTTCGTGGAGCTGCACGAGAAGGTCGGGTTCGCCGAGGCGGTCCGGATCCTCGCGCAGCGCGTCGGCATGCCGCTGCCCGAGCTCGAGGCCACCGACGAGCAGCGGGCCAACACCGCCGAGCGCGAAGCGCTCCTGAACGTGCACGAGGCAGCCGCCGCCTGGTTCCGGCAGCAGCTGGCGTCGGGCGCAGGCGCCCGGATCCGCAGGCTGATTGCCGACCGGGGGATCGCGCCGGCGACGAGCGACGCCCTCGGTCTCGGCTACGCGCCCCGGGACGGCCTGAAGGCCGCCCTGCTCGGTCAGGGCTTTCCCGCCTCCCTGCTTCTGCGCGCGGGACTCCTGGTCCAACGCGAGGACGGGAGCGTGATGGACCGCTTCAGGCATCGCCTCATCATTCCGATCTGCCGCGACACCGGATCGATCATCGCGTTCGGGGGACGCGCGATTGACGCCGAGCAGCAGCCGAAGTACCTCAATTCCCCCGAGACGCCGATCTACTCCAAGAGCCGGACGCTGTACGGCCTGAATCTGTCGAAGGGGGCGATCCGGCAGGGGGGCTTCGCCGTGCTGGTCGAGGGGTACTTCGACTTCGCACAGGTGTACCAGGCCGGATTTCAGGCGGTGGTGGCCTCCTGCGGGACGGCGTTGACCACGCAGCAGGCGCAACAGCTTCGTCGGTTCACGAACAAAGTTGTGCTCAGCTTCGATCCCGACGCCGCGGGACAGGGCGCCGCGGCGCGCTCGTGCGAGATGCTGGTCGCCGAGGGGTTCGACGTGAACGTGGCGATCCTCCCCGCCGGAGAGGATCCCGACACCTTCGTCCGCCGCCAGGGGCGGGCCGCCTGGGCCGAACGTCTGAAGCAATCGGTGCCCTATCTCGAATACCTGTTGGACCGGGTCGCGGCGGGCCACAACCTGAACACCGATGAAGGCCGGGTGAAATTCCTGGCCGAGATCATGCCTGTGGCAGGTAGGATTCCCGACGCCGCGATGCGCGACCGGTTTGCCGATCGGATCGCGTTCAAGGCGAAGGTGACCGACGACGTGGTCAGGGCGGAGATTCGACGGGCCGCGGTCAACCGGCAAACGACGATTACCCGGCGCGAAATGCCCGGCTTGGGGCAGGTCACCAAGGCGGAAAAAGGGCTGATCTGGCTGCTCGTGCACCGTCCCGACGCTGCCCTGGGAGCGCTGGAGATGCTGGAGGAGGCCGACCTGGAGGCGCTGGCCACGCGGACGGTGCTGGATCTTGCGCGGAAACTGAACGAAGATAGGGGGTTCTCTCCATCGGCGCTTCTGGAGCGTCTAACCATGGTGGACGCCCAGATCGTGACCGGCATCGCCAGTGAAAGCGAGCCGCCGGTGCACGACGCGCGGCACTGCGCCCGCATCGTGAAGCGGCTGCGGTACGAGCGGGAGCGCGCCGCTCTTCAGCGCGAGATCGACCGGCTGCAGCAGCTGGGGGCCGCCCAGCACGGGGACCAGATTGATGCACTCTGGGCACGCAAACGGGATTTATTGCACCGCATCGAAGGCCTGATCTAGGGGAGGCGAAAACACCTTGTCGATCGAAGAAAAATACGACGAAGTACGGCAGCTGATCACGGTTGGAAAGGAGAAGGGCTACCTCCTGTACGACGAGATCAACGAGATGCTGCCGTCGGAGGTCACCTCGTCCGAGGACCTCGACGACCTGTTCAACGCGTTCGGCAGCGCGGGAATCGAAGTCGTTGATTCGGACAAGGCGTACCGCGACGACAAGAGCTTCGATCGCGACGTGTCGGGCGAAGAGCCGGAGCTCGATCTCACCCCCGGCGCCCTCGACAAGACGAACGACCCGGTGCGCATGTACCTCCGCGAGATGGGGACGGTGCCCCTGCTCACCCGCGAAGGCGAGGTGGCCATCGCCAAGCGCATCGAGCAGGGAAAACTCGCCGTCATCAAGTCGATCTCGCGGACGCCGACGATCGCCAGGGCGATCATCAACATGGGAGACCAGCTGCGCGCCGGCGAGCGCACGGTCCGCGAGCTGATCATCTTCACGGACGAGGAAATCACCGACGACCTGATCGAGGAGCGGGCGCAGCACCTCCTCAAGCAGATCGAGGCGGTCCGCAAGGCGCGCCTGAACTACCAGAAGCTCGCCGAAAAGATGGAGCAGACGCCGAAGAAGGACAAGCGGAAGCATCGGCGCGCGCGCTGGAAGGCGCTCCGGGCCCGCATCGAGGTGTCTCAGCTCATCCGCAAGATCGAGTTCACCGAAGCGGTCAAGCGCCGGCTGGTGGACGAGGTGAAGGAGGCGGTCGACGCCGTCCAGAAGGTGCAGCGCGAGGTGGACACCATCGAGCGCGTGCTGAACCCGAAAGGGAAGACCAAGGCGCCGAAGCTGAAGGACGAGGAGCGGAAGAACCTTCTCAAGAAGCAGAAGGACCTCAAGACGACGATCAAGACGCTCACCGACGAGCTCGAGGAGACGCCCGAGCGGCTGCGGCGCACGATCGAGGTCATCCAGCGCGGCGAGGCGCAGGCGGAGCAGGCGAAGAAGGAGCTGGTCGAGGCGAACCTCCGCCTGGTCGTTTCGATCGCCAAGAAATACACGAACCGCGGCCTGCAGTTCCTGGATCTGATCCAGGAAGGGAACATCGGCCTGATGAAGGCCGTGGACAAGTTCGAGTACCGGCGGGGCTACAAATTCTCGACGTACGCCACGTGGTGGATCCGTCAGGCGATCACGCGCGCGATTGCCGACCAGGCGCGCACCATCCGGATCCCGGTGCACATGATCGAAACGATCAACAAGCTGATCCGCACGAGCCGCGCCCTCGTCCAGGAGCTGGGCCGCGAGCCGACCTCGGAGGAGATCGCCAAGCGGATGGACATTCCGGTGGCGAAGGTGCGCAAGGTGCTCAAGATCGCCCAGGAGCCGATCTCGCTCGAGACCCCCATCGGCGAGGAGGAGGATTCGCACCTTGGCGACTTCATCGAGGATCGCAACATCGTGTCGCCGGCGGAGGCGGTCATCAACCTGAACCTGAAGGAGCAGACCGAATCGGTCCTCAAGACGCTGACTCCGCGCGAGGAGAAGGTGATCAAGATGCGGTTCGGCGTCGGAGACGGCAGCGAGCACACGCTCGAAGAAGTCGGCCAGAGCTTCGCCGTCACGCGCGAGCGCATCCGGCAGATCGAAGCGAAGGCGCTGCGCAAGCTGCGTCATCCTTCAAGGAGCCGGAAGCTGAAGGCGTTTCTGGAAGGGAGAACGTAGGGGCCCGTAGCTCAGCGGTTAGAGCGGCCGGCTCATAATCGGTTGGTCCCAGGTTCGAATCCTGGCGGGCCCACCAACCTGCGCACGTGCCCGCCGCTCGGCCCGTGAGCGATCGTTGGCGGCGGCACAATGGTGGCGTGAAGGAAGACGATCCCCGGAGCATGTCTCCCGATCTCGAGCGTCTCGTACAACTGCAGCAGCTGGACACCCGCATCGAGGAGGCGAAGCGCACGATCGCGTCGCACCCGGAGCGCGAGGCGGCCGTGGAGGCGCGGCTGAACGAGGCGGCGGAGGCGCTCGAGCGTGCGAAGCAGCGGCTGAAGGAGTGCCAGGACGCGCGGCGCGCGCTCGAGAAGGACGCGGCGCTCTACCAGGGGCGCGTCGAGAAGTTCAAGGATCAGCTGTTCGCCGTCAAGACCAACAAGGAGTACCTGGCCGTCCAGCACGAAATCGCGACCGCGCAGCAGGAGCTGAGCGCCGTCGAGGAGCGAGTGCTCGAGCGCATGCTGGAGGCAGACGACCTGGGCGCCGAGGTCAAACAGGCGGAAGCCGCGCTGGCGGCCGGCCGAAAGGCGGCCGAGGCGGAGCGGGCGCGGCTCGCGGAGGAGCTGACCGCCAACCGGCGTACCCTCGATGAGACGACGGCGCGCCGCGGGGAGCTGGCAGCGCAGCTGGATTCACGGCTCGTGGCGCTGTACGAACAGGTCTCGCGCATGCGGAAGGGCGTGGCCATCTGCGCGGCCACGCACGACGGGCTCTGCTCCGTCTGCCACGTCCGCCTCCGGCCTCACGTCTTCCAGCAGGTGCGCCACAACGACAGCATCATTCAATGCGAGAGCTGCCATCGCATTCTCTACTACGTGCCGCCCCCGGCGCCCGTGACCCCTCCCACCATCGTGACCTCGTAGCGCGCCCGTGAGCCAGCTCTCGTTTTTCGGGGACACCCGCGGCGCCGCGGCGGTGGCACATGTCGACGGCGGCTCGCGCGGCAATCCAGGTCCGGCCGGCTACGGCGTCAGAATCGAACACGAAGACGGCACGGTGGTCGAGCTCAAGCAGGCGCTGGCGCACGCCACCAACAACATCGCCGAGTACAACGGCCTCATCGCGGCGCTGCAGTGGGCGGTCGACCACGGCGTCACCGCCCTCCACGTCAAGGCCGACTCGGAGCTGATGGTCAAGCAGATGAAGGGCGAGTACCGCGTGAAGAACGCGGGACTGCGGCCGCTCTACGAGCAGGCGCGCGCGCTGGCCGCACGCATCGGCCGCGTGAAGTTCGAGCACGTTCGGCGCGAGCTCAACAAGGATGCCGATCGGCTGGCGAACGAGGCGATGGACGAAGCGGCCGCGCTGCGGCGGTGATTGCGCCGGCGATCCGCCCCGCACGTTCCTTCTCGACGCGGAACGACGGAAACAATTCCAGATGATGTGCGGTGCACAGCCCGCACGTGTGAACGCGTTCGGGCCGCAGGCCCGCGGCGATCAGCTGATCGCGGTTGGCCCCCCAGGTATCCAGCCGGGGCCGTGCGGCCCCCGGCGGCACGGCGAACCAGCGCTCGATGTCGGAGTCGCGGTGTCCGGCCGCCAGGAACGCGTCGATCAGCTCGGAACCCACCTCGTAACAGCAGGCGCCGATGCTGGGACCGATCGCGGCCACCATGTCGACCGGGCGCGCATGGTATTCACGTTCGAGCGCCTCGACCGCGGCGCGTGCGGCGCCGGCAGCCGTCCCACGCCAGCCGGCATGGACCGCGGCCACAGCCCCGGAAGCGGGGTCGGCAAGCAGCAGCGGTACGCAGTCGGCGGCCCGAACGGCCACGGCAACGCCTGGCGCGTTCGACACGAGGACGTCTCCCGTGGGACTACCGGCCGCCCCCGGCCGGTCTGGCGCCCCCCGGCTGTCTGCCGCCCCGACCACGACGACGCCGCGGCCGTGGACCTGGGTAAGCGTGGCGACAGCCGCCGCGCCGAGCGCGGCCGCCAGCCTGTCCCAGTCCGCACGGGACGCGAGCGGCAGATCCCGCGTCGTAAAGGCGTGGGGCGCGATCGCCTCGAGCGGCCGGCATCGCAGGACGCGGCCCCACGGCTCGCGGGCCCAGTAGAAGCCGGCCGGCACGGCCGGCCCGGTCGTGTAGGATTCACTCACCACCATGGACATTATCGGTCTCGGCCTGGACGCGACGGAAATCCATCGGATTGCCGAGGCGATCGAGCGCTACGGTGATCGGTTCGTACAGCGGGTCTTCACGCCCGGCGAGATCGCGTACTGCCGGCGCAAGCGCGACTCCGCGCCGTCATTCGCCGCCCGTTTTGCCGCGAAGGAGGCCGCGATGAAGGCGCTCGGCACGGGGCACAGTCAGGGCGTCTACTGGACCGGCATCGAGGTGGTCCGGCGGTCCGGTCCGCCGCAACTCCGGTTTCACGGCGGCGCCGCGACACGCGCCGAAGCGCTGGGCGTGACCGGCACCCTGCTCACGCTGACTCATTCACGCGATCTGGCGATCGCGCACGTGCTGCTCACCCGGGGCTGACAACGCGGGTTACCGCCCTCCGCGGCAGCGCCCGGGCCCTCACGACCCGGTTCGACGCAAGTCCCCACAGCAGATTGACTTCCGGCGTCGCCGCGGCGCCGGACGGAACGGCGCGGCCGTTGCCCTCCATGCGGACGCCAGCGCAGGAGGACGCCGTGATCGTCAGAATCACCCCCAACGACAAAGACAATCCGCCAGGAAAACTCGCCGACGCAGAGCTGCACTTCACCGAGGGGGTCCTCGAAGGGCTGAAGCTGATTGGCTTCTCCGTCTGGGAGCGCCGGACGGGCGACGGCCGGAACGTCACGTTCCCGGCGCGCAGCTACTCCGTGAACGGCTCGCGCCGCAGCTTCGCGCTCCTGCGCCCGATTGCCGACAGCACGGCCCAGGATCGGCTGCGCGACCTCATCCTGCAGGCCTATGCTGAACACGAAGAGCGTGCGGCCATGGCCACCTGATCCGGCGCGGACGCGGTCGCGCGGCCCTGCCGGGGCGGCTTCGCTACTGGATGACGGGGAGCAGCCGGGCGTTTTCCCTGGCGCGTTTGGGAGGAAGCGTCCACTCCTCCCGCAGCGCTTTGTCGAACTCGCTCCGGAAGAAGCCGTCCTTGTGGCCGCCGTCGATGATGTCCCACGGCAGCACCGCGTCGCGCGAGCGATCGCGGAACACGTAGAAGTCGGCGTCGACGCCTGCCTCGGTGCAGGCGGCCCGCCAGTTGCCGCCGTTGCGCTCGGCCGCCTCGATGGCCGGGGCGACGCGGCGGTCGCCCAGCGAGAGCAGCGCCTGGTAGAAGGAATGACGTTCCGACTTGATGTTGAAGTACACGTTCTCGATTCCGCTCATCAGCGAGCGCACGCGCTGCATCTTCTTCTCGATGCTCCGCGTGCCCTCCATGGGCAGCCACTGATAGGCGGTGCCCGGCTTCGGCACCAGCGGGTTCACGCTGCCCACGATCGTCCCGACGCGGCCGCGCGGCCTCGCGTGCTTCAGCATGATCTCGCGAAGCCCGAGAGTGAGCGTCCGAATGGCGATCAGGTCGTCGTCCGTTTCCGTCGGGAGCCCGATCATGAAGTAGAGCTTCAGGCTCTCGATCCCCTCGCGGAAGATCGTCTCGGCCGCGGCCAGGATCTCGTCGTTGGTCACCGTCTTGTTGATCACCCGGCGCAGGCGATCGGATCCGGTTTCCGGCGCAATCGTGATCGATCGCTCGCCGCTCTGGCGGAGCAGCCGTACGATCGACGGCGTCAGGTCGTCGAGCCTGAGCGAGGCCGGACTGATGGAGTAGCCCATGGCCAGCAGGCGCGTGAGGATCTCCTCGATGTCCGGGTGATCGCACAGCGCGATCGAGACCAGCCCTGCCCGGCTCGAGTAGGCGCGCGCGCGCTCGGCGAGCGCGAGGATGCGCTCCTTGGGAAACGCGCGCACCGGCAGGTAGTTGTAGCCGGCCCAGCAGAAGCGGCAGAGATTGGCGCACCCGCGCACGACTTCGACCAGGAACCGCGACCCGAACTCGGTGTCGGGCGTGAAGATGCTTGTCGACGGGGGCTCGGCCGTCTCGGCGGTGGCCAACGCCGCCTTGCGGACCACGGGAGGCGCGTCCGTGCCCGGCCGCGGCACGAACCCGGCAATCGACCCGTCCGGCGCGTAGCGCACATCGTAGAAGGCCGGCACGTAGAAGCCGCGGACGCCCGCCAGCCGCCGCAGCAGATCGGCGCGGTCCGACGCCTCGGCGTACGCGCGGCGAAGCGGCGGGATGAGCGCCTCGCCTTCTCCCGCCGCGATCACGTCGGCAAACGGCGCCAGCGGCTCGGGATTGACGAAGGTGACCGCGCCGCCAATCATCACCAGCGGATCGCGCTCGCTTCGCGCGTCGGCCCGAACCGGCACGCGCGCCATCCGCAGCAGGGTCAGCACGTTCGTGTAGTCCCACTCGAACGACACGGAGAAGGCGATGACGTCGAACTCGTGGACCGGCGTCTGCGACTCCAGCGTGAGCAGCGGCGTGCCGGCGGCCAGCTGATCCCGGAGCTGCTGCTTCGGCGGCAGAAAGGCCCGTTCGCAGACGATGCCGTCTTCGTCGTTGAACAGCCGGTAGGCCGTCTGGAAGCCGAGGTTCGACATTCCGACGAAGTACGTATTCGGGAACAGCAGCGCAACCCGCAGGCGTCCGCCGTGCGGCTTCGACACGTATCCCACCTCTTTCGAGAGGATCTCGCGCGCACGCTCACGCTGCTGCCACTGGTTCATCGGGCCTGCTGATGCGACTGGAAACGAAGGCGAACGGACCGGAGGTCGCCCGCGAGCTCAGGCTGCGACGCCGTCGCTCGCGGATTCCGTGGATGTTCCTAGTGTATCAGGCGGCCCCAGCCCGATCGTGTCGCCCGGGGCGATCAGCTCTGCCGGCGCAGGAAGGCCGGCACGTCGAACGGCGAGCCCAGCTCGAGGTCCCCGAGTTCGGCCTGTGACTTGACGCCCGACACCGCGCCGGTCCCCGCCCCGGTCAACGGTCCGGTGGCGGTCGTCGGCAGCGTCAGGTCGATCGGCGGTCTCCTGGAGATGTTCACGGCCGGCTGCGGCGCCGTGGCCGTCGGCTGGGCGCCTCCCGCATGGCCGGGCGCCTCGGCCGGACGGTTCAGATGCGCCGTGTAGGTGTTGAGATCGACCGGCGTCTGCGTCGCGGCGGCTGGCACGCCGCGCGAGCCGTGCCGCCGGTCGAACCCGGTGGCGATCACGGTGATCTTCACCTTGCCCTGCAGGGCGGGATCCACGACGGCGCCGAAGATGATGTTGGCGTCCTCGTGGGCCGCCTCCTGGATGATGCTCGAGGCCTCGTTCACCTCCATCAGCGACATGTCGGGCCCGCCGGTCACGTTGATGATCACGCCGCGCGCGCCGTTCACCGAGCTGTCCTCGAGCAGCGGGCTCTGAATCGCCTTCTGCGCCGCGCTCATCGCGCGGCCGTCGCCTTCGGCAATCCCGGTTCCCATCATGGCGACTCCCATGCCGGACATGATCGTCTTCACGTCGGCGAAGTCCAGATTGATCATCCCGGGCACGAGGATCAGGTCCGAGATCCCCTGGATCGCCTGTCGGAGCACGTCGTCGGCCGTCGTGAACGCCTCGGTGATGGTGGTGCGCCGATCGATGATCGACAGCAGGCGCTCGTTCGGAATCGTGATCACGGTGTCGACACACTCGCGAAGCGCTTCGAGCCCTGCCTCGGCCTGCAGGAGGCGCTTGCGCCCCTCGAACTTGAACGGCTTCGTGACGACGGCGATCGTCAGCGCGCCGAGCTCGCTGGCCAGGCTGGCGATGACCGGCGCCGCGCCCGTGCCGGTGCCCCCGCCCATGCCGCTCGTGACGAAGATCATGTCCGCGCCCGACAGCTGCTGGATGATCGTGTCGGTATCCTCGAGCGCGGCCTGGCGGCCGATGTTCGGGTCGGCGCCGGCGCCCAGCCCCTTGGTGAGCTTGTTGCCGATCTGGATCTTGATGGGGGCGCGATTCTGGTTCAGCGCCTGGACGTCGGTGTTCGCGACGATGAACTCGACACCGCCCAGGCCGGCATCGACCATGCGATTCACGGCGTTGCAGCCGCCGCCGCCGACGCCGATCACCTTGATCTTCGCGCCCATTCGCGTTTCGGAATCGAGCGTGAGTCGCAGCCGTTCCTCTTCGCGACCTCGCAGGCTGTCGAGCTGAGCCATCCGTGCCTCCCTAGAAGAATTCTCTGAAGATGCCGCGAAGCCGTCCGGCGACGCGGCTGAACGCCCAGACGCTGCCGTCCGACGGCGCCGGGGCCCGATTCCGATGCGCATACAGCGCGAGCCCGACGGGGGTCGCAAACGTCGGGCTGCTGACGTGATCGGCCAGTCCGCCCACGCCGGCGGGACATCCCCGGCGGATGGGCAGGTCGAAGATCTGCTCGGCGATCTCGGGCATCCCCTCGAGGATGGCGCCGCCGCCGGTCAGCACGATGCCGGAGTTGAGCGATTTCTCGTACCCCGCCCGGCGGATCTCGTCCCACACCAGGTGGAAGATCTCCTCGGCGCGCGGCTGCAGGATCTCGGACAGGATGCGGCGCGCCATGACCCGAGGCTTGCGGCCCCCGACGCTCGCCACTTCGATCGTCTCGTCCTCGTCGACCATCGCCGAGAGCGCGCATCCGTGCTTCCGCTTCACCTTCTCCGCGTCGGGAATCGGCGTCCGCAGGCCCACCGCGATATCGTTGGTGAAGTGGTCGCCGCCGACGGCCACCACTCCCGTGTGCCAGAGGCTGCCCCGCTCCCAGATCGCGATGTCGGCCGTGCCGCCGCCGATGTCGACGAGGGCGACTCCCAGCTCCTTCTCGTCCGGCGTGAGCACCGCCTCGCTGGCCGCGAGCTGCTCGATGACCGTGTCCTGGACGGCGACCCCCGCGCGGTTCACGCACGCGATGATGTTCTGGGTCGACGACGTGGCGCCGGTCACGATGTGGACGTTCACCTCGAGGCGTGCGCCGGTCATGCCGAGCGGCGATCCGATTCCATCCTGCTCGTCGACGACGAAGTCCTGCGGAAGCACGTGCAGGATCTCCCGCCCGGCCGGGAGCGCCACCGCCTTCGCCGCGTCGATGGCGCGCCGGACGTCGTCGCGGGTGATCTCCCGGTTCTTTCCTGCGACGGCGATGACGCCCCGGCTGTTGAACCCTTTGATGTGCGGCCCCGACAGCGCGAGATGCACCGAGTCGATCTCGACGCCGGCCATCAGCTCGGCCTCCTCGATCGCCTTCTTGATGGAGTCGACCGCCGCTTCCAGGTTCACGACGACGCCGCGTTTGATGCCGCGCGATTCGGCCGAACCGATCCCGACGACGTCGAGGCTCCCGTCGTCCAGGCTTTCGCCGACGACGGCGCACACCTTCGAGGTGCCGACATCCAGACCTACCAGGTAGCGTTCCCTACGAGCCACTCGATCTTCCCTTCTGGGGTTTGACGTACACGCGCTCGTCGAACCGGAGATCCACGTAATCGATGTTCTCGACCCGCTCGCGCAGCGCGGGTGCCAGCTCCACGTACGACTGAAGCCGCTCCACGAACGCCTCCTCGCCAAGCCGCAGCAGCGCGGTGTCGTCCTTCAGCACGACCACCGCATCGCGCAGGTCGCTCACGTCGATCTGCGAGATCCGTCTCGCCAGATCGAGGCGCCCCTGGAGCGCCGCCAGCAGCCGCGCGGCCAGTGCGGCGCGATCGGGATCGACCAGCGGCCCGCCGCTGCGGGGCGCCGACGCCAGACCGTCAATCAGCGGCAGATCGAGCTCGGCGTAGTTCGGCCCGAACTGATCGACCACCACGCCGCGGTGATCGATCAGGTACAGGTCGCCGCCGAGCCGCGCGATCCCCATCGGCTGCCGTTCGGCCACGGTCACCGCGAGCGTGCCGGGGAGCACGCGTCGAATCGCCGCATCCGCCACCCAGGGGGACGTCAGCAGCTTCTGCCGCCATCCTTCGAGGTTCGTGGTCACCATGCTCTGCCCGCGCACGCCGTCGAGCAGCGCGACGATCTCCCCCCGCGACAGGCGAACGTTGCCGCTCACCGCGATGCGCGTGACTCGCAGCGCCTCGGCAGACAGCACCAGCGACGCGCCGCGGTAGCCCGCGTAACCGGCGACCGCGAGCACGAGCACGACGCGGGCGATCTGCCTGCCGTGTCCGGCCCAGGGCCGCCGCCGGCGCGCAGGCTTCACGTGCGCGCGGCGGAAACGCTTGTCGGCGGGCACGGCAACCGGCATCAGCCCTGGTCCTCCCGGCGATCGAGCGCCGCCACGAGCCGCGGCGGCACGCCGCCAATCGACCCGGCGCCCAGCGTGATGACGGCATCGCCGGATCGCACCATCTCCAGCAGTGCGGGAACGACGGCGTCGAGCGCCTTCACGAGCCGCACCGGCCGTCCGGATCCGCGGCGAACCGCGTCGGCCAGCGCCTCGATCGTGACACCCGGAATCGGATCCTCGGCCGCGGGATAGATATCGGTCAGCACGATCTCGTCGGCGTCCTGCAGCGAAGGGCCGAACGCCTCCATCAGCCGGGCGGTCCTGGAATAGCGGTGCGGCTGAAACGCGACGACGAGGCGGCGGCCCAGCGCCGACCGCGCGGCGGCAAGCACGGCGGCGATTTCCGTCGGGTGATGGCCGTAGTCGTCGATGACAACCACGCCGGCATGCTCGCCGTACCGCTGGAACCGGCGCTCCGCGCCCTGAAACGATTCGAGCGCCGCGGCGACGGTGTGAAACTCGATGCCGACCTCCTCGGCCACGGCAACCGCCGCGAGCGCGTTCAGCAGGTTGTGGCGCCCGGGGATCGAGAGCGACAGCGTTCCGAGCCTCGTGACCGCGCCCTCCCGCCGGCGGTGCACGACGCACCGACCGCCGAACGCCCCGAGCTGAACGTCGCGACCGAAGACGCCGGCGGTCTCCGACTCGAGCCCGTACGTCACCGTGCGCCGCTTCACCTGCGCGAGCACCGGAGTCAGGTGCGCGTCGTCCGCGCAGGCCACGACGGCGCCGTAGAACGGCACCTTGTTCGCGAAGTCTGCGAACGCCTGCTGGAGATCGGCGAAGCTGCGATAGCTCTCCATGTGCTCGTAATCGATGTTGGTCATCACGGCGACTGTCGGCCAGAGCATCAGGAACGACCGATCGCTTTCGTCCGCCTCCGCCACCATGTAGTCGCCTCGCCCCAGCCGGGCGTTGCTCCCGAACGCGCTGAGCCGTCCGCCGATCACCACCGTCGGGTCGAGCCCCGCGCGCTCGAACACCACCGCGATCATCGAGGTCGTCGTCGTCTTCCCGTGCGCCCCCGCGACGGCGATCGAGAACCGGAGCTTCATCAGCTCGGCGAGCATCTCGGCGCGCGGGATGACCGGAATCCCGTGCGCCCGGGCGTGCTCGATCTCCGGGTTGTCGGGCCGCGCGGCCGACGTGGTCACGACGACGTCCGCGTCGCCGACGTGCTCGGCCGAGTGCCCTTCGTGCACGACGATCCCGAATCTCGTCATCAGGCGATCCGTGATGTCCGATCGCTTGAGGTCCGACCCCGTGACCGTGTATCCCAGGTTCGCCAGCAGCTCGGCGATGCCGCTCATGCCGATTCCGCCGATCCCCACGAAGTGGATGCGGCGCGTCCGCCCGAGGGGCCCATGCTGCAGCACCGCCGGCTACCCTCGCGCCGCGCCGGCGCCGCGCTCGCCGGCCAGCGCGAGCAGCCGGTCGACGATGACCGCGGCGGCATCCGGCCGCGCCAACCTCCTGGCTGCTTCTCCGAGCCGCGCACGCCGCACCGGATCGTTCGCCAGCGCGATCAGCTCGCGCGCGAGGCGCTCTCCCGTCAGCTCGCGCTGCTCCACCATCACCGCCGCCCCATGGCGGACGAAGGCTTCGGCGTTCCGCCTCTGATGGTCGTCGGTTGCCGTCGGCAGCGGCACGAGAATCGATGCCCGCCCAGCCGCCGCCAGCTCCGCCAGCGTCGTCGCTCCCGCGCGGCAGACGACGATGTCGGCGGACTTCATTTCCCGGTCCATGTGATACAGGAACGGTTCGACGCGGGCCTGAAGGCCGGCGCGCCCGTACCCGTCACGGACCATCTCCAGATCGCGCTCCCCAGTCTGGTGCGTGATTGCCAGACGGCCCGGGGCGGCAGCCAGCCGCGCCGCTGCCTCCACCATGGCCACGTTGATCGCGTGCGCGCCCTGAGAGCCGCCAAAGACTAGTACCCGTGCCGCCCCTGGCGGCGAGACCGGTTGCCCATGCGCCTCCTCGAAGAAAGCCGCTCGAACGGGATTGCCTGACACGAACGCCTTGCTCCCGAAATACCGGATGCTCTCGTCGAACGCCACCGCCGCGGCGTCGACGACCGAGGCAAGGCGCCGGTTGGCGAAGCCGGGAACGGCGTTCTGTTCGATCACCATGGTCGGAATGCGCCGCAGCGCCGCCAGCATCACGACCGGCCCGGAGCTGTATCCGCCGAGACCCAGCACCACGGAGGGCCGCCGGCGCGAGATCACGCGCCACGCATCGAGGGCGCTCAACGGCAGCAGCGCCACCCCACCGAGCAGCGACGCGGGCGACTTCCCTTTCAGCCCCGCGCTCCGGATGAGCTCGAGCGCCAGTCCCTCGCGGGGTACAATCCGCGCTTCGATCCCCTGCGCCGTTCCGACGAAGGCGACCTCGGCGTCCGGCCTGCGCCGCAGCAGCTCGCGCGCCACCGCGATGCCCGGATACAAGTGCCCGCCGGTGCCGCCCCCCGCGATCAGCAGCCGCACTCATGCCTCGAGGGATTCGTGCTGAGAGATGTTCAGCAGAACCCCCATCCCGAGCAGGTTGATGAGGAGGGACGACCCTCCGGCGCTGACGAGCGGCAGCGGAATGCCCTTGGTCGGCAGCAGCCCGAGCACCACGCTCATGTTGACGAACGCCTGAACGGTGATCATCGTGGTCAGCCCGATCGCGACGAACGCGCCGAAGGCATCTTCCGCCTTCATGGCGATCCGCAGGCCGCGCCACGCGATGACGCCGAAGCAGAGCAGCACCGCGGTCGCGCCGATGAGCCCCAACTCCTCCGCGATCACCGCATAGATGAAATCGGTATGCGGCTCGGGGAGGTAGAACAGCTTCTGGACGCCGGCCATGATCCCCTTGCCGCTGACCCCTCCGGTCCCCACCGCGATGAGCGACTGGATGATCTGAAAGCCGTCGCCGAGCGGGTCGGCCCAGGGATCCCAGAACGCCATCAGACGGCGGCGCCGGTATGGCGCGCTGACGAGAACGATGTAGATGATCGGCAGCGCCGCCAGCACGGATCCGACGAAGTAGCGGTAGTGGAGCCCCGCTGCAAAGATCATGACGCTCGCGATGAGCAGCAGCGACATCGCCGTCCCGAAATCGGGCTGCAGCAGGATCAGGCCCACGAGGGCGCCGACGATGATCCCGATCGGCAGCACCGAGTACGACACGTCGTCGATCCGGTGCATGCGGCGCTCCAGCATCAGCGCCGTGAAGAGCACGCATGCGATCTTGGCCAGCTCCGACGGCTGGATGCCGAGGCCGCCGACGCCGAACCAGCGGCGCGTGCCGTTCACCGGCGCGCTGAACAGCACTCCGACCAGCATCACGCCCACGGCCGCCAGGATCGCCCAGATGAACGTTTCGTTCCGGTACGTGCGGTAGTCGATGCGCATCGCGATCGCGAGCACGGCCAGGCCCAGCACCGCCCAGAGACCCTGCTTCACCAGGAACAGATACGGCTGCTGGAAGCGCTCCAGCGCCAGGAGCGCCGAGGCGCTGTACACCATCACGATGCTCGCGCACACGAGGAGCAGCGTCGCGGTGAACAGAATCCGGTCGGACTTCAGCTTTCGTGCCACTGGTTACGCTTTCGAACTGCGATTGACGAATTCGCCCGGACCCCCTGCAGCCTCATGCCGCCGGGCCCGAAAACACCCTTGTGCAGCCGCCCGATCCGGCAGCGCCGCGATCGGGTAAGATCCGCGATCGCCTTTCCGTGCGGACCGGCCGCGCGGAGGCCGCGGCAGCGAAACGGTCAGCAGTCATCAGTCAGGCCGTGGGATCGGACACCGACCTCGCAGACCGGGGTAGCCTGCGTTCCCAGCGGTCAGCTCCCACCCGCGCCGCCCTGACTGACGACAGCTCACCGTTCCGCTACCTGCTGCGCCCGCGCAGCCGAGCCACCTCCTGCTTGAACACGTTCCCGCGCTCCGCGTAGTCGCGGAACCAGTCGAAGCTCGCACACCCGGGCGCCAGCAACACCACGCCGTCCGGCGCCGCGAGCTCGTACGCCCGCTCGACCGCCGCCCTCATCGACGCGGCCTCGACCACCGGGAGCAGGTCGCCGAGCGCGTCCCGTACGAGCGGGGCCGCCTCCCCGAGCGCGATGACGGCCCGCCCGCGCGCGGCCAGCGCTTCGCGCAGATCGCGGAAGTCACCCCCCTTGAACCTCCCGCCGAGCAGCGCGACCACGCCTCGCTCGAAGCTCTCGATCGACCGCCGCGCCGCCTCGATGTTCGTCGCCTTCGAGTCGTTCACGAAGCGCACGCCGCCGATCGCGCCCGCGGGCTCCATCACGTGCTCGAGCCCGTGAAATCCCCTGAGGGCCGATGTCATCGACGACGGCGCGACGCCGGCGACGTGCGAAGCCGCCACTGCCGCGAGCACGTTGTTGAGCATGTGCCGTCCGGTCAGCTCGACGGCCGACAGCGGAACCTGCCGCTCCTCGCCCGTCGTCGTCCTCCGCACGATCCACTCGCCGCCGGCGACGAACCCCTCCGATATCGCGCCCTCGAGCGAGTAGGCGACGACCCGGCTGCGCGCCGCGGCGGCGTAGTGCATCACGAGCTCGTCGTCGGCGTTGACGACGGCCCAGTCGTCCGCATCCTGGTTCGCGAAGATGCGTGCCTTCGCCGCGGCGTAGGCGGCCGGCGATGGGTGGCGGTCCAGGTGATCGGCGGCCACATTCAGCCACACCGCGACCCAGGGATGGAACGTCGTGGTCGTTTCGAGCTGAAAGCTGCTCGCCTCGACCACGTGAATCGTCTCCGGGGTGGACGCGTCCACCTGCGCGCTGAGCGGCACGCCGATGTTGCCTCCGACGAGCACGCGGCGGCCGTCGGCGTCGAGCATCCGGCCGATCAGCGTCGTGGTCGTCGACTTGCCCTTCGTACCGGTCACGGCAATCACGCGGCCCTTGAGCCAGCGCGACGCGAGCTCCAGCTCGCCGATCAACTCGACGCCGCGCCGCCGGGCCGCACCGAACGCGTCCTGCTCCAGCGGTACGCCGGGGCTCACGACGACGAGATCGGCCCGCGCGAAGGTCTCCTCGCGGTGTCCGCCACGCTCGATCGCCACGCCCTGGGAGACGAGCCGCGCGTCCCCTTCGAACGAGTCGCGCCGTTCGCTGATCGTCACGCGCGCTCCCCGCCGTGCGAGCAGCTCCGCGGCCGCGATGCCGCTGCGCGCGGCTCCGACGACCACCACCTGCTTTCCGGCAACCGAAAACTCGCTCGACACGTTCGTCCCTTCGCAGCCACGCAGCTCACCGCAGCTTGAGCGTCGTCAGGCTCATGAGCGCGAAGATGATCCCGAGGATCAGGAACCGGGTAATGACTTTCGGCTCGCTCCACCCGATCAGCTCGAAGTGATGGTGCAGCGGCGCCATCTTGAACACGCGTCGGCCCGTCAACTTGAACGAGGCCACCTGGATGATGACCGAGAGCGCCTCCATCACGAACACGCCGCCGACGATGAGCAGCAGGAGCTCCTGCTTGATCAGAATGGCGACGGTGCCGAGCGCGCCGCCCAGCCCGAGCGAGCCGACGTCGCCCATGAAGATCTCCGCCGGATAGGAGTTGTACCAGAGGAACCCGAGGCTCGCGCCGACGAGCGCGCCGCAGAAGATCGTCAGCTCTCCCGCCGGC
>Ga0073934_10005377_pt1 | contig 19924 bp, 12 predicted proteins | sample LarsenN4metaG_FD_76834 | JGI IMG/M metagenome (GOLD analysis project Ga0073934, IMG submission 76834) | Hot spring sediment bacterial and archeal communities from British Columbia, Canada, to study Microbial Dark Matter (Phase II) - Larsen... ... | reverse complement strand
CGAGCAGTGGCTGAACCTGCTCGGCTGCTCCCGATGTCAGAATTGATGGAACGAGTCTGTGCCTATTACCAGTGTGAACTCACCGATCCCATTGCACAATCAGATTGTTAAAAATGCACTAGGATACCTTTACTGTGAATTGTATCACTAACCGAGACGGGAATCCATAAGAATAGGGTAAATTATTAAGAAAATTGAGCCTTGAACTTTAAAATTTGAAATCGAGCAGAGGTGAAGTAAGAGGTTGTCTGAAAAGCTAGAGGACAAGGTAAGCGGCAAGCCAGGGTTTGCACTCATCAACAGTTATTTGATCCGGAAGGTGGTCAAATAGAGAAAATCGTCAGGGCTACCGTCGGCGCGGGGGAGACGCTGCCCGCTGCCGGCCTGATAGATTCCTATCACCAGCGAATACGCGCCAGGAGGCAGGTCGGTAGGCAGTTGCAAGCCGTAACCTTGCCGCAGGGTGTGGCCCGGCAGCAGGGGCGACCCCTGAAAATTCTGCAAATCCACCAGTAGACGGTCCACCTGGGCCGCCTTTTGCCCGCCCGCTTCATCGACTAACTGAGCAAAGGCAATCAGGCTGGCCGGGGGCAAGTTCTGCCCGGCCAAATCGGCAGCAGTGGCGGCTTGCCAGGTCAGACGCAGCTTCAGCACCTCACCCGCTGTGGGCGCATCTCCCAACACAGCAAAATCAAGCAAGGTCAGTCCACCCTGAAAACGAACATTGAGCGGCGTGGATGCTGGCGAATCTTGACCAGCCAGAGCATAAAGGGTCAATCGCCCACTTCCCTCAAACCACTGTTCTTGCAGTGGAAATGCTTCTTCGTTGAGGCGAATGGCGGTGGAAGTCGGCGGGTCGCCTTGGGTCAGCCAGCGTTCAAACAGCCAGACTCGTTGAGCTTCTTTATGGACTGCCTGCCAGATGTGTTCACGCTCGACCGGCTGGATAGCGCGAGGGTCGCTTTCGATCCAGGCATAGGTGGGCAGCGGCCGCTTCAGATAACTCATCAGCCGGGTGGTGATTTCCTGGACATCGCCAAACGGGGGCATAGGGACCAACAAAGCGTCGCCAAGTCTGGCTGAATGGCTCAGAGTGGCTAACAGGGGCAAATCGGATTGAGCCTGTTCATCAGCCTGAGCAATTTCGGCTGCGCCGCGCAGCATGAGGTAGGTCAGGACCAGGATGAGCAGGTAAAGGATGAAGGATGAAGGATGAAGGATGAAACGTGAGGCGTGAGGCGTGAAGGTTTCTTTTTGCTTATTTCTTATTTCTTTTTGGCGGCGATAGGTTATCAGCAGATTGATAGTTGCCAGCGCAAAAAGCGCCAGCGCCGGCAGCAACAGCGGCCAGACAATCTCTAAACTCTGCTCTCCGAGGCGCAGCCAGATTAAATCTACCAGACCCTCCTGCAAAATCTGCCAGTGGGCCAGCGGGGGAAAAACAGCCCAGTTGAAAACAAAGTTATCGGTTGCGCCCAGCCGCAGAAAATGCTCATTGAAATCTACCAGGATGCCGAGGAGGTTGACGGTAAGGCTGAGGAGGGTTAAAGCGTAAAACGTAAAACGTAAAACGTAATGCGTGGTGCGTGGTGCGTGGTGCGTGGTGCGTGAAACGTAAATAGTTTCGCTCCCCTGCTCCTCCGCTCCTCCGCTCCTCTGCTCTTCGCCTCCTCTGCTCCTTCGCTCCTCCGCCTCTTCGCCTCTTCGCCTCCTCGCCTCCTCCACCGCTTCGGCCACAAAGAGCATCAGCAGCGGCAAAATGGGCAGGAGAAAACGCGGTCCCCAGCCCCAGGCCCCGCCCCAGGCAAACCATGAGCCGTAGAACAGCCAATAGCCCAAACACAGAGCCGCCACCAGCCAGAAATAAAGTCGAGGCAATCGCTGCCAGGCGGGGCGCAGGCCCCAAAAGAGCAGCAGCAGCAGCGGTGAATAGATAAACAAGCCCCGGCCGGGGCTGAACAGCAGTCCATAAGCGCCCACCCACGGCTCGCGGAAGAGAATTTCCTGGGTGTAACCGGTCTCACCAAAGCTGCCGTAGCGAATATAGTTGAAATACAACAGGCCGAGACCGATGAGAAAGGAAGGGGCGAGATAAAGCGTGAGGCGTGAGGCGTGAGGCGTGAGGCGTGAGGCGTGATATTTGTAATCTGCAACTTGCTCCCCTGTTCCCCTGTTCCCCTTCCTCGCCCCCTCGCCTCCTCGCTTCCTCACCTCTTCGCTCCCTGCCAAATACAGTCCAATCAAAACAAGCGCCAGCACCGCCTCGAAGCGGAGGGTCAGGCTGATAGCGACAACTAAGCCGCACAGAAACAGCCAGCGTAGTTGAGATTGAGTTGGAGCTAGATGGGTAGCGCGATAAGCGGTCCAGACGGCGGCCAGAAAAAACAGGGCCAGCAGCGAGGACTCCCAAAACATGCGGGCATAGACCCAGGCGATGGTCCCCAGGCCATACCCTAAAACAATCAAGGTGGTAGTGAGTCGAGCAAAACCCAGGTCGGTCAACCAGATAAAGAGCAGGCTGGCCGTCAGGGCGGTTACAATGGCGTTGGTCAGCAGGCCGACATGCACCGCGTTGAGGCCGGGCAAGATGTGGCCCAACCCAATGAGCGGCGCAGTCAGAAAAGAGATGCCGGGAGGTTTTTTGGTGTAAAGATTGCCGTCGCTGCCCCAAATGCCGGGGGGGTTGGGCGTCCAGTGGTTGGTCCAGATGAGTTGATTGATGTCGGCCCGGCCGTGTTGGGCCAGGTTGTGGCCGGCGGTGAACACGGCCAGTTCGTCCATCACATGGAATTTGCCGGAAAAGGTGAGGAGATAAATGGAGAAAAGAAAAAGACCGAGGGCGAAGGACAAGGATTTAGACATGGAAGGTTGGAGGGTTGGAGGGTTGGAGGGTTGGAAAGGAGACACATCTATCCCGTCCAATCTTCCATTCTCCAATCCTCCATGCCTCCTTTTACAGCTTCGCCGCCGCTTCCATAAGCTGTTGAATCCGGGGAATCATATCCGCCGGGTTGGGATGGATGCCTTCGATGACGAGGGCGCTTTCAAAAAGCTGCTCAATCAAAGGGTTGACCAGGGCATCATCCGGGTTGGCGGCCAAACGGGCAGACAGATTTTGGATCAGCGGGCTGGTGCGGTTGATTTCCAGGATTTTCTTGGGGATCTGGTAATCTTTGCCCAGCAGGCGCTGCACCCGCTGCATGTTGGTATTCATGGCATTGGGCGGGTTGACCAGCCGGCAGGGGCTGTCGGTGAGGATTTTACTCTCACGGACATCTTCCACCCGGTCTTTGAGCGTTTCCTTGAAGCGGGTCACCAACGCCTCAAATTTATCCGCCGGAATAGCGGTTTCGGCTTCCTTCGTTTCTTCCGGCTTGCTGTCTTCGGGCAGGTTGAGACCGGCATCGTCCACATTCTTGAGCGGTTTGCCGTTGTACTCGTGCAGGCCAACCAGCATAAAGCTGTCCATCGGGTCGGTCAGGTACAGCACCTCGATATCGTGCTTTTTGAAATATTCCAGGTGCGGACTGCGCGAAATCACATTGTAATCGTCGCCCAGAATGTAATAAATTTCGCTCTGGTCTTTTTTCATTCGCTCGACATATTGGGCCAGCGAGACCCATTCATCAGCATTTGCGCCTTTGCTGGACTGAAATCGCAGCAAATCGGTAAATTTGCCCCGGCTGTCGGGGTCAATGGCAATACCCTCTTTGATAAAGCCGCCAAACTCTTGCCAGAAGGTGCGGTAGGTATCGGGCTTGTCTTTGGCCAGGTCGGCCAGATCGCCGGAGATACGGCGCACCAGCACATTCTTGATTTTGTCCAGCACCGGCGTCGCCTGGACCATCTCGCGGGAGACATTGAGCGGCAAATCCTCGGAATCTACCACGCCCTCGACAAAGCGTAGGTAGTTGGGCAGCAACTCTTTGAAGTTCTCGCGGATGAGGATTTTGCGCGAGTAGAGTTTCAAGCCGTGATCTTCTTTGGCTCCGAAGAGCCGGTAATCTTTTTTCGAGGGGATGAAGAGCAGGGCGTAAAACTGCGCCGGCGCGTCTGCCGAGGTATGTATCCGCAGCAGCGGCTTGCCAAAATCAAAGGTAAATTGATGGTAGAACGACTCGTACTTCTCCTCGTCCACCTCGCGCGGCGACTGCCGCCAGATAGCTTTTTGCTGGTTGATCTGGGTGAACTCGATTTTGCCTTCGGTTTCGCCTTCAGCCGGAGGCTTGCGCTCCTTGAGATAAATCGGAAAGGCCACAAAATCGGAGTGGGTTTTGACCACCTGGCGCAGTTTGTAGGGCGCGGCAAACTCTTTAGCGTCTTCTTTTAGCTTGATTTGAATAGTCGTGCCCCGCTCGGCTTTATCGGCCGCAGCGATGGTGTAAGTCCCCTGGCCCTGAGACGACCAGACCGCCGCCTCGGCCTCGCGCTGATAAGAACGGGAGGTGACGGTTACTTCCTCGGCCACCATAAAGACGGAGTAAAAGCCAACCCCAAACTGGCCGATAATATCGGCGGTGACGCCCTGCCCCTTTTTGCCGGCCTCTTCCATGGCCTGCAAAAAATTCTTGGCCCCGGAGCGGGCGATCGTCCCCAGGTTTTCCACCATCTCATCGCGGGTCATACCGATGCCGGTATCGCGGATGGTCAGGGTGCGGTTGGCTTCATCGGCCTCCAGCCAGATACCCAGTTCGGCCTGCTCGTCCAGCACGTCACGGTTGGTCAGCATTTCAAACTGGATGCGATTGAGCGCATCCGACGCATTGGAAATCAATTCGCGCAGAAAGATTTCCCGCTCGGTGTAAAGCGAGTGAACCAGGATGTTAAGAAGTTGTTGGATTTCTGCCCGAAACTCAACCTGGGCAGCTTCCGTTTTTTCTTCGGTCATTTTCACTGCCTCCTTATGAGTAAGATTGTTTTTAGACTTAGATCAGTCAAAACGTCTTGCGTCTTCCGTATATATGACGCAAGAGGCAACACGGGTTGGGATTACCCAAATGAAAGAGCGTTCATCTGTTCATACCGCTTTTTAGGTCAGCAGAGAAACGGGTGAACGCTCTGGGTTAATTTTGGTATGGGTCAATTATAAATCAAGCAGGCGAATTTTTCAAGAATCTTACCACGCGGGTCGTAACTCACTTTGAGCTTAAATTCCATACTGTTCCGCCGCCACCCCAATCGAATAATCCAGAATCTCCGCGGCCTCATCGGCCAATTCCTGGTTGACCATCAGCGGGGGCATCAGGCGGATGGTGCTGACGCCGCAGGAGAGTAACAGCAGGCCGTTGCGAAAAGCTTCGTGGATGACCGCTTCGACCAGCTTTTTGGCCGGGTCTTTGGTCACCGGGTCTTTGACAAATTCCAGGCCAATCATTAAGCCCTTGCCGCGCACTTCGCCAATCACCGGGTAACGAGCGGCCAATTGACGCATTTTGTCCAGCAGATAGTCGCCCATAACAGCGGCGTTATCCAGGTATTCGCTTTGGATCAGCTCGATGGTGGCCAGGGCGGCGGCGCAGCAGATGGGGTTGCCGCCGTAGGTGTTGCCGTGCGCCCCCAACGCCCACTGCTCCATCAGCGATTTGCGGGCCGTCACCGTGCCGATGGGCATGCCCGAGGCCAGCCCTTTGGCGGTGGTTATAATATCGGGCTGCACCCCCCAATGCTCGACAGCAAACATTTTGCCGGTGCGGCCGATGCCGCTCTGCACCTCGTCGGCAATCAGCAGGATACCGTAGCGGTCGCACAAGGCGCGCAGGCCGGGCAAAAAGCTGTCGGGCGGAACCAGGTAGCCGCCTTCACCCTGGATCGGTTCGAGCAGGATGGCAGCCACTTCTTTGGCCGGAATATTGCTCTGGAACAACACATTTTCGATGTAATTGAGCACAGCCAGCCCCTGGTCGTCCCCGGCAAAAAGGGGGCGGTAGCTGTTGGGGAAAGGCACATGGGTCACGCCGGGCATGGTCGGGAAAAAGCCGGCCTGTTGGGTATATTTGCTGGCGGTAAAAGCCAACGACCCCATGCTGCGGCCATGAAAACCGCCGATAAAGCCGATAAAGCGGGGGCGCTTGGTCACGTAGCGAGCGAGCTTCAAAGCCCCTTCGACGCTTTCGGTGCCGGAATTGGTAAAGAAGGTCATGGCCGGCTCATCGAAAGGGGCAATCTCGCTCATTTTTTCGCCCAGCCTGATTTGCAGTTCGTGGTAATAATCCGAGGAGATGTGCAAAAATTTATCGGCGGCGCTTTTGATGGCCTCGACCACTTCCGGGTGGGCGTGGCCGGTGGAGGTGACGGCAATGCCGGCGGCAAAATCAATAAAGCGGTTGCCGTCTACATCCCATACCTCGGCCCCCCGGCCATAATCCATCACAAAAGGATAGTCGCGGGGGTAGGAGGGCGAAACCACCTGGGCATCGCGGGCCAGGAGGGCCTGTGCTTTCGGGCCGGGCAGGTCGGTGATTATCCGCGGCGAAGCCTTGCCATCATGAGCGGATAGAGCGACTTTATTCTCAAAGAGTTGTGCTGTGGTCATTATTATTCTCCCAAATTGTCGTTAACATCAAGATGGATAAACAGAGCAAACTCTGCCTTCCAGAGCTAACAACAACGCTATAGATTTTGATAAATGGGTAAATTTTGATCCGGGGACTGCTTGGCAGCAGGTCTCACCCCTCGTGATCCGAAACTGTTCCGGCAGGCCAGTCCGACCGGAACCCTACCACAAAGAAGATAGGGGAGCCGTTAAGTGTAACAACCTATAGCCCGCGGCATAGGCAGCCAGCGGCGGGAGTCAAACAGGGTCAAAGTCATAGTGCTTACAATCGTCTAAAAATAAGTTCCCTCAAGTGCCTATAGTTCCCAGGGAACTAAGGGAACTGAGAGGAACTTAGAACGGGAAGTAAATTTTGGACGCTTACTCAATTCTCTCCCAGGGCCGCGGCCACTTCACGGCGGAGACGGTTCAAATCGTATCCACGCGGGTCGGACTTGCGGCCAGGAGGCAGGGCAATATCGAGATGGCCCATAATATCGTCAACTTTAATGTTGTGAATGTAGCATAAATAGGCGCACAGCGCAACATTGGCCCGGTGCTGCGCCTCGGGATAGGGGTCTTGCCCATCATTGAGGTTGACCAGTTCGATGCCGATGGTGTAATCGTTGCACGAGTTGCGCCCTTTCCAGACGCTCTGGCCGGCGTGCCAGGCCCGATCGGTATCGCGTACATGCTGCACAATTTTACCATCTTTGCCAATAGTGTAATGGGCGCTTACCTGGGAGTTGGGGTTGTTGAACCAGTCAATCACCCCCTGCAAGCGGTTATTCGCCGTCGAGTGAATAACAATAGCCGTAATATCGTCGGGGCTGCGGCGCTGGTTAAAATTAGGCGATCCGACCCACTGGATGGACGGCTGAGGCGGCGGCGTCCCCGCTGAAGGCGTTGGCACTACGGGGGTCGGCGGTGTGACCGGCGTAACCGGCGTTGGAGCCGGCGCAGGCGTCACCGGCGTGACCGAAGCGGGGGTTGAATTGAGCGGCGGGATGACCAAAACCTGGCCCACCCAAATATTGCTGGCATTAGCCAGGTTATTGGCCTGCTGGATGAGGGGGTACTTGCGGGCGTCCCCATACAATTTCTGGGCAATCCGGCCCAGGGTATCGCCCCGCTGGACGGTATAGCTGGTCGGTGCGCCGGCTGCCGCACCCTGAGCATATTGGCTCAAAAACTCCCCGATGACCTGGCCGATGGCTTTGCCTTCACGGGTAGCTCGATTGAGAGCGGCTTGAAAGATAGCATCATCTACATCTACTTGGACAGTTCGCAGGGGCATGGCTCGCTCCTTACGCTACATATAGAATCCGGCCACACGTGCCGCAGTAAACCAACTCCGTCCCGGCGCGAGCATGCTGAATCCGGCTGCTGGAAGCCGCCACCCCACAGCCCAGACAGATGCCATCTTTGATCATAGCTACTGCCCGGCCTGTCTTCCTGGGCCGCAGGTCGTCATACTCTTCCAGGTCGTCCGGATCAATACCCTTGACAAGCACGGGGCGATGTTGTTTTAATTCAGCCGCCTTGGCCTTTAAAGCCGTTTGCTGTTGGGCCAACTGTTCCTGGTTGGCCTGCCAGTCTGCTTCGACCACCATTAATTCCGCCTGGGCGCGTTTGAGTTGGGCCTCCGCCTCTTCAGCGGCCACCATCGCTTCCAACAACCGCTCTTCGCGCTGGCTGTGGCGGCGCTTCAGCGAGTTGATTTCATCTTGCAGATTGGCCGCTTCTTTGGCGCTGAGTGCTTTGCCGTGATACAAAACCTTCTCCTGCTGGGTAATCTTTTCGGCCAAACTTTTGACCTCCAACGTCAAATCTTGCATCGTCGCCTGGGCCTGTCGCCATGTTTTTTCAGCCGCCCCGGCCTCAACTCTGGCTTTTTTCAAAACTTCACTTTCACCCAACTGAGCGGCAATGCCGGCCAACTGCTGGTTGATTTTATCCAATTCGCTATCCAGGGTTTGTAACTGGTAAAGCTGCTGAGCGCGACTCAAGAGTGAACCTCGACAAAGATTAACGTTAAAACGACATAACTATTATAACACCGGGAGGCAAAGTAGTAAAGGTTACGTCGAGATTATTATTGTGAATTATTTCACTATTTAGTGACAAATTACCTATCGAATTTATGACATGTAACACTATCAGATTATCTAATTTTGTTATATGGTATAAGCAACTTGCAGGACACCCCTATCATCGTAGATAGTTCCCCAAAACACTGTAAAGTTAAAATTTTTAGGATATCTTGGGCGGGGTAAGGCCTTGTCCAGGTATTTACCGCCCCAAATTGCAAAATAAGCTGAGGCCGATTATAAATGTAGCCCCGGTTTAATCATTAATTAAATGTCAATTTAAGGACAGTATAAAAGGAGGCAACATGAATTTCCCAACGAATGTCAAACACGAAAAAGTACGTAATTGGGTGGCAGAAATGGTGGCCCTGTGCAAGCCCGACCAGGTCTACTGGTGTGATGGGTCGAAGGCCGAGTATGACCGCCTATGTGAAGAGATGGTTGAAGCCGGCACATTTATCCGGCTCAACCCCGAAAAGCGGCCGGGCTGTTTTTTGGCCCGTTCCGACCCCAGCGACGTTGCTCGCGTGGAAGACCGCACCTTCATCTGCAGTAAGAGTAAGGTAGATGCTGGTCCTACCAACAACTGGAAAGACCCCAAGGAGATGAAGGAAGAGTTGATCCCACTGTTTGATGGCTGTATGAAAGGCCGGACGATGTATGTCATTCCCTTCAGCATGGGGCCGATTGGCTCGCACATTTCCTACATCGGCATCGAACTGACCGACTCGCCCTACGTGGTGGTCAATATGCACATCATGACCCGTGTCAGCAGCAAAATCTGGGACGTGTTGGGCGAAGATGGCGAGTTTGTGCCGGCCCTGCACTCCATCGGCGCGCCGCTGGAACCCGGCCAAAAGGATGTCACCTGGCCCTGCAACCCCACCACCAAATATATCGTCCATTTCCCCGAAGAACGGCTAATCTGGTCTTACGGCAGCGGCTACGGCGGCAATGCTTTGCTGGGCAAAAAATGCTTTGCCCTGCGCATCGCCGGGGTTATTGCCCGCGAGCAAGGCTGGCTGGCCGAGCATATGCTCATCCTGGGGGTAGAAGATCCAAAGGGCGAGAAAACCTATGTGGCCGCCGCTTTCCCCAGCGCTTGCGGCAAAACCAACTTTGCCATGCTGGTCCCGCCGCCGGCTTTCCAGGAAGAAGGCTGGAAAGTGACCACGGTTGGCGACGACATTGCCTGGCTCAAACCCGGGCCAGATGGCCGCGTCTATGCCATCAACCCCGAGGCGGGCTATTTTGGGGTAGCGCCGGGCACCAACTTTGAATCTAACCCCAACGCCATGATTTCCTGCGCCAAAAACACCATCTTTACCAACGTGGCGCTGACCGACGACGGCGATGTATGGTGGGAAGGCATGACTAAAACCCCGCCGGCCCACCTGATTGACTGGAAAGGCAACGATTGGACGCCGGAAACCGGCCAACCCGCGGCCCATCCTAATGCCCGCTTTACCGCCCCGGCCCACCAGAACCCGGTCATTGACTCAGATTGGGAGAACCCCAACGGGGTGCTGATTGAGGCCTTTATCTTTGGCGGCCGGCGCAGCACGGTAGTGCCGTTGGTTTACCAGGCTTTTAATTGGACCTACGGCGTTTACCTGGCGGCCACGATGGGTTCCGAAATGACGGCGGCGGCCTTTGGCCAGGTGGGTAAGGTGCGGCGCGATCCTTTTGCGATGCTGCCCTTTGCCGGTTATCATATGGCCTCTTACTTCAACTACTGGCTGCGCTTTGGCCGGCAGCTTGCCTATCCGCCCCGAATTTTTGGGGTCAATTGGTTCCGCAAAGATGAAAACGGTAAGTTCATCTGGCCTGGCTTTGGCGATAATATGCGCGTTTTGAAGTGGGTTGTTGACCGAGTCAAAGGCCACGCCCCCAGCAGCGAAAGCCCCATCGGCTGGATGCCTCGCTACGAAGACCTGGATTGGCGCGGCCTGGACTTTAGCAAAGAAAAGTTCAACGAACTGATGGCTATCAACCGCGATCAGTGGGTGGAAGAAGTTATGTCACACGAAGAGTTGTTTGCCAAGCTGTATGACCGCTTGCCCAAGGAACTCATCTTCATCCGCGAACTGATCCTGTCCAGCCTGTGGCGCTCGCCCGAAAAATGGCAGTTTCAGGCTGAAGTAGCGGCTGTGCCGGGAGAATAGTTTTTTATCTTAACGGGGGCAGACACCCTAACGTCTGCCCCTTTTTTAGTTTACGGAGCAATGATGATTCAATTATTACTGGATAACCCATTGCTTTTGTTGTTTATCGTGACTGCCATCGGCTATCCATTGGGCCACATAAAAATTAAAGGCAGCAGTTTGGGGGTAGCTGCTGTTCTTTTTGTTGGCTTAGCCGTTGGCTCCCTCCATCCTGATTTGAAACTGCCGGAAATAATTTATACCTTTGGCCTGGTAGCGTTTGTCTACACCATTGGGCTGAGCAGCGGCCCGGCCTTTTTTGCCTCATTCCGGCGCAAAGGGCTGCGGGACAATTTGCTCATTGTGGGCGGGCTGTGCCTGGCAGCCGGGCTGACCGTGGGCGCACTGTACCTGCTCAACTTAAAGTCCACCCTGGCCGGAGGCCTGTTTACCGGCAGTATGACCAACACGCCCGCTTTGGCGGCGCTGCTAGAGCAAATCAAAGCCTTCGCTCCGCCCGACCTGGTAGATGAGTGGGTCAGCGAGCCGGTGGTGGGTTATTCGATTGCTTATCCGGTGGGCGTGATTGGGCCGATTTTAGCCATTTTTATCCTCCAGCGTCTCTGGCGCATTGATTATCATCGTGAAGCGCAGGCTTCAGGGGAGCCGGGCGCAACGCATCAGCAGCTCCAAAACCGGACCATTCGTGTGACCCGGCCCGAGGCAGCGCAGCAGTCTGTTTACGATCTGGTTCAGCAACAGCAGTGGAATGTTATTTTTGGCCGGATCAAGCATGGGGATGGGCCATTGGCCCTGGTTGGGGGTGACACCCGGCTGGCCGTAGGAGATCTCATCACCTTGATTGGAACTCAAGAAGACCTGGACGAAGTGACAAACTATCTGGGTGAATTGAGCAGCGAGCGGCTGGAATTGGACCGCAGCGAATATGACTTCCGGCGGATGTTCGTCTCCAATCCCCGCGTAGTGGGGCACCGCCTGCGAGATCTCGACCTGCCGCAGCAATTTGGGGCTATAGTCACCCGGCTGCGCCGGGGCGATGTGGAACTATTGGCCAACGGGGATACCGTGCTGGAACCCGGCGACCGAGTCCGGGTACTGGCCAAACCAGAAGCTATGCCTGCCGTGAGTAAATTTTTTGGCGACTCGTACCGCGCCTTGAGCGAAATTGACCTGCTCACCTTTAGCCTGGGCGTAACCCTGGGCTTATTGCTGGGCACAATCCCTATCCCATTGCCCGGCGGCATCACTTTTAAGCTGGGGTTGGCCGGGGGACCGCTGATCGTGGGGCTAATCTTGGGCAATCGAGGGCGCACCGGCCCGCTGGTTTGGGCTATGCCATACAGCGCCAATCTGGTGCTGCGCCAAATTGGCTTGATCCTCTTTCTGGCGGCGGTTGGCACCCGCTCCGGCTATGCCTTTGTCAACACCTTTGCCCAGAGCGGGGGGGTATACATTTTTTTGGCCGGGGCGGTTATCACCTGTGTCACGGCATTGACGGTTTTGTGCGTGGGGCATTATCTTCTGGGTATTCCTATGGGGCTGCTCAGCGGCTTACTGGCCGGCATGCAAACCCAACCAGCAGTTCTCGGTTTTGCCCTGGAGCAGTCTGAAAATGACCTGCCTAACATTGGCTATGCGACCGTTTACCCTATTGCCACCATCACCAAAATCTTGCTGGCGCAGTTGATCCTAACCCTTTTCAGGTAACAAGCTTAATCGCACCCTTCGATACGCCTTTCACTGCGTTCAAGGCCACTCAGGATGCGATGTTTAAGCCGAATTGAGCTTAATCGCTATCCTCTGAACGCACCAGCAACAAGGGCCGGTCTATCCGGTGCAGCACCCCGGCGGCGACGCTGCCGTAAAACACCCGCGCCAGGCCGGTTCGCCCGTGACTGGCCATGGCAATAAGCTCGGCGTTTTCGCTTTCAGCCGCATTGATGATCTCATTGACAACAGAGCCTTCGGCCAGGCGAATCCGGGCCTCGATGCCTTTTTCACGAAATTCACCCTGCCGTGTGGTCAAGTAAGCCTCGGCATCCTTGAGGTGATGTTCGTGTTCAACAATATCGGGTACGGCGTTGGTGCCGTCAATTAAGAGGGGTTTTGGCTCGACTACCTGGAGCAAGACCACTTTGGAACCATGGCACAGGGCCAAATTTTCTACATGGGACAGAATCGCTTCCGCCCGCCTCGATCCATCTAATGGAACTAAAATAGTATTATACATAGTGATTGTACCTGGTTTCACGGATTGTTAAATCCATTATACTCCTCTTTATCCGCTAAATCAATCCTCTCCGAATGGCGATTGCCCCACCAGAAAATTAAAGTGGCCAGGCAAAACATAGCGGCGGCAAAAAATAGAACGACATGTCCATTGGTCTGATCCCACAAATAACCGGCCGCCACCGAGCCGAGACTCCAGCCCAGACCGCTCTGGGCCGCGCCCATTAATGCCTGAGCGGTCGCGCTCAGGCCGGGTGGGGCTGCTTCGCTGGCATAACCGACCGCGGCCACCCAGAAAAAACCAAAACAAATCCCCATACCGGGCAGAACGGCAATAAGCAGGGCCGGCGTGGGGGCCAGGGCGGCCAGGGTCCAAACCAGGGCAAAGCCGACAAATCCAGCCATAATCAGCCGCTTATGGCTGTGATGGCCCAGCCAGCGCGCCCCAAAGTACATCAAGATCACTTCGGGCAGGGAATTGGCCGTCCAGGCCAGGCCCACCTGCGCCTCATCGCCACCGAGGGCCAAGATATGCAGCCCCAAAAAACCAATGTAGGCCGAGATACCCATACCGAGCAGAGTCATGGCAATCAAAAAGCTTAAGTAACCACCCTGGGTGGTCAAACGGCGCAGCCCTTGCCACATTCCAACCTGGTGCGGCGCGCTTTCGATAGGCAGCAAAAAACTCAACCCAGCGCAAGCCAGGCTGAGCAGCCCGCCGTGCAGCCAAAAAATAAGCGCCAGATTAGCGGGGCTGAGCAGTTGGCCCAGGCTAAAGGTGGCCAACACAAACCCAACTGTGCCCCACAAACGCTGCTGACCGTAACTGCTACCGCTGTTGGCCCGCTTGAGCATATCCATTACCGTACTGTCCACAATCGAGCCGATGGGGGTGCGAAAAAAAGCAAGCGCCGTGACCAGCGCCAGCAGCAGCCAAAAGTTGCTCACCCCCAGAAAAAATAGAGAGACCAACCCGGCGATAAAGGCGCACAGGGCCAGCACCAGCCGGTGAATTTTCCAGGAATCGGCCACCGCGCCCCAAAAGGGGTTGGCCCCCAGGGCAATCATGGGTGGAATGCTGCCCAGCCAGCCAATTTCCACCCCGGTCAGACCTTTCGATTCCAGATAGATGTTAAAAAATGGAACCAGGCAGCCAATGGCGGCAAAGAACAAAAAATAATAGCTTTTGGCGACCAATAATCCGCGCCGGGCCGGGTCGGCGGTATGCGAGTCCAGCACCGGGGCCGGACGTGATTGACGATAAATGGTCAAATCTCCTTTGAAAAGATGCGATGGCAAGTGAGGCGATGAGACGATGAGACTCTTCGTATCCTCGCGTCCTCGCCCCATCGCCTCACTCTTGTGACAATAGCACAAAACCACAAGGACAGCAATCAGGCTACAAACGTTTTTAAGGTCTTTCTTGAGCGATTGACAAGCCTCTCAATTCCTCTATACTAACCAGGGAAAAAAGGAGATTGGAGATTATCAACTTGAATCTCCAATCTCTAATCTCTTTCACCCCAGGAAAACAGTTATGGCCTTTGAAGTTGAATTGAAAGCGCGTTTGAGCCAGCCCCAGGAAATTGAGGCCAAAGCAGCCTCGCTGGGCGTTCTCAAAGGAGAGACGTTAAAGGAAGACATCTATTTTCGCCGGCGGGGCGATACCGCTGCCGTGCCTGCCGACCGCTTCCGGCTGCGACGAGAGGCCGGCCGGTCGGTTGTCACCTTTAAGCAACTGGTCGAGGCTAGCGGGGTGGAGGTGAACGACGAGGTTGAATTTGGGGTGGACGACGCCCATGCCTTTTTCCAGTTTGCCCATCAGTTTGGCTTTGAACCGTTTGTGGTCAAGCGCAAAAAGTCGCGGGTGTACCGGATCGAGCGGGCCAATGTGGAGTTCAACCAGGTAGACCAGCTGGGTCACTTTATCGAAATCGAAATCCTGTGCGACGACGAAAAGCTGGTTCCGGTGGCCCGCACCGAAGTGGCCCGGTTGTATCACAATTTGGGCTTAACCGCCGAGGCGATAGAACCGCGCCGTTATATCGAGCTGCTCCAGGCCGCTTATCCGGTGCGCTATCGCTTTGTCAATGATCGCAACCTCGATTGGCCCTTTGTGGAGGTGTAATGTACCGTCAAGAGGTGTTTAACGTTTTGTTAGCCCAATTGTTACAAGAACGCGGCGCGGTGAGCGCGCCGGAAAACATCATTAAATTGGGTGTCGGCAAAGGCCGTAAAATGCCCGACGTGATTGTGACCTTTCGCGGTCTGCGGACCGCGCTTGAGGGCGAGGTTGACGACCAAAGTCATGCCGGCGATAAAGCCCTGGCTTCCGCCCGCCAGCGGGTTGAGACCGGCATTGCCCATATTGGCGTAGCCGTTATTTACCCCCAGGAGTTGCGGAACGAAGCGTTTGAGCACCTCAAAGAAAAACTAGCCGCAGTTAAATTGAGCATTGCCATTGTGACCGAATCGCAAAGCACCGGCTTTGTGGGGGGCAATGTGGATTACCTGGAAAGCGCGTTACGCAATGCTTTTGAACATCTGGTGCAAGAGGATATTGTCACTCAGGCGGTTGAGGCGCTGGACAAAGGGATTGAAGATTTTGCCAGTCTGATTGCCCACAAACGCGGCGTGGTGGGGCGAGCGGCCCATGTTCTGGGCATTCGCCAATTGTCTGAGGCGGGCAACCCCGACCAGTTTTCAACTGAGGAATGTTGGGCCATTAGCCGGATTGCCGGCCTGGTGCTGGTCAATGCCATGATTTTTCAGGAAATATTGACCGAAGATTATCCCCGGATACCCCCTTTGTCGCGCCTCATTGCGGCTGATCCATTTTCATACGGCCAACTCATCGAACTTTGGGATTTTGTCATCCACAAAATAGATTACTACCCCATTTTTTTTATCGCCAGAGAATTATTGCTAGATTTTGGCGGTACAGTTAACCTCAAAGATTTGATGCCCCTTGTCCTGACCACCGGCCGGATCATGGGCCTAAAGGCCGCATTGCGACACGATCTGATGGGGCGCATTTATCATCGCCTGTTGGTTGAGGCCAAATATTTGGGTACGTATTACACCAGTATTCCGGCGGCCACGTTATTACTCAAATTGGCCTTGCGACCCGCCGCCTGGCCGCTTGAGCCGTCTGACCTGGCAGAGGTGCGCCGCCTGCGCATTGCCGATCTCTCCTGTGGTACCGGAACGCTGCTTATGGCCGCCGCCGACGCCATTACCGACAACTACATCAGCGCCGCCGCCGGCCGGCAGCAACCTATTGACGCCAACCAATTGCAGGCCGCCCTGGTTGAAGAAATGCTGCACGGCTACGACGTTTTGCCTTCGGCCATCCATTTGACCGCTTCATCGCTGGCCATGCGCTCCCCTGGCACGGCTTTCAAAAATATGAATCTCTTTAGCCTGCCTTTGGGCGGCCCGGATAGCTGGTTGGGCAGCGTCGAATATCTGACCGGCAGTAATATTCAAATCGCCACCGACATTTCCGGCGCTACCCCGGCTACCCAACAGGCCACGCCTTCGGCTCTGCAAGAGGTATTGTTAGCCCCTCTGCCCGATTTGGACCTGGTCGCCATCAACCCTCCCTTCACCCGCAGCGTTGGCGGTAATTTACTGTTTGGCTCTGTGCCCGCCGCAGAACGGGAAAAAATGCAAAAGAAGCTGGCCCGGCTGCTGAAAGAAACCAAAGCGCTGGCCAATACCACTGCCGGACTGGGGTCTGTTTTTGTGGCCATAGCCCATCGTTTTATCAAACCGGGCGGGCGGCTGGCGCTGGTACTGCCCAAAACGCTGTTGTCGGGTGAGGCCTGGGGCAAAACCCGCGAGCTAATCCAGCGCCACTACGAAGTTGAATTTATCCTTGCCAGCCATGATCCGGGCCGCTGGAACTTTTCTGAAAGCACCGACTTGAGCGAAACGCTGCTGGTGGCCGTTAAAAATCAGCCCGGCAAAACTGCCAAAAACGGCCGGGTCATTGCCGTCAATTTGTGGCATAACCCCCGTACCACTTTTGAAGCTCTGGCTGTAGCCCAGGCGCTGACCGAAAACGGTGTGCCCGATCTCGAAAGCGGCCAGGGCGCGTTAAATTTGTTCATCGGCGAGCATAAAATTGGCGAAGCCGTGGCCCTGCCCTGGCGCGAGCTAAATTCTCTGCTCAAACTGGCCCCGGAAGCATTGAACGGCCTCGATCCGGCCAAAATCTCCGGCTCGGATTGGTCGCTGCCGGTCAATTTTGCCCAGACCGACCTGGCGCGGGCAGCTTATTACCTGGAAAAAGGGCAGGTCTGGCTGCCGGGTTATGACATCGTCGGCCACATCCCCCTGTGCCCGTTGAGCGATTTTGGAACGTTAGGCCCGGACCGGCGCGATATTCACGACGGCTTCAGCCTCAGCCAGACCCCCACGGCCTATCCCTGCTTGTGGGGCCACGACGCCGGGGAAGTGGTCACGCTGGCCCAAACCCCCAACCACTATCTCGCCCCGCTGCCCCAGGCCAAAGAAGGGCGCAATTTACGCAAGGTTAAAGACCTTTGGCCGCTGGCCGGTAGAGTTGCGATTGTGGAACGTCTCAGGTTGAACAGTCACAAGTTGTTGGCTGTTAAGTTTCCCGAACTTGTGCTTTCAAATGTATGGTGGACATTCTGCACAAAACAAGAATTTCAAAATGACGCCTTTGAAAAAGCGTTGGTTTTATGGCTAAACTCAACCTTCAATTTGCTTTTATTGCTGGCTCATCGAGAGGAAACAGAAGGGGCCTGGATTGGTTTCAAAAAGCCGACCCTCGGCGGGCTGCCGGTGCTGGACCTGAGCAGCCTGCAACCGGCGCAGCTTGACCGGCTGGCCGCCGTTTACGACCGGGTAGCCGGAGAAGCGTTAGCGACCTTCGCCCGCATGGGCGAAGATCCGGTCCGGCTCGAAATTGACCGGGCCATAGCCGAGGTTTTAGGTTTGCCCGATCTGGCCGCCCTGCGCCGTTTGTTGGCCCAGGAGCCGGTGATTTGTCTCAAAAAGTTAGGGTAGCTGCTCAGGCATGTCATTTCGAGCGACGTTAGGAGCGAGAAATCTTCCAAGCCGTGATTTGAAAACAACGGTCTCGAAGATTTCTCGGCTTTCAGCCTCGAAATGACATGAAGAGTGAGCAGTTACAAGGTAGGAGTGTAAGTTTATGACCCAAAAACTAACCGGCAAAGAATTATTGGCCGAAGGCTGGCCGCCCGGCCCGATTATGGGCGCAGCGTTGGAGGCCGCCGAAACACTGCTGGCGGATAACCTCGACCGGGGCGAAGTGTTGGCCCGCCTGAATGGGGTACGGCTGGCTCCGGCTCAATTCCGCAGCGACCCTTTATTTGGCGTGTTGGCCCAACGGTTGATTGAGTTGGAGCAGCCCAAAGCACCTCCGGCGGCGTCCATTCGGGAGGCCCCCATCCCCTTCCGGGTTTGGGGCACGGATTTTGAGCCGCAAACCCTGCAACAGTTGGAAAATGCGGCCCGTCTGCCTGTTTCGCAGGCCGCCGCGCTGATGCCCGACGGTCACCCCGGCTACGGGCTGCCCATCGGTGGGGTGTTGGGCACGGAAAACAGCGTCATTCCCTACGGGGTGGGGGTGGATATTGCCTGCCGCATGCGCATGAGCATCTATAACGAGCCGCCCAGCCTGCTCAATGCTCAAGGCGACCGGCTGCGCAAGGCGCTGCTGTTCAACACCCGCTTTGGTATCGGCGAGCGGGATGGGGAGTGGGACCCGCGCAACCGCCGCGACCATCCCCTGTTGGACGACCCCCGCTGGCATGAACTGTCCCTCTTGCGCCACCTGCACGATAAAGCGGTACGCCAGATGGGCACGTCGGGCACGTCGAACCATTTTGCGGAGTGGGCGGCGCTGACCGTCCTGGAAGACATTCCACAGTTGGGGCTGCAAGCCGGCGATACCCGGCTTTGTTTTGTCACCCACTCCGGCTCGCGGGGCATCGGAGCGACGATTGCCCAGGAGTACACCCGCATTGCCAAAGATTTGCGCCCGGAGCTGCCCAAGCAATTTCACGAACTGGCCTGGCTCGATTTGGAGAGCGAGGCCGGGCAGGAATATTGGCTGGCTATGCATGTCGCCGGAGATTTCGCCTCGGCCTGCCACCAGATGATTCACCAGACCGTCAGCGCGGCAGCGGGACTGCAACCCGCCGCCTTTGTGGAGAATCATCACAACTTTGCCTGGGAGGAAACGCACGGCGGCAAAACGTTGATTGTCCACCGCAAGGGGGCCACCCCGGCGGCAGCAGGCGAATTGGGGGTAGTTCCCGGCACTATGGCCGATAAGGGCTATTTGGTAGTGGGGCTGGGTAATGAAGCTTCGCTGGATTCGTCCAGCCACGGGGCGGGCCGTCCCCGCTCGCGTACCGCCAGCAAACAGATGATTACCCGCCACCAGCGTGATGCTTACCTCAAGCAGCGCGGCGTGGAACTGCTCAACCCCGACGCCGGAGTAGACGAGTCGCCCCAGGCTTACAAAAATCCGGCGGAGGTTATGGCCCAGCAAACCGACCTGGTGCGGCCTATCGCTACCTTCCAGCCATTGATGGTCATGATGGCCAGTGATGAGAAGTTCGGCAAGAAGAAGGGCAAGGATAATAAGCGGCGATAATGAAGGAAATTAGAGGCTTTGCAGTCATTTCTGGCAGTACGAAAACAATTGGGGAAACGCGCTGACAGTAAAGTATATTTACCGTGATTTTTGAAATAAACGCTTTTGGCTTTTTAAGCGAGTTTATTCTTATAGACAAAGCAGATAAACATCGTACAATCTTTTAGCGGGCCGGGCTCCCACGCCCGGCCAAGCGACGGCGTGGGAGCCGTCGCTGCTACAATGATAGTATGACTTTTAAGTGATTTGT
>Ga0073934_10005376_pt1 | contig 19925 bp, 13 predicted proteins | sample LarsenN4metaG_FD_76834 | JGI IMG/M metagenome (GOLD analysis project Ga0073934, IMG submission 76834) | Hot spring sediment bacterial and archeal communities from British Columbia, Canada, to study Microbial Dark Matter (Phase II) - Larsen... ... | reverse complement strand
CTGCAGGTCGCGGTGGCGGCGCTGGAGGCGTTCCGGCCGGTTGGCGTAGCGGCAGACGTGGTTCATGGAGAGGAGCACGCGGGAGCCGTGGGTGCCGGGCTGTTTCTGAAAGACCGGGATGGCACCGCGCTCGACGGCACCGCGCAGGGCGGAGCTGCTGCAGCCGAGGATGTCGAGGGCTTCGCGCATGGTGATCCATCGGTCGCCTTCGGCGAGGTCCAGGGGTTTGCGGCGGGAGCCCCAGGCGTGGAGATTGCGGCGGGGCAGGCGTGCGAGCCGCTCGCTGCGTTCCTCAGCCAGGCGCTCGAGGGCGACGGAATCGTAGAGCCAGGGGCCTCTGGGGTCCTTCTTGCGGCGCTGCAGGAGGCCTCGGCGGACGAAGTGGATGAGGCAGCTCTGGTGGACCTGGAGCATTGCGCACGCGACGCGGTAGCCGACCCAGCCGACGGGGAATGGCACTTCGAGCAGTTCTTGAGTGTCCGGGTCTCGCGGTGGATCGGTGGTCGGGTCGTGTGGCGCTGGGGCGGCGGGGCCGGAGGTGCAAGATGAAGACGGAGGGGGAGGGCGGAGGCCGCGGCGGCAGGCCTCCCACTCGACGTCTTCGACGAGGATCCAGCGGCGACCGGACTCGCGGATGGAGTTGAGGCGGGTGGCGCAGAGGTGGTAGACCGCGCTGCTGGAGAGGTTGAGGAGCTGCATGGCCTCCTGGACGGTCATGAGCTCCGCGCCGTTCCTGCTGAGGCGGGGCAGGGGGGAGAGCGGCACGGAGGGGGCGGGGGTGCGCGGTCGAGCGCGGGCGGCGATGTCCGCTTCCGGGAGCCACAGGTGTCCGCTGTCGTCGACGTGGAAGCGGGGGAGCTTCTGGTCGTCGACGAGTTGGACGAGCTGCTCCTCTGTGAGCCGGAGTCGGCGGGCTGCTTCGCGCTCGTGGATGTACTCGATTCCGTCGCGTCTCATGGCTGCTCTGGTTCTCCTGTCGTGGGGCCATGGTGCTGGCTCCGATCCCATGGTCCGTTGCCTGGCCCGAATCCGTATTCAATCGTCTACTCGTCTGGGTTGCGGGAAAGCGGAAAGGTGGTGGCGGGGGAATCTGCGGGGGCGCCGAGGGATTCAGGTTTCGCGAGTCTTGACGGGCTGCGGGTTGATGGAATGGGCGGCTCAGGGCGTGGCCGGGCGGCCTGGGAGGACAACCCGCGGGACAAATGGGGGGGGTTGTGGCGCGTTCGGGGGATTGACAGGATGGCCGGTGCCTGACAGAGTGGCACGGGTCGAGGGCCGGTCCCGGGTTTTGTCCGGGCGTCCGCTGACGCGCTGGGGAGGCGGTCCAGCCGGACGAGCTGAGGGACGACGACATGGTTCTGGTGGGCGCTGGGGACGGTGCTGGCCAAGTCGGTGGGGACGAGCTGCACGGGGCGGCACACCGTGGGGAACGGCCAGATCCGCCATGAGGGGTCGATTCCCTTGTTCGAGGGGAACGGCTCCCAGCGTCAGAGCGCGGCGTTCAACAGCTCGACGATTCAGGGAAGGCGGGGCAGAGAAGGGGCCCGCCGGGAGTTCCCGGCGGGCCCCGTGGGCATTGCGGCTGAGGGTCCAGCCGCGAGCCGTCATTGCGCGGCGGTCCGCTCCCGCCGACCACCGGGGGTGGCGGGTGCGGACGCCCGGTGTCAGGGCAGGAAGCGGCCCACGAAGACCTTCACGGTGCCGGTGGGCGCGGTGCCGCCCGCCCCCGTGATGTCGAAGGTGGTGCTGGCTCCCGCCGTGGGGAGCACCCACGGCCCTGCCGGGCCGGCGAAGATGTTCTTCGCGTCCGCGCCCGCGGGGACTCCGTAGCCAGCCGGCACGTTGCCGTCCTCGTTGGTGATGGTCCCCGCGGAGAGGGTGTGGAGCACTATCGCCAGCGGGAAGAGGACCTTCTTGCCCGTCTTGGGCGTCACCTAAACCTTCCAGGTCCAGTGGCCGCCGCCCAGATTGGTCTTGGTGCTGGTGATGGCGATGTCCGTTCCGGGGACCGCCACGCCGTGCTCCAGCCCCGTGTCCAGGGAGTAGACATTGCCAAGTCCGTGCGACCCGCCGTTGTGGATGGTGCCGTAGAGCTTGCAGTCGGGCCCCACGACCACGCCGGCCTCGGGATTCGCGCCGGTGAAGCCTGCCCCTGTGCCGTCGAACTGGTACTCCGTGGCAAAGGTGCTGGTGTCCAGGTCATAGGAGAAGACCGTGCCCCGGCTGCCCGTGCCCCCGTAGCGGGTGGTGCCGAAGAGCGTGTTGCTGGCGGAGTTCACGAAGGCCAGCTCGTGCAGGTAGGGGTTCCGGCCGATGCCCGCCGTGTTGGGGAAGTGATGCACGATGGCGAAGCCGGTGGCGTCGGTCTTGGTGGTGTCGTAGCGGTAGATGACGCCGCCCCCCGTGCTCCCTCCGTTGTAGGTGGTGCCGTAGACGTTGCTGCCCAGCCCGCGCACCACGCCGCCATACGGGTTGTAGGGTCCGGAGGCCGCCGAGCTGAACGCATAGTGCACGGTGTATCCCGTGCCGTCCGTCTTCATGGAGAAGAGCACGCCCGCGTTGCTCACTCCGCCATTGGCGCATGTGCCCCAGAGGCGCTTGGTGACGGGGTCCTGATAGAGCTTCCCGTACGGGTCGTATCCCAGGCCGTCATAGGCGCTGAAGACGCGCAGCGCCGCGTAGACGCCCGAGGGGCTCACCTTGAACACGATTCCCCAGTTAGAGGGTCCCCCGGACTGGGTCACCCCGTAGAAGTTGTTGTCGGTCCCGGCACCCTGGATGAGCTGGGAGTAGGAGAAGTAGCCGCTAGGCGCGTGCATTTGGCGCAGGACCGTGAGGACCCCCGCGGTGGTGCACTTGAAGAAGGTGCCGTGTCCATACCGGCCGCCGCCGTTGGTCAGGCCGTAGAGCGCCCCGTCGCGGGCCAGGCAGATGCCGCCTCGCGGACTGGTGCCCTCTTCCAGGTAGTCGTTGAAGTGGTGAATAGTGGTGCGATTGCCGGCCGGATCGATCTTGTAGATGGTGCCCCAGCCCAGCGCTCCGCCATCGTGAGTGGTGCCGTAGTAGCAGCCGTCCTTGGGGTTGAGCACCAGCTCGCTGTATGGGTAGTAGGAATCCCGGACGTAGAAGCTGTAGAGCAGCCTGGTGGTGGAGGTCGTGGACGTCACGGAAGTTTTGTAGACAGCCCCGTAGCCGCTGGCATGGCCGGGATACGGGGTCGTGAGGCCTCCGTCCTGGCTCACTCCGAAGAAGTTCAGCGTGCTGCCGGGCCCGTTGGCTCCCTGCACCACCCCGAAGTCGGGATTGAGCACGCTGTACCCGTCGAAGTTGGTGAGGACCTTGGCCGCACCGGCCGGAGCGTTGGCCAAGGACACGAGCGTTCCATATCCCGCGCTGCCGCCCTCGTAGGTGGTGACGTAGAGTTTGCCGTCGCTGCCGATGCAGACGGGGCTCTGGGTGAAGGCCCCGCTCAGGCCGTTGAAGCTGTGGACGATCTGGAGCGCCCCTCCGGTGGTGTACTTGAAGACCGTGCCGTAGTGGGAGTAGCCACCCACCCTGCAGGTGCCATAGACGTTGCCCGTGGCGTCGGCGGAGAGATCGCCCATGGGTTCCGCGCCCGTGCTGGAGGGCGCGCCGTAGCCGTTGAAGGCGTGGAGCTTGGTGTAGTTGGATCCGTCCAGGTCCATGCGCCAGAGCGCGCCATTGGCGCCCGAGCCCACTCCTCCCCCGCCGTAGCGGCAGGTGCCGTAGAGCTTCCCGCCCGCCACGATGGGCGCGCCGTAGGGATAGTACTCCCCGCTGGAGGCGGAGGTGAACTCCTTGAGGACGGCGAAGCCGCTGCCGTCGGTGTTCACCTTGTATGCGACGCCCTGGTTGGCGGCTCCCCCGTAATAGGTGACGCCGTAGAGAGTGCTCCCGCTTTTGGCCAGGCCGCTATAGGGCGTGTGGCCGTCCCCGGCACCGCCGGCGAAGGCGTGAAGCACTGTGAGCGTGTCGGTGGCGACCTCGTATTTCCAGACGGTGCCGTGCATGCCCGCGCCGCCGTAGATGGTGCACGTGCCGTAGAGCGTGATGCTCCCGGCCGGGCCCTCGGCCACTGGGGTCCCGTAGGGATACAGCCCCTCCGGATAGCCCGATGCCGTGATGAACGCGTGGAGGATGGTGAGCACCCCCGTGGGAGTGATGCGGTAGATGGCTCCGTAGCCTCCGCTGGTCGCGTAGGTGGTCCCGTAGAAGTTGCCGTCGGCGGCCTTCACGAGGCCGCCGCGCGGATCGTAGCCGGAGGTGTAGGCGGCCGTGAAGCTGTTGAGCAGTGTGTGGGTGCCCGCGGCGCGCGCCGCCCGCGGGCCGGCACCCAGCATGAGCGTGCCGGCCGCGATGACGGCGAGCGCGCGCGTCCCTGGTACTTGCATGCGTCTCTCCTTGTTCTCCCCGCGCCTGCGCGGGCGCTGGGTCACCGGTGCCAGCGAATCTCCCTCAATGCGCGTTCTCCCCGCGCCTGCGCGGGCGCTGGGTCACCGGTGCCAGCGAATCTCCCTCAATGCGCGTTCTCCCCGCGCCTGCGCGGGCGCTGGTGATTGCCGAGGATGACCGTCCCCGGGTCTCGCCGCAGGAGGGTCGGGACCGATGGCAGTCAGACTTCGAGGGGGCGAGTCCGGACTGCGTGCACAGTGCATCTCCAGCGGCGATGGCATGGTGGCAACTGACCTTCCAGCCATAGTCTGGCGTGCATGAATCCTGCCATTGGACAGCCCTGGGCCCCGGGGTTTTGCGGGGCAGTGGGGCTCCTTCCGGCGGTCCCCGAGGGGCTCTCAAGGTCACCGGAGCCTATCCTTCCGCCCCGGGGCAGGACGCGGGAGGGGAGTTTCCGAGGGGCGCGGCGAGTGCCCCGGGCGGCCCGGAACGGGTTCATGAGGAATCACGGGAACCTTTGCGTGAGTCCGGCCGTCTCCCTCTGGACTTCGCCGGAGCAGCTTCTGCGGAAGCGGGGACGAGACCCATGAGGAAAGGACCAGGCTTCAATGGCTGAGACAAAGAACCGGACGCGCTCCGCCGGATCGGCGGGCAAGAAGGGGTCGGGGGGCGCGAGCCGCCGCGGCTTCGCGGCCATGAGCGAGGAGAAGCAGCGCGAGATCGCCAGCAAGGGCGGCCGGGCAGCGCACGCCCTGGGCAAGGCCCACCGGTTCACGACGGAGGAGGCCCGGGAGGCGGGCCGCAAGGGTGGCGTCACTGTGAGCCGCAACCGGGAGCACATGGCGGACATCGGCCGCAAGGGCGGCGAGACCGTGAGCCGGGATCGGACGCACATGTCCCGCATCGGCCGGAAGGGCGGCTCCGCGGGCGGTTCGGAGGAGACCTCCGGCCGCAGGAGCCTTCCGCAGGCTGCCTGAGCGTGCGTGGGGGTGTGCAACCAGGCTTCTGCCCGCCGACCATGAGCGGCGCACAGGACCCCGCGCGGCACCCGGCGGGGGAAGCCTGCGCTGGGGGGTGCGAGGGTGCCTGTGCAGGCGTTTCCCCCGGCTGGGCCGTGGGGTGGGCGGGCGGCTGAAGCATCCGGGGCGGCGGCCCTGGAGGCTTCGCCCCGCGCCGCCAGGCCTGGATGCGATGGCCGGACCCCGCACGCGCGTCACCGGATTCCCCACTACGAACAAGGTCCCGCACGCCTCAGCCCCTGCATCCGATGCCCTGGACGCGGGCGCGGACCCGGCAGAGGTGCATGTGCGAGGTGATGTAGAGCGTGGAGCCGTCGTCGCCCCAGGCACAGTTGGCCACGCGCTCGGTGGTGTCGATGCGCCCCAGCCGCTGGCCGCCGGGCGTCATCACATGGATCCCGCCCGGTGCGGCGGCCCACAGGTTCCCCTCCACGTCCGCCTTGAGGCCGTCGGGCGCTCCGGGATGGTGCGGCACCATGGACGTGACGTCGGCGAAGACCCGGCCTGGACCCACGCTGCCGTCGTCGCGCACCGGGAAGGCCATCCAGAGGGCCCGGGCGCTGTCGGAGTTGGCCACGTAGAGCGTGGTCTCGTCGGGGGAGAAGCAGATTCCGTTCGGGCGGGTCATCTCGCGTGTGACCAGGTGCAGCGCGCCGTCCGCGGCCAGGCGGAAGACTCCGCAGAAGTCCAGCTCGCGCCGGGGATCGTCCCAGTTTCCGGGGAGCCCGTAGGGGGGATCGGTGAAGTAGAGGTCGCCGTTGGAGCGGAAGCATCCGTCGTTGGGTGAGTTGAGGCGCTTCCCCTGAAAGCTGTCCACGAGCGTCTTCTTGCCGCCGTCCTTTTCCAGGCGGGCGACGCGGCGGTCGCCGTGCTCCATGAGCACGAGGCGGCCCTGGAGGTCCCTTGTGAGGCCGTTGCTGCCGGGCTCGGGCTGGTAGTCCACCACGCCGGTGTATCCCGAGGGCTTCATGAAGACGCTGAGTCCCTCCCCTTCCTTCCACCGGTGGATCACGTTGTTGGGGATGTCCGAGAAGAGGACGCAGGCATCCTCGGGCATCCAGACGGGCCCCTCCGCCCATCGGAATCCCGAGGCCAGGACCTCGATCCGTGCGTTTGGATCGATGAGCCGGTCCAGCCCGGGGTTCTCGCGGACGATTCCGCCGATTGTGGGATACGCCATGTGCCCCTCCCGCGTCGTTGTCAGTGCCGCACGTGGACGGTGCGTTCCTCCGAGGCGGAGGGGATTCCTGCCGGCCCACTCCCCCGGCTCCTCTCCCTGCCCGCTCGCTGCGCTCGCCAGGGAGAGGGGGGTCCGCATAGGGGGAGGGTCCCGTGTGCCCACTCCCCCGGCCCCTCTCCCTGCCCGCTCGCTGCGCTCGCCAGGGAGAGGGGGGTCCGCATAGGGGGAGGGTCCCGTGTGCCCACTTCCCCGGCCCCTCTCCCTGGCCGCTCCCCCGGCTGCTCTTCCTGCCCGCTCGCTGCGCTCGCCAGGGAGAGGGGGGTCCGCATAGGGAGGCTTCCGAGCGCCCGCTCCCCCGGCTCCTCTCCCTGGCCGCTCGCTGCGCTCGCCAGGGAGAGGGGGATGGGCATAGGGAGGCTTGCGAGCGGAGCCGGCGGCGGGGAGGAAGAGGGACGGGTGAATCGGGAGGCGCGGGGAAGCGCCGGCGGGCGCGGCCGCACTCGTTCAGGGAATGCGGTGAATCAGGAGGCGCGGAGGGAGCGCAGGGGTCCACGCATCTCCGGGCGATTGGGTTATCGGGAGGCACGGGGCTCAACGGCCAGCGGGCCGCTGAAACTCAATCTCCCAGCGCGACTCCCCGCGCACAAAGAGGCGGGCGGTCCTGCCCGCGAGCTTGTCGGTTTCGCGCCGGGCGCGGTCCGTGCCGATCACCTGTGGATACCAGGCGCTGGGCCCCGGGGAGTCGAGGATGCGCGCGGGCGAGGTGAATCCGCGGGGGTTGGCGAGGTCCTGGCAGAAGGTGACGTAGATGCCCTCCTGCTTCCAGTTCTTGTCCACGGCGCGGTTCAGGAGCACGACATAGGCGGCCAGGTGGGTGTTCCAGTGGACGGCGGGGCCCCAGAGGGCGTCGGCGTCTTCCCGGTGCCAGTCGATGCGGGCGGGGAAGATGGGGGTGACCCGGCCGCCCAGGCCCGGCTCGGCCCAGCGTCCGTCGCGCCACTTCCACACCCGGCCCACGGGCCGGTCCCGGTCGTTCCAGCGCATGCGGGCCAGCGAGACGCCCTGCTCGGGGAAGCTCCAGTAGGTGCTCATGAGGAAGTAGAGCCACTCGGCGTTGCGGTCCAGGATCACGGAGAAGTCGCCGTTGCCTCCGGCGAAGTAGTAGTTGCGCGTGTCGCAGCGGAGGGTGCCGGGCGGTGCGTCGAGCACCACGCCCAGGTCATGCCAGGTGAGCCCGTTGTCCCTGGAGGAGACCGCGCCGATTCGGGGAGCCGTGAGGCCCCGGTCCTTCACTTCCGGGCAGACTCCGGCGGGCTCGAAGTGATACCAGCCGTAGAGCGTGCCGTCGTCCGCCTTCCAGGTGCTCTCGATCCAGCGCCCTCCCTGAACGGCATTGTCATACTCCACACGGCGGCGGGTCTCGGTGAGGTGGAATAGGTCCGGTCCGGAGCTGCGCCAAGGGTGTCCGGCGGAATTGAACAGGTAGAAGGTCTCGCCGTCCCAGTGGGCAGGGGAGTTGCAGTCGGTTTCACCGACGGCGGGCGGGCCGGCGCCGGGAAACCGCATGGGCGGAGCGGGCCGGATGTGGACTGCGGGCGTGGCCTGCATGGCTTCTCTCCGTTGTGGCGGCGGGCGGGTGCGCCGCCATCGGATTCGCGGCCGCCGCGGGGGATGCCTCCCTGGGGCGCGGGGTTGGTGCTAGCGGGCCAGCTGGGAGACGAGGTCGGCGTACTTCTGAAGCACCACCTTGCGGCGCACTTTGAGCGTGGGGGTCAGCTCGCCCCCCTCGATGGTGAAGGGCTGGGGTGCCAGTGCGAACCGCTTGATTCGCTCGAAGTCCGCAAGGTCCGCCGTCAGGCGGTCGATCTCGTCCTTTATCAGCCTGCGCGTTTCGGCCCGGTTCACGAGGTCGGCCATGTCCGTTGCCGGGATCTCCTGGTCCCGTGCCCAGTGCCTAAGCCGGTCGAATGCGGGCACGATGATAGCCGCGACGGCGGCCATCCTGTCACCCAGGAGGACCGCTTCTGCGATGTAGGGGCTTTCCTTGAGGCGCGCCTCGATGGGCTGGGGGGCCACGTTCTTGCCGTTGGCCAGCACCAGAATGTCCTTCTTCCGATCGGTGATGCGCAGGGCTCCCGAAGCCGTCCATTCACCCACGTCGCCGGTGTGGAGCCAGCCCTCGCCATCGATGGCCTCTGCGGTGGCTTCGGGCTTGCCGAAGTAGCCGTTCATGAGGCTGGGTCCCCGGGCCAGGATCTCGCCGTCCTCGGCGATGCGCACCTGGATGCCAGGAATGGGCGGGCCCACGGTGCCGGGAACCGCGTGGCCGGGCCGGTTCAGGCTGATCACCGGCAACTCGGTCAGGCCGTACCCCTCCAGAATCTCGATGCCGATGGACTGGAAGAAGGCCGCCGTGTGGGGGCTCAGCGGCGCCCCGCCGGAAACCAGGAACCGAATCCGCCCGCCCGTTGCCTGCTCCCGGATTCTGCTCAGCACCAGGCGATCCGCAAGCGCGTGCAACAGGCCCGGGAGCAGCCCCGTGGGCTCGCCGCGGGCGGCCCGCTCCGCCCGCCTCCGCCCCACGTCCAGGGCCCACAGTGCCAGGCGGCGCCGGCGCTCCGGCATCCGCGCCACCCCCTCCCTCACCTTCTCCCGCATGGACTCGTAGAGGCGCGGCACGCAGAGGAAGACGGTGGGCTGCACCTGGGGCAGCTCCTGGGCGATGGCGAAGACCCCTTCGCTGTAGACGATCCGCGCGCCGATTGCGAGGGGCAGGTAGTGGCCTCCCACGCGCTCGATGACGTGGCACAAGGGCAGAAAGGAGAGGAAGACATCGTTCTCGTCCAGCCGCACGATCTCCCGGGCGGCGACGGCCGTATGGAGCAGGGCCCGGTGCGTGAGCATGGCGCCCTTGGGGTCGCCGGTGGTCCCGGACGTGTAGATGAGGGTGGCCAGGTCCTCGGCGCGGATCCCCTCGGCCCGGGCATCCAGGTCCTTGTCCGGAATGTCCGCGGAGTCGCCGCGCTCCATCAGCTGGGCGAAGGAGAGGACGCCCGGGGACTCGGGCGCGTCCATCGCGACCAGGTGCTCCAGGGCCCGCACTCCTTCCCGGGCCTCCTGGGCCTTGGCCAGCTGCTTCCGGTCGGACACCACGAGCACCCGGGCTGCCGAATCGGCCAGGAGGTGGCGCACCTGGGGCGCGGGGAGGGTTGAGTAGATGGGGACGGTGACCACTCCCAAGCTCTGGGCGGCCAGGTCGGCGATGGCCCATTCCGGGCGGTTTTCGGAGAGGAGGGCGATTCGGTCGCCCTGGCTGATGCCCAAAGCCGCCAGCCCCCGGGCGAACCGCCGGACGGCCTCCTCCAGCTGGGCGTAGGTGAGGCGCGCCAGGGGTGCGCCCTTCTTCCCCTCCAGCGCGGGCCGGTCCCCAAATCTGCGGACGCTCCGGCGGAGCATGCGTGGGATCGTGGTTTCCTCCATTGCGAGCCTCCCAATGGCGTCTGCGTCGGCCGGCCCTCCGCGGAGCGTTCCGCCCGGCGGAGGATCCGAATCCGCGGGATCATGGAGATTATCCACGCGCAGCACCGGGAGTGCCTGTGCCGAACGGCCCATTTAGCGGCGATACTGGTCCTGGGTCCGCCTGCAGCACCGGCCGGATGTCCGTGCTGCCGGCGGGCTTGCCGTCCACGAACACGATGACCTGGTACGAGGCCTGCTCGTAGGGAACCGGGAAGGCGGTATCGGGCACGAAGAGGGCGCAGTCCGGGAAGTCGGCGGGGTCCGCGGCGGGCTGGATGGACCGGGACACGCTGAGCTGGCCCTGTGCGTTGCACAGGGAGGGAGTGTTTGCTGGTCCGGGCAGCGGCGTTGCGCGGTCCGCGCCGTAGAAGAAGGCGGTGACCAGGCCGTCCTTGCCGGCCGCGCCCACGAGCCGAAACGACGCCCGAACGCGCAGGCCCCGGTTGCCGCTGTCGGCGAAGGGGGCGGCTTCCACCGCTTCGAACTGTGCCCGGGCCGTACTCGCGGACGCCAGGGACGCCTCCAGCACCAGGGTCTCCCCGGGCCTCACCTGCACCCGGCGCTCCCATTCCTCCAGCCCGCTCTCGGGCGGCGGCACCAGGCGCACGACGTGGATGCCGGGCTCCACGGGCGCAGCGTCGTGGGGCGTCAGGCCCACCTCCTGGTCGTTCAGGATCACCCTCACGCCTGGAGGATCGCTGGTGATTCGGAGGCCCCCGGCCGGTGCGGGATCCGGGATGGGAGCCGGGGGTGGCTGACGGGCCGGCGGACGCGGGGCTGGGGCGGGCCACATCCACCACGCGGCCGCCCCGGCGAGCAGGGCGAGGAGGATGCCGGCCAGCGCGAGGCCCGCGCGGCGGGTGGACGCGCCACGGCCAACCCAGGGGCGCTCGGGGCGCGCCACGGCGTGGGGCGGCCGTGCGGTGAGGGGCGGCAGGGCGGCGCGGATTCGGATCAGCTCGTCGCGCACCTCCTCCGCCGTCTGGATTCGGCGATCCTCGTCCATGGCGAGGCAGCGGGCGACCAGGGATTCCAGCGCAGCGGGAAGCGTGGGCACGAGGTGGCACAGCGGTGGAAACTTGAAGGGGGTTGGCGCGGGGTCGCGCCCCGTGAGGAGGTGGTGAAGCGTGGCGCCCAGGGCGTAGATGTCGGCGCGGGGGTCCGTCTGGGTGCGGCCGTACTGCTCGGGCGGCGAGTAGCCCGGGCTGCCGTAAAGGAGGGTGTCGCGGGCGGCGCCAGCCGTGAAGCGCCGGGCGATTCCGAAGTCGATGAGCTTCACGGTGCCGCCGGGCGTCACGATGACGTTGGCGGGCTTCATGTCCCGGAAGACGATGGGCGGGTTCTGGCCGTGGAGGTAGGCCAGCACATCGGCAAGCTGGATTCCCCAGTCCAGGACGTCGCGCAGGGGGAGGGGCACTCCCGGCGCGGCGCTGAGCAGGGCCTCCAGCGTGCGGCCCTCCACGAACTCCATGACCAGGTGCCACCGTTCCTCCTCCACGAAGTAGTCGGTGACTCTGGGGAGGCCGGGATGGGAGAGCTGGCCCAGGATGCGGGCCTCGCGCTGGAACTGGCGGACGGCGGCTTCGCGGTGCTCGGGCCGCTCCTCCCGGTCCAGCATCTGTTTGACCGCGACCACGGTCTCCAGCCGCGTGTCGCGCGCCTTGTAGACGGCGCCCATTCCGCCCCGGCCCACCGTCTCCAGGATCTCGTAGCGTCCTGCCAGCATCCTGTGCTCGCCGTCTGCGCCTTCCGCCACTCCCGCACCCCCGGCCGGGCGGGCTCCGCACCCGGCGCGCCTATGATATCACAGCGGCGCCCGGTCCGGGCAGTGTGCTTCCCGCTCCCGGCCCCGGCGGGCTCGTTGGCGAGCCGCGCGGGAGTGCGCCGCCTGTGCCTGGCCCGTGCGGCTGGCGCGGTCGCGCATCCCTGGATGTGGGGGGGCAGGGGGCCGGTCCCGGATCCGGCCTTCCGGGGCTGGTGTGCCGGGCCTATCCTCCCCCTGCTGGTTCGGCCAGCACCGGTGGGGCCGGGCGCGCCATCAGGCGGCTGGAGCCTTCCGTGAGTGTCCACCACCGGCCGGCGGGTGCGCCCTGGATGCGGTCGACCGTTCCGGAGGGCCACCGTATCTCCAGGTCCGCGGAGCGGGCGGTGCCCAGCCCGAAGTGCACCCGCAGGTCGCTCTGGGAGAGGTAGCTGGAGCCCGTGCGGCAGAGTGCCCGGCGCGTCACTGTTCCGGTCGTGGCCAGCACCAGGGCGCCGTTGCCGTCGCGGGGGCTCCTGGTGCCCACCAGTCTGAGCCCGATCCAGGCGTGTCCGGCGGCGGAGTCGTTTCGCCAAAGCCGTGCCCGCCCGTTGTTGGCTGTGACCATGACGTCCAGGTCCCCGTCGTCGTCGATGTCGGCGCAGGCAGCTCCGCGGCCGACCACTCTGTGGGAGAACGGCCGGCCCGCGGCAAGGCCGACTTCGGCGAACCGCCCGCGGCCCAGGTTCCGGAAGAGGAGGGTCGGCTGTGCAAAGCGCACGGTGGGCTCGCGCTTCTCGATCTCGTCTTGGACGTGGCCGTTGACCTGGAGCATGTCCTTGAGCCCGTCGCAGTCGAAGTCGAAGAAGAGCACGCCGAATCCCAGCACCTTGCCGGTCTCCTCGGCGATGCCCGCCTCCTCCCGCTGGTCCCGGAAGGCATCGCGGGATTCCAGCGCATAGAAGGAGGTCTGGTGGCCCTGGTAGTTTGTGATGGCCAGGCGCGTGCGGCCGTCGTTGTCCACGTCGGCGGCATCGATTCCCATTCCGGAGTGGGGGTTGCCTTCCTCGTTGTATGCGATTCCCGCCTCCACGCCCACCTCGGAGAACCGGCGTCCGCCCTCGTTCCGGAAGAGGAAGCCGGGGACCGTGTCGTTGGCGACGAACAGGTCCAGAAAGCCGTCGTCGTTGTAGTCCCAGAGGCTGACACCCAGCCCCTTGCCCTTGGCTGCGGCGATTCCGGTCTGCCGGGACACGTCTCGGAATCGGCCTCCGCCCTCGTTGTGGAAGAGCGTGGGCGCGATGGGCTCGTAGGCGACGGGCAGGCAGTAGACGCGCCGGCTCCCCACGAAGCAGGGCTGGTCGTCGTGCAGGCCGCGGTACTTGACGTAGTGGCACACGAAGAGGTCCAGGCGGCCGTCCCTGTCGTAGTCCAGCCAGGCTGCGGATGTGGACCAGCGGCTGCGGCAACCCACCCCCGCCTGCTCGGTGACGTCCGTGAATCGGCCGCGGTCGTTCCGGTACAGGCGACTGGAGTCCAGGGCGCAGGTGACGTAGAGGTCCGGGTCGCCGTCGTTGTCGTAGTCGCCGGCCGCTGCGCCCATTCCGAAGAGGCCCGGCCGCTTGAGCCCCACGGCCGCGGTCACGTCGGCGAAGCGGCGGCCGTCCACGTTGCGGTAGAGCTGCATGGTGGGCTCGCCCTGCACCCTGCCGCCCGGCAGGCGGGTGTTGTTGATGAAGAGCAGGTCCTGGCGTCCATCCTGGTCGTAGTCCAGAAAGGCGCCGCCGGAGCCCATGATCTCGATGAAGTACTTGCGAGGGGTCGCCGAGTTCTGGTGGCGAAACCGGATGCCTGCCTGGTCGGTGATGTCGGTGAACCGCGGGAGGGGCGCGGCCTGGGGATGTGGCCGGGCGTTCGGGGCGGCGGCCGGCGGGGCGGGTGCGGAGCAGGCCGGCAGGGCCAGGGCAAGAAGGGCCGCGGTGGCGAGGCGGCCCGCGGGCAGGGAGGCGGGGCTGGAGGGCAGGGCGGGAGGAATCATGGGGTGCCGGAGGCGGCCGGGCTGCCCGCCTGGGCGGGGGGCGTGGACTGGAGCAGGCGCCGCGCCCGGGCGTGGGCGGGGTCCAGCTCCAGGGTCCTGCGGAGCTCCAGGATCATGTGGGGCGTGTCCCCAGCTTCTCGGTAGGCCAGTGCGCGCTGCCAGTGGGCATCCGCGCTGTCGGGCTTGCCGGCCAGGTTGTAGCTCACGCGGAGGTGCCGCTGGCTTCGCGCCTCGGCCCTGGCGTATTCGGCCAGCAGGCGGCGCCCCTCGGCCTCCCGGCCCGCGCGCAGGTAGAGGCGCCCCAGGATCGCCCGGGTCTGGAGGTAGTCCGGGCGGAGCTGGTGGACCTGCTCGAGCTCGCGGACGGCGTCCTGCACCTGGCCGGTGCGCTCGTAGCACAGCCCCAGGTAGTAGTGGGCGGTGAGATCGCCGGGCTGGGCCGCCAGCACCTGCTTGAAGTCCTGAATGGCAGCGGCGTGCTGGTCCATGCGAAACTGGGCGATGGCGCGCTCGTTGCGGACGGCCAGCTCGCCGGGCGCTTTCGCCAGGACCTCGTCGGCCGCCGCTGCTGCCTCGCGATGGCGGCGCGCCTCGTTGTACAGGTGCACCAGGGGGCTCCAGAGGCGCACCTCGTCTGGGGCGCGGCGGCGCACCTCCTGGAGGAGCCGCTCGGCCGCGCCGTAGTTCTCGTGCTGGAGGCAGGCCAGGGCAAGCGCCACCTTGAGACCGAGGTCGTCCGGATTGGCGCGCACGGCCGGCTCCAGGAGGCGCTCGGCCTCCAGGGGCCAGCCGAACGTGACGTAGAGGGACGCGAGGCCCGCAAGCGCCCGGGGATTGCCGGGCTCGGTCCTCAGCGCCTGCTTGAACGCGCGGACAGCCTCGTAGTAGCGCCTGCTGCGGCGCTCCACCTCCGCGAGAAGCAGCTGAGCCTCCACGTCGCGGGGGCGCAGCCGGGCCGCGTCTCTGGCGTGGGGCGCGGCCTCCTGGATGAGGCCGGCATCGGCGGCCATGCGCGCCAGCCGGAACCGGGCGTCAAAGCTGTCGGGGCGGCTTCTCGCCTCCTGGCGGGCTTTCTCCAGCTCCGCCTCCAGGGACCGGAGGCGCTGCTCCTGGGCCCTTCCCGCGGCGGCGACGCGCTCGAGCCGCTCGGCCTCGGCCAGCATGCGCTGGCGCCAGGGCAGCAGCACCACGAACGCGCCCGCGGCCAGCACCAGAAGGACCAAGAGCCCGCGGTGCAGCTTCTGTGGCGGTTTGGAGGGAGCGTTCTTGCCGCGTGCCATTCTACTTCACCACCCCGCTCCCCTCGCGGAGGGTCCAGATCCTCCCCGCGCGCACGCCGGGAACGCGGTCCACCGTCCCGGAGGGCCAGCGCACCTCCAGGTCCGCCTTCTCATCGGGCCCCAGGCCGAATCGCGCTTCCAGGGCGCTGGCCGAGAGGTAGCTGGAGCCGCTGCGCACCAGGGTGCGCTGGCGCAGGGTGGCGGACCTGGCAATCACCAGGGCACCGATGCCGGAGCGGGGGCTCCTGGCGCCCACGAGCCGAAGCGCCAGCCACCGGCCGGGGTTCTGCGTCTCGTTGCGCCAGAGCAGGGCGGGCCCGCCGTTGGTGGTGACCAGGGCATCCACGCGGCCGTCGTGGTCCACGTCGGCCCAGGCGCAGCCCCGCCCCACGATCCGGTCGGTGAAGGGCCGCCCGCTGGCGCGTCCCACTTCGGTGAAGGTTCCGTTGCGCATGTTGCGGAAGAGGAGGCTCTGCTGCTCGTGGGTGATCTGTGGCTCGCGCTCCTGGACGTCGTCCTGGACGTGGCCGTTGACCTGGAGGATGTCTTTCCAGCCGTCGTTGTCGAAGTCCAGGAACATGATGCCGAAGCCCAGGACCTCGCTGGTGGCGGGCCCCACGGTGGTCCGGGACTGGTCGTTGTGGAACTCGTTCGGACCGGCCTGGCGATACACGGAGGTCTGTTCGGCCCAGAAGTTGGTGATGACCAGCGTGGCCTGTCCGTCGTTGTGGATGTCGTCGCAGTCTATGCCCATCCCGGAGTGGGCGTTGCCCTCTTCATCGAATGCAACTCCCGCCTCCAGGCCGATCTCGGAGAACTTCCCGTTGCCCAGGTTGTGGAACAGGTAGCCTGCCGTCGTGTCGTTGGCCACGAAGAGGTCCGGCCAAGTGTCGTCGTCGCAGTCCCAGACGGTGACGCCCAGGGACTTCCCCTGGGAGTTGCCGATGCCCGACTCCATGGTCACGTCCCGGAAGCGCCCTCCGCCCAGGTTTCGGTAGAGGGTGCAGCGCACCGTGTCGTAGGCGGAGGGTGCGCAGTAGACGGGCTTGCGATCGCCGGCGTAGCAGGGGCGGTGGTCGGCCAGGCTCTTGAACTTGACGTAGTTGCAGACGAAGAGGTCGAGCAGGCCGTCCTTGTCATAGTCCACCCAGGCGGAGGAAGCGCCCCAGCGGCTGGCGTTGTCCACGCCGGCCCGGGCGGTGACGTCGTGGAAGCGAGCGCCGAGGTTGTGGAAGAGGCGGCTGGGCCCCAGGACGCAGGTGACGTAGAGGTCTTCGCGTCCGTCGTTGTCGTAGTCTCCCACGGCGCACCCCATGGCGTACATGCCGGGCACAGCCAGTCCGGCCTCATTGGTCACGTCGGTGAAGGTGAGGTCGTGGTTGTTCCGGTAGAGCCGGAGGGTGGGCCTTCCCTGCACCTTGCTGCCCGGGATGGCCGTGCCGTTCATGAGGACGATGTCGTGCCAGCCGTCGCCGTCGTAGTCGATGAATCCGCCGCCGGAGCCCATGGTCTCCAGCATGTACTTCACGGGTGTCTTTGCGTTCTCGTGGCGGAACCGGATGCCCGCCTGCTGGGTGATGTCCGTGAAGCGAACGGCAGCGGGCGGGAGCGCGGCCGTTGCGGGGGGCTGGCGGGTGCGCGCGGAAGAGGTGCTCTGGCAGCCCGCGCAAAGAGCGGGGAGGGCCGCAAGAAGGAGGCGGCGGGCGCAATCCGTGGGGGCGGCTTTCATCGGGGCGTGGTTGAGGGCGGCACCGCGGCGGCAAGCCGTCGGTACTCGGTGAGGCGGCCGCTGCGCTTCAGGGCGTCCGCCAGATCGCGGCGGGCGCGGACGTCGCCGGGCCGAAGCTCCAGCACCCGGCGGAGCTCCACGATGGCCTCCGGCAGCTCGCTCTCCTCCGCCAGGTGGAACTGGGCCTTCCGGTAGTGCAGGTCCGGGTTCGTGGGGAAGGCCTCGATGCGCAGAAGCGTGGTCATGTAGGCTTCGTGGTTGGCGTCCATCTCTCGGAACATGCGCATGAGCCGGAGTCCCTCCTCCCGGCGGCCTGTTTGGAGGTAGTTCTGTCCCAGGAACCACAGGACCTTGCTGTACTGGGCGTTCCGTTCGGCGACCTGCTCCAGGAGCGGTGCGGCCTCGGCGTGGCGGCGCTGGCGGTGAAGCACGGCGCCGAGCTGGTAGAGGACTTCGAGGTTGTCGGGCTCCTTTGCCAGCATATCGCGGAGCATCGCCTCCACCTCCTTGTTCCGGCGCTGCATGAGCAGGGTCTGCACGAGCAGGAGGCGGTCGGAGGTCGTGGGGGCGCCGCGGTCGGTGAGCTGGCGGATGACGGCCTCGGCCTGGGCGGGCTTCCGCGCCTTGATCAGGATGGTGGCGTGCAGGTTCACCAGCTGGAGGTTCGCCGGGTCGAGCCTGCGCGCCTCCTCGATGTACTTGAGGGCGCGGTGGGGTTCGTTGGAGCGGTAGTGTATCATGGCCCGGGCCTGGAGGCAGCGGGGGTGGTGGGGAGCGATCTTCATGAGGCGGTCGGACGCCTTGACGGCGTCGTGGCGCCATCCGAGGCTCAAGTAGATGTAGAAGAGGCGCAGGGTGGGCCGGAAGTCGGTGGGCGCGGCCTGCTGCCACTGCTTGAGCGCCTCCATTTCCCTGTCCAGATAGTCGGCGCCGCGGAAGATCTGTGACCTGGTTGCGGCGACTTCCGCCAGGGGGGCGCCGTTCCTGCGGGCCTCGTCGCATGCCTTCATCGCCGCCCGGAAGTCCTGCTTGCGGAGGGCCTGCCGGGCGGCCTCCAGTCGCGGGTCGGTGGAGAATTCCTCGGGGACGGGAGGGGACGGGGCGGCGGCCTCCGTGCGGGGGGATTGGGGCCGCGGGCGGCTCCGGCGGCCGCACGCAAGGAACGGGGTGATCGCTAGTACTGCGGCGATCACCCCCAGTCCCCAGCGCAACGGTCTGCCGCGCGGGTTGGCCTGCATCAGGCGCCTAGGGCCCTCCCCCCGGCGCACCCGCTGCGCGGCCGCCCATGGGAGAGGCAGCCGGCGGTGCCACGGGCGCCTTGCCGATCATCTTCTTCATGTCCACCGGCTCGTAGCTCTTGGGCGCGGGGCCCGTGGCGCGGTATCCGAAGAAGATCGCCGCCGCGACCACAATGGCGATGATCACGCCCCCCACGAGGGGATTCACGTTTACCTTCATCGGTCGAGTCCCTTCAGGAGGCCTGTGGGGCGTCAGGCATCAATAGCCGAACAGGTCGATGGTGATGTTGGCCGTCTTGCGGTGCTTCACGTGGCCGTCCAGGTATCCGATGTTCTGTCCCCGCTGATGGGAGGAGTAGTTCTCCCAGTTCGGGTTGAACGGGCCCTTCCACGCGGCGTCAGTCCAGAACCAGTCCCATCCGTCGTAGCCGTTGACGTATGCCACGCGGCGGAGGCGGTACTTGTTCTCGGGCTTGTTGGGGTTGGTGGCGTCGTAGCAGTCCCAGCACTCCCACCCGGTTAGGCTTGTGTCCATGTCGGAGACCAGCAGGGTCTCGGCAGGGCGGTTGTAGCGGGCCATCTTCGGGAAGGAGTAGGTGAGCGGCTCAGACACGCCGTAGGTGACGGCGATGTCGGCGAAGGGCCGGGCGATCTTCGTGGCGTTGGACCAGGCGGTGGAGTCCGCGTCGGTGCTGAACCACCCCCAGTGGCCGTCAGTCTTGGAGGGTGCGGCGTACTTGGCGTCCGGGCACTGGAAGACGCCGACGCTCTTGACGTAGGGGTAGATGGCGTTCCACCAGAGGGTGGTGCCGTCGTTCGGCGGGGTCCCGTCCCAGGAGTTGCCAGCCACGTAAGCTGCGTCCCAGTGCCACTGTGGGAACGTCTCATCGTAGTCCTGGGCGTACATGAGCAGTCCCAGTGAGAGCTGCTTGAGGTTGGAGACGCAGGTGATCGCCCGGGCCTTGGCCCTGGCCTGGGCGAACACGGGGAAGAGAATCGCGGCCAAGATTGCAATGATCGCGATGACGACGAGCAGCTCAATCAGGGTGAATCCGGCCTTCCTCGGTCCTTTCATTGGCTTGTCCTCTCCTTTGGTCGGAACATCCTCCGCCGCGGATCGCCGCCTGCGCCCGTGCGGCACCTGCATGCCGCCTTCCCCTGAGCGCCGGCCGGGCCTGGCGCGACGCGCAGGGTGCGCGGAGGGTGACCTACGATGACCTACACGATTAGGTCTCTGGCAACGCCACTATATCACGGGCGGGCCGGAGTGTCAAGGACCCTTTAAAATCGATTTAGCTTCACCGCCGCCTCCCCTCACCCCGTCGCGCCGGGGATCAGTTCCACGGGCAGCACCGTCTCGGTGGGCACGGGCCGGCCCTCCATCTGGTCCAGCAGCACGCCCACTGCGGTGCGGGCCACCTGTTGCCATGGCGCGCGCACGGTGGTCACGGGGCGCACCTGGGGGAGGGAGGAGAGGATGCCGTCGTAGCCGAGCACCGCGATCTGCTCGGGAACACGCCGGCCAAGCCGGGCGCAGGCCTCCACGACGCTGTGGGCGCAGTTGTCCTCCCAGGCGACGACCGCGTCGAGCGCGTCGGCGTCTGCTTCCGCCAGAAGGCGTTCGCCTGACGGCGGGAGCAGGCCGGTTCCCGGGGCTCCGTTGATGACCCGCACCTTGAGGCCAAGGGCCGCCGCCTCCCGCAGGAACGCCTCCCGCCGGCGGTCCACCGAGGTGAGGCTCGCCGTGGGGGGCCGGTCCACGTAGAGG
>Ga0073934_10005373_pt1 | contig 19937 bp, 18 predicted proteins | sample LarsenN4metaG_FD_76834 | JGI IMG/M metagenome (GOLD analysis project Ga0073934, IMG submission 76834) | Hot spring sediment bacterial and archeal communities from British Columbia, Canada, to study Microbial Dark Matter (Phase II) - Larsen... ... | reverse complement strand
GATGTAGCCGGCTGAACCGATGCAGCCGTGCGCGTCGCGGTCATTGCCGACGATTTGTGCTGGCTCACTGCCGGCGGTTGCCGCCGCCGGCGCCTGTGCCGCCTGTGCCGCTTTCGCCGCCTGCACGCGCGCCTCGACACCGTCGCGCAGCAGCGCCCAGCTGACCATGGTGAGAAGCAGCGGCAACACCAGCGCGAGGCCGACGCGTTCGAGCACGGTGGCATTGCCGATGCCGAACGCGAAATAGAACAGCAGCGCATCGAGGGCCAGCACGGTGATCGGGCCCCACAGGGCAAGGTCCGGCGCGATGTTGCCGTCGTAGCGGCTGATGGCCAGGTGCAGGGAAATCGGGATCAGCGCAACCGCGAGCACGGCGAGGACGATCTGCAGCGGATATTTCATGGCGGGCGTTCCGGATGCGTTCAGGGATGGGTGACTGCGCCGCGGGCGGGCGGTATCGCGTAGGTGCCGGTGGCGTGCGCCACCGGATCGTCGTTGCCATCGGAATAGAGGGTGATCTCGCCGATGGCCAGCCGCTTGCCGACTTTCAGCAACCGGCACACACCGATCACGTCGCGGTCCGCTGACGGCTTGCGCAGGAAATTGATGTTCATGTTGGTGGTGACCGCCAGCGGCACGATGCCGATCTCGCCGAGCACCGCCACGTACAGCGCGAGGTCGGCGACGGTGAACAGCACTGGCCCCGACACCGTGCCGCCGGGGCGCAGCGCGTCGTGGTCGATGCGGTAGCGGATGGTGGCGCCGCCGTCGCCGAGCGCGGTGACCTCGCCGCGTGCCGCCTGCGGGAAATCGCGCGCGAGGAACGCGTTGACCTGTTCTTTGCTGACCGTGTTCATGCGGTGCCGGCTCACGTGGTCAGCAGGCCGCGTTCACGCGCCAGCGCCACCATGGCCGGGCGCAGGCCGCGCTTGAGTTGCGCGTAGGTGGCACGGTGTTTGGTGGCGAGTTCCGCTGCCAGTTTGCGCGCCTCGCTGTCGAGTTGATCCAGCGGCAGTGCGCGGTCAACCACCAGGCGCTGTGCGCATTCCTCGCCGCCCATGGGCCGCCCGGTCATGGTCATTTCCCAGGCCGCGTGCGGGTTGGCCTGCAGGCGCACCACCTCGAACATCACCGGCGTGAAACTCATCCTGATGCTGATTTCCGAGTAGCACAGGCGGCCGCGGTCGGCGCGCATCAGGCGGAAGTCACAGCAGTTGGCCAACAGTGCGCCGCCGGCGTAGGCGTTGCCGTTGATGGCAGCCACCACCGGCAGGTTGAGCAGTGAAAGCCGGATGAGGAAATTCTCCAGGTTCAGCACGAAGGCCTTCATGCCGTCGCCGTCCTGCGCCATCAGCCAGGGCAGGTCGATGCCGTTGCAGAACGTTTTGGCGTGATCGCAGCGGATCAGCAGGGCGGCGTCCTCGCGGCCGGCCTCGATGGCGTCAAAGGCGGCGTGGTACTCGGCGAGCACCGCGTTGTTGAAGCAGTTGTCCTTGTCGCCGTTGGTCAGCGTGAGGACGTGGACGTTGCCGTCGCGGCTGAGGGTGATGGCGGGCATGTCGGCTCCGTAAGGTTGCCTGGGTCGGACTGCGGGCCGAATGTACGGAAGCCGCCGCGGGCTGTCATGCGCCGTCGCGCACCGGGGCGTCGAGGATGACCGGGCGGATCAGGATGAGCACCTCCGTCTCCTCGCGATGGTGGCGGTCCTGGCCGAACAGGTTGCCGATCAGGCGGATATTGCCGAGCACCGGCAGGCCGCTGTCGCGTTCGCGCACCTTGCGCTGGAACAGCCCGCCGAGCACCAGCGTGTCGCCGTCACGCACGTCGACGGTGTTGGCGATGGCATGCGAGACGATGCGCGGGATGCCGTCTTCCTGCACGAAGAAGTCGCTGACGGACGCCTGCTTGATCTCCAGCTTCACCGCGCCGGCGTCGGAGATGCGTGGCACCACCGTCATGTTGATGCCGTAGGTCAGTTCCTTGCGGCGGTCACCGCTGACGCTGCTGGCCGAGAGCGACTCGGCGCTGATCCAGACGGTGTTCTGCGAGGAGAAGTTCGCCTCGCGGCCGTCCTGGGTGACGATGCTCGGCGTCGCGCGCACCTGCGCCTCGCCGGACGTTTTCAGCGCCTGCAGCGATTCGACCAGCGTGCGTGCCGGCAGCCGTGCCGTCAGCAGGCCGGTGCCGGCGCTGTCCAGCTGTGCCGTGCCGCTCCATTCGCCGATGCCGCGCGTGCGCATGCCGCCGGGTGCCAGCGGGTCGCGCACCATGCCGTGCCAGTCGACGCCGAGTATCGACAGCGCCTCGACGCTGACCTCGACGACGCTCAGCTCCAGCAGCACCTGCTGCGGTTGCGTGTCCAGCGCCAGCAGCGCCGCCTGCACGCGCGGCTGCAGGTTGCCCGGCGCGGTCACGGTGACGAAACGGGTGCCCTGCTGCACCGACACGTAGGGCTGGTACACCGGCGCCAGGCCGCTCAGCAGTTGCTCCGGCAGCGCGTTCGACGGCCGGAACAGGCAGGTGCGCGCGAGTTGCGGGAAGGAACGGCTCTTGCTGTCGGCGCTGCCGACCAGCACGTGGTGCGCGAAGGCGCGGTAACTGAAGTTGCCGGCGGACAGCACGACCTCGAGCGCCTGCGCCAGCGTGCGGTTCTCGAGGCGCACGGAAACCACGCCCTCGACGGTGTCGTCAGCCACGATGGAAACGTTCGCCGCCAGCGAGATCTCGCGCAGCACGTCGCGCACGTCGGACTCCTCGAAGTCCAGGCTGATGCCGCCGATGGCGGCCGGGTCCAGCGCGCCGGGCTCGTCGACGCACTGGAAGCCGCGGCGGCCGTTGCCGAGGGTTTTCTGCGCGGCAGACGGAATGGTCAGTGACGCCGGGTCATAGGACTGCGTCGCCGACTTGCCGAGCAGGCGCACGTCGCTGACCGCCGGCGGCAAGGCGCGGGCGAGCTCGCGCTCGAGCGTCGGCTTGCGCCAGTTCTGCATCACCACCGCCTTCGCCGCGCAGCCGGCCAGCGCGCCGCCCAGGCACAGCACCAGCGCGGCGGTCAGCAGGCGGAACAGCGGCGTCGGGCCCATGGCACATCACAGCGCCGGTGCGGCGTCGGAAGGGATCGCGGCGGTCGCATCCGTGGCGGGGATGCGTACCGGGCGCGATTCGGTGCTGGCCGGTGCGACAAAGCGCCCGGCCGGCAGGTTGAGGGTGGCGCGCTGCACGGGTTGTGAGCGGCCACCGAAGCGGTTGCGCACGGTCACCTGGTAGTCACCGGCGGGCAGCGTGCGCGGCATTTCGCCGAACACCACGATGTCGGCGCCGGGGAACACGCGCGAACCGGCGTCGGCGCGTTGCCAGGCGGATTGCGATTTCAGCGGCGTGCGGTGCACCAGGCGGTTGTTGCCATCGCGCAACTGCAGTTCGGACTCGAGCATGTCGTCGCGCGTGCCCTCGTTGCGGAAGCCGGCGGCGATGAAGGTGCGTTCGTCCTGTTCCTCCAGCCGCAGTTCACGGAACGAGGTGGCGACGCGCGACTGCGCGCCGCCGATGTGCAGGCTGACGATGATGGCGTAGCGCACGTTGAGGACGATGCCGGCCTGGCGGCCGTCGTCGTCTTCCTCGACGAGGATGGCCGCGAGGTAAGTGCCCGCCGGTGTCCGTCGCGGCACGCTGATGCTGCCTTCGACGGTGGCGGTTTCATCGCGCCGCAGCACCAGCGTGTCGCGGTCGAGGCGGATCCAGCCGGCGAGCCCGCCGGCGTCAGGTGATTCGGGCAGGAAGGCCATGTGGCCGGTGGCCTGCTGTTGCATGCCGGCCAGGCGGATGCGCGCGCGCCCGGCGCTCTTGCCGAACACGTTGAAACGCAGCGGCGCGGTGGTGTCGGCGGCGGCATCCAGCTCGATCAGCATCGGCGAGACCGCGAATTCGGCGGCGGTGGCCAGGCTGGCGGCGAAGGCGGTGCCGACCAGGGCCAGGACCAGCAGCAGGCGGGCGAGCCGGGAGGAGAGATCGTGCGAGGCGTTCATGGCAGCGTTCTTCCGCAGGAGGACGGTGCGTGGCAGAGGGGGGGCGGCCCCTGCCGGCGGGATCGCCGCCGGCAGGGACTCGCGGCTTACAGCGCGGAGACCGTCAGGGTGATCTTCGAGCTGTAGGCACCGGCCTTCTGGGCCGAGATGGCGCCGAGTTTGGCGCTGGCTGACACGGTGTGCTTGCCGTCATGGACCGCGTCTGCCGCGGTGTCGAAGACGATGCCGCTGCCGTCCATGTCATAGGCCGTGCTGACCGAGTCCTTGCCGTTGCTCAGGTCGCCGCCTTCGAGGCTGACGCGGACCTGGGCGTTGGACTCCAGGTGGAACTCGTCGCTGCCGCTGTAGACGGCGCCGGCGGAGCCGTCCGGGTCGGAGGTGGTCAGGCGGAAGTCATCCAGCCCGGTCAGCGAGGCGTAGCGGCCGATGTCCATGTAGACGGTGGCGCTGTCCTGGTCGAGCGCGGGTGCGGCGCTGGCCTGGCCGATGGCGGCAACGAGGGCGGTGAGGGCGAGGGCTGCCTTGATGGTTTTCATGGTGGATCTCCTGTGTGTTGGTTTAGGTGTGATCCGGTTGCTGTTGATTGTGTGAACCGGTTCACACTTTTCACTAAGCAGGAGGCGTGCCAACTACGAACTTCGGCTTATGCGTACGGGAAATCAATGAGTTACGCGAGCGTTGCGCCGGCCCGGCCAGGCCAGCGCCGGCGGAGTGACGCAGCGCGTCACTGTGAACTGCATCACAGTTTCAGGAAGTGACAAAAAGCGTCAGTCCCCTGCGCACGAAAAAGCCCCGGCCTGGCGGGCCGGGGCTGGCGGGAGGTGGCCACGTCCTGTGGCCGGCTTGCAGCGCGCCTCCGGCGCGGTAACCCGGAAGGGTCAGTTGATCGTCTTCGCCTTCTTCTGCGCGATCAGCGTGTTCACGTAGGCGCCGCCGGGGTAGGCGTTGGCGTCACGCGTGCCGCGCGCGAGGTCGTTCGCCCAGGCGGCGGAGAGATCGCGCAGGTAGGCGGTGTTGGAGGACTTCGGCGGCAGGTTCAGGCAGGCGGTGTAGCCGATGACGTCGGTGTTGTTGCCTTCGGAATCCACGTGCGTCGAACCGCTGGTGAGCTGCACGCCGACGAAGCCGTCGCGGGCGTTGCTGCGCGCGGTGTTGCTGATCTGGCGCAGCGCGCCGTAGGCGTTGTTGAACTGGTTGCAGATGCCGCCGTTGGCGGTGACGGCGTAGACCGGGCGCTGGCCGAAGTTGGAAATCGCCACCAGGTTGTTGGTGAATCCCTCGGCAGCGACCGGGTCGAACAGCACCGCGCCTTTCAGGTGCGGATAGCCGACGACGGCCAGGCGCGCGCCGACGGCGGAAGCAAAGTGGCCGCCGGCCGAGTGGCCGCCGACGATGGTGTTGGCCGGCACGGCAACGCCACCGGGCGCAACCATCGTGCGCGACGCGATGAGGTCGGCGAACTGCGCGGCGAGCGTCGGGTTGCCGCCGGACATCGGTGCGTTCAGGCACAGCACCATCAGGCCGCGGCCCATGATGCGCTTGCTGGTGTCACGGTAGTTGCCGCAGCCGCGCGAGAAGCCGTGCTGCACGGTGACCAGTGCGGCGGCCGGCGTCGACGGGATGTACCAGTCGACGTTCCAGGAGGTGCCGCCGACGGTGAGCTGGGCATTGATGACCTTGCCGTCGCTGCCGCTGTAGACCACGGTGTCGGCGCTGGCGGCGGTGCTGAACAGGGCGGCGGCCGCGAAGCCGGCGGCGGCAATGAAACGGGAGATGGACGTGCGCATGGTGTACTCCGTGTCCTGGTTGTTGTTGTCGGAACGATCCGGCGCGGGATGTCCGGAAGCGTGGCGCGCATTGAACAGGGCGTGACCGGGCAGTCGCTTGATCGCCGGTGACAGCCGCGGTTGACCTTCGGAGAACACCGACCAGTGGTCTGATGGGATTTTCGTAGGCATGCCCGGCGCGTGTAGGCACTTGCCGCAGCTTGAAGAAAATGGCGGCCGGGCTAACCTGCGCCGCAAGCCCGGGCTGGCGGAACCTCGTCAGCCCGGGTTTCTTTTTGGGCGCACATTCACGGGAGGAACACACGATGAGCGCACTACCGGCCATCACCCTGTCATCGCTGGATGTCGAGCGCATCGAGCGGCTACTGGAGAAGCTGCCACCGGCGCAAGCGCCGCAGGCTGACCTGCTGCTGGGCGAGTTCGCGCGCGCACGTGTGCTGGCGCCCGCTCGCATACCGCCGGACGTGGTGACGATGAATTCCCGTGTCCGTTTCAGCCTAGTGCCGGGTGGTGTCACGCGCGAGATGACGCTGGTCTACCCGCGGGATGCCGATGGCAGTGCCGACCGGGTCTCCGTGCTGGCGCCGGCAGGCGCAGCGATGCTTGGCCTGCGCGTCGGCGACCGCATGGTTTGGCCGGCACCCGACGGCGGCACGCTGGACGTCTGCATCGAGGCGTTGGTGTACCAGCCGGAAAGCGCCGGCGACCTGCACCGCTGAGACGCGCGAACGGGAGGCCGGCAAGGATTAGCCTTGCCCCCACTGAGTGCCGGCGGTCAGGCGCGCGGCGTTGCCCGCGTGATGATCGCGCGGCAATCGACGCCGCGCGGCAGCGTGCCGTAGTTGTGGTGGGCGCCGTCGCCGAGACGCGAGGCGCAGAAGGCGTCGGCAACGAACGCCGGGGCGTGCTGCACCAGCAGCGCCGCCTGCAGCGCCAGCGCGACGCGGTCGACGACGTCGCGGGCGCGGTATTCGAGGGCATCGGTGTCACGGAATTCGCGCTGCAACTGCGCGACGTGCGCATCGAGCAGGCGGTTGCCGCCCTGCGCGCGCGCCAGTTCGGCGAACAGTGCGCCGACGCAGGCCGGCGTCTTCTGCAGCGCGCGCAGCACGTCCAGGCACTGGATGTTGCCGCTGCCTTCCCAGATGGCATTCACCGGCGACTCGCGGAACAGGCGCGGGAAGGGGCTGTCCTCCATCACGCCGCTGCCACCGATGCACTCCATGGCTTCATACGCGTGCTGCGGTGAGCGCTTGCAGATCCAGTACTTGCCCACCGGCGTGGCGATGCGCTGCAGCAGTTCGTCGTGTTCGCTGGCGCCGCGGCTGTCGAGCGCGCGCGCCACGCGCATCGTCAGTGCCAGCGCGCCCTCGTTTTCCAGCACCAGGTCGGCGAGCACGTTCTGCATCAGCGGCTGTTCGTTGAGGACTTTGCCGAACGCGCTGCGGATGCTGCAGTGGTGCAGGGCCAGCGACGCCGCCATGCGCTGGCCGGCGGCCGAGCCGATCATGCAGTCGAAGCGCGTCATCGCCACCATCTCGATGATGGTGCGCACGCCGCGGCCTTCCTCGCCCACCATCCAGGCCAGCGCGCCGCGCAGTTCGGTCTCGCTGGAGGCATTCGAGGCGTTGCCCATCTTCCGTTTCAGGCGCAGCACCTGCAGCGGGTTCTTGCTGCCGTCCGGCCGCCAGCGCGGCAGCAGGAAACAGGAGAGGCCGCCGGGCGCCTGCGCGAGCACGAGGAAGGCGTCGCACATCGGCGCCGAGACGAAGAACTTGTGCCCGACGAGTTCGTAGGCCTCGCCGGGGCCGCCGCTGCCCAGCGGATGCGCGCGCGTGCTGTTGGCGCGCACGTCGGAGCCGCCCTGCTTCTCGGTCATCGCCATGCCGATGGTCAGGCCCTGCTTCTGCGCGTCCGGCAGGTTGCGCGGGTCGTAGACGCGCGCGGTGATCTTCGGCTCCCACTGCGCCGCGAGCGTCGGCGTGGTGCGCAACGACGGGATCGCCGCGCTGGTCATGGTGACCGGGCAGCCGTGCCCGGCCTCCACCTGAGATTGCAGGTAGGAATGCGCGGCACGCGCGACGTGCGCGCCGGGGCCGGGGTTCGTCCAGTGCGAACTGTGGATGCCGTGTTCGATCGCCGTCTGCATGAGCGTGTGGTAGGCCGGGTGGAACTTCACCAGGTCGATGCGGTTGCCGAAGCGGTCGTGGGTGTCGAGTTCCGGCAGGTGCCGGTTGGCGAGCGCGCCGAGTTCGAGGTACCCGGCGCTGCCGGTGAGCGCGCCGAACTGCGTGAGCTTGTCATGCGCAAAGCCGGCGCCTTCGCGCTGCACCGCTTCCTGCAGGGCAACATCCTGCGTGTACATGTTGTAGTCGGCGAGTTCGCGCGAGACGTTGTGGACTTCGTGCGTGTCGGCGAGGAAGGCGGTGGCGCGGCTGCGGTCGGCGGTGTTCATGGTGGCGGTTCCTCGGTATCCGTTGGCGTGCCCGGGTCAGCGTCCTGCGGCGGGTGTCGAAACGAGCTTCAGCACGTCCAGGTAGCCGGGCGGCGGTGGCACCGCGCCGCGTTCGCGCAGCAGGCGGTGCATCCGCGGCAGCCGGTAGAAAGGCACCGAGGCCATCACGTGATGCTCGATATGGAAATTCACGTGGTGCGGCGCCACCGTCATGCGCGCGAACCAGCCGGCGCGCGTGCTGCGCGTGTTGCGGAACATGTCGCCGGTGCGCTCGGTGCAGGCATGTTCGGCCAGCGAGCGGATGCGCAGGATCAGCGGAAACGGCGTGAGGTAGCTGAGCACGAACATGCCGTAGAGCCAGGCGTGGCCGGCCGCCGATGCCAGCGCAAACAACACCGCCTGCGCCACGCCGGCACGCCAGCTGTTGCGCGCGAAGGCGCGCAGGTAATCCGGCCAGCGCCAGCCGGGTCGCTCGAGGCGGCGGATGTCGGTGGCGACCGTCCAGTTGATGACTTCCGCATCCATCAGCACGCGCCCGAACAGAAACTTCAGCCCGGTGTAGCCACTGATGTCGCGCAGGAACTTGCGCGCCAGCGACGCGCGCGAGCAGGGCAGGCCCGCCACCAGCGACGCATCGGCGTCTTCGTCGGTGCCGGTCTTGCTGTGGTGGATGAGGTGGTGGGCCCGGTATTTGTGCACGTCGTTCCAGATCGGGCGCGCGCAGACCCAGTCGGCGAAGACGTCGTTGAGCCACTTCGTCCTGAACAGGGTGCCGTGCGACGCCTCGTGCATCAGGATGGCGAGCGCGAGGTGGCGGCCGCCCAACACCACGAAAGCGGCGAGAAACACCGGCACGGCAACGGGCAGCGGCTGCGTTGCCGCCCAGGCCAGCAGCGCCAGCATCGCCACGATCACGCCCCAGGTGAAGCTGACGGCGGCGAAGCCGTGCAGGTCCGAGCGTTCGCCGAGGGCGCGGATTTCCTCGCGGGTGAACAGCTCGGTGAGCTTGCGGCGCGTGGCCGCCGGCAGTTCGGCCGGCGTGGCGGTCTCGGGCAGCGTGTTCATCAGGGATTCTCCGGGCGCCGGCGGCGCGCTGTCGGCGTGGTACGGGCGAGGGGGGTGGCGTCCGGTCGCGCGCCTTGCCAGAGCGAACGCCAGATGCGCTGGCCGGCACTGTCGAAGCGCCTGACGGCGTCGATGAAGGCGCTGCGCGCGTCGGCGTCCACCAGCGGCGCCGGCAGCAGCGGGTCGAACACCAGCTGGCGGATCGCGGCGTTGCCGAGCAGGAAGGACTCGCGCGCCGCCGTCTGCACATCGAGGCTGTCGGCCTGTGCGAGCCAGCGCTCGAGTTGCCGCGTGGTGCTGCGGTAACCGCTGTCGAGCGCGCGGGTGTCCCACAGCGCGCGCGCACGCTGCTCGCGTTCGCCGTCGAAGTCGCGGGCGAGGAAGACGGCGGCGGTGCTCTCCAGCCCCAGCTTGTGCAGGCGCTCGCGCGCCGCGCTGACGCCGCCGGCGAGGTTGTCCGGGCGCACATGGAAGCCGCTGTCGAGTTCGCGCAGGCCCAGCAGCGACAGCGCGCGTTCGCGGGCGCGCAGGGCAACGCGGTCGCTGCGGCCGAGTGCGCCGACGTGCACGGCGACCCAGTCGCCGCGCCAGGCGCGCAGGCGGCTTCCCGCTTGCCGCCAGGTCGCCACGTCGGCGGCCAGCGAGGCGGCGTCCGGCCCCAGCCGCCAGGTGCCGCGGCCGTCGGCTTCCACCCGCCGCGCCGCTGCCAGCCGCGCCAGCGCCACCCGTGTGCTGTTCTCGCGGATGCCCAGCAGCGCGCAGGAGGCCACCAGGTCGCGCGCTGACAGCGGCGCCTCGCCGGCTGCCAGCAGCAGGTTGAGGATCAGCTGGCGCGGGTTGGGCGGCGGGGCCGGTGTGCCGGGATGGCGCGGCGACGGCATGGGCTGGCTCCGGGAGTTACATTTGTTGGCAGATCGTGATTGCCATCGTAATGTTACGCCTCCAGGCAGTGCAAGCCATGAGGTGTCATATCCATGAGTGCGACCGTCATCACCGAGCGCCGCCCGCCGCTGCTGTGGGTCACCATCAACCGGCCGCAGGCGCGCAATGCCGTCGACGGCGTCACCGCGGCCGCGCTGGCCGACGCTTTCCGGGCCTTCGAGGCCGACGACGCGCTGCAGGTGGCGGTGCTGTCCGGCGCCGGCGGCCACTTCTGCGCCGGCGCCGACCTCAAGGCTATCGCCGGCGGCGGCACGCCCAACCGCATCGCCGCGCCGGTGCCCGGCGTGCCTGCCAATGACGCCGCCAACGACGGCCCGATGGGCCCTTCGCGCATGGCGCTGTCCAAGCCGGTGATCGCGATGGTGTCCGGCTACTGCGTCGCCGGCGGCCTGGAGCTGGCGCTCTGGTGCGACCTGCGCGTCGCCGATGACACCGCGGTGTTCGGCGTGTTCTGCCGCCGCTTCGGCGTGCCGCTGATCGACGGCGGCACCGTGCGGCTGCCGCGCGCCATCGGCATGAGCCGCGCCATGGACATGATCCTCACCGGCCGCCCGGTGGACGCGCGCGAGGCGCTGGCTTTCGGCCTCGCCAACCGCGTGGTCGCGGCGGACGCGCTGCGCACGGAGACGGAAAGACTGGCGCTGCAGATCGCCGCCTTCCCGCAGACCTGCCTGCGCGGCGATCGCCGCAGCGCGCACGAACAATGGGGCATGGACGAGGCGGCAGCGCTGGCCGGCGAGTTCGCGCACGGCATGCGCGCGCTGCAGGCCGGCGAGACGGTCGCCGGCGCCACACGCTTCAGCGGCGGCAACGGTCGCCGCGGCGCCTTTGAATAACCGACGGGAGTCATCGCCATGGACACGCTGAAGACCATGACCTACGCGGTCACCGGCCGCATCGCGCGCATCACCCTCAACCGCCCTGCACGCGGCAACGGCATCACCATGGACCTGCCGCGCGAACTCGCGCAGTGCGTCGAGCGCGCCAACCTCGACCCGGCGGTGCACGTGATCGCCCTCAGCGGCAACGGCAGCGGGTTTTGCGGCGGCTACGACCTGGTCGACAGCGCCGAGGGCCTGCTCACGCAGGGCAACGAGGACCCGTCACGCCCGCGCGGTTCGCCGCTGGACCCGTTGGTGCAGGCGCAGAACCACATGCCGGATTCGGCGTGGGACCCGATGGTCGACTACGCCATGATGTCGCGGAACGTGAAGGGCTTCATGAGCCTGTTCCACAGCGAGAAGCCGGTGGTGTGCAAGGTGCACGGCTTCTGCGTCGCCGGCGGTACCGACATGGCGCTCTGCTCCGACCTGCTGGTGATCGCCGACGACGCCAAGATCGGCTACCCGCCGGCGCGTGTCTGGGGATCGCCGACCACGTCGGTCTGGGTGCATCGCCTCGGTTTCGAGAAGGCCAAGCGCCTGCTGTTCACCGGCGACTGCCTCAACGGCAAGGAGGCGGTGGCGTGGGGGCTGGCCATCGAGAGCGCGCCGCGCGAGCAGCTCGATGAACGTTTCGAGGTGTTGCTCGGCCGCATCGCGCAGATGCCGGTGAACCAGCTGGTGATGATGAAGCTGCTGGTCAACCAGACGATGATGGCGCAGGGCCTGCACACCACGCAGATCCTCGGCACCGTCTTCGACGGCATCACCCGCCACACGAAAGAGGGCTACGCGTTCCAGCAGCAGGCGATGACCGAGGGTTTCCGCGCCGCCGTGCGCGCCCGCGACGAGCCGTTCGGTGACGCCGGGCTGTCCACCTTCAAGGGCTAGGTTCCCCGGGCTGGCCGGCCCTGCGCGCCGGCCGGCATTCGACGCTCTCCGGCCGCTGCCGTATGATCCCGGGCCTTCCCGCCCACCCCACCTTCACGGAGCAACGCGCCATGGGCCAGCACCTCATCGAGATTTCCCACGACTCCAGCCTGCCGGTCGAGCAGATGTTCAATGCGCTGGCCGACCACAACAACCTGTCGAACGTCTTCGGCATCCCGGTCAAGCGCATCAAGGACGGCTACGACGACGTCAACGGCGTCGGTTCCGTGCGCGCGCTCGGCATCGGCCCGCTGGCGACGCAGGAAACCGTTGTCGACCTGGAGCCGAACGTCTCCATCGACTACGAGATCACCAAGTACGGTGGCCCGATCATGAACCACCACGGCCGCATCGATTTCGCCCCGACCAGCCGCGGTTCCCGTGTCACCTGGACGATCACCTTCGAATCCCTGCCGCTGGTTGGCACCGCACTGGAAAAGGTGCTGGGCACGGCAATCAGGCGCGGGCTGAAGAAAGTCGGCTGAAGCGTCCCGCCACCGCGGGGTCGCGCAAGCAAAAAGCCCGGTCAAGCGACCGGGCTTTTTTGTGCCTGCAGCGCGCCGGGCGCGGTCAGAGCGCGCCTTCGATGCGCTCGCAGATCGTTTTCAGGATCTGAAGGCGCGCGCTGTACTTGTCGTTGGCCGGCACCAGCGTCCAGGGCGCGAGGTCCGTGCTGGTGCGGTCGACCATGTCGCACACCGCGCGCTCGTACTGCGGCCACTTCTCGCGGTTGCGCCAGTCTTCCGCGGTGATCTTGAACTTCTTGTAGCCGGTCTTCTCGCGTTCCTTGAAGCGGCGCAACTGCTCGTCCGCGCTGATCGCCAGCCAGAACTTGTTGAGCACGATGCCGCTTTCGACCATCTGCTCCTCGAAGTCGTTGATCTCGGCGTAGGCGCGCATCCAGTCGTCTTCCTTGCAGAAGCCTTCCACGCGTTCCACCAGCACGCGGCCGTAGTAGCTGCGGTCGAAGATGGTGAAGTGGCCGGGCATCGGCAGGTGCCGCCAGAAGCGCCACAGGTAGGGTTGCGCGCGTTCTTCCTCGGTGGGCGCCGCCACCGGGATGACATTGTAGAAACGGGCGTCGACCGCACCGGTCACGCGGCGGATGGCACCGCCCTTGCCGGCGGCATCCTGCCCTTCGAACACGCAGACGCAGCCGTGCTTGCGGAATTTCGGGTGGCGCGAGAGCTTGTTCAGCGTGCCCTGCCATTTTTCCAGGTCGTTCTCGTACTTCTTCTTGCTGATGGTCTTCTTGAAGTCGAGCGCGCCGAGCACGTTCTTGCCGTCGATGGCCGGCTGCAGCAGCGGCGCGGCGTGCGAGACGTTGCGGCCCTTCGCCTTCTTCGGCGCTTCTTCGGCGGCGAGGCGGTCCTTGATGCCGGCGAGCAGCAGCTTGCCGACGGTGAGGCTGCGGTAGCGGTGGTCGAGGCCCTCGACGACGATCCACGGCGCCTCGCCGGTGCTGGTCTCGCGCAGTACGTGGTCGCAGACCTTGTAGAACTTGTCGTAGTACTCGAAGAAGTCCCAGTCGTGCTTCGTCACGCGCCAGGAGGTGTCCGGGTCGGACTCCAGTTCCTTCATGCGCTTTTTCTGCGCCTTCTTCGACAGGTGGAACCAGAACTTCACCAGCAGCACGCCCTCCTGCGAGAGCATGCGCTCGAAGTGGCGGATCTCCTCGATATGCTCCTCGAGGCGTGCCTTCGAGATGGTGCCGAAGGTGCGGTTGACGATCGGCTGCGTGTACCAGGAGCCGAAGAAGATGCCGATGCGGCCCTTCGGCGGCAGTGCGCGCCAGAACCGCAGCATGTGCGGCTGCAACTGTTCCTCGGCGCTCATCGGCCCGAACGCCTGCGTGCGGATGTGGCGCGGGTCCATCCATTCGTTGAGCAGGTTCACTGTCTCGCCCTTGCCGGCGCCCTCGACGCCGGCGATCAGCACCAGCACCGCGTTGTGCTTCTTCTCCAGCAGTTCGCCCTGGGCATTCAGCAGCGCCTCGCGCAGCGCCGGCACCTCCTTTTCCCAGGTGGCCTTGTCGATCTTGTGGCCGAGTTCAGCGGATTCGAACATGCGCGCGTCCTCACGGAGGGTCGTGTAAAGGCTTGATCGTATGCCTGCCGGCCGCCGATGTGTTGCGCGCGGTCAGGGTTGCCGATGGGCGCCGGCGCCGGGGCGCAGCCCGCGAGGGGGCTAGAATGCGCGCCCCCCGCCGGCCAGCCTTCGCTGCCGGCCCGTCTGGAGCCACGCCATGTCCTTTCCCGTGCTGCGCCTGAAGAAGAACGAGGAGCGCCGCCTGCGCGCCGGCCACCTGTGGGTGTTCAGCAACGAGGTCGACACCGAGGCGACGCCGCTGAAGGGCATCGCCCCGGGCACGCAGGTCACGCTGCAGGACAGCCGCGGCAAGCCGCTGGGCTCGGCGTTCGCCAACCCCGGCACGCTGATCGCGGCGCGTCTTTACTCGCGCGATGCCGACCGGCCGCTGGACGCCTCGCTGCTGGTGCACCGCATCAACGTGGCGCTGTCGCTGCGCGAGAAGATCTTCCCGACGCCGCATTACCGGCTCGTCTACGGTGACAGCGATGGCCTGCCGGGCCTGGTGGTGGATCGCTACGACGACGTGCTCGTCGTGCAGATCAGCGCCGCCGGCATGGAAGCGCTGCGCGAGCAGGTGATCGCGGCGCTGGTGAAGGTGCTGAAGCCGTTCGGCATCCTGCTGCGCAACGACGGCGGCATGCGCGCGCTGGAAGGCTTGCCGGAAGAGGTGCGGGTAGCGCACGGCAGCGTGCCGGACGTCGTCGACGTAATCGAGAACGGCGTGACGTTCTCCGCGCCTGTGCGCGAAGGGCAGAAGACGGGCTGGTTCTACGACCACCGCGACAACCGCGCGCGCCTGATGGCGATGGCGAAGGGCGCGCGCGTGCTCGACGTGTTCAGCTACATCGGCGGCTGGGGCGTGCAGGCGGCCGTCGGCGGCGCCACCGAGGTGCTCTGTGTCGACGCGTCCGCCACCGCGCTGGCGCAGGTGGACGGCAACGCGCAGCGCAACAACGTCGGCGCGCGCGTCAAGACGCGGCAGGGCGATGCCTTCGACGTGCTGAAGGCGCTGCACGAGGACGGCGAGCGCTTCGACATCGTGGTGGTGGACCCGCCGGCGTTCATCAAGCGCCGCAAGGACATCGACACCGGCACCGCCGCCTACCGCAAGCTCAACGACCTCGCCGTCCGCCTGCTCGGCCGCGACGGCTACCTGGTGTCGGCGTCCTGCTCGATGCACCTGGAAAAGAGCGCGCTGCTCGACATCCTGCGCGCGTCCGGCCGGCACCTCGACCGCAACGTGCAGGTGATTGCGCAGGGCGGGCAGGGCGCCGACCACCCGGTGCTGCCGGCGATTGCCGAAACGGATTACCTCAAGGCCTTCTTCGCGCGGGTGACGCCGACGCAGTGAGCGCGCCGGGCGGCCAGGCGATCAGCGCAGCGAGCGGATTTCCCAGCCGCGCTTCTGCGCCTCGTGGCGCAGCGCGTCGTTCGGGTCCACCGCCACCGGCGTGCTGACCTGCTCGAGCAGCGGCAGGTCGGTGTGCGAGTCCGAATAGAACACGCTGCCCGCCAGCGTGTGCGGGTGCCGCGCCAGCCAGTCGTGCAGGCGGGTGACCTTGCCCTCGCGGTAGCAGGGCGTGCCGGCGACGCGGCCGGTGTAGCGGCCGTTGCTGAACTCCGCGGTGGTGGCGATCAGCGCATGCACGCCGAACCGGTCGGCGATCGGCCGCGTCACGAAGTCGTTGGTGGCGGTGATGATCACCAGCGTGTCGCCGGCGCGACGGTGTTCATCGACCAGTGCCAGCCCCTTCGGCAGCAGGATCGGCTCGATCTTTTCGCGCATGAATTCGTGGTGCCAGCGCTGCAGGCGGTCGGCCGGGTGCTCGGAGAGCACCTGCAGGGCAAAGGCGAGGTAGGCATGGATGTCGAGCCGGCCGGCGCAGTAGTCGCGGTAGAAGCGGTCGTTGGTGTCCTTGTAGTACTGGCCGTCGACGATGCCGCGCTCGACGAGGAAATCGCCCCAGGCGTGGTCGGAGTCGCCGGCCAGCAGGGTGTTGTCGAGATCGAAGAGGGCGAGGCGGCTCATGGCGGCAGCGGGACCTGTGCAGGGCGGAGTGCGGGGCTGGCGATCATATCGCGCACCGGGGCGGGCCTTGCCGCGCCGTCGCCCTCGCCGCGCAAGGCGACGGGGCGCGGCGTCTTCGTTGCTGGCCGCGCAGCCATCGTGTACACATGACCCTTTCCTGCAAGAACGGATTGCCGGTGTTGCCGTGATTGATTCCGAAGGTTTCCGCCCGAACGTGGGCATCATCGTCTGCAACGACGACGGCCGGGTGCTGTGGGCCCGCCGTCGCGGGCATGACGCCTGGCAGTTTCCGCAGGGCGGCATCGCCGGCGGCGAGTCGCCGGAAGAGGCGATGTACCGCGAACTGCACGAGGAAGTCGGCCTGCGCGAGCCGGACGTGAAGCTCCTCGCGCGCACCCAGGGCTGGCAGCGCTACCACCTGCCCGAGCGTTTCATCCGCCAGCGCGAGAACCCGCGCTGCATCGGCCAGAAACAGAAGTGGTTCCTGCTGCAGCTGGTCGGCAGCGAGTCGTCCATTGACCTCACCGTGATGCAGAAGCCGGAGTTCGAGGACTGGGCCTGGGTGTCCTACTGGTACCCGCTGGACCAGGTGATCGACTTCAAGCGTGACGTTTACCTGCAGGCGCTGAAGCAGCTGGCGCCGTCCCTGCCGGTGCGCCGCCGCGGCTGACGGCGGCGGCATGAACCAACCGTCGGAGTGACCCGTGCTCGAAGTCTTGCGTCGCATCGTGCAGGAAGTGAACACCGCGCCGGACGTGCCGTCGGCGCTGGGTTTGCTCGTGCGCCGCGTGCGCGACGCGATGGGCACCGAAGTCTGCTCCGTGTACCTGCTCGACGAGCAGGCGAGCCGCTGGGTGCTGATGGCCACCGAGGGCCTGAAGAAGGAAGCCATCGGCAAGGCCGGCATGGGCATCGCCGAGGGCCTCGTCGGCCAGGTGGGTTTGCGCGAGGAGCCGATCAACCTCGAGGACGCCTTCACCCACCCGAAGTTCCAGTACCTGCCGGAAGTCGGCGAGGAAGCCTTCCACGCCTTCCTCGGCGTGCCGGTGGTGTCGCAGGGCAAGACGCTGGGCGTGCTCATCGTGCAGCAGCGCGACGTGCGTCGCTTCGACCAGAGCGAGGAATCCTTCCTCGTCACCATCGCCGCGCAGTTGTCCGGCCTGGTGGCGCACGCGCGCGCCACGGCACGGGCGGCGGCGCTGGCGGAAATCACGCCGGAACACGACAAGGTGTTCATCGGCGTCGCCGGCAGCCCGGGCGCCGCCATCGGCCGCGTCAAGGTCATCTACCCGCCGGCCGACCTCGAGTCGGTGCCCGACCGCCTGATCGAGGGCGGGGAAAGCATCGACCGCGAGGTGTCGCGCCTGGAAAGCGCGCTGATGTCCGTGCGCACGGAAGTGCGCCGCCTCGGCGAGCGCGTCGCCGGGCAGTTGCGGCCGGAAGAGCAGGCGCTGTTCGACGTCTGGCTGCGCATGCTCGACAAGAACGCCCTCGGTGGCGAGATCGCCGCGAAGGTGCGCGAGGGCAACTGGGCGGAAGGCGCGTTGCGCGCGGTGATCGGCGCGCACGTGGAATCCTTCCAGCGCATGGAGGATGCCTACCTGCGCGAACGCGCCACCGACGTGCGCGACCTCGGCCTGCGCGTGCTGGCGCAGTTGCAGGCGCGCGCGCTGCCGGTGGCGCTGGACTTCCCCGACAACGCGGTGGTGGTGGCCGACGAGATGAGCGCCACCACGCTGATGGACCTGCCGCGCGAGAAGATCCGCGCGATCGCCACCGTCGGCGGCTCGGCCACCTCGCACATGGCGATCGTCGCGCGCACCATGGGCATCCCGGTGGTGCTGGGCCTTGCCGACCTGCCGATGACGCAGATCGATGGCGAGGAGATCATCGTCGACGGCTTCCGCGGCCGCGTGATCGTGCAGCCGGGGCGCGAGTTCCGTTCGCAATACGAGCAGATCATCCGCGACGAGCAGAGCCTCGTGCGCGAGCTGGAACCGCTGCGCAACTTGCCGGCGTCCACCCGCGACGGCCACCACGTGGCGCTGATGGTGAACACCGGCCTGCTCGCCGACGTGCAGCGCTCGCTCGGCCGCGGCGCCGAGGGCGTGGGCCTGTACCGCACGGAAATCCCGTTCATGGTGCGCGACCGTTTTCCGTCCGAGGAAGACCAGCGCCGCATCTACCGCACGCAACTGGAGGCGTTCCACCCGCATCCGGTGGTGATGCGCACGCTCGACGTCGGCGGCGACAAGATCCTGCCGTATTTCCCCATCGAGGAAACCAACCCGTTCCTCGGCTGGCGCGGCATCCGCATCACCCTCGACCACCCGGAAATCTTCCTGGTGCAGGCGCGCGCGATGCTCAAGGCCAGCGAAAAGCTGAACAACCTGCGCATCCTGGTGCCGATGATCACCACCGTCTTCGAGGCCGAGGAGGCGATGCACCTGGTGCACCGCGCCTGGCTGGAAGTGCGCGAGGAAGGTTTTGACGTGGAAATGCCGCCGGTGGGCGTGATGGTGGAGGTGCCGGCCGCCGTCTACCAGGCGCGCGAACTGGCGCAGCGCGTCGATTTCCTCTCCGTCGGTTCCAACGACCTGACGCAGTACATCCTCGCGGTCGACCGCAACAACCCGCGCGTGTCCGGCCTGTACAACGGCTTCCACCCGGCGGTGCTGGCGGCGCTCAGGCACGTCGTCGAGGCGGCGCATGCCGAGGGCAAGCCGGTGAGCATCTGCGGCGAGATGGCCGGCGATCCGCTGGCGGCGCCGCTGCTGATGGCGATGGGTTTCGATTCGCTGTCGATGAACGCCAGCGCGCTGCTGAAAGTGAAATGGGTGGTGCGTCATTCCACGCTGGCCGATGCGCGCGCGCTGCTCGCCGAGGTGCAGGCGATGGACAACGCCGAGGTGATCCAGGCGCACGTCTCGCGCGTGCTGCAGAAGCAGGGCATGGGCCTGGTGCTGGCGCGCAAGACCGGTTGAATCCCTGACGCCACGCTGCGGCGTGGCGGTCACGTGTCTTCACTGTTCCTGCCGGTCGCCGGGCGGCCGGCCGGCGTGCTGCCGTGCCAGCCATTCGCTCGGCGAACAACCGGTCCAGCGGCGGAACGCGCGCCGGAAGGCGGTGGCATCGCGATAGCCGACGGACAGCGCGGTGGCCTCCACGCTCAGCTGCTGCTCGCGCAGCAATTCGCCGGCCTGCCTGGCCAGTTCGTCATCGAGCAATTGCTGCCAGGACGTGCCGGCGGCCTTCAGGTGGCGCATCAGCGTGCGTGGCGACACATGGAACTGCGCAGCGACGTCCGCCAGCGACCACAGCACGCCGGGCTGCGACTGCAGCAACGCACGGACCGCCGGTGGCGAGGGCGTGCGCCGCACCGCGCCGGCGAGGCTGGCGCTCTCGCACTGGCGCAGTGCCTCGCGGAACAGGGCGTCGTCGCGAAACGGGTTGCCGGCGTCCATCACCGCGCGCGGAATGCGCCAGTAGGTGCGCGTGCCGGCGAAGCGGTGGTGGCCGTGAATGACGCCGGCGTAGCGGTCGGCGTGGGCGGGCGCCGGGTAGCCCAGCGTCAGCTGGCCGTCACGCAGGCGGCGGCCGATCACCAGTTCGATGCCGCGCTGCACGGTGACCACCATCACCTCCAGCAGGAAGATGCCGGCGTCGTCGAGCGGGCAGGCGGCGTCCAGCTGGATGTCGACGCCGGCGGCGTGCTGGCGCAGGCGCAGGCTG
>Ga0073934_10005371_pt1 | contig 19944 bp, 15 predicted proteins | sample LarsenN4metaG_FD_76834 | JGI IMG/M metagenome (GOLD analysis project Ga0073934, IMG submission 76834) | Hot spring sediment bacterial and archeal communities from British Columbia, Canada, to study Microbial Dark Matter (Phase II) - Larsen... ... | reverse complement strand
CGGTGATGGTCATAAAGCTGATTTGACCGCCATTGGCCAATCGCAGAATGTTTGTCGCTGCGTCGAAATCCATCCAACTGGAATCGACCGATTCATACTTGCCCGATGATGCATTGTAGCGCAGTTCGTGACGACTACCATCAGGCAGGATAAACACATAGCTGGAAGTGCCTGCTTCATTAGTGAATGTCCCCTGAACGTCGCCACGTCCTACGTCCGACGTCGGTTTTGCTTACGGATGTAGGACGTAGGACGTACAGACATAGGACGGATATCCGACGTAGGCGGCAAGGAAAGTCTTTTTCTTAATCTCTATAATTCTGCCGACAGACTCAATATTGATTTCACTTGCGGGCGGCTTCCAGCACTTCGGCTACGCAATTGATCACCTGTCCGACTTCAAAAGGTTTATTTATAACCATATCAACTCCGTTGGCTGCCAGGTGCCCCTTGTCCAGCTCCACACCCCAACCGGTGACCATAATGACTGGCACGTTGGGATATTGCTTCTTAACTGCGCGCGCCACTTCCCAGCCATTCATGCCGGGCATGCCGAGATCCGTCATCACCAGATCGAACTCCTCTTGCAGGCACCTTCTAATCGCCGCTTCGCCGGACTCTTCGGCAACAACTGCATGGCCGAATGCCCGCAACATATCATAAAGCAGATCGCGCACCGTTGAATCATCATCGACTACAAGTATGCGCGCGCAGACAGTGGGCCTGGCGGTGGATTCAGTCTCTTCGGCATCTCTGGCCTGAGTGGTGGGCAGAGTAATGGTAAATGTGGTTCCCTGTCCAGGCGCGCTCTCGACTTCTATCTGGCCGTTATGGCGCGAAATAATGCCGTAAGAGATGCTCAGGCCGAGCCCGGTGCCAAGTATCCCCTTGGTAGTGAAGAATGGATCGAATATGCGCCCTTTGTCCTCCCCGGTTATTCCCTGGCCGGTATCGCTGATTGTGACTTGAGCCATCTCGCCGGCTTGCCTGGAGCTGATAGTAATAGTACCCCCGGCGGGCATGGCGTCTACTGCATTGATGATCATATTGACAAAGACCTCGCGCAGCTCCGATGGATCGCCGGCGACTGCGCCAGTATCGTTCAGCTCCAACTTGACCGTTATCTGAATGCCCGCGCGGTCGGCGTCATCTTTCCAGCGCGTTCGCGTTATCTCGACCGATTCGCACAAGATGGCATTCAAATCAACTATCTCGAAGTCCTGATCGGTGCGCACGCGGGCGAAGTTCTGAATTCGCTTGACCGTGCGCCCCCCATCATAAGCAGCCTGAGCAATGATATTGAGTTCGCGGCATATCTTCTCGTCAGTTATCTGAGACTGTAGCATCTGAGCGCGACCCAGTATAACGGAGAGGATGTTGTTAAAGTCATGGGCGACGCCGCTTGCCAGCTCGCCAAGCGCGCGCAACTTGTCCGATTGCGCCAATCGCTCTTGCTGCTCCATCACTTTCTTCTGCGCCGCTTTTAGCGCAGTCATATCGCGCACAGTCTCGACTGCGCCGACCGCCCGCTCTCTCTCGTCAAATATGGGATCGGCAGTGATGTAGAGCGAGCGGTGAGCGACGCCAACGGCCAGCTCCACTTCCACCGTCTGTCGCTTGCCGGTTTTGAGCGCCTCATGCGCAGGCCGAAGCGTTTCACCGGAGATTGTTCCTGAAGGGGCCCAGCTCTGGCTGCCGAGCAGCTCATTGATCGGCAAGCCTGAGAGTTCCATTCCCGCTTTGTTAGCTCGAATGATGCGCCCGCTCTCGTCATAGATGAAGATAGCATCGGTGATGGCATCGAATGTGGCTTCCCATTCCTTCTTCGCTTTGGAGATTAAATTGAAGAGCCGCGCCTGGCGCAGAGCTACTGAGACATTATTAGCAAACGAGGTCAAAAGCCGCAGGTCCCGCTCGTCAAAAGAATCGATCTCTTTGCTCCTGACGTCGAGCACGCCGATAACTTCGTTGTTGATGCGGAGCGGCACGGCCAGCTCCGATCCGGTTTCGCCATCGGACCGATTGAATCTGGGATCGCTGGCCAGATCGGGGACATAGACCGGTTCGCCGGTAGCAATAACAGTAGAGATGGCGCCGGCTTCTTCAAGCTTGAGGGCGAAGCCGCTGGGCTGAGCAGCGCACTGGTAGTCTGATTTGACAACCATCTCATCGCGCTCTCTATCTACCAGCAGAATGCGGCAGGTCATATAACCAAAGCTCTCATGGAGCGCCTCGGTTATGTGATCCAGCAGCAGATCCAGATCCAGGTCTGAAGAGAGCGCGCTGCTTGCCCGGTAGAGCGCAGTTGCTTCACGGACGCTCTCTTCCAGGCGCTGGCGGACAGACAATACATCGCCGTCCGTTGATTGTTCATCCACCTCAACCTGGTCGTTGGAAGACTTTGAGTAATCTGAAGCCATTAAATCTCAACACTCATTATCGCCTCGGAGCACGACTGCCGGAGTCTTAAGAAGGATCTTGAAATCGAGCCATAGCGACCAGTTCTCTATGTAATAGATGTCGAGGCGAATCATCTCGTCAAATGTCAACCGATTGCGTCCGCTCACCTGCCACAGCCCGGTGATTCCCGGTATGATGTGAAAGCGAGCGCGATGCCAGTCCATATACTCTTCAACTTCGTAAGGGATCGGCGGGCGCGGCCCGACCAGACTCATCTCACCCTTGATGACGTTGAGTATCTGCGGCAACTCGTCAAGGCTGTACTTGCGCATCCAGGCCCCCACTCGCGTTATGCGCGGATCATCCTTGACCTTGCCGTAGAGAGGCCTATCTTTGCTGCCCTGGTTGGCCGCTTCTTTATTCTTGATCGTCTGTCTCATCACCTCGCGGTGCTTGCTATCATCGGCGTCGGCATACATCGAGCGGAACTTATACATCAGGAAGATGTGCCCATCCATCCCGACTCGCTCTTGTTTGTAGAAGATCGGCCCCTTGGAATCGAGTTTGATCAGTATGATCAACAGCAGCCAGAGCGGCCAGGTAAACAGCAAGAGCAGAAATGAAGCCAGTAGATCGACGCTGCGCTTGATGAAGCGATTGGGGCCCTGCAACGGCTCCTCGAAGAGCTTGATCATCGGCAGCGAGCCTATCTGATCGATTTCGGTCTTGCGCGGCAAGCAGTTGAATAGATTAGGTACAACGCGGAAATCCACGCGATGCGAGCGCCCGCAGCGCATTATCGTCTCGAACAGTTGTTGATTGCTGATGCTGGTGTCGGTGATGAGCACTTCCTGTATGCCGTACTGGCGTATGATTGCGGGAAGGCAGTTGAAATTGCCCAGGATAGGTACCCCATCAACCGTGTCGCCATTGTTGCCACTAGCAGTGACGATGCCGACCAGGCTATAGCCCAGGCGAGGCTTCTCGGCTATCTCGCCTATGCATACTTGGGCCAGCTCTCCGCTTCCTACAATGAGCGTTGGAATAAGGTTGTGCGCTCGCTGGCGATAAGCTATCTGCACGCTGCGCACAATCAGGCGCAACGCGATGAAGCTCAACAGCGCTATTGCCCAATCAATTATGAAGACGAGTCGAGAGTAAGAGAAATCACGAAATGTGTACCCGCCTCTATAGAGGAAGGTGATCATTATGATTATCAGCGAGCCGACCGAAGTGGCCAGGAAGACCCCAACTATATCCTGCAAGATGGAGAACTCTCCTCGCAATCGGTAAAGGTCATAGTGGCGCATCGCTGCCACACGAATGAATGGGACAAATATGAGCACACTCAGGTAGGGCAGAAAGCCTTTGGTGAACCATACCGGCCAGCCGCCCTCTTCATAACGGATGAAGACAGGCAAGCCTTCGCGCAACCAGTAGGCGAGTATAAAGCTGCCGGTTGCAATGGCAAAATCAAGCACAACAAGAAGCAGTGTAACGGTTGGTATGAAGTAGCTGGCAGACAGAGCAGCCTTCGATTTCTGACCAGCTTGCTCGGCTATCCGCAACAGTTGACCGGGATTTTTTGTCGCCATATTTGCTCTCTTGTTTGCTCAATCAACCTTTGACAAGAACCGATCCGGGTACTGCGATCCGGTCGCGCCTAACTAGATGTCGTTTGCAACCCGTCAGGGGCACACGGTCACCCAACTAGCTTATCGGCGCATACACTTTAAAACTTCATCAGTCCATTCAAATAGCAAGATTCTGCTCAAATAGAACAACTCAAGAATGGTAATTAAAGATCGCCAGGGCATAAAGCATCCAGGCTTGAGCCCATCTGATATAGGCGATCTTATTGGTATAGAATCGATGTTTTTGAAAATAGAAGAAACCTTCTTCGTCTTGCATATAGTCAATCGTCCAGCTTGCGCAAGCAGCGGCCAACTGCTGAGCGCGTCTGTCAAGGTGGCGCAGAACGGTCAAAGTAATAATCGCCTGCGCACAGCTATGAATATCCACCGGGAGGCAGGAGTTATGATAATACTTCGGGACCCCTCCATCAAGGAAGAAATTGTCACAGTAGAACCTGAATCCGGCAGATAGGTTCTCCTGCCATCGGGGCTCTCCGCAATGTTTCATAATTGCATCAAGCGATACTAGATTAAATCCTGTGTGGAAATTGTCAATCCAGTTGTGAAATGGCAATGTCCCGTAAAGCCACGATCCATCCTGTCGCTGATGTTTGATGCTGAAGCGAGCAGCTTGTATAGCGTAATCTCTCAAGACCGCTTCGCCGGTTTTGGAGTAAACACGCGCCAGCAAAGCCGCTCCAAGCAGATTGGCATTGTGAACCTGAGTTCTATCCAGTGGAGTATAGCTGAAACAGATCGAATCGCCGTCCTCAGTCCGATTAAGATCGGTGAGGATAAAATCGCAGGCGCTCCGCGCTACCATCAGATATTTCTCATTGCCGAGAACTTCATAAGCATCAAGAAGAGCGTTGGCAACAAAACTCGTGCATACAATCGATGGAGTGTTGCGCGGGACGAAGAAAGCGCGAGATTGCCAGTCGAAATTGTATCCCCAGGCCGCGCCACTGTATCGCCCCAAACACAACCGGTCAAGCTCCTCAAGAAGAAACGCTATATCATTGAGAACTTCCTGGGGGGGTATCGGATGTAAGACTTTATGGCCCAGGAGCAACGCTCGCAAGAATAGCGCGAGACCCTTGGCATTGTAGCCCTTCTCGACAAGGAAGACCGGCCGTAGATTGATGGGAAAACGTTTGAGTGCTTGAATCCAGGCTATCCGCAGATGCTTGCTCTTTATCGGAAACAATTGAAACAGGCGGCTGTTGAGCCCGTCATAAGGATCATATCCGCGCCATTGCTGCGCGCGGCAATAAGCGAGAAGCTTGTTAAAGCTGGCTTCAGATTGCGTCATCATCTCTGGATAAGCCCTGAACCTTATAGTAAGCGTTCCAGAACCGCGCGAAATCGTCCCTCGAACTGCAATCTACCGGGAGGCGATTTGAAGTCCCTAGCTTGACCATCCCATCTTCTGCCATAAGAGTCCCGCCAGGCAGCGCAAGCACAATGCGACGATTGGGAAACCGCTGAATAAAAAAAGCGATCACTATGTCGCTCACATCATGCTTGAAATCCCACCGACCATACAACGTCTCTTTTCCATCTTCGACGCTAATCAGCTCAAAGTGAATGAACCCTTTGGCGCGTTCTATCTCGCGGCGCACGCTGCGGATGCGGCGATAAAACTCTCGCGCTTCGCGCGAGAGCGCGTTACCGACATAATTTAATCCTCCGTCGAGAAATCGATCCAGAAATGAAAGAACTACCTCGAACCTATCAGGAGCATTGTAACGCAGGGCCAGTGAAATCTGTTTCAGCAACTGCTCAATATCAAACTGGCTGTAATTAAACCGGTCGCGCCCGAAATGGAGAAGATAATCGAGCTGAACATCGCTCAGGGGAAAATCATCAGCCGAAGCGGCAGTAGATTGAAATAGCAACTCGCTCGCCGCCTGCCGGTGAATTGGAATCGCGTTCAACAACCGCGCCAGCAAGGCGGCTTTAAAGACGCTCTCGGCTGTTGAGTCGAATGTCACGACCTTTATGGCCGCCATGCGACCTCCAGAATTCTGCCGGCAAAATTTTCCAGCAGCTTGCTCGAACTGCGCTTTTCAATATCGACGATCAGATAATTCAGCTCTTGATTGCGCTTGCGGCGCATCGGATTTACGCCCAGTACAAGCTTTTTACGATCAGGCGAATGAGCAATGATTATCATATCAGGCGGGAGCCCCTCTACTAATACTTCCTCCTGACCAGAGGCAATTGCAATTTTAGATAGGCCGGTTGCGATTTTTGCTTGATCGGGTTTCGTCAAATATACTGCTGCTGCATCCGCGCTCCATTCAATGCTGGTGGCATCTTCGGCCAGCGCCTTGCCCTCAAGGATCCCCGCGCCGTCCGCACCCGCTTCGGTTACCGGATCGGATGGGACATCGAACAAAAAGGCCCCTGCTGTCTGCTCGGGCCCCCACACTTTCGTTCTTACTCCGGCGAGACGGCGAGAATCAGGCGACCAGCGGAATTCTTCAACGGGAAAATCTGCGAGATACTTATTGTCGGCAACTCTCAGCACGCCGGATATGTTTCCCCAATAGAGCCCCACTTTGAAAGCAATGAATTGTCCGTCCGGTGACCATTCGGGTTCAAAGTAGATGCGATTCTTGTTTTCAACCTCATAGTAACGAGATTTGATAATAGTCCCCCGGTATTCAGAGGTCAGGCTGGCAATGCGTATCCCATCGCCTTTGGGATTTCCCGTCGGGAATTGATTGAAGTCCGCTTGAAAGCTGTAGGCGATTCTAGTTCCATCGGGGGACCAGGCCGGATAATCTCCGCGCCCGATCACGCGGTCGCTCTTAGAATCAATATTGATGATGTGAATCTCTCCCGGTTTAGTCTCTCCTTCAGGAAAGATCACATAAGCCAGTTGACTGCCATCAGTTGCCCAGGCCAAATTCTTTTGCTGCGATGATGAAGCTGCCAAACGCGCCTGCGCTCTATTATCCGACTTGTCTGGATCGATAAGCCATATCTCACTGCTCCTGCTCTGCCCACCGGGTTCGGATACTATCGCCAGCAATTCGGCAGGTCGAGTGGCCTGCTCAAGACGCTCGCGGGTTTGCTCCTTGATTTCGGCAACCTTTTGCGGATTGCGACGCAGATAGCCGATGACGCCAGCGGCGATAATTATGAGAATGCCTAGAATGATTGACCAGCGACGCATAGGAAATAATGCGTAATCCGTAGCGCGTTCCACGTTCGATGTTCTACGTTCGGCGTTCAATCTCCCGTCTAGAACGTAGAATGTGGAATGCATTACTCATCGGTTTCAAACAAAGATAACTGCTGCGGCCCATTTAAATCTTCCAGCGAGCCTTGTCGCTTGCCATCGATCAAGATAAATGGCCGCGCCCGCTTGGCTACTGCTCCCAGCTCCTGCAATTGCCGTAAGCTTGAAATTTTACAATATGCTCGTGAATTGACAATACGAAAGGCTGACCGGGGCCCTATTCCCGGCACCCGCAAAAGCTCTTCTATATCGGCTGCGTTTATCTCTACAGGGAACAGTTCCGGACGGCGGAGAGCATATTCAAGCTTGGGGTCCCTAGCAAGCGTCAGATTGCCTTTTTCGTCATAGGGCAACTCTTCGCGCGAGAATCCGTAGAAGCGAAGCAACCAGTCGGCCTGATAGAGCCTGTGCTGGCGCTGGCTGGGCGCGGCTGGACGGTTTTCAAGCGGGGTGCCGGCTACGGGAAAGAATGCGCCGAAGTGCACGCGCCTGAGATCAAGCTCGTCTGTAAGCTGCTGAGCCGATTCTACAATTTCACGATCAGACTCTCCTGCTGCGCCGACTACGAATTGAGTGGTCTGTCCGGCAGTAAGGGCCCCTGCCGGGCGACCCCGACCTGGGCGTCGAGAGGGATTATTGCGAATGATAATATCGCGCACCCAGCGCATGCGCTCAATCAGATCCTGTTGATAGTTCTTCTCCGGCGCAATCTGCTTGAGCGCCGCCTCGTTGGGCGCTTCGATATTGATTGAAAGTCTATCAACATATTGCGCCAGGGTCTCTATGCTTGCCCGGTCCGCTCCGGGGACGATCTTGCAATGGATGTAGCCCGCATATTTGTGCCGCTTGCGCAGCAGCTCTACCGTCTTGATCATCTCGTCCATTGAATAGCCGGGGGAACGATTGACAGCAGATGTAAGGAAGATCCCTTCGACCAGGTTGCGCTTATAAAAATCCAGAAAAAGCTCTGCCAGCTCATCTGCTTCCAACCGAGCTTTAGGCTCATCGCGTCGGGCGCTGCAAGGGCAATAAGCACAACTCATCTCGCAGGAGTTTGTAAGCATTATGCGGAAGAGAGAAATGTTGCGGCCATCAGGCGCGGTGGCATGGCAGATTGGAGAACGCGAAGGGGAACCGAGGCGATCAGCTCGCCTGACTTTGCGTTTTGATGTGGGCGAGCCGGGAATGTCAAATTTAGCCGAGCCGCTCAGTATCTCCAGTTTTTTGAGTTTATCCATCTCTCCTGGTAGGTTCGCGCGCTAATGATTTAGACGCAAACTCTCGACGCATTCTTTGTATCATACTTTATCACTTTCAAGCCGCGCAACGTCTGCCTGATCTTGTGGCCGCCCTGTAGCTCTCTTATTATCAAGCAAGTGCTTTCGCCCTATTACCGGAATTGTTATCCCTTCAATGTCAACTTGCTGTCGCTCAGCCTCAGCCTCCTCAAAGTCAACTCCATCTATCGAAGTAAGTATGTCAATGCGACGAGGTGCTACTCCTATCTGGAACACAGTCCCAGGCTTCTTCAAGTCATCCTTGGTAAGATCAAAAAGAGGTACGCCGAATCTCAACAAGGCTCGCCACACCCGCTCCGCATTCTCATCAGATCGACGTATCCACAGATCTATATCACCAGTAGCGCGAGGCAGGCCGTGATAAGCCAATGCATAAGCGCCGACCACCATATATTCAACTTTCTCTTCGTTGAACAGAGACAACATTTCTCTGTAGTCTGGATTCAGCAAGAGAGTCTCCTTTGAAAGCCCAAGAATCAAGTGCAAGTTGCCACATCATAGCTAAGCGTTGGGCTGGCGTTGTGGTGACAAGATCATCCTCCTTACCCTGATCCGATAGCCTTTGTATACGCACTGTGTTGACTCGATTCTGCATAGCTTAGATTTATCGTCGAGAGTATTTTAGCATGATTTTCCCCAGCAGACGCGCTGTAACTGCAAGCAACTATTGTGCTCAGGCGGGATTTTATAGTAAACTTCGGGACTGGAAAACCATACTGGGAGGTAATGTGTGAGCCCCGAACTACAGCAGCTCATTGCGCTTCAAGAAATAGACTTAAAGATTCAAGAGGGAAATGAACGATTGGCGGCAATTCCTCTTGAACGACAACGATCAGAACAACAGTTCAATGAATTTGCCGCCAGATACAATAGTCTCATCCGCCAACTCGATGAAACCCGCCTCAGCCGCCGCAAACTCGAATTAGAACTCGAAGAGATTCAGCAACGACAAGAGAAATACAAGCAAGACCTGATGAGAGTGCGCAACGAAAAGGAATACTCTACGGCGCTGCGGGAGATTGACAGTTGCAAAAAGATTATCAGCGGCCTTGAGACTCAGATACTTCAACGTATGGAGGAGATAGAGTCACTGGAAGCAGAGATTGCTCAACTGGCTCCGGAGATCGAGGCCAAGCGCGTTGAAGTTGACTCTCAGCTACAAGGATTCGATTTGGAGGCGCAGCAACTTGAGCGACAACAGGAGCGCCTGCGCAATGACCGCGCCAATCTGGTAGAAAAGATACCGGCCAGGTTGATCAATATCTATGATCGCGTAGCCCGAATGCGCAAGGGCCTGGCTCTGGCAGAAGCGCGCGATTCGGCTTGCACCGCTTGCCGCATGTCGATTCGTCCCCAGGTCTTTAGCGATGTGCGCAAAGGCGATCAGTTGATTCAGTGTGATTCCTGTAACCGGATACTCTATTACAGGCCGGTCGAAGCTCAACAACCGATGATCGAGATCACAGCTTGGGACTGAGCTTATCCATCAGGACAAGATGCCACGCGAAAACAAACTTCTCAGAGTCGGCGACAAAGCGCCCGACTTCCTCCTCAAGACGAGCGATGGGCGCGAGATTCGCCTGTCGGATTTTCACGGCAAGAAGAATGTGCTGCTCTTCTTCTTTCGCGGGATGTGGTGACCCAACTGCCGGAAGCAGCTTGGAAAGCTGCAAGATTACATTCCTGCTTTTGAAGAGATGGGCACTATATCAATCGGCATAGTTGGACAGAAGGCAGAGAATGTCCAGAAGTTTCTGAAAAAGCATGGATTGCCGATGCCTATGCTGATCGATCCGGATCGCGCGGTCATCAAGCGATACGGAGTTTATAATCGCATCTGGTTTGACGGTTTCAATGTCGCCCGCCCGGCAACCTTCCTGATAGATCGTCAGGGCATAATCAGATTCATCTATGTCGGCAGCAATCAATTGGATCGCCCAAGCCCAGAGATGATATTGAGTGAGCTGAAAAGATAGCTGAACGTTGGAATGTTCTACGTTCTATGTTCTATGTTTTATATCTGCTAATTGACAAACTTTTCCATAGGCGCCCCCTGTGTTTTCGGGGATGACTGTTCAGAGGCAGTGATTAGCATTGCAAGCAGGACAATTCCCAGGGTTTGGGCAGGGGCCAATGAGAGTTGGGGGAGCGGCAACGTTGTTTGGGTCGGCCCTGTCGGCAGCAGCCTTCGCCCCATTATGAGCCGAGCACAACGGCTGAAGGTTGTTCAGGTTATTCGACCAGAACGAGGCGTTCACCATCGACACCCCCAAATAATGACATGTATCGTCGCAGAACACCTCGTTTGGTGCATTGTCCGAGATGTATCTTCGATACGGGATGATGTGGTCGCGATCCGTAGCAGGAGTCACAATACCATTTGCAGCGCATAAGACACAGTTCGCGGGGAGGATGGCTGCGGCGGCTGCATTCCAAGCCGGGCGGGAATCGCCATCCCAAAGCGTCCTCCTCCAATTCCAAGCGGAAGGGCTCCGAAGGTCTCGACACTCGTCTAGTTTCCTCTTTTTGGAGGTCGTCTGGGATGATGTGCCGCTCCCGAACATAATATCGGCTTGGCGAGGCGTTAATCGTTTGTGTTTGCTCCTGAAGGATGCTGTCCGTGGCGGATTGATTCGTTTGCCTCCTGTAAGCATCGCCAGTATAACGGCCCCTCGGGTTCGTGTGCCCATCCAGTTGGAGCTAGGGGGTCTACACACACGCTCTCCCCTGCATCCGCAGCCTGCATCACAATGACTGCTCCGATGTTCTGGCTGGAGCGATTTGAGTTCAGGTCGATCTATTGGCTTTGGAAGCCGATGCGCCTGTTGTGTGATGGTCATCTTCGGCTGCGCTATGGGCTTCTGTTGAGTGCGATAAACCAGCGGACTAACAGACTGGCAGGGCGGCCTGCCTGACTTGGGCGACTGATGACCAGCCAGCTCTAGCCGCGCAATTTTAGTCATTGGCTGCGGGCAGTATATCGGATGAGCCACAGGCGGATGCTCGGATTGATTTATGGGCGGATGAGTCATAGCCCGCTTTGTTTGTAAAACCTTGGGAGCGGCGTGAGGCCGATACACGGGCAGCGCGACAGGCGGTTTGCGCAATTGTGTGGTCGCCGCCATCTTTGGCTGCACTATTGGTTTCGGCTCCGGGCGATATATAGACGGAGCAGTCGCTGCTGGCCTCACTTGTGTGGTTGCTATCGCCTTTCCCTGCAAGACGCCTGGCCTGTGCAACTGCGGGGGTCCTGAGTACGGGCCGGGTTTAGGTTGCGTTCCACGCTCCTGCTGCGGCATCTTCCTCCTCCCAGTTTCTACTATTTATAGCTTTTCGGGAAAACATTTTCCGGTTCGGGCGCAAATACTGCGGGCGCCAAGCGCCCTCAAAACAGTTCTAAAGATGCCTGTTTTGAGGCCGTAAGAACTTCGCGCAAATACTTCGCGTAAATGCTTCGGGCGGTTTTGAGGGCGTTGCAGGCCCGAAGTTCTTGGGCCCTCAAAACCGCCCGAACTAACTACAATCTTTTTCTTAAGGTTTTTAGTTATGGCCGAAGAAGACCCTTATTACTGCTATAGAGTTTGTAACTGCTCAGCCCCAGAGGGGCGACCTATTTATAGCAGGCGAGTTAGTGGAATCTTCACCAGCTCCGTAGGAGCGGCCTATCGATCTCGATTTACTATCCCGCTCCTAGCGGAGCTAAGGGGGCCTTTTATCCCCCAATTTCTATAAACAGGTAGCTCCTGCCGGAGCTGTAGATTTTAAGAAAAGATCCTCCAATTAGAGTTGGCGCTTTCCGCTCGCCCTTTCAGTGCTTGAGGGTTGAACGCTGCGTCTACCCAGGGCTCACGGTGGCTGGGCTAGCGGTCACGGCGAGAAGCTTCGCCTCTCTCTAAAAGGAAATTCTTTTTCTTGAACTCTATAACCACTGCCCCCGCAGTTACAAGAAATCTCACGTTACGCAAATCCCTACTATAGCCGCGCGAGCGGCGCTGACTCGCTCTGCGTGCGGCCGACGCAGCCATAAGAATTTGCTTCTTCTTCTGCGTAACATCAGTTAAACGTAGAACGTCGAACGTCTGTTGCAAATCCTCTCTACCTTCTGATGGCCGCTTCGCGGCCCAATAGAAATGCGCGTAACATGAGTTACCATTAAACGATTGCCAAATACTATACCCAGATTGCCAGAATCTCAAGATGTCTGGTCACTTCTTCTACGACACGAATTTGCTGGCAACAACTCGAACATCGAATGCTGAACGTCAGGCGTTGGATGACGTCGAAGATCGAACATCTAATGTCGAACTCTGCAATGCCCGGATAATCTCGTCGGCCAGATCGCCTGGCGTTTTGTCGTAAGTCACTTTAACCGTCATATCGGCCTGACGATAGGAACTGACGCGGCTCTCCAGCAATCTAAGCATCTGCTTAGGGTTCTGATAGAGAGGGCGCGAGGCGTCTCCGGTCAGACGATCGATAATAACTTCCAACAAGCAATCGAGCCAGATCGATCGTCCGTGCTGTTTGACAATGCGCCGATTCTCCTCCGAGACGAAACAGCCTCCGCCAAGAGCAATGACCACATTCTTACTGGGCGCTACCTCCCGCAGCAGATCGCTCTCAATTTGTCGAAAATACCCTTCGCCTCGCTCTTCAAATATCTGATTGATTGACTTCCCTTCCCTATCGACAATCACATCATCAAGATTGATAAACTCCCTTTTGAGTTTGGCGGCCAGCTCGCGCCCAACGCTTGTCTTGCCAGATCCCATAAACCCTACTAGAAAGATTGGTCGCTCGTCCATATCGCTTGATACCTCGCAGCGTTGCTCTGTATCTATTCCACCTCTCAGGGCACGGGAAAACCTATCACAAACAGACCGGAGAGTGGTAGATGAAAATTACCATCATGATAGCGCCTCAGCCATTGAAGATAGCGAACGAACAAGCGCCTTCCGATTTTTCTACCCGTAGCCGAGGCGCTACCAATCAGGGTTTATGCGCGGCGCCCCATAAACCCTGTTACAATTTCCTGTCACCGCTTGTGCCCGCCCTTCGTATACAGTAGAGTAGCAAGCTTCAAGCAATCCGTACCAGATTTTAATCGGCGCTCCCTGCAGAGGAGCGTACCAATTGATTTCTTGAAATCACATTAGACATGGAGGAACCCTATGAAACTGCAACGGCTGGCTCGGCTGAGGCAACAGATCCTGTTGCTCGTTATCGGCGTGCTGCTCGTCCCCAACGGCATTGGCATCGCTCAAACTGCCAGGAAGGTCGGCTCAGCACCGGCTACTCAAACAAAGCAACCGCAAAAACTTGATGAAGGCTACACAGCCAAAATCGTTGAATACACTACGGAGAAGTTCTTTCTCACCGAACTTGTTGATCATCTCCCTGCGTCTGACAAAGTGCCCACGCCGGAGAAGGTCCTGGGCTACGTGATAGGTACCCCCAACAAGCTGACATACACGAAGGATATTTACCGTTACCTGCGCGAACTGGAAAAGGCGACGCCTCGCGTGAAAGTCTTCTCCATCGGCAAGAGCGAAGAAGGGCGCGAGATGTTGCTTGTCGCCGTCTCGGATGAAAACAATATCGCCAGGCTCGATCGCTACCGCGAGATTACTGCCAGACTAGGCGACCCGCGCAAGATCGCTAACGATGAAGAAGCTCAGAGGCTCATTGCCGAAGGGGTCCCGATGTACTGGGCTTCAGGCAGCATCCACTCGCCTGAAACCGGCTCGCCTGAGATGTTGATGGAGCTTGCTTATCGCCTGGCAGTAGAAGAGACGCCGTTCATCGAGACTATCCGCAAGAACTCTATCGTGTTGATTACGCCGGTGGTCGAAGTAGATGGCCGCGACCGCCAGGTGGACCTCTACAACTATCGCAAGGCCAATCCCAACAAACCTGCGCCCGGCCTGATCTACTGGGGCAAGTACGTGGCCCACGATAATAATCGCGATGGCATGGCAATGGCCCTGGCGCTGACGCGCAATATGATGAAAGCGTTTCTTGATTTCCATCCGACTATACTCCACGACCTGCACGAGTCCGTCCCATTTCTCTATACTTCAACCGGCACGGGGCCCTATAACGCCTGGCTCGATCCCATCGTCGTAGATGAATGGCATCTGCTGGCCTACCATGAGATCGAAGAGATGACCAAGCGCGGAGTGCCCGGCGTGTGGACGCACGGCTTCTATGACGGCTGGGCCCCCAATTACATGTTCTACATCGCCAACGGGCATAACGCCATCGGCCGGTTCTACGAGACGTTCGGCGGCGGCGCGGACACCGGCGAACGCAGCGTAGGAGCGCAAACCAGCCGCGCCTGGTTCCGGCCCAATCCCCCTCTGCCGCGAGTCAAGTGGTCGATTCGCAATAACATCAATTTGCAGCAGAGCGCGATATTGTTCGCCATGAACTTCGTCGCCAACAACAAAGACCGTTTCCTCAAAAATTTCTATCTCAAGAGCAAACGCTCAATCGAGAAAGCCACCAAAGAGGGCCCCGCCGCCTGGGTCATCCCGGGCGATGAGCGCCGCCCGGTAGAAGCAGCCGATCTGGTCAATCAACTTAAGATGCAAGGCGTGGAGGTCCACACCGCCGACAAAGAGCTTGACACCAAAGAAGGCAAATTCCCTGCCGGCAGCTACATCATCCGCATGGATCAGCCTTACAGCCGCATGGCAGATATGATGCTGGACACTCAATACTACAATGTGAACGATCCGCGACCTTACGATGATACCGGCTGGACCCTCGGAGCGCTGAGAAATGTCAAGACGGTGCGCGTTAACGATCAAGCAATATTGAAAGCTCCGATGACATTGATTCAAGGGGAAGCCAGAGTCAGAGGCAAATTGATCGGCCCCGCAGGCGCCGAAGCGTTCATCATCAACCACAACACGGATAATACTTTGATGACTCTCCGCTATCGCCTCAAAGATGTGAAGATGCATGCGGCAGAGGATTCGTTCAAAGTAGGAGATCAGAGCTTCGTCGCCGGATCGTTCATCATCAAGGCTAATGGGGCCCCGGCGGATCTGCGCTCGCGGCTTGAGCGCGAGGTTGCCGATCTGGGCATCACCGCTTACGCTGTGGATAAGCTGCCCCAGGTCGCAATGCATGAACTGGCCGCACCGCGCATCGCGCTGGTGCACACCTGGATAAACACGCAGGACGAGGGCTGGTATCGCATCGCTTTCGACAAGCTGCAAATCCCCTACTCTTATATCTCAGATCATGTCATACGCGACACTTCTAATCTTAAGGAGAAGTTTGATGTGATCATATTCCCGCCTTCTCGCGGAAACGCTCAGCGCATTGTCAACGGAGTTCGCGGCAACGAGCCTATACCGTGGAAGAAGACCGATCTGACTCCCAACTTGGGCGTCGATGAGACAGACGACATTCGCGGCGGAATGGGGCTCAAGGGAGTAGCCAATCTGCAGAAGTTCCTCGAAGATGGGGGCCTGTTCATAACCGTCACCGGCATCAGCCAGATTCCAATCGATTACGGCCTGGTTGAAGGCATCTCGATAGTCGAATCGCGCCAATTACAGGCGCGCGGCAGCGTCTACAGCACTACCTTCGCAGATAAGAAGAGCCCGATCGCTTATGGCTATGAAGACAAACTCGCAATCTACTTCAATCAGGCCCCACTATTCAATGTCAGCGCCGGAGGCGGCTTCGGCGGCGGAGGCGGTGGTTTTGGCGCTGGCGCTCAACAAGGGGGGCGGCCAAGCGGTCGCGGCAGTTTAACCGATCCCGACATTCCGCAAGGCCGACCGCGATTTACTGCTCCGCCTGCGCGCACCGATCCCGACAGCGGCACGGAAGAGTTCCGCGAGGCTGCGCGCAATCTGCTGCCGCCGCCCGAGATGAGACCGCGCGTGGTCCTGCGATTCGCTGCCGAGAGAGAGCTGCTCATCAGCGGCATGCTTGCCGGGGGCTCTGAGCTGGCCAACCGGCCTGCGGTAATTGATGTGCCTGTAGGCAAGGGCCACATCGTGATGTTCGCCACTAATCCGATGTGGAGACAGCAGACTCAGGGCAGCTTCTTCTTGCTCTTCAATGCGGCATTGAATTATCAGCACCTCAATGTAGGCCGACAGCAGCCTCAGCGCAGAGCCGATAGAAGCGAACAGGAAGAAGATCAATGAGCCGTTAGTTAATGATGTCAGGCAGTAGTTCAAATATGAAAGCTCTTGTCAGGCGAGTCCCCCTTGCCTGAACAAACTCTTTTCTCCGCCGAAGGCGCCGCAGAAAGCCTCTGCGACTCGGCTGCGCTTCGGCGGCCTTCGGCAAAGGAGTCGATGAGGCCCGATGGGCCATTTGAAGAGAGGAGAAGACGGGCGGGCGGCGCGCCGCCGTCACACGGCGACCGGGCGGTCCCAGGGCCGCAAGAATATGGACCGATCCTGGGGATAAGGTTGAGCTGGCGCTCACTCATATCTGAGCGCATCTATCGGATGGAGGCGCGCAGCCTTAATTGCCGGCCACAACCCGAAGATCAGGCCGATTGCCACAGAGACGCCGAAACCGGCTGCCACCGACCACAGGGGGACCGAAGAAGGAATATCGGGCAGCAATTTATTTAGGATGAGGCTGATGATTACTCCCACCGCAATGCCTATGACCCCTCCCGCTGCTGTGAGCGACATAGCTTCGATCAAGAACTGCCAGACTATATCGCTGCGGCGGGCCCCCACAGCGCGGCGTATGCCTATCTCCTTTGTCCGCTCGGTAACCGAAACAAGCATGATGTTCATTACTCCTACTCCGCCCACAAGTAGCCCGGCTCCTGAGATTGGTATGACGATCAAAGCCAGCACAGCGGTAATGCTTCTAAAGGTGTCCAGCATCGCCTGAGAGGTGCCGATATAAAAATTATCGGGTTTATTCATCGGGACATTGCGGCGGCGGCGCAGAGCTTCTGTTATCTCATCAATCATTCGATCAAGCTGACCGCTGCGCGCGCGCGCCAGTATCACGTTATCTTCAATCTCAGGGTGCATCTTTATTAGAGTGTCGTAGGGCACAAGCACCATGCGATCTTCGCCGCCATCTCCGCCGAACAGCCCGCCTGCGCTCCGCTCCAGGACCCCAACCACGCGGAAGAGATGGCCCTCAACCTCAAGCTCTTTTTCCAGCGGCTCCAGATTGACGAAAAGAGAATCGGCAACGCTGTGGCCAATCACACAGACCGGCGCTTTGTGTCGATTCTCTGATTCGGAGAAGAATCGTCCGGCGCGAAGAGTAACTGAGCGAACATTAGGATAAGACGCCCATACTCCCACGATCACCGGGCCGCTGGCCTCCTGACCACGATACTTCACTACCGGACGCGAAAGCGACGGGCCGAAGAAGCCGCCGCTGAATATCTGCGGCGTGACGCTCTCGACCGATGGAAGCTCGCTTATAGCTCTGGCATCCTCAAGGGTGATAGGTTTGCGCATGCGCTCTTCGGCTGACAATCGGCCAAATCGCACGTTGCCCCCCTCAAATTTCGTGATGAATGCTACGTTGGGGCCGAACCGTTCGATCAGATCAGAGGCGCGAGCGTTGAGCCCGGTCAGCACTGATGAGACGGCGATGACCGTCATCGTGCCGACAACAACTCCCAGCACTGTCAGGAATGAGCGAAACTTGTGCGCTTGTAGAGTTGACAGCGCCACAAGCAGATTCTCTTTGATCTCCTGTGCGTGCATAGAGCTACTCCGCTCGCAATGCCTCGACCGGATCCAGCCGGGCGGCCTTATTGGCCGGATATATGCCGAAGAACAGCCCCACCGAGCTTGAGACAATTATAGCCAGAGCTGCGGCCCACAGCGGCAATGCCGCAGGCACCGGCGTCAATTGTGCGACTATCTTCATGGTGAAATAGGCAAACAGCAGACCGATTATGCCCCCCAGCCCTGATAGCGTCACCGATTCGATTAAGAACTGCAACAGAATATCTCTATGGCGGGCCCCCATAGACTTTCGGATGCCTATTTCTTTGGTTCGCTCTGTCACTGAAACAAGCATGATGTTCATTATCACTATGCCGCCGACGATAAGCGAAATGGCGGTAATAGGCAGCGCAACTGCCGCTACTGCTCCTATGATCTGGCCGAATAGCTGCCTTGTAGTGTCCGATGAAACGATGCTGAAATCATCTTCGAGATGGTAATCCAGGTGATGCCGCGCCCGCATTATCATTCGCGCTTCATCCTGCGCATCCTCTATAGGTATGCCGTCTCCGGCTTTGATTCGGATTGCGATTGATCGGCGCGAGCCGAACATCTTTAAGAAAGTAGAGAGAGGAATGATGACGAAGTTATCCTGCGATTGGCCGAGCACGCTGCCTTGCTCTCTGGCGACGCCTATTACTTGAAATAGCAGATTATTGACCTTGATCTGTTTGCCTATCGGATCAATACCGGGTAACACCTCCTTCGCTACCTGGCTGCCGATGAAGCAGACCATGCGGTTATTATCATCGTCGAACTCGGTGATGAATCGCCCTGAGTCAATCTGGGTGCTGCTCATATTGATCATGTTGGGCGTGTACCCCATCAGGCTGACGCCCTCGGAGACTTGATTGCCATATTTGACTATGGCCGAGCTAGCAGCAGATGCGCCTACTTCCTGAGCTAGCTTCAAATTGGCGCGCAGCGCGTTTTCGTCGTCCAGCGTCAGATCCGGGTTCTTGCGCAGAGCATTAAGATATTTTTCAAAATCCCCCAGGTTTTGAATGCTTGCCTTCTCAATCAAAAAAACGTCTGAGCCGAGATTGGCGATCTTCTCAGCCACATAAGCATTGGCCCCCTCAATGACCGTAGCAACAGCCACGACCACAGCTACGCCGATTATCACGCCAAGCAATGTGAGGAATGAGCGCAGCTTGTGCGCCAGAATGGACGAGAGCGCAACGCGAATGGCCTCGACTAATGTCATGGCAACAGATCAAGCCTTTGGCAGAACAGGTTTGAAGATGGCTTCCATTTGCCGGTCCAGGCGGTCTACTTTATGCTCAAGGGTATCGATGCGAGCGACTACCGCTGCAATATCTGCGCGCACTTCTGCGAATTCTGCTTTCATCTCCGAGCGCACTTTCCCAAATTCGGATCCCATCTCGGCGCGCAACGATGCGATCTCCGAACGCGCCGAAGCAATCTCCGATCCCATCTCCGAGCGCAACGATACGATCTCCGAACGCGCCGAAGCAATCTCCGATCCTATCTCCGCGCGCATTTTCCCAAATTCGGATCCCATCTCCGAGCGCAATGATGCGATCTCCGAACGCGCCGATGCAATCTCCGGCCCCATTTCTGCGCGCATTTTCCCAATCTCCGATCCCACTTCTGCG
>Ga0073934_10005369_pt1 | contig 19948 bp, 13 predicted proteins | sample LarsenN4metaG_FD_76834 | JGI IMG/M metagenome (GOLD analysis project Ga0073934, IMG submission 76834) | Hot spring sediment bacterial and archeal communities from British Columbia, Canada, to study Microbial Dark Matter (Phase II) - Larsen... ... | reverse complement strand
GGCCAGGTCCTCGATGGAATAGATGTCATGGTGCGGCGGCGGGGAAATCAAGCCGACGCCAGGCGTCGAATGGCGAGTCCTGGCAATCCAGGGGTAGACCTTGTGGCCGGGGAGCTGCCCCCCCTCGCCAGGCTTGGCGCCCTGAGCCATCTTGATCTGCAGCTCGCGGGCATTCACCAGGTACTCGCTGGTCACCCCGAAGCGTGCCGAGGCCACCTGCTTGATCGCGCTGTTCTTGGAGTCGCCATTGGGCTCGACGACGTAGCGGGCAGGATCCTCGCCGCCTTCTCCGGTATTGCTCTTGCCGCCAATGCGGTTCATGGCGATGGCCAGAGTCTCGTGGGCTTCCTTGCTGATCGAGCCATACGACATGGCTCCGCTCTTGAAGCGGCGCATGATCGACTCCACCGGCTCCACTTCTTCAAGTGGTACAGGCACGTCTGCCGGCTTAAGCTCCATCAGGCCTCGAAGGGTGCACAGGCGGCGCGACTGGTTATTCACCAGCTCGCTGTACTGCTTGAAGATCTGGTAGTTGTTTGCTCGGCAAGCATATTGCAGCTTGTGAACCGTTTCCGGATTGAACAGGTGGTACTCGCCGTCGCGGCGATACTGGTACTGCCCGCCGGGATCGAGCACGTGTCCATTCAACGGGCGGGCAGGGAAACCTTTCTGGTGGCGGGCCCGAGTCTCCTGCGCGATGACTTCCAGGCCTATCCCCTCGATCCGCGACGCGGTCCAGGTAAAGTACTTGTCGATGACTTGCCGGTTGAGACCGATGGCTTCAAAAATCTGCGCGCCGCAGTAGCTGGCTACCGTAGAAATCCCCATCTTGGACATGACTTTCATCACGCCCTTGTTGATGGCCTTGCAATAGTTCTTGACCGCCTTGGCGTACTCGATGCCGGGAAGCTGGCCCTGTTCGATCATGATGCGAAGCGAATCGAACGCCAGGTACGGATTGATCGCCGCTGCTCCGTAGCCGATCAAGAGACAGAAGTGATGCACTTCGCGCGGCTCGGCACTTTCCACGACCAGGCCGACCATGGTGCGCGTGCCTTCACGAATCAAGTGATGGTGCACACCCGCCACCGCCAGCAACGCCGGAATCGCAGCGTGATCTCGATCCACCCCGCGGTCCGAGAGCAGAAGGATGGCGTGCCCGTCCTGCGCGGCAGCGCTGGCCTGCTTGCACAGTTCCTCCAGCGCACGCTCCAGCCCCGCTGCCCCTTCTTCCACTCGATAGAGCATCGGAAGGCGCATCGACTTGAAGCCGCCTGGTCCGGAGCCATCCAGAGCGTCGATCCTGGCCAGCTCCTCATTGCTCAGGATCGGCGATTGCAGCCGGATAACCCGTGCCGACAGCGGCGACGGTTCGAGCAGGTTCTGTTCCGGCCCGATGACCTGCCCCATCGACATGATGATCTCTTCGCGAATGCAGTCCACTGGCGGATTAGTGACCTGGGCGAAGAGCTGCTTGAAGTAGTTGTAGAGCAGTTGCGGCTTGTCCGAGAGGACGGCCAAAGGCGTATCGGTTCCCATGCTGCCGATGGCCTCGGTGCCGTCCAGAGCGCACGGGGCCATGAGCAGCCTCAGATCTTCCGTGGTGTACCCGAAGGCCTGCTGCAGCCGCACAACTTCTGCGTGGGAATACCGCGCCGCAGTGGGCGAAGCTGGAGCGGGCAAATCCTCGAGCCGTACCAGGTCCTCCTTGAGCCATTGGGCGTAGGGCTTCGCGGTGGCGATCTCGTGCTTCAACTCCTCGTCGTCGATGATGCGTCCCTGTTCGAGATCGATCAGGAACATCCGGCCGGGCTGCAAGCGGCCCTTGTGCTTGATGTTTTCCGGTGGAATGTCCAGGACGCCGACCTCGGATGCCATGACCACCAGATCGTCATGCGTGACATAGTACCGCGAGGGACGCAGCCCATTGCGGTCCAGCACCGCACCGATCTGCACGCCATCAGTGAATGCAATGGAAGCAGGACCGTCCCACGGCTCCATGATGCAGGCATGGAACTCGTAGAAAGCCTTCTTTTCCGGACTCATCGACTCGTGGCCGCTCCAGGGTTCCGGAATCATCATCATCATGGCATGCGGCAGCGAGCGGCCGGCCAGCACAAGGAGTTCGAGCGCGTTGTCGAACATCGCGGAGTCACTGCCACTCTCGTCGATCACGGGAATGATCTTCTGGATGTCGTCGCCAAAGAGCGGGGAGCGGAACAGGCTCTGCCTGGCCTTCATCCAGTTCACGTTGCCGCGGAGTGTGTTGATCTCTCCGTTGTGCGACAGGTAGCGATAAGGATGGGCGCGAGCCCAGTTGGGGAACGTGTTCGTGCTGAAGCGGGAATGCACCATGGCCAGGGCGGTTTCCATGCTCGGATCGCCCAGGTCCTCGTAGAAGGTCGGCAACTGATCGGGGTTGAGCATCCCCTTGTAGATGATGGTTTTCCACGAAAGGCTGGGGATGTAGAACATGCTCCGCTGCGCGATGCTGGAGTCGCGGATGACCTTTTCGATCCGCTTGCGGATCACGTACAGCTTCCGCTCGAAAGCCTGCGGCTCGGTGATGTACGGGCTTCGGCCGATGAACATCTGCCGGATTACCGGCTGGGCCGCGCGGGCGGTCAGCCCAAGGGAGCTGTTGTCCACGGGCACGGTTCGCCAACCCAGAAACGTCTGGCCTTCCTCCCGGACAACCTTCTTGATGATCCGCTCGCACCGTTCGCGATCTTCCCGAGCAATGGGCAGGAAGACCATGCCCACGCCGTAACGGCCCAGCGGCGGAAGTTTGATCTGGACCTCGGCTGCCTTGGCTTCGAGAAAGCGGTGCGGGGTCTGGAGGAGAATGCCAGCGCCGTCGCCGGTGTTCTTCTCGCAGCCGCACGCCCCACGATGCTGCAGGTTGAGCAAGATGCGCAAAGCCTTCTGCAGCAAGTCGTGGGACTTCCTGTTCTTCAGGTCGACCACGAAGCCGACGCCGCAGGCGTCGTGTTCGTAAGCCGGATCGTAAAGGCCCTGACGACCTGGTTCGCCATAGTGGATCATGACATTGGTTCCCTGACTCGACAGCGCTGGCAGCCGCGGTCCCTGCTAGGAGCAAACGCCCCGCGGAAGCTGTTCCTGACCGCTGGGTTAGCTGGTAGCCCCCCCGCTACTCAGGGCAGCGTGGGGGCTGTTGGCAGGAGCGACTACTGTTCTCCTTCGACCTGGCGATCGGGTGTGGCGCGCAGGTCCCCGTCCCGACCGTTCGACCTCATGGGGAACAAGCGGCGATTGCAAGAGCTCAACAAAACTCCGTGTGCTGGGGCTAAGCGACTGATGGCGTCGGTGGATGATGGCCAGCGGGCGGTTCAAGGTCGCACCGGCAAGCGGGACCGCCACCAGGCTTCCCGCGGCCACTTCCTGGCGCAGCGTAGGCACGGGGAGAAGCGCGATCCCAGCATTTATCTCGATGGCTTTCTTGATGTTCTCAATGCTGTCGAACTCCATCACGACCGAAGGAGCCACTCCGTGCTCGCGCCAGAAACGGTCAACCTCTCGGCGGATGGCCAGGTTCCGATCAAACCCAACGTAGTTGAGACCATCCACCTCTGTCGGCTTGACGTGGCGGCGCGAAGCAAATGGGTGACGCGGAGCGCAGGCAAGCACCATCGGCTCGTTTCGCCACGGGAGACAGACAAACTTCCGCAGCTTGCGGGGGAACGAAACCAGCCCCAGATCGGCAACGCCGTCGGCAACGCGCTCGTAAACTCGATCTGGGTGGAGATAGTCAACGTGCACCCGAGAGTGCGGGCACACTTGAGCAAACCGTTCGACGTACTGGCCCATGTCGCTCAAGCCGACAGAGTAGATGGCCGCCACCTGAATCGTCGTCGTCCGCTCAGCCGCAGCACTCCGAAGCGATGCCTCAAGCTGAGCGTACTGCTCCAGCAGTTGCCGGCATCCTTCGTAATAAGCCTGGCCCGCGTGAGTCAACTGAAGCGGCCTGGTGGCACGATTCACCAGTTGAACCCCCATCCGCTTCTCGAGTTGAGAAACCACCTGGCTAACGGCGGACTGGGTCACGCCATTGACGGCCCCCGCGCGCGAGAAGCTGCGGTGGCGAGCCAGATCACAGAACACCTGGAGAGATTCCATCTGCATGGCTTCATGATCTTAGCAATACAAGAGCTAATAGCAAGCACTTATTTAATTATTTTTTCTTATAGTTTGAGGAGCAGCGCACTTATCAAACCAAATAGTGCACATATAGTTACTAAACTGGTGGAGCGGCCCGAAAGGCGAAGCGCGGTGGATTTCGCTTCGGCCGGACTTCACGCAGCAGGCCTGAGCCGAGGAACGCCCTCCGTAGCCGACGAGGATCTGGAGACGGCTCCACAATCGCGTTCGCCAGCGCGAGGAGACTCTCCAGGGCGAAGGTCCTCGGCAGCAGGCATGCGGCCACTCCACGGTGGAGAAAGTCCTCTTCAAGCCGTCGTCTCGCAGCCTGGAGGATCTCGGCGTGATCAAAGGCGAGCTTGGGAAGCGCGGTCAAGTCGAACCAGCGCACGCGGCTTGCATCGTCGCCAGCTCGCGGTGGACGTTTCCTGGGAGGCCACAACGCGTAGTAGGCAATCGAGATCGTGTGACCGCGAGGATCCCGCCCCGGCGCGCCGAACGCGCGGAATTGCACCAGCGGCACTCCGGCGACGCCGGTCTCTTCCGCCAGTTCGCGCGCTGCCGCTTCCTCCAGGTCTTCATTTTGATCGACAAAGCCGCCGGGGATGGCCCACGAACCAGCGTAGGGTTCTCTGGCCCGTTGAATGAGGAGCGTGTGCAACCGCTTGCGACGGATGGCGAAAACCACGACGTCAACAGTGACCATCGGCCGCGGGTAGTCATAGCACCAGGGGCCGCCGGCGCTGCGAGCCATAGGCGTCCTCGGCACCTAAGGGTCAATCATGATGGACCGTCGCAGCATCAGCAGGTTTGACCTCGTGGGGGTCCTAGCGTTGTTTCACATCAAAGCAAACCAGGGTGTCCTGGTCCAGGATGAAGAGCTTGCCATTCGCCACCACTGGATGCGGCCAGGCATCTTTCCCGCTCTGATCCGGCGGGTCGAACTTGGCCAGTTCGCGGTACTCTTCGGGATAGGCCTCGATCAGATAGATCGGCCCGCGCTCATTCCTGAAGTAGAGGCAGCCATCGGCATAGCCAATCGATCCCTTACCCGGGTTCCTGCTCTGCCACTTCACCTCTCCGGTCTTGAAGTCGATGCAAGTCAGCACAGCCTCATCAGCTCCGTAGAGGTAGCCGTCGACCAGCACCATGCCTCCATGATGATTCTTCATCTTCTTGGTGAAGTAGACTTCCTCCGCAGTGCATCTGTCTCCATTGCGAGTGATCCTAACCAGGCCACCACCGGTCCCGTAGCCCGAAGCAGCGAAGACCGTGTTGCCGTTGTGGATAACTGTAGAGCAGTTGGCTGTACCATTGTGGGGCGCGTTGTACCTCCAGAGGAACTTGCCGCTGTCCGCGGCGACGCCCACAACGCCTCCACTCAGAAACTGGATGTACTGCCTTTGACCGTCGATGTCGGCAGCAACAACCGAAGCGTAGTGAGCGGCATCCCCTTCTGGGACCCTGGCTTTCCAGACGACCGCGCCGTTGCTCTTGTTCAGTGCGACGATGGTTGCCTCGCTCCCTCCAGGGGTGACAATCACCTTGTTTCCATCGACCAACGGCGACTCACTGTAGCCCCAGGTGGGAATGCTCCCCTTGAAGTCGCGGACAAGGTTCTTCCGCCAGATCACTCGACCGTTGTTGGCGTCCAGGCAGGCCACGTCGCCGCTGACGCCTTCCACGTAGAGGCGATTTCCATCGACAGTCGGCGAGCAGCGCGGCCCCTCGCCGTAGCCCACCTTGCGATTGGCCGCAGCAATAGGCACAGCCCAAAGTTCCTTGCCCGTGTTTTCATTCAGCGCCCACACGACCTCGTTATTGCCACGAAAGCCCATGCCGTACACCTTGCCGCCCGCAACGGTCGGGGTGGCATAGCCGCCGCCGAGCCCCTTGGCTTTCCAGAGGACTTTCGGGCCGCCGGCCGGCCAGGATCGTTGCAGCCCTTTCTCTGCGGAGACTCCAGTGCGCTGAGGCCCGCGCCATTGGGGCCAGTCCTCCGCCGCGACCAGCGCAGGCAAGGACAAGGCCAGCAAATATCCGAGGCTGCGGCAGCAACTCCTCGCGCGATTCATGCAGTTGGCTCCTTCATCGGGTTAATTGCCAGACCGCCAGGGCTGCGCGACGGGCACGCAATAGCTACACTAAGGGTGCTGGGGACGGGTGTCAAATCCTCCTCAGCGAAGCTTGCAACCGAGGGTCGTTCATGGCAAGTAAGACCGCGTTCATCACGGGAATCACTGGGCAGGACGGCAGCTACCTGGCAGAGTTCTTGCTCGAAAAGGGCTACCGCGTCTGCGGAATGACTCGGCGAGCATCGACCGAGAACTTTCAGCGGATCGAGCACCTGCGCGACCGCGTCGAGCTCATTCAGGGCGACCTGCTGGACTCCACTTCGCTGAGGCAGGCACTAGAAGCGACGCAGCCTGATGAGATTTATAACCTCGCCGCGCAGTCTTTCGTGCCGACCAGCTGGCAGCAACCGGTGCTGACGGCCGAGTTTACCGCGGTTGGGGTAACCCGCCTCCTGGAAGCGCTCAAGCAGATTTGCCCGAAAGCCCGCTTCTACCAGGCCAGCAGCAGCGAGATGTTCGGTAAAGTCCGCGAAACGCCCCAGCGGGAAGATACACCCTTCTATCCACGAAGCCCCTACGGCGTGGCGAAAGTCTACGGCCACTTCATAACGGTGAATTACCGCGAGAGTTACAACCTATTCGCATGCTCCGGCATACTCTTCAACCATGAGTCGCCTCGGCGTGGGTTGGAGTTCGTGACACGCAAGATCACCCACGGCGTCGCCCGCATCAAGCATGGCTTGGCCAAGGAGCTTCGCCTTGGCAATCTCCAAGCAAAGCGGGACTGGGGGTTTGCTGGGGACTACGTGCGTGCGATGTGGCTCATGCTGCAACAGCCCACGCCCGACGATTTCGTCATCGGCACAGGCGAGACGCATAGCGTCGAGGAGTTTGTCCGAATCGCATTTGACCATGTGGGCCTGGATTGGAAGAAGTTCGTAGTGGTGGACCCGCAGTTTTATCGGCCAGCGGAAGTCGAGTTGCTTCTCGCGGATTCCTCCAAGGCTCGCAAGGCGCTTGGCTGGCAGCCGAACGTAAGCTTCGAACAACTCGTCAGGCTCATGGTGGATGCTGACCTTGCAGCAACCCGGCCGCGCTAACGCCTGCAGTGCAGGGATTGGATCATTCGTCCCCCTCATCAATCTGGGAATCGCAAATGACCAGCCGGTTTGATCTCCATATTCACACTAATCGCCACTCGCCCGATAGCGTAATCGATCCTGTGATGCTGCTTCAGCGAGCACAGAAACTCGGCCTTCAGGGAGTGGTGATCACTGAGCACGATTGGTTATGGACGCCGGATGAATTGGAGGAGCTCAGGGCAGCCGTTCCAGGGGTACTGGTATTCGCCGGCATTGAGGTGACCACTCCGGAGGGCCATTTCCTTGTCCACGGCGTCAGAGATCCCTTCCGTGTTCCCAAGGGAATCGGACTTCAAGAGCTCTGCCTGGAGGTCCACCGCCAGGGCGGAGCCGTGATCGCGGCGCACCCCTTCCGCTGGGGACAGCCCTTTGATGAGATCTTGAACGACTTGCGACCTGAACTGGACGGGCTGGAGGTGATGACCAACAACATGGACGCCGAGTGCCGACGCCGAGCGGCGGCGATTCAGCGCGAGCGTGGATGGTCTGGCATGGGCTCGAGCGACGCCCACGAAGAACACGTCGTCGGCTGCTGCTTGACCGAGTTTCCCCAACCCATTCGCGATCAGGCCGACCTGATCGAGGCCATTCGGAGCGGTCAGACCCGAGCGATCGATTGTAACGTTGGCAAGTCCAACCTCTGAAGCCGCTCCTGGATAATGCTTGCTGGAGTGGTTATCCTCGCCAGCCTGTAACGGTTTACCTTGAAAGCCAAAGTTTGACTCACCCGTTGCCCCACTGGAGAATTCATGGCCAAGCAGCTTATTCGCGTCGGCCATAGCCCAGACCCCGATGACGCGTTTATGTTCTACGCCCTGGCGCACGACAAGCTGGACACTGGGAATCTGCAGTTCCAGCACGAGTTGCAGGACATCGAGACGCTTAACCAGCGTGCGTTGCGGGGTGAGCTCGAAGTTTCTGCGGTCAGCCTCCACGCTTACGCCTACCTCCTCGACAAGTACGCTCTTCTGCCGAGCGGCTGCAGCATGGGCGACCGCTACGGACCCATGGTTGTAGCTCGCAAGCCCATGGCGACTGCAGAGCTCGAACGGCGCAAGATTGCCATTCCAGGCCGGCTGACGACTGCCTTCTTAACCCTGCAACTCCTGCTCACCAAGGCGGGGCTCCTGCAACGCAACCGAACTCCAGAGTTCGTAACCATGCCGTTTGATCGCATCATCGAGGCTGTCGCTGAAGGCAAGACCGACGCCGGCTTGATCATCCATGAGGGACAGCTCACGTTTCAGAACCAGGGCTTGCATCTCGTCGTTGATCTGGGTGTGTGGTGGCAGGAATGGACCAGGTTGCCCTTGCCTCTGGGAGGAAATGTCGTCCGCCGCGATCTAGGGCCGACAGTGATCGCTCAGATAAGTCGCTTGCTTCGGCAGAGCATCCAGTATGCTCTCGAGCATCGACCCGCCGCACTGGAGTACGCCCTTCAGTACGGTCGCGACCTCGACAAGGGGCTGGCGGACAAGTTCGTCGGCATGTACGTGAATGAGTGGACGCTGGACTACGGACCACGCGGGCGCGAGGCAGTCCGACGCCTGCTGGGCGAGGGACACCAAGCTGGGCTTTTGCCCAATCCCGTTGATGTTCAGTTTGTCGGCGGATAGCAGTCGGTAGGTTGACTGATTAGCTTCCATGAGGTTTCTTCAGTGCATGAGAAATAGTGCGACGTCGCATGGCAAGGTTGCTAGCCTCGCATGGGCGTGGCTGCCGCCCCTTCTGCTGCTCGCCTCTGGCTGCCAACCGAGTGCAGGACGAGTGTCCGGCGTTTGGGGCAATCGGGGACAGCAGCCCGGGTCGTTCATCCGCCCGCGAGCCATTGTCATCAACCCTCGAGCTCAAAATGAGATCACGGTGGTTGATTTCACGGGACGTATCCAGGTCTTCGACGAGCGAGGCGGCTATCTCCGCGGCTGGAGCACGCCTTCCATCGTCAACGGGCGTCCGTCGGGGATGGGGCTGGGCAAGGATGGCAACATCCTTGTTCCGGACTCCCACTACAGTCGAGTGCTTGTCTATTCGCCAGATGGCGGGCTAGTTCTGGAGATTTGCGGGAAGGAGGGGCAAGGCCCTGGTCCCTTCGCGTACGTTAGTGACGTGGTCCAAGATGAAGAGGGCTACTTCTACATCGTCGAATTTGGCGAAAGCGACCGGATTCGCAAGTACTCCGCAGACGGCCGATACCTGACCCATTGGGGAACGCACGGAAGTGAAGCGGGCCAGTTAGCGCGGCCACGAGGAGCATGCCTTGGTCCGGATGGCTTGCTTTACGTTGCCGACTCGTGCAATCATCGGATCCAGGTTTTCGACCGCGATGGAAAGTTTGTCCGCGCGTTCGGCAGCGAAGGGATTGATCCAGGCCAGCTACGATATCCGTACGACGTGGCGATCGGACCTGGCGGCGATGTGTTCGTCGTGGAGTTTGGGAATCATCGTGTCCAGCGATTCAGCCCGCTGGGCGAGCCGCGCGGGGTGTGGGGCGGGCCTGGACGTGAACCAGGCTTCTTCAATTCTCCCTGGGGGCTGGCGATTGACAGTCGAGGGCGAGTCCACGTCGCAGACACGGAGAACCATCGCATCCAAAGGCTGGACTTCTGACGGAGCCTCTTAGCTTCTCCATGAGACGGACTCGCTGGCTGCTGCTGATCGCCGTCCTGCTGCTGCTGTGTGCTGCCGCGGCTATGGCCATCTACTACCTGGGACTGCCACCGATTGCGTTCGGCAGGCCCTGGGCCCTGGTTCTTCTGCTCATTGTTCCCCTCGTCATCTGGTTCAGTCACAAGCCGCTCCGAGTCCTCGGGGAAGTCCGCTGCTGGATCGTGCTGCTGCTCCGTTGCGCGATCATTACCGCCCTCGTCCTCGCCCTTGCAGACATACGTACGGTCAAGGAAGAGGAGAGTCAGACGGTCATAATCCTGCTTGATCGATCCTACAGCATGCCGCAGGAAATCGACGACACAGAGGTCCCAGGCAATACCGTCAGACGTGACCTCCGCTTTGAGCGACTGGCAGAAGCCGTGCGAAGTGCAACGCGAGCTCGAAGCAACCGGCGGGACAAGATCGCGCTGATCACCTTTGGCAAAAGGCCCAGGCTGGAGTTTCCCGCAGCCGAGCTTTCCGAGCTGAACATCAGCAATATCACCGATGTGCCCGACCGTAGCTACACGGACATCGCGGCTGCGATCCGTCTGGCTCTGGCCTCTTTCCCCGAGGGCGCCGCGCGCCGGATCCTGGTAATTAGCGACGGGAACGAAAATCGCGGCGACGTGCTCAAGGAGGCGAAGACCGCCCGGCTCAATGGCGTTCCGGTGGACGTCGTGCCAATCAAGTATCAGTACGAGAACGAAATCGTCGCGGATCGCATCGACGCTCCTCGTGAGGCCCTGGAGAATCGTGACCTCCCCATACGCATCATTCTGCGCAACTACAGCAACAAGCGCGTCAGCGGGACGCTGAACCTTTGGCGCCTCGCCGGCGACCGCGAATTGAAGGCTCCCCTTAAAGCTACGCTCGATCCAGGGCTCAACGTTCTGTCGCTCAAGTGGCCGGCCGAACTCGGGCAGCCTTCCGGCTCGTTCAGCTACCGCGCAGTGTTCGTGCCCGACGGTTTGCCCAGCGACCGGCCGGACAACAACGAGGTGACAGCCCCCGTGCTGGTTCGTGGTGAAGGCCGGCGCGTACTCCTCGTCGTTCCCGATCGGGATAAGGAGGACTGGCAAGCGCTGCGGCGAGCGATCGAGAACGCTCCAGCTCGTGAGGGCCCTTCACCCAACAAGCGCAAGATCGAAGTCGATGTGTGGATTCCCGAACAGCTTCCTGGGGAGAAGGAGCCGCGCCTTCCAGAATTGAGCAACTATGATTGCATTTTCCTTTACAACATCCCCGCAGATATGGTCCCGCACGACAAGCAGGAAGCTCTCCGCAAGAACACACGCGACCAGGGCTGCGGACTCGTGATGATCGGCGGTCCCGACAGCTTCGGCGCGGGCCGCTGGCAAGGTGAACCGCTCGAGGAAGCCTTGCCTGTGGACACCAGCATCAAGTCGCTCAAGGTGCAATCCAAGGGCGGGTTGGTCCTGATCATGCACGCCAGCGAGATGGCCATGGGCAACTACTGGCAAAAGGAAATTGCTCGGTTGGCAGTGAACAAGCTCTCGAGCCAGGACGAGGTCGGGGTCTTATATTACGGCTATCCAGGCGGCCACAACTGGCACGTCAAGCTCCAGCCAGTCGGACCCAACCGAGCCGCGATTCTACGGGATATCACGACGATGCAACCCGGCGACATGCCGGAGTTCGATCCCTCTATCACCATGGCGCACAAGGCGCTTACCGATCCAGAAAAGGGCATCGGCACGAAGCACATCATCCTCGTTAGCGACGGCGACCATGGCCTGCTCCAGGACACCAGGCTGCTCAACCTTCTGCGCAGGGACAAGGTGACGATGACAACCGTCGGCGTTACGACCCACGGGCCCGCCGCCCAGCAAGCCCTCGCAGCTATCAGTCAGCCCACGGGCGGACGGCACTATCCGGTTACCGATCCTGCCCAACTCCCCGCGATCTACATCAAAGAGACGCGCGTCATCAATCAGAGCTTCCTTTATGAGAAGGCCTTCAACCCTCAATTCACTTCCGAGCGGGGGGACCCGCTGCGTGAATGGAACAAGGGGTTTCCCCCTCTCTTCGGGTATGTCCGCACCCAACCAAAAGACTCCCAGCTCGTCCAGGTCCTGCTGCGTTCGCCGGTGCCAGGCGAAGACCTGAACCCGCTGCTTGCTCAGTGGCAGTATGGACTGGGGCGAGTTGTGGCGTTCACTAGCGACGCCGGCAGCGGCGAGCGGAGCTGGGCCCGCGACTGGGTGAAGGACCCCGACGGAATGTTCACCGAGTTCTGGGGGCGGGTCATGGACTGGTCGATGAGGAACGTCGATGAAGCAGGCCTCGCTCTCCAGTCACGCTACGAGAACGGCAAGGTGCGAGTTACGCTGCTGGACAATCGAGACAAGGAAAGCCGAGCGAAGCGACCGCTATCTTCACTTCAGCTCATGCTGAGTTCGCCAGGTAGCAAAGAGACGCGAAGCGTGACCCTGGCGCCCGTCAGTGCTGGCGTGTATGAGGCTGTGGTCGATGCGGAAGGATCGGGCTCGTATGCGGCAACGGTCAGCGGATCCCTGGCTGGAGAGGATGGCAGTTCCGGCAAGCCCCTGATTCTCGCTCGCGACGCCTTTTCCGTCCCATACTCCTCTGAGTTCTCTGCTGTGAAGAGCAACGAGGGCCTGCTGCAGCAGGTTGCCCAGGAGACCGGAGGCAGGGTAATCGACGAGCAATCGCTAGGGTAAACCGACATTTTCCGCCATGAGCAGTCGCCAGCGCTCCGCCTTCAACCTATCTGGTTCTGGCTCGTCTTCGCTGCGGCTGCTCTGCTGTTTTTCGATGTCGGCATCCGCCGCGTTGCCGTCGATCCCGAAGCCGCCTGGGACAAGATCAAGGCAGGCTGGGCCCGACTGCGCGGCAAGGGCAAGCTTTCGCAGGAATCGCAAAGCTACATCGATCGTCTCAAGTCGCGGAAGGCAGCTGTCGGCGCCGAACTCGAGCAACCCAAGGATATCGCCAGGAAACGCTTTGAGGCTGCCACGGACGCCCCCGCCTCGCCCGAGTCGGCCAGGCCCGATGCCGGACCAGCGATGCCACCTCCCACGAAACCCCTTGAGAAGCCCAAGCTCGGAGCCGAGGGCGAGAAGGAAGCCGAAGACTTCGCCACCAGGCTCATGCGGGCCAAGAAGAAGGCCCGTGAGAAGATGGAAGGCGACCAGAATAAACCTTGAATTGTGAACTGCGACTGGAGATTAGAATGTCATCGACCAACATGCCTGAACGAGCCGAACAGTTCCGCCAACGCTATCGCCGGATCAAGGAAGAAATTGGCAAGGTCATTGTTGGCCATAGTGATATCGTGGACGGAGTGCTGACATGCCTTTTCGTGGGCGGGCATGCCCTGCTGGAAGGCGTGCCGGGGTTGGGCAAGACCCTGCTGGTTCGAACACTGAGCCAGGTCCTGGACCTCAAGTTTGCACGCATCCAATTCACGCCCGACCTGATGCCCTCGGACATCATTGGCACGAATGTCATCATGGAGGCACCCGATGGAAAAAGAGTATTCCAGTTCCAGTCTGGCCCACTTTTTGCCCAGATCGTCCTGGCCGACGAGATCAATCGGGCCACACCAAAGACTCAATCGGCCATGCTGGAAGCGATGCAGGAGCGCAGTGTGACCGTAGGCGGCAAGGTCCATCGCCTGGAAGAGCCCTTCTTTGTCCTGGCCACCCAGAACCCCATCGAGCAAGAGGGCACGTATCCTCTGCCCGAAGCCCAGCTGGACCGCTTCTTCTTCAAGCTCATTGTGCCCTACTCGAGCCGCCAGGAGATTGCCACGATCCTTGATCGCACCACCAGGAACGAATGGCCACAGCCGGAAAAGGTCATGGACGGTCACGAGATCAAGGACTGGCAGGCTCTGGTGCGGGAAGTCCTGGTCGCCGCGCCAGTGCAAGACTTTGCGGTGAGATTGATCCTGGCTACACACCCCCAAGGCGAGTTCGCGGCTCCTGAGACCAATAGGTATGTACGGTGCGGAGCGAGCCCGCGCGGAGCTCAAGCTCTGGTGCTCGCGGCCAAGGTTCGCTCCCTGCTCGAGGGCCGGTACAACGTAAGCTTCGAGGACATTCGCCGCGTTTACTTGCCCGCTCTACGACACCGTGTCCTGCTCAATTTCGAGGCGCAGGCCGAAGGCATCGATGCGGATACGATCCTTCTGAAGATCCTCAATTACACCAAGGAGAAGGTGAGCGATCTGGCTGCGTGAAGCCCCGTCTTGAACGCGACTGCAAGGATGCACGGGAGCGACGGACAACTGACGGCACTTGAGACGCCGAGCCGCGTTATTTCTGGATCCATCGGAGAATTCAAGGTCACCCATGAGCACAGCGGCGTCTTCGGAATCCCTGCTCTCTCCCGAGTTCCTTGCGAAGCTCGAACAGCTCGAGCTCGTCTCGCGGAAGATATTCACCGGCCGGTTCAAGGGCGACCGGCTCAGCAAACGAAAAGGCTCAAGCGTCGAGTTCGCCGATTACAAGAACTACGTGATCGGCGATGACCTCCGCTTCCTCGACTGGAACCTGTTTGCCCGACTGGAACGCCTCTTCGTCAAGCTGTTCCAGGAGGAAGAGGATCTGCACTTCTATCTCCTGATCGATAACAGCTTGTCGATGGACTTTGGAACCCCAACTAAACTTCACTACGCCAAGCAGGTCGCTGCGGCATTGGGGTTTATCGGCCTGGTCAATCTCGATCGCGTGGCATTGACGATCATCAACTCGGACATCGAGGCGGAACTCTCTCCGCTTCGTGGACGGAGAAGCCTCTGGCGCATGATGAAGTTCCTCCAGGACATAAAGCCAGGCGGGCCTGGGAATCTTCGAGCAGCCTTGCGAACCTTTACGCTCAAGAGCAGCGGCCGAGGAATTGTCGTTCTCCTGAGTGATTTCATGGACAAAGAAGGGTTCGAGGAGCCGCTGCGGTATCTCATTGCAAGGCAGATGGACGTTTACGCCATCCAGATACTTAGCCAGGAAGAAATTGAGCCGGAGCTTATGGGCGATCTGAGGCTCATCGATGTCGAGGACGAAGACGTGGCTGAAGTGACGGTCAGCGCCGCACTGATTCGCAGGTACAAGCAAAACTTGGCCGCGTACCGCGCAACCTTGCAAGAGTACTGCACGCGACGTGGAATCAGCTACGTCTTCACTAGCAATCAACAACCGTTCGATCAGTTGGTCCTGAGCTACCTGAGAAGACGCGGGCTGGTTCGGTAAAAGCCCCTTGCGTCTTGGTTCGTTTGGGAGTTCAGGCCCAAGAGCGAAGTAAACGGAGCGAGCATGGCTTTCCGCGATCCCAGGAACGTTCCCTACCTCACCGTACTGCTAACCTCCTGGTTTGCACTCGGGCTGGTGGTGGTTTTCGCCCTGGGAGTCGTTCTCGTCGGGGTGCTGACCTTCTGGGGCCCCTGGCTTGAAGAGCACTGGGCACTCACGTTCCCCTCTCCCTTGCCGATCACATGGTGGTACATCTTCCCGCTCATTCCTCTCGGCGTGCTGCTGCTCTACTTTCTGAAACTGAAGCGGCGAGCCATGCAGGTGCCGAGCACATTTCTCTGGCGCAAGAGCATCGAGGATCTCCACGTCAACAGCCTGTTCCAGTGGCTGCGTCGGAACTTGCTCCTGATCCTCCAGTTGCTGTTCCTCCTGGGCATCGGTTACGCGCTGGCCGATCCGACGCATAACAGCGAGTCACGCGGGCGACACATCATTCTCATGCTGGACAATTCCGCAAGCATGAGTGCCACCGACGAGGAACCCACGCGCCTCGAAAGGGCCAAGAAGGAAGCTCATCGGCGGATTGACGCCCTGGATTACAGCGACCAGGCCATGGTGATCGCATTCAGCAACGAGGCGCAGACAGTGCAGTCCTACACGAACAACAAGCCGGATCTCCACCGCGCTATTGATCGGATCGAGCAGACAGACCGCCCCACCAGTCTTGAACAGGCCCTGGCCCTCGCGGAAGGTCAGGCGAATCCAAGACAATCAGGCGTTGACTTCACGCTGGAGCAACCTGTCGAAGGGGAGGCGGCGCGGCGTGCCACGGACAAGGCGGAAGGCGTCCCGACCGACGTCCATATCTACAGCGATGGTCGATTCGCCGATCTCCCCGACTTTGCACCAGGGAAGCTTAGTTTGCGCCTGGAACTCGTCGGCCGATCATCCCGCAATGTCGGCATCGTTCGGCTCAACCTTATCCGAGATGAAGACCAGCCGGACCAGTATGAGCTCTCGGTCCAGGTTGCCAACTTTGGCGATCAGCCGATCAAGGACGAGCTTTCCGTGCAACTCGAGGTATTCAATCGCCTGGGTAGACAGGACTTGAAGATCGAGCCAGCTGACCTGATGCCCCGCCGTGTGCAAGAAATACCTGTTGGAACTGAGGGCAAGAAACGCCGCGAGGAGATTCCCGGCCTGCGTGTTCCTCAGCCCATCATCACTTTCTACATCAAGGACCCGGGCAACGGTTACGCGCGACTGAGTCTGCTGGACAAGCAAACGGGAGGTGCCTGGAAAGATGACCTCGCCATCGACAATGTTGCCTGGCTGGCGATTACCCCTGTCCGCCGAGCACGAATCCTGAGGATCGGCGGACCCAACGATATACTCGACGCGGCTCTCAAAGCGTCGGTAAATCAGCGGCGAGCCGTGGTGACGGACCTGGACCCAGCTCTACTGGCAACCGACCCAGGCTACAGGGCTTCGACGGAGATAGAGTTGTATGACCTCGTGATCTTCGACCGCTGCGCGCCACCCAGCATGGCCGCCATGCCCAAGGCCAACACGATGTTCATTGGCCAGGTCCCTCCCCTCCCGCCACTCGGGTCAGAGCTTTGGTCGAAGATGCAGCCAATGCAGGACCTCTACGTCCGTGAGTTCCTGCATTCGAACTCGCTGATGCGCGGCATTGAGACCTTGCAGGGCATGAGCATCAATGAAGCCAGGGCGCTGCCCAGGGATGTCCTGCCGCCGCGGGCTTCCGCGCTCGTTGAAACGCAGAAGGACCCCGTCATCTGGTCGCTGGGGCGGGATCGGTACACCGATCTCATCCTGACTTTTCCTCTGGTAGTGGAGGTTGGCGGAGTGAGGAACATCTGGAACACGAACTGGCCGCGCCAGCCCGCCGGAACCTTCCCACTCTTTTTCGATAACGTCATCATTCAGCTAGGACGTTTCAAGGAGTACGAGGACTCCATCCGCCCTGGTGAACCCAAGCCATTGGAGTTTGGCGTACCCGTCAAGGCAGTGGAAGTGCAGCGCATCGATCCACCCAGCTCTCAGGTGGAGCGTGTCATGCAGACTCCTGGCAAGGACTTCATGTTCGGTAACACAAACACGGTAGGGCTTTATGACGTAACCTGGGGAGACAACGAAAGGTATCGCTTTGCAGTCAACCTTTTTGATGCTCAGGAGAGCAACATCGAACCTCGCACAGACCTGCAAATTGGCGACCAGAAGTTGGGCACAGATCAGGAGCCGATCCGCCGACGTCAGGAGCTGTGGCCCTGGTTCGTGCTGGCCGCCCTCGTCATCTTGATGGTGGAGTGGATTGCCTACAATCGTCGGATTTACGTCTGAGATCTAAGCACAATTCGAGTGACTTCGGGTCGGCAATTGTAGCGGAGGGGATAAGTTCCTCCGAGCCCCCGGCTCACATGGAGAACCGTTCCCCCCACCTGAAATGTGCCAGCATCGTACTTGCGGCTGTATCGGCTGGGAACCAGCAGCGGTCCGATCAATGGGAATCGAATCTGCCCTCCATGGTTGTGCCCCGCGAGAACCAGATCGATTTTGTTCGCACTTGCCCAGTAGACTGTGTCGGGTGAGTGGCTAAGGCAAAGCCTGAACTGATCATCGGGACAACCAGTCAGGTCTGGAGTTGGGGTCAGCCACGGCATTTCATTGCCGATGAGGACGATCGGCACGTCTCGTACCCGCGCCTCGCTCCAACTCCCGCCCACCATCATGTAGCCGCACCGCTCCATTCGCCGACGGATGCGTTGAACATCGAGCCAGGAATCATGGTTTCCGAGGATCGCCCAGTTGGCTTCTCGGCCTCGAAGCCTGCTAAAGAGAGGCATGATCCAGTGGTAATGCTCCTCGCTGTCGAGGACATCGCCGGTCACCGCTACGATGTCCACGGGATTGGAGGCACACCGTTCAAACACCCATTCGTAGAACGCCAGCGCGGGGCAGCCGCACAGGTGGGTATCGCTCACCTGCAGGATGCTCAGCCCATCCAGCGCTCGGGGCAAACGGGGAAGTCGAAATGTTCGTTCAGCGAACTCCACTTCGAAGATCTGGTTGAATGGATAGTATGCGAGCATTTCGTGCTTGCAAGGCCCTCTCGGCTTGTGGCCCAGAGCGGCCGCGACGTTGACAATCTCCGAATGATTGGCAATTTGTGCCGAGGGCGTGCGCCGCAGCCAGCGGGCAACGGTCACGTAGGGCACCACGGTGAGCCCTAGCGCCATACAGGCAAACACGTAGGCGATCAGGGCCCTGGGAGTTGCCTCCCATCCAGCCTCAACACGGGTAGCGAACCACCAGACGGCAATGAAAGCAGGCGGCCCAAGAACCACCAGAGCCTGGCAAGTAAGGCGAATCAGCGTGACCCACCAACCCCGATGACGAGTACCATAGAGGCGATTGATGATCCAGACCCAGATCGCTGTGTTCCCGCCCACCGCGGCCAGGAAAAGCAGCAGGTAAATGAGGATCATCCCGCCATGCCTCCTCTCGTCATCAGACTGATGCTAAGGAAGCGGGTCCATGCGGCCAACCCCTGCCTTTTGATCCGCTAGACGAAGAGAGCGGACTCGGCAACAAGCCCAGGACCGAACCCCAGTGCCACGCAAGGCAACGGAGCGTTGCGTTGCCGCAAGCGGTCCAGAATGAAGAGGATGGTGGGCGAGGACATGTTGCCGTGTTCAGAGAGAATCTCACGGGAAACCGTGGTGTCACCTTCTTGCAGCCCAAGCGGCTTCTCGACGCAGTTCAGAATCCGGGGTCCGCCCGGGTGAATGGCCCATGATTTGATATCGGCTACGGAGAGCCCCGACCTGCCAAGCCAGTCATCCACGAATGGCCGCAGGTTGTCGGCGATCAGGTTCGGCACACGCGTGGAAAGCGTCATTTCAAAGCCATGATCGCCGATGTTCCAGCTCATGGCGAACTCGGAATCCGCGATGAGGCACGAGCCGCTCGCTGCCATCCGCCAGCTGGCCTCGGGAACCTCGTTGGACGGGGCCCCGACCAGGGCGGCCGCTCCGTCGGCGAAGAGGGCATTGGCCACCACTTTCTTGGGGTCCCAGCCATAATGGAAATGCAGACTGCACAGTTCGATCGCGCAGACCAGCACTCGACTGCCAGGCTCCGCACTTGCGATTCCTCGAGCCACCCGAAGACCATTCAGAGCGCCGTGGCAACCCATGAACCCGACGTTGACCCGTTGGGTCGAGTTGGGAAGCCCAAGGCGCTTGATTAGAGCAATATCTACACCTGGGGCCGCAAAGCCTGTGCAGCTGACCGTAACGAGGTGCGTGATTTCGCGTGGCAGCACTTCGCCGCGCTCCAGGGCCTCCCGCGCAGCCTGGAACGCAAGCGCTGGAGCCTCTTTGACATAGCGCTCCATTCGCTGCAATGTCGAGGGACCGCGGTCATTGGGACCACTGGGCACGAACGGGGATTCAATGGCGGTCGATCCAGTAGTCGCGTACTCTTCGATCAGGTGCTGATTCCACACCATGTGCCGGCGACGAACACCGGTTTGACGGTAGAGGATGGGCAGGAGCGCGGCTTGCTCGTCGTTGTCGCAGCTGAGACCTTTTGCGTACTGGGCTGCTGTCGATTGATCGATGGAATTGGAAGGAAGGGCCGTGCCCAGTCCAAGGATGGCAAAACT
>Ga0073934_10005365_pt1 | contig 19958 bp, 17 predicted proteins | sample LarsenN4metaG_FD_76834 | JGI IMG/M metagenome (GOLD analysis project Ga0073934, IMG submission 76834) | Hot spring sediment bacterial and archeal communities from British Columbia, Canada, to study Microbial Dark Matter (Phase II) - Larsen... ... | reverse complement strand
TCGCTCAAATTATATCATAGGTTTTTTATTGTTCAGAGCTTAAGCCCTTTTATCCACCAGCATAGCTGGTGGTTGTCTAGACAATACAAATAAAAAAAGCGCTAAAACGCTTTTTTTATTTTTCACTCTTTATCACATTCTAAGTACCTTTCTAACTATGTTTCCCAGAAATCTGGGCATTTTTACAACCAGTACCTTCATATGGACAGCTCCCCCCTCCATAAAGGATTGACATTATCAGTATATTCATTAAGCGTTTTTTTGGTGAATACACCAATAACCTGTTTTATTTTTTGATTTCCTGAATAATATATACTATATGTTCCGGTGTGGACTTGCCCGAGGAGGTATAGTAGTATATGCACATTATCTATATAAGCAACTACAAGTATAAGCTTTCGGTATTGTTATTATCCGTTCTTCTGTTTTCTCTTCTATTTATTATACTATATGCAGGTTTTGATCCGGGAATTGGGCTTAATATAACTATTAACGATGCTTTTTCTTTTACATGTCCCTTCAACATCAGGATAGAAAGCGTATATGTGAACGAAAGTGAAGCCGGAGCGGTCATCAATGTAAGCAGCAATGTGAACAAGCCCTATACCGGTAAACTCTCCGAGTACAACTCCTTGAAAGGCAAGCTCGGCTTCAGCTATCCCTCAAATTTTGTTCTTGATGAAAAGGATTTTCCGGGAAGTGATATTTTATACCATATAGATTTTTTAAACAAGCATAAAAATGCCCACGGGTTTATACAGGTATGGAATATGCCTTACCCGCTGGGTAAGTTTCTGGAAAACAGCAAAAAGAATTCGACACAAACCTATAAGGAATTCAATTCTGAAAAAATAATTGTCAACGGTTTGGTAGGATATCACTGGAAATATTCTTTCCAGGGGAGCAACGGTATCATTTATACAGGAAATGAGAGTTTTCTCAAAAAAGACGTTAAAATGTACAGGGTAAGCTATTTTGTTCCGGAGGAAGCCTGGGATAATACCGAAACAAAAATATACTGGGATATGGTAAAATCCTTAAAACCTTATTGAATTAGCACTTAAAAAATCCCGGTTATTCCTTTATTAAAGCATGAGCAACCCTGATACAGTTTCTGCCTGATTCCTTTGCCTCATAGAGTGCATTATCAGCGCTCCGTAAAAGTTCGTGCTGAGTTAAGGCAGTATCCGGGTAGCATGAAATCCCAAAACTGGCTGTTACCGACGCAGTTACCAGATTGTCCTTCACAGTAGAAGCCGCAACCTTTTGTCTAAGGGCTTCAACCTTGTCATAAGCTTCCTTTAAGCCGGTACGGGGAAAAAGAATGATGAACTCTTCCCCACCATACCTTGCAATAATATCCGAGCTCCTCAGGCACCGCTTTACCAAGTCTGCCAGAGTTTTGAGCACTTTATCTCCAAAAAGGTGTCCAAAGGTATCATTGAATCTCTTGAAGTGGTCTATGTCAAAAATCGCAAGGGACAATTGGTAGTTCCCTTCCTGTGCGCTTTTAAACTCACTTAGAAGCCTTTCCTGGAAATACAGACGGTTATATACGTCGGTAAGTCCGTCAATAGTTGCAAGCTCTTGCATCTGCTGGTAGAGGTGTGCGTTTTCTATAGCTATGCCCACCTGCTGTCCTATTATGTCTAAAAGCCTCACATTGTCTTCATCAAATGCATTGTTATATTTATGTTCAATTAGCATAAGCCCGTATTGCCTGGATTTTGTGCCGAAGGGAACGCAAACAATGGAATTTACTTCTCTTCCCTTTGTAAACTTATACTCCTCGGAATCCACAAAGTTTTCTATTATAGGCTTGCAGTTATCCAGCACATCCTTTAGCAAACTGCAGTTTATCTCATCGTTAAGGCTGATAAGCTCATCCTGATTCTTTACATTTGTTGTATGTACTTTTAACTTGTCCCTTTTTTCATCATAAATTATGATCGTTGAATAGTTTACTCCCATTACACCAAGAATTATATCATTAACATACTTTAGAAGTTCTTTTGTGTCTAAAATTGAACCGATTGCCTGACTGATCTGCTGCAGTGTATAAAATTCCGCTATACTGTTAGTCAACCTTTTATTGGTATCCTCAAGCTTAATGTTTGTTTCCTTCAGTTTTTCATAATGGGATTTTATTTCCTCCTGCGCAACCGCAAGCTGTTCATACTTTAATCCAAGTTCACCCAGAAGGCGCTTGTTTTCCTCCTCCTTACGGGAGTTATCGTGATATATTTTTCCGCATAATATGGCTAACATTATACTTGCCAGGTAATATATGAACAGTGATATAAGGTTCCTGAATATTACAATGAAGTGAAAACCGTCACCGCTGTTCGAAATATATAAATCTATGCTTTTTAGAACAATATGCATTGCAATGGCAAAAGTTGCATAGATCACGGTAGTTTTCGTTCCCCTGCAAAGGCTGGTAGTTATTATCAGGAACGAAACAACAATATAAGCCCATAAATCCAATACAGGCTGAATCCCTATGAATACGATTATAACAAGTTCTATAACCCTTGATAGGTTGAATATTTTTTCATTTTCAAACTGTTCATTTTTAATCAGCAGGTATTTAATATAGTTTATTACAGTTATGGAGATAAACAGGAAGGCACTTAGCGCGAAGCCGGGCCAGGTACGCTCATGATGTTTGAATAAACCGCTCAAGACAGCTGAGTATATCAGTCCGATAATGGAAAAACCCATATAAACTTGATATAGAGCAGCTCATACTTTTCTATAGTTTTCACAAAAACACTTCCCCTTAGTTTTTTATCTATTTATCCCAGTAAATATCAATTATATCTCCGGGTTTTATAATATCTGTAAATGCTGCAGGCTTGCCGTTCAGCCTTAAAACAATATTTCCCTGAGGTTTTGACAGATCGAAATCAATAAAATTAAAAATATCAACGAAAATGTACTGTGTTTTTTCTCCTTTCAACAATATTGTTTTTCCGTTTACAATTATTGCTATAGAGTTTAGTGCATCTTCATAGGACGCTTCACATGCCGTTTCAGATTTAGTTTCTGAACTAGCACCTTCATCCGCATGACTGTCTTCCGAAGTCGGCTTCTCTTCCATATCCGGACCTCTCTTGGTTTTATCTTGTTCCAGGAATTCGTGAATGGCGGGCTTAAGCCTGAGATCCATTACATCCCCGTCCTTTAAACGGTAATCGGCTGAAACTCCCTCACCGTTAACAACAACATCATATTTTTCAATATCAATCTCATATAGTTTAATAATATCTCCAACAGTTTTCACTATCTGAACCTGTACGGTATCTCCCTCGCGAATACTGCAGCTGTCTTCAGCAACAGTACCGTTTATATAGACCTTTGTGCTGAGCTCTATAGTACTTCCGTTAAGGGTAATACTTCCAAAAGCCTTCATACCGTCAATAAGGTCGGAAACCCTTAGAGATGCGTCTTTACCGTTTTGGGCCGGTACTACGGTGATAGTATCGCCGATCTTAAGCACAGTTTCCAGGCTTGCCTGGTTTCCATTCACAATTATCTGTGCAGGATTGCCATGCTCTCCTCTTACTACCTTTTTCACTCCGTTAAGCTCAAAGCTTATGCTTTTACCCGTCCTGCCAATCAATTGACTTGGGTTGAACCCCACTAATATAAGGGAATCGGCAACAGTCAGCTTCTTTGAATTAAAAAGCCTTATTTTTTTGCCGTTTATAGTCACATTTAAAAAATCCTGCCCTTTCTGCATTTGGGCGGTAACTGCTATACCAATAGGGGTTATGGCTTCAGGGCCGCAAAGCTTTTTACCCGTAAATTTTACATTTTGTACAAATTCTCTTCCCCTGACCACAACCCTGTCGGGTGCCAGCTTCAATTGCTGTGCAATCAGCATTGTAAGACCGGGTGTCTGGCTGCCTCCTCCTATTAAAAACACAGCATTAGGTGATTTATGGTTATACTCAAGTATCCTTTGCGATATGGTTTCAGCCAGTAATTCAACAGCAGGCTTTATAACCTCAAGTGCTTCCTTCCTGTCAACCTCCTGCTTTCTTCCCAGAATATCGCTAAAGCATATCTTTTCATTATCCTCGGAAAGAGCTATTTTAATTTTCTCGGCAGTATTGAAATTCACCAGATAATGCTGAGCAAGCTTCTCGGTTATTTCATCACCTGCAATTGGTGCCATTGCATACGCGACAACACTGCTGTCTCTGGTAATGGCTATATCAGAGGTACCTGCACCTATATCAACCAGTGCAAGGTTTAAAAGCCTTAAATCCTTGGGTATGGTTACATTTATGGCAGCAATAGGTTCCAGTGTCAGGCTTACTACCTCCAGGCCTATCCTGTTCATAACAGTGTAAAGGCTATCTACAACAACATGAGGTAAAAAAGTTGCAAGCAGATCAGCCCCTACCTTTACGCCCTTATGGCCTGTAAGAGATGATATGACATAGCCGTTGAGGTAATAGTTTATAACGCTGTAGCCTACGCAGTAAAACTGTGTTTTATCATCCTTAAGAATTTCCTCTTCCAGCTTAAGCTGTGCAAGCTGTATACCTTCTATCTCAAGGCTTGATACCAGTTCATGGTCTATTTCCCTGCCCTGCTCAATTTCTCTTTCAACCTTTACTTCACAGGTTTTAAGAACCCTTCCCGCGGCTGCAATGGCAACCTTTGTAAGGGTAATACCAAGCTTTTTTTCAAGCTTGCTTTTTATCTCTGCCGCAGCTCCAGCCACCATCCCTATATCATGAATCTGTCCGTCGAGCATGGCCCTGCTTTTATGCTCAAGCACTTCCGCAGCAAGTACCTTGAACTTGTCGTCTTCCTGCAAACCTGCAATACCTATAACGGTACGCGTGCCTATATCCAGGGCAAAAACAAGCTGTTCCGGATCAGGTATTGAGCCTGGTTTTATTTTATCTTCCTTTACCTTGTCAAGCTTTACAACCTTATTCTGTTTCTTTGACTTCTTCCGTACCTGTCCAGCCTCCGGAGACATTTTAACACCTCTCTAGAAGAGTCTTTAGTAATTGATTAATATGATAATATTCGACAGTTATTGATATATTCCTGCTAATTTTCAATATTTTTACCATAATCACAAAAGCTTCGTATTCGGCACTTTTCACATTGGGGTTTTCGTGCACTGCATACGGCTCTGCCGTGATAAACCAGTTGGTGGCAAAACCTGGACCATGATTCTTCAGGTACTACCTTCATGAGATCATATTCTATCTTTTCAGGGTCTTCATTTTCTGTCAGTCCTATTCTATTTGAGAGCCTTTTGGCATGTGTATCCACAACAATTCCCGGTACACCGAAAATATCGCCCAGTACGAGGTTTGCAGTTTTTCTTCCTACACCGGGGAGCTTTAACAATTCCTCCATACTGCCGGGTACCCTTCCTTCGTACTTCTCCACAAGCATGCGGCAGCAGCTTATAATATTCCTGGCTTTATTCCTGAAAAACCCCGTTGATTTTATCTCCTGTTCCAGTTCCTTTATATCGGCTTGTGCAAAATCCTTTGCATCCTTATACTTTTCGAAGAGCGTCCTTGTAACAATATTCACCCTGGCGTCGGTGCACTGTGCGGCAAGCTGGGTTGAAATCAAGAGCTGCAAAGGGTCCTTGTAATCAAGGGAGCAATCGGCATCGGGATACAGCTCATTAAAAACCTTTATTATTTCCCCTACTCTTCTCTTTTTATCCATGCTTCCTCCTTTATATTATATAAGGATGGATTTAAAGTTTAAATCCATCCTTAGCTCTTTTATTATCTGTTTCTTTCAATTGCCTTGTAATAAAGCTGCATATAGTTTTCTGCAGGATGTTTCCATGAATAATCCAGTGCCAAAGCCTTTTGCACCAATGCATTCCATCTGTACGGGTATTCAGTATAAAGCTTTATGGCGCGGTTTATTGTTTTCAACATCTCCTGTGATGAGTACTCTTTGAATGAAAAGCCATTACCCTCTTCACTCTCTGCACCCACATCGGTTACTGTTTCCGCCAACCCTCCGGTAGCTCTGACTATCGGTATGGTGCCGTATCTGAAGCTGATTATCTGACCTAATCCGCAGGGTTCAAACCTGGACGGCATGAGGAACATATCGCTTCCCGCATAAATCCTCTGTGCAAGAGCAGCATTAAAGCCTAAATAAATTGCAACCTTATCGGGGTATTTATCTCTAATATTTCTGAAACCGTTTTCAAAATAAGGATCACCGGTTCCCAGGAGAACAAACTGTATATCGTTTTTCAGTATGTGGTCAATTTCCTTAAGAATAAGATCAAGGCCTTTCTGTCCCGCCAGCCTGGAGATCAAACCTATTACAGGAACGTCCCTGCAGGGCAAACCCATTTCCTTTTGCAGCCCCAGCTTGTTTTCCTTCTTTAAAGTATAGGATTCCTGATCATAATTCTTATATATCCTCGTATCAGTAGAGGGATTAAATTCGTCATAGCTGATACCGTTAACTATACCGTATAAATCGGATTGTCTGCTTTTCAGCAGTCCATCCAGCCGTTCTCCATATTGTGGAGTCTGTATTTCCTTTGCATATTCCTTGCTGACGGTATTAATAACATCGGTATATACAAGACCTGCCTTCATAAAGTTAAATGAACCGTAGAACTCAACCTTTTCAGGAACAAAAAGCTCATCATTCAAATTCATAAAGCCAAGTATATCCCTGGAAAAATGCCCCTGGTACTCGAGGTTGTGAATGGTATATATTGTAGCTATGCCGCTGTAAAAGGATTCACTCTTATATTTTTCCTTTAGAAGCATACAAATGGGCCCCGTATGCCAATCATTACAGTGAATGATATCAGGCTGGAAATTGATACGCGGGAGCATTTCCAATACAGCCATACATAAGAATGCAAACCTTTCGCCGTCATCGTAATGGCAATATATTCCATCCCTATCAAAATAATGGTAGCTGTCTATAAAGTATACGGGAACCTTTTTAGATTTGTTCTCTGCCTTTGCATCTACTTCGGTTTCTCTTATTATACAAGTTTCTTTTCTGTTTCCCGTCTGAACAGGAAAATCCGTAATGTATTTCATACTGCAGTTAATACCCTTGTACCTGGGCATTACCACTCTTACATCATTCCCCATTGCACACAGCGTCTGAGGCAAGGATCCGGCTACATCAGCCAATCCGCCTGTTTTTGCAAATGGAGATACTTCAGCTGATACAAACAGCACCTTTAAGTTTTTGCCCGATTCCATATTAGTTTAGACCCCCGTTAATATGATAAAAACATTTGGAATTAAAATAACATACATGTTTATTAATTTCAATAGATATATATACCACAATTAACGGTATTAACACATCATTCCAAGCTTTGTCCAAACCAGACCCGGTCTCAGACAATTTCCACGTCTTCCGCCGCTTTCATCCGTTATTGCATATTATATCATCACTCATTCTTAAAAACAGGTCGGTAATCTCAGGATCGAACTGGGTACCCTTGCATCTTTTTATTTCAGCTACAGCAGCTTCCATTGACATACCTTTTCTATAAGGCCTGTCACTGGTCATTGCATCAAACGCATCGGCTATGCACAAGATCTGTCCGGCTTTTGACAGCTTGTCACCCGCAATTCCGTAAGGATAACCCTTACCGTCATACCTTTCATGATGCTGAAGTATGGCATCCATTGCATCCTTTAAAAATCCTATTCCGTTCAGTATGTTACAGGCTATCATCGGGTGTTTCTTCACTTCTTCGTATTCTTCCTCGGTAAGCTTGCCGTCCTTATTAAGTATGTACGCAGGTATCCCTATTTTGCCTATATCGTGTAATATGGCGGCATATCTCAGGTTTCCTACCTCTTCATCACTAAAGCCCATGTACCCTGCAATTTCACACGATATCTCCATTACCCTCTGGCAATGCCCCCTTGTATAGGGATCACTTGCTTCAATAGCATTAGCCAGTGACATAACCGTCTGGAGATATCCTGTTTGTATTTCATCGTAATACCGGGTCAAATCCTCATTTTTACGCTTTAATTCTTCCTTGGCTTTATTGAGGTCATCAATATAACTGTTCAATTCCTCATTAACAGCTGAGGTTTCCTCATAAAGGGCCTCTATTTCCTGTTTTTGATGAAATATATTGTGGAACAACTCGGCGTTTTTTATCGCCATTGCCGTGTAATTTGCCAGGCTTGTCAAGAACGTAGAGTTTTTATCCGAAAAACTGTTTACCTTACCTGTTTCAAGGAAAATTACACCTGCCATTTCCCCCGAAACGCTCATGGGAATGGAAAGCTTATCCCCGTATATACCCCTTTTGTCTATAAATACATTTGTTTTAATTATTATCTGCTTATTGGTGAAGCTCGATTTTATTATAGAATCTTCGTTAAAAGCTTTTCCTTTCTCGTTGAGTATAATATCTCCGTACTCATACCTGCATATCAATTCTCCCGAGTTTTTATCAATCCAGCTTACCAGACATCTGTCGCAGTCCGTAAAGGTTTTAAAAACTGAATATATTTGCCCTATAACCATATCCAGGTCCGAGGTAGCTGTTTTTATTTCAGTAATATCGCGTAAAGCAGCCAGCTCTTTTTCTTTGGCATCTATTCCTGCCTGGAGTTCGGCAAGCTTTTCACGGGTATATTTTATCTCATTTCCGAATAATTCCAGATCTTCTCTGCTTTTATCACTTAGTCCCGCGTTGTTGTCCAAAGCATCCTCAAGCTCACGGATTCTTTTGGCTAGAGTCCTCTCATTACTGTTCTTATCATATTTTTTTGACATTTCAGGGATTATTTCCGAAAGGAAAACTATAAGGAGATAAAAATTCAGAATGATTATATACGTAAACCTGTCGGTCCGGAAGTACTGATACGCTATATAAAGAAAAAGAGCCATCATAAGCAGGTATTTAATTGTGTTAATTCTCGATATAAATTTTTCCATCTCATTCCTCCGCTGCTGAAGTTTTTTACTGCATAAACAGGGTTCGTATGCTTGCCAGAAATACTATTAAATACTGACTTTCAAGGTCAAAACAGAAAAATCCGCTGAGTTTAAAGTAATATATAAAGGAAAAATTAATGCTTGATACACACTCTATATATTCTACAAATTTGTTGAAAATCCTCCAGCACGGAAAACATATTACCTGCACAACTCAATAAAAAATTTTTTGTCATCAAATAAAAAGGGTGGCTTACACCACCCCTCTGTCAGCATAAATATTGTATATTTATTTTCTAGTTGGTACTTTTATCCTCCATCAGCTTAACCTTAACAGTCATGTATTTTCTGTCGGTATACCTGTATATCTCAACATCTACTATATCCCCTGCCTTAAGGTCCTTTCTCAAATCATACAGGTCATTGGAGGATTGTACCTTTTTACCGTTGAACTTGGTAATAATGTCATCGGGCTCTATACCGGCCTTTGAAGCCCCGCTGAACGGCTCTACCGATTCTACCCTTGCTCCCATGGGAACATTATACTGCTCCGACATCTCTTTTGTTACATCAGAAATCATTATCCCCAGTCTTGGCGGCCTTCCCTTGACATATTTGAATTCTATAAGATTATCGGCTGTTACTTTAGCTGTATTTATCGGAATTGCAAAGCCTATTCCCTCAAACCCCTGCATAGTATCTGCTTTTAAAGTGTTTATACCGATAACGTTACCCTCTGCATCAACTAAAGCTCCTCCACTGTTTCCGGGATTTATTGATGCATCGGTCTGAATAACCATTAATTTTTTCGTTCTGCCATTTTCGTCCCGAACTTCTACCGATCTGTTAAGACCGCTTATAACTCCGGAGGACACTGAACCCATAAATTCAAGACCTCCCGGGTTTCCGATAGCAACAGCAATATCTCCTACCTGAAGCTTGTCGGAATCTCCAAGGGGTGCTACCGGTAAATTAGTTTCATTAATTTTTATAACAGCCAGCTCAGACTGATAATCCTTACTTATTATCTCGGCTTCATAAGGTTTATCCTTCTTACTGGGAAGAAAAACTTCTACCTTTCCCTCTCCATTCAGTGCATTAGATATTACATGATAATTTGTCATAATATAACCATTGCTTCTGATAATTATACCTGAACCTTCGGTCGGTGAACTTATGTTTCCGAAAAAGCCCCCAAATCCTTCATTTTTAGGTGTTACTCTTATTCCTACAACTGATGGCCCAACCTTTTTTGCTATTGCTGCAACAGGTGAACTGGCATTTTCAATCACAACCTTTGTTGTAGGCGTATTTGAATTACTGTTCGAATTTGTCGATGTACTTTCTTCAGCCTCTTTGCCGAGAATCTTGTTGAATGCCTTTTTAGCCGAAGGTTGAACCACCGGAACTATTACAGTAAAATACATGCCTATAGCGCCTGCTGTAAAAACCGAGCTCATTATGGCAACAATTATCATCTGAATCAAAGTAGAATTCCGCTGCTTCTTAGGCTTTACATAGTTTTCTGTATAAAATGGAGCACTTTTGGCCGGTTCAAACGCTCCCATGCCCGGCATACTCCGGTTTGCCCCAGCAGCTGAATTAAAGCCGGTACCTGCAGCTTCATTATTTACCGGTACTTCATCGATCTTTACCGGTTCGCTGTTATTTGTAATTTCATCAACTCCAACAGTATCGCTTCCGAATAAAGGCTCGTTGCTGTCAACCGGTTCATTGCCGTTTGTATTCTTTTCAAAAATATTATTATTATCCATGCCGTTCATATACTTTACCCCTTTCGCATGTATGTCTGCCGTATAACTTAATTATAAAAGACATTTTTGAATAAAATATTAAGAAACTGTGAATTATAAGGGTTTTTATATAACCGCCTCTGCTTTTACACATGCAGGCATCCGGGTTTAGCCCTTTTCTGCAGCAGAGGTCCTGTCAAGGGTAAAAGTAAATACCGAACCCTTACCCGGCCCGCTTTCAACCCAAATATTCTGACCGTGCTCATTTATAATGTTTTTTACTATAGCAAGGCCAAGACCTGTTCCTATCTTGTCCTTACTTCTTGATTTATCGGATTTATAAAATCTATCCCAAATGAGATTTATCTCTTCCTTCTCAATTCCTATGCCGGTATCTGCAATGGAAATCTCAATTTTATCTCTTTTTACAGCCGTTCCTATGGTTATTGTACCACCATCGGGCGTAAACTTAACAGCATTGTGAATAAGATTTATCAAAACTCTTTCAATTGCATCTCTGTCGGCAATAGCATATATTTCCTCATCGTGGAAGCTTGCTTCTACATGTATATCCTTCCGGACAATAATGCTTTCAAGCTTGATTACACACCTTCTAACCAATTCATTTATATTGATACCCTTAAGCTGCAGCTTCATTTCTCCCGATTCCATCCTTGCAAGGTCCAGCAGGTCATTTACAAGCCTGTTGAGCCTGTTTGTCTCATCCTTAACTATTGTCAGGTATTCATTCTGCCTGTCCTGAGGGACGGTTCCATCCAGTATTCCTTCTATAAAGCCTCTTATGGATGTCATTGGAGTCCTTAATTCATGAGAAACATTTGCAATAAATCCCCTTCTCATTTCCTCCAGGTTTTGCAGTGCAACTGCCATATTGTTAAAACTTGCAGCCAATTCACCTATTTCATCCCTTGAATCAATGTGCAGCCTCTTCTGGAACTCTCCGCCTGCTATGATTCTGGCAGCATTCTTTATTTCTTTTAAAGGCTTAGATATTCTCAGGGAAGCTATATAAACCAATATTACCGAAATAACCGCCGAAACTGCTACGGAAATAACGAAAAACCTCAGAACAGCCGTCCTCATTCTATATATTTCAGGTGCCGGAGTATGGAGATACACTGCTCCTACAACTTCTCCTCCGTAAGTGAAGGGTATCTCTACCGTAAGCCAGGAAACCCCTGTTCCATTGAAAAGGTTGTAAAAATCCCCCTTTTCCTTAACAATATCCCCGCTTGACATAACCTTTGCATACTGCTGCTCTTCAGGCAGCCTGTACTTACCGCCCTCATATATGAATTTTCCTTTTATATACCTCTCAACGTCATCGCGGAAAGCGACATCTGCCTCAATATAACCGCTGCTGTTTACAACCCATATTGCACCTATGTTTCTGCTCAGGGTTTCAAGAGCATTATTAAAGGTTTCCCAATAGTACGGGGCGTTTATAGTATTTCTGTTATCCAATACCGTTTTCAGCATTCCTCTTATATCTTCTCCGGCCTGTACTAAAGTAGTTTCCTTTTCTTCCATAAGAAAATTGTCAATAAAATAATAAAGTATCCCTCCTGCTACCGAGAAACTTATTATCAATATGGATATAAAAATAAAGACAAGCCTGCTGAAAATAGATTTGAACATTATTTCACCTCAAACTTGTAACCGACAGCCCAGACTGTTTTTAGAGACCATACCTGGTTTTCCATATCTATTTTTTCTCTTATCCTTTTGATATGGACATCCACAGTTCTGGAATCTCCGTAGAAATCAAATCCCCACACGTGTTCAAGCAGCTGCTCCCTTGTAAAAACCTTATTTGGGTTTGAAGCCAGAAAGAAAATCAACTCCAGCTCCTTGGGGGGCATCTCAACCTCCCTGCCGTTAACTTTCAAGGTGTAATTGGTCTTATTGATTATCAGATTGGGATATACTACTTCATGAACATCAGGATCCTTATGCTCATACCTTCTGAGAACCGCTTTTACCCTTGCCACAAGTTCCTTCGGGTCGAAGGGTTTGACAATATAGTCATCGGCGCCCAGCTCAAGGCCTAAAACCTTGTCAAAGGTCTCGCCTTTTGCGGTAAGCATTATTATCGGTATGCTGCTTAGTTTCCTCACTTCACGGCAAACGTGCCAGCCATCGGCACCGGGAAGCATTACATCCAGTATAATCAAATGTGGTGTAAACTCCTTGAAAGTTTCTATGGCCTTGATACCGTTATGAGCTGTTGTCACTTCATAGCCATCCTTTTCAAGATACAACCTGACCAATTCACATATGTTAACATCATCATCGATAATCAATACTTTTGTTTTTCCTGCCATTTGAAACCACCTTCTCAAATTGTGTTGTTTTTTATTTTACCAAATCTATGGCATACGGTAAACAAAAAGACTGCATAAATACGGCAGCCTTTGTTTACTAATTAAGTATTTCTGTTCTTAATGCAATATTGCTTAGTACAAAATTGTTTTCCCTGATTTCCTCATGGAGCCTTTTCTGTTCAAGCCTCATTTCCTGCACTTCCGTTAAAAGCTGCTCCTGTTGGTCTGAAACCTTTTTAAGCAGTTCACGTATTTCAAGCATTACACTGCGTCTTTCGTCCATCAGATTATTACCCCCTTACACAGTGGACAATGGGTTTTAGCTTTTTTAATACATTCTATCATACTTTAGTTTTTTGTAAATAACAATATGGATAAGAAAAAGCGGCAGGTGCTGCCGCCTTATTGTTCATCCATTGCTTTTCTCAGCTCTGCTACATAATCCCCTACATTTTTAACTGCTTCCTGCGTACTGTTGCTTTTCTCCACCTGTTTCACAACGGCACTTCCTACAATTAACCCGTCACAGTAACCTTTAAGCTGCCGTATATGCTCAGTTGTAGATATCCCAAAGCCTATGGCTTTAGGTATATCGGTATATTTGTCAATATCCTCAAAAAATCTTTTAAAGTCCGTATTGAATTCCTTCCTCATTCCTGTTACTCCCAGGGATGATACGCAATATAAAAAACCCTTTGCATCCTTTGTAATTTTTTCTATTCTATCCCTGGATGTGGGGGAAACCAATGTTATTATGTCTACCCCATATCCTTCTGCAGTTTCATTTATCTCACCCTTCTCTTCAAAGGGAATATCAGGTATGATCACCCCGTCAATCCCTACCTCTGCACAATCGGAGAAAAACTTTTTGGGACCGTATTTAAAAATACAGTTGTAGTAAAGAAGATATAAAAGCGGTACTTTCACAGTCTGTCTTAATTCATTAACCATAAACATAATGTCTTTTATCTTAATATTGTTTTTAAGGGCTCTGGTATTGGCAGCCTGTATTACCGGTCCCTCAGCAATGGGATCTGAATATGGAATACCCAGTTCTATTATATCCGCACCGCGGTTTTCCATTTCAATAACAATCTCCTTTGTTGCATCAAGGTCAGGATCTCCCGCAGTCACAAAAGTTATAAGGGCTTTCCTGTTTTTTTCCTTTAGTTCAATGAATTTATCCTGTATCCTACTCATCTATTTGCACCCCCATATACCTGGCAACCGAATAAACATCCTTGTCTCCTCTTCCTGATAGATTTATCACTATCACCTTGTTCCTTGGCAGCTGGGGAGCAAGCTTGATGGCATATGCTACAGCATGCGCACTTTCTATGGCGGGAATTATACCCTCGGTTCTGGTCAAATACTTGAAGGCGTCAACCGATTCCCTGTCTGTTACCGGTACATACTGAGCCCTGCCTGTTTCGTATAGGTATGCGTGCTCTGGTCCGATACCCGGATAATCAAGCCCTGCCGAAATTGAGTATACCGGCATAATCTGTCCGTCTTCATCCTGAAGGAAATAGGATTTCATACCGTGCAGCACTCCTATGCTGCCTTTTGTCAGGGTTGCCGCATGCCTGTCGGTATCAGTGCCCTCCCCTGCTGCCTCGGCACCTATAAGTACAACATCCTTTTCATTTATAAAAGGATGGAAAATCCCCATTGCATTACTTCCACCGCCCACACATGCAACAATGTAATCGGGATTTCTTCCCTCTTTTTCATGCATCTGTTCCATCACCTCAAGCCCGATTACTCTCTGGAAGTCACGGACTATTTCAGGATACGGATGCGGTCCCATTACCGAGCCAAGCACATAGAAGGTATCGTCAACCCTGGAAGCCCATTCTCTTAAAGCTTCACTGCAGGCATCCTTTAGGGTCATGGTTCCCGAAAGTACCGGACGCACTTTAGCACCCAGAAGGTTCATCCTGAATACGTTCAGAGCCTGTCTTTCCATGTCCTCCTTACCCATGAACACTTCACATTCCATACCGAATAACGCGGCTGCCGTCGCAGTAGCAACCCCGTGCTGCCCTGCTCCCGTTTCCGCAATAACCCTCTTCTTTCCCATTTTGCTGGCAAGAAGCACCTGCCCAAGTACATTGTTTATTTTATGTGAACCGGTGTGGTTAAGGTCTTCACGTTTTAGATAAATCCTTGCACCGCCAAGGTCCTTTGTCATCCTTTCAGCAAAATACAGCAGCGAGGGTCTTCCGGCATATTCCTTCATATAGAAGTCCAATTCCCTTTTGAATTCCTCGTCGTTTTTATATCCATCATATGCCCTTTCCAGTTCTATCAAAGCATTCATCAGGGTTTCAGGAGCATACTGCCCTCCGAACTGTCCGAATCTGCCCTTTTTGTTTGTTCCCATAACCCTTCCTCCAAAAACTTTTAACTATGATTTTTCAACTGATAGTTGTTTATTGTATACCGGCATCTATTATTCGTAGTTTCTCACAGTGCAAATGAATTCTCTTATCTTGGTTTCATCCTTCCAGCCGTCACTTTCAACTCCACTGCTTACATCAACTGAATATGGCCTTAATACCCGTATAGCCTCTCTGACATTACTCCTGCTCAAGCCTCCGGCCAGTATGATTTTCCCCATTTTGCCGGCACTTGCAGCCATACTCCAATCAAAAACCTTTCCTGCACCGCCATAACTTCCTTCTATATACGCATCCAATAAAAAGGCATCTGCAGAATACATTTCCATTATCTTTAGCGAATTATTGTCCTTTACCCTTAAAGCCTTCCATATCTCAACCTTCTTTGGACTGCACGCCAGAGTGCCTCTAAGACTATTTATATACTCAGGTGATTCATCTCCATGGATCTGAACCACATCTAACCCGCACTGTCCTGCTGTTTCAGCAACCTTTTGGCCGCTCTCATTAACAAATACGCCGACTTTTTTAATTCTTTTATCCAGGTTGCCTGAAAGCATCTTTACAGTCTCTATATCAACCTGTCTGCGGCTTGGTGCAAATACAAAACCAACAAATTCCGGTAAATATTTATTTACACTTTTTATGTCCTCAACTCTTCTGACACCGCATATCTTGATTTTTGTCACAACTGCTCTTCACCTCTCATCTCTTCCGTACTAATAAAGCTTTTATTTTAAGCGGATAAATCACGCAAACTATGTGCTTACCATCTATAATGAATTGTAGTATAGCAGACAGTTTATATAATTGCCTACCTTTGGGTATCCAAACTCATCCCCTAACCCCTTCTTTTTGGAAAGAGAAGAGGAAAGCCTGGTTTTATGTTTTACTCCACCTATTTTTACGTTTTTAACTATAAATTGCAAACTGTAAACTTCACTTCATTCATTGTATTTTTTCATTGTCAATTATCCTTTTTCCCCTCTGAGCTCCATAACCTTCTCCTTTATGGAGTCGGCCCTCATAAAGGTCTCACCTATAAGCACCGCATCTACTCCCAGTTCTCTTAAATACTCCATATCATCCCGGTTTTTTATTCCGCTTTCGCTAACAACTGCTCTATCATGCGGAATTAGATTCATCAGGGTCTCAGTGGTTTTAAGGTCTACATTAAAGGTTTTTAAATCCCTGTTATTTATGCCGATAATTCCGGCACCTGACCTGAGCGCCCTTTCCAGTTCATCACTGTCATGTACCTCTACCAGACATTGCAAACCCAGTATTCCCGCAATAACCTGAAATCTTTTCAATTCATCATCTGTCAGAACTGATACAATAAGTAAAATCGCATCTGCGCCAATACAGGCAGACTGATATATCTGCCATATATCGATAATAAAATCCTTTCTCAGTATGGGAATGGGAAAGTTTTGTCTTACTCTCATAAGGTATTCGTCACTGCCTAAAAAAAAGTCCTTTTCGGTCAATACCGAGATAGCTTGTATATCGGATGCAAAATATTCCCTTGCAATTTCCACCGGGTCAAAGTCCTGCTTTATAATGCCTTTAGACGGTGATGCCTTTTTTACTTCCGCAATAATGGATATATCACCGGCTCGTTTTATAGAACCGAAAAAGTCAAGGGGTTTATGGACACCGGGCCTCTTTATCCGCTGTTTCCAGCCCTCAATAGTTATCTGACGCATTTCTTCTTCCAATCGAATTCTCTTTTGCTCTACTATTTTATCCAGTATCATGGTAACCTCCTGTACCGGTTATTATGTAATGACATCGTATCATCATTCCATATCCCCTTTCCTTTCTCATATTAGGAGAGGAGTTATTTTATATAGAATAGGAAAGGGGTATAGGAAATGATATCAAGTTATTGTGTGAAGCCACTCAAGCTATTACACTGCTTGAATATTCACTGAGGGTTTCAAGCTTTTTTAAAGCAATACCGGAATCAATAATTTCTCCGGCCATTTTTATACCCTCCTGGATGCTTTCCGAAGCCTTGCCTATATACAAGGCAGCCGCCGCATTAATAACTACAACATCCCTTCTCGGGCTTTTTTCGCCCTTAAATATTGATCTTATTATTTCTGCGTTTTCTTCAGCACTTCCACCGGACAAATATTTCTTAGACACTCTGTTTATCCCGTACATTTCGGGAATAATCCAATAATTAATCAAGTCTCCGTTTTTGACTTCTGAAACCTTGGTCTCATCTGTTATGGTTATTTCATCCATTCCATCCATTCCGTGCAGCACCATTGCTCTTTCAATATTCAGATTCAGCAAAACACCGGCTATGGTTTCGGTAAGATTGGGATTAAATACGCCGAGAACCTGCCCTCTTGCATTGGCGGGATTTGTTAGCGGCCCCAGGATATTGAATACCGTCTTTATACCTAGTTCCTTTCTAGGGCCGGCAGCATGCTTCATAGATTTGTGAAAGCTCTGTGCAAACATGAAGCCGATTCCCACATCCTCGATACACTTCTCAACCTGCTCAGGAGTTAAGGTTATATTTACCCCAAGTGCTTCCAGTACATCTGCACTGCCACATTTGCTGGACATTGCTCTGTTTCCGTGTTTTGCAACAGTAACGCCTCCAGCCGCAGCAACAAATGCAGCAGCAGTTGAAATATTGAAGGTATTAGCTCCGTCACCTCCGGTTCCACAGGTATCGATGCAGTAATCAACCTTCGGATATATCCTGTCTGCTTTTTGACGCATCACCTTCGCGCAGCCGGTTATTTCCTCTATGGTTTCCCCTTTTATCCTAAGGGCAGTAATAAAGCTTCCTATCTGAGCCTGTGTGGCATTACCCTCCATAATACAATTCATTGCATCGGTAATTTCTTTTTCTGTCAGGTTTTTTCCCTCTACAAGGCTTTGAATAGCTTCTTGATCATATTTCTCTCTCCTCTCTTCTCTTCACTTCTCGTCCAGAACTACATATTTACTGCTTAAATAAGTCACACATCAAGATTTATTGATACTCAAAAAATTCCTGATAATATCCTTCCCGTTGGGTGTCAATATGGACTCAGGATGGAATTGTATGCCATAAACGTCATATTCCTTGTGTTTGAGCCCCATTATTTCTCCATCCGGTGTTACTGCCGTAACCTTTAACTCTTCCGGAAGATCGTCCTTCCTTACTATCAGGGAGTGGTATCTTCCGACCCGAATTTTACCGGCCAAACCCTTAAACAGCTTGCATTCACTGTCAATATCAACCTCTGACGCCTTGCCGTGCATCAATTCTCCGGCATGTACCACCTTTCCTCCATACGCTTCACCTATTGCCTGATGTCCCAGGCAAACTCCCAATATTGGAATGTATTGACCCAGTTCTTTTATAAGTTGGATGGAAATGCCTGCATCCACCGGAAACCCGGGACCTGGCGATATAATTATATGAGAAGGGTTCATTTCCTTTATCTGCGTAACTGTTACGGCGTCATTCCTGTAGACATCTATACACGGATTCAATTCACCGATATATTGATACAGGTTGTAAGTAAAGGAATCATAATTATCTATTATTACAATACGGTTGTTCATCTTATTTCACTAACCTCCTCAAGGGCTTTCAATAAAGCTTTGGCCTTATTCAGTGATTCCTCATATTCCTTTTCAGGCTCCGAATCTGCCACAATCCCGGCTCCTGCCTGAATATAGGCTTTTTTACCCTTAAATACTATAGTTCTGATTGTAATACAACTGTCCAGGTTGCCATCAAAGCTTAGGTATCCTATAGCTCCCCCATAGGTACCGCGTTTAACCGTTTCAAGCTCATCAATGATTTCCATGGCCCTCACCTTTGGAGCTCCAGAAAGCGTGCCGGCCGGCATTACAGACATAAGCGCATCGAAAGCCGATAAGTCTTTCTTTAGCTCTCCTACTACGCTTGTCACTATATGCATCACATGTGAATACTTTTCTATATGCATTAAATCCTTAACCTTTACAGTACCGTATTTTGACACCCTGCCTATATCATTTCTTCCCAAATCCACAAGCATTGTGTGCTCGGCAATTTCCTTCTGATCTGCAAGCAGATCTTTCTCCAGTGCCTCATCCTCTTTAAGGTTGACTCCTCTTTTTCTTGTACCTGCAATAGGACAGGTTTCAACAATCCCGTCTTCCACCCTCACAAGCCTTTCAGGAGAGGAACCTACGACCGAATAGTCCTTTAGCTTTAAAAAATACATATACGGTGAGGGGTTTATGACTCTCAGCACCCTGTATACGTTCAGGGGGCTGCGGTCAGTTTCGACACAAAGCCTTTGGGATAATACCACCTGAAATATATCCCCGTCCCTTATATACTGTTTTGCCTTAACAACATTGGCACAGAAATCTTCTTTTGTAACATTGCTTGTATATGCAAACTCTGTATTTTTAACAGTATAATCAGGGTTGAAGGGATCAGTGAGTTTCCATCTGGTAGAGTGTATTTCCCTGTAAATATCTTTTAGCCTGTTAAT
>Ga0073934_10005364_pt1 | contig 19961 bp, 16 predicted proteins | sample LarsenN4metaG_FD_76834 | JGI IMG/M metagenome (GOLD analysis project Ga0073934, IMG submission 76834) | Hot spring sediment bacterial and archeal communities from British Columbia, Canada, to study Microbial Dark Matter (Phase II) - Larsen... ... | reverse complement strand
TAGCCCCGAAAGCGATCTCGAGGTTTCTTAACGCAATCTGCCGCCGTCGCTTGCTTAAAATATAAAATATCTCCCCGAGCCAGGCCCCCCCCTTCAAAGAGAGGGAGTGTGGTAAATAGTAAAAAATACGTGTAAAACCGTAAGCCAACAGAAATTCCAGAAGGTGTTTAACACGCTTCATGGCGAGCTTTCAGTTTCGTCCAGGTAGAACTTGCAATCTTTTTTAAGAAGTCCACCCCGTAAGGCCAAATCCTGCCCTATGAATCGGGCAAATGGGCCTAACTCTCTGAAAAATTCGTTCCAGCCCCATCGTTCGATCGTGAAAGGGACTCTGTAAACCTCCGGACGGATTACTCCAGGATTTCTAGAACTACCCTCTTTCCTGTGTTACCACTTGCCGCGTTGAGGATCGTTCTGATCGCTCGAACCGTCTGGCCTTCCCTTCCTATCACCTTACCTATATCGTCCGGTTTGACGGCAAGTTCTAAAATCAGGGTTCCTTCTCCTTTTACTTCCGTTATCTGAATTTCCTTCGGACTATCCACGAGAAATTCAACTATATAGTGCAATAACTCTTTCACGATCCGGTCTCCTAAATAATAAAGCCCCCGAAGTTTTAAAGATAACCTCTGAGGGCTTTATTTAAAATATTATAAAGCAATCAAAAATGATCTTTATAGACGGAACTTATCCCCAGAACTTCTAGATCACTAACGGCCGGCGTTTAATTCAGTTGATTATAGATTACAGCACGGGGGACTTCCTGTCAATGAAATAGTTAGTCGGGCACACGCAATTCCCAAGTTCCCCCTTCCCGCATCGGGAAAGGGGTTAGGTTAGTATAAAGGGAGACCCTTGAAAGCTGCCGTAGCGGGGAAAGTCAGGAGGGGAGCCTTCCCTTAAGGCCCTCGAAGCTAAGGTTTTACTTGACACGGGCGGTGACTATAGGTTAAGTAAAAGTTAAGATGACCCAAGATCCTGTTTTCAACCCTAAAAAGCGTAAGGTGCTGCGAAAGTATATCCCGCTGACGGAGAATATATCCGCTTTTCTACTCCTTTGCGGATTGGTCGGGATCGTTCTTTGGGTGGCCGTACAGAGAAATAACTATAATCCCGGGGAGCGGGATGTCTCTATCGAGCAATTATCGCAAAATTCCAATCCGGAGAAACTCTATAACCTCCCTTTAAAACCCTGGGTTGAGCCCGGGACGTCTCCAGAATCCGCGACACAGGACCTGGGGGTCTTTCCGAAAGCCATCCTGGACGAAGATTGGCAGGTCTCCTCGCGTTTAAAGCAATTCGGCCCTGAAAACCTCTTTGAAAAAATTGACGGGGAAGCTGAAAAATTCCTTCGACACGGGTTTAAGTCCCTGAGCTATCTGGTCCTGAAGTCGAAGGGAGATGGCAGCGAGCTTTCCATTGAACTTTATGATCAGGGGGATGTAAAAGGGAGTATAGGGATTTTTTCAGACCACGTGTCTAACGACAAAACCCTCGAGCAGCAGGGACCGGTTACTTTTTTTAAAACCTCAGCCGGCGCCATTGGAAGAAAAGGAAAATATTTTTTCCGAATTGCCGGCAGCCAGGAAAACGAAAAGATCCGTAAAAAATCCGAACAGGTGGCCATAGCTTTTTCCCAGCTCGGGGAATCTGAACCGGATACTCTGGAGGAGTCCCGAATCCTCCGTGGGTTGGGAGTTTCTCCTGAACTGATTACGTACCAGAGTAAGAATGTCTTCCAATTTGATTTTGCCAAAGACTTCTGGTTTGGTCAGTTACACCCGGAGAATCCCGCCAGAGCTTTTGTTCACCGGGTGACTGCGGAGGAAGACGTCGAGAAATTGTTTGTGGAGATCGTCAAGGAGCAGAGTTACGACTATGAAATCGTTGCGGAGACGGATGCTCGGGTTGTGATGTTTCACCATTTTTTGAAGAACTACTTTGTCATGGGTCGCCAGGGTCCTTTTATTTTTGGAATCGAAAACCTGGACGACAAAAATCAGATCGAGCCCATGATGGAACGATTTCTAAAGGAGCTTCAAAGTGGGTAGCAAAAAGTATCCCCATGCCGATTATCAAAAAGAACCTGTAAGTAGACGGGAATTTATCAAGCAGGGAGCAACGGTAGTGGCCGCCAGCGCCGTCACTGCTTACCTTGCCTTTGCTCCCGAGGATTTTCCTTTCTCCCTCAAAGATTCCACGGGGCTGCGGAGTCAACCCAAGCCCAAGCCGTTTCAATTGCCGGATTTCCGGGTTCCCAAAGAGGCAGGGACCTTCGATGTGGGCCTAGGAAGAAACGGCAGCGTAGGGGTTAAATTGAGAAAAGCCCTGGATGCGATCGGGGGGATAACCCGGTACATAAAACCGGGGGATATTGTTTTGATCAAACCCAACGTGGCCTTTGACCGTTCTCCCATTTTGGGGGCTACGACGAACCCTGAGATCCTCGAAGAGTTGATCCGTCTTCTGCTGACGGAGGGCCGTGCGCGGGAAGTCCGGGTGGCCGATAATCCCATCGAATCTCCGGCGGATTGTTTTGCCAAAAGCGGGATTCGCCTGGCGGCGGAACGGGCCGGGGGAAGGGTTTATCTCCCGGACAGCAACGCCTTTGAGATTTTGAACACGCCGGGGGCGACCTTGATCGAACGATGGCCTTTTTTTAAAAGGCCTTTCAATCAGGTGAATAAAGTCATCGGGGTCGCTCCGGTGAAGGATCACAATCTTTGTTACGCCTCCATGGGCATTAAAAACTGGTATGGATTGCTGGGGGGCCGGAGGAATCAGTTTCATCAAAACATCCATGAGATCGTCTCCGATCTTTCCCTCATGATCAAACCCACCCTGACGATCCTGGATGGAACGCGCATCCTGATGGAAAACGGCCCTACCGGCGGCGATCCCTCCAACGTAAAGCAAGGAGATGTGATCCTGGCCGGGATTGACCCCGTCGCCATGGATGCCTGGGCCTATGAAAATCTTCTGGAAAGAAAAGGGAAACTTCCCGAATACCTTTACAAAGCAGAAGAAAAGGGGAGCGGTCGTATAGATTTTCGAGGGAGAATAAAGGAAATCGTCTAGCTCTGCATGGCATTTTCACCCGTGAGAAGAAGTGTCCTCGCGAGGGGCGATAACGCCGGAGCCATCTTAATATTCAAAGGATCGCGTGGCTTCGCTGGCAAGGACATGCGGGTTTCAATGTTGTGCTTGCATCGTTATGATAGCGTCAAAACCTGTTACCTTTAAGGAAAAAACGCGCAAGTTTTTCCGCCTCACGAACGTTCGCATTATGTCTCAGATTGTATTCTTCGGGCTGTTCCTGTTTTCAATCTGGGCTTCTCGGACTTCTCGCCTGGGGGGTTACCCGGTTTCTCGGCTTCTGGAAATGGATCCCCTGGTCGCCGTTACCACCGTCCTATCCACAGGCTACGTCTACCGATACCTGGGATGGGCTCTGGGAATTATCCTGTTAACCTTCCTGTTTGGGAGGGTTTTCTGCAACTGGATCTGCCCTTTTGGAACGCTGCATCAGTTCGTGGACTGGCTTTTTAACGTCCGGCCTAATCCAAAACGGATCGAGCAAAATCGGTACCATCCGGCCCAGTACTTTAAGTACGCGATCCTCGTCGTTCTTTTGATCACGGCGGCCCTGGGCGCCTTGCAAATCGGGCTTGTGGATCCTATCTCGATGATGTACCGAGGTTTTGCGACCTTTGTGTCTTCGGCCTGGGATATGTTGATCAGTTCCCTGACGCCCTTCTTCGGTAGGTTGGGCCTGGAGGCCTCTTTTGCCAACACCTTGAAATTTGCTCCAGATGCGAAGCACCGCATCTTTGTAGGGTCCTTGTGGGTTGGCTTGTGGTTCCTCCTGTTTGTGGCTTTAAATCTCTGGATACCTCGTTTCTTTTGCCGATTTGTTTGTCCCCTGGGCGCCTTGCTGGGGGTTTTTGCCCGGTATTCTCTTTTTAGAATCGATCGGGATGTCACCAAATGTACGGACTGCAATCTGTGTCTGATGCGGTGCGAAGGGGCCGCCGACCCTCAGAGCCTGGTTCGGAAGAGCGAATGTTTCTCCTGTATGAATTGCATCGACGACTGTCCGGAGGACGCCCTTCGGTTCGCCATGGTCGGGCTCGACAGGAAGCAGGTGATCCCGGGGCCGGATTTCTCACGGCGTCGTTTAGTTTTTGCCGGAATCACCGGGTTGCTGGCGTTTCCGTTGCTCCGGAATAACGGGCAGGCCACCGATGAAAACTTCTCCCCGGATATGATCCGACCCCCCGGCTCTGTGGCGGAGCCCGAGTTCCTGGAAAGATGTATCAAATGCGATCAATGTATCAATGTGTGCCCCACCAACGTTTTGCAGCCCGCCACGCTGAAGGAGGGGGGTTTTGAAACCCTCTGGACTCCGGTCATGAACTTCAACATCGGCCATTGCCAGCTCAAGTGTACCCTCTGTTCCGAGGTCTGCCCGACCGGCGCCATCCGGAAAATTACCGTAGCCGAAAAACTCGGCGTGGGTGAATACCAAGCCCAGGGCCCCATAAGGTTAGGCACCGCTTTTATCAATACCTCACGGTGCCTCCCCTGGGCCAATCAAATCCCTTGCGTGGTTTGCGAGGAGGTCTGCCCCGTCGCCCCCAAAGCCATCCAGACCATCGATGAAGAGGTCAAAGATGTCTTCGGGAATAAGGTCGTCCTGAACAAGCCCTTCATCGTTCCGGATCTCTGCATCGGCTGTGGAATCTGCCAAGTCGAGTGTCCGGTTCAGGATCAACCGGCTGTCTATGTGACGGCGGTGGGAGAAAGCAGGTCCCAGAGCCGCCGGCTTTTGCTTCAGTTTAGGAGTAGTCAAAAGTCCTGAGAGAATAGGGAGGTTATTGAGATGGAAGAGAAAAAAATTGGACGAAGAAATTTTCTTAAAACTATGGCCCTATCCGCCGTCTCCATCGGCGCAGCTAACGCTTCCATAGCCGCACCTGCGAGCTTGGAGGTCGCTGCGGGAGAATCTTCGGGTTCTGCCCCCATGCCCGTCAGGGAACTGGGCGCCACCGGGGTAAAGGTTCCCATTTTGTTCCTGGGTACTTCCCAAAGTCTGGATCCCGTCTATGATAAAGTGATGCACCTGTGCTTTAAAGAAGGGGTCACCGGCCTGGATACGGCCCTTTCCTACGGCTGGGGGTCCTCCCATCGCGCCATCGCTAACTTTACCAAACAGATCGGGGATCGGAAAAAGATCTGGATCACCTCCAAGTCGGGAAGTAGAACCCCCGAGGGGCTTTTGGCAGATATCGATAAATGTCGGGAGGAGCTGGAGACGGATTACCTGGATCTGTATCTCATGCATGGCATCAACGAGGTCCGCATGCTGGACAAGGCCTTTCTCCAGGTAGGAGACCAGGTGCGTAAGTCGGGGAAAACGCGCTTCTTCGGATTCTCCTGCCACGATGGAAACGTCGTGGAGCTGATGAACACGGCGGCCCAGGTAGGAGGCATCGATGCGATCCTGTTTCGCTATAATTTTCGCCAGTATGGGGACCGCGAATTAAATACGGCCATCGACGCCTGTGACAAAGCGGGGATTGGCCTCCTGGCCATGAAAACCATGGGGTCCGTTCCTTCGGATATCGAAAAGGTGGTTGAATTTCAATCTCAAAATTTTACCCTCGGGCAGGCCAAGCTCAAATCGGTCTGGGCGGATAAACGGATCGATTCGGTTGTCTCCGAGATGAGTAGCGTCAAGGAGGCCCGTCAAAATATAGAAGCCGCCAAGTCTGAAAAACCCCTCAAAGCCGAGGAGATCCATCAACTGAACCGGCTTGCGGCGCTCACCGCCGGTTATGCCTGTAACGGCTGTTCCTACCTCTGTGAGTCTGCGGTGGATAAAAAGGTGGCCATCGCCGCTCCGCTCCGCTACCTCATGTACTATGAGTGTTACGGAAAGCAGGAGCGAGCCCGGGAGCTTTACAATGCGATTCCCCGGGAGGTCCGAAGATTTGAGGGAGTGGATCTGGAAAAAGCCGCGGCGGTCTGTCCTCAGGGAATAAATATCGCAGCCCGATTAAGTAAAGCCAAATCTCTGCTGGAGGGACCGGTTTAAACATCTGGCAGCGATCAGGCCAGGGCCTGTGGACGGTTAAAGCACTTCCATGCGCCCTCCCTCGATGGCCCTCTAGGCAGCTCCATAAACCCGAACTGATATATTTCGGGTTAAAGCACTTCCATGCGCCCTCCCTCGATGGCCCCCGCCCTCACTGGTCCACCACGGAGCCGTCCCGGTGTAGCCGGGTTTCGACCGTTCTGGGCCGGAAGGGAAAGCGTTTTTCCGCGTCTTCAGCAAGTTCAACGCCGATTCCCGGAACATCGGGGATGACGATGAACCCATCTTTGACCGTCAGAGCGGTCTTTACCAGTCCGGTGGCTACGGGTTCACCCCCTGCCGGGAGGTGTGCGGCATATCCTGCGCCCTCCATGAGGGGATACTCCTGGAGGGCGAAGTTGGGTATGCAGGCTGCGAGTTGGATACAGGCCGCCGTGCTGACGGGGCTCAAAGGATTGTGGGGCACCACCTGCACGTAGCGGGCTTCGGCCAGGGCCGCGACTTTCTTGGCGTGGGTGATCCCGCCACACAAACACACATCCGGGCGCACGTACTGTACGGCTTTTCGTGCGAGCAGCATCTCGAATTCCTGGATGGTGTGCAGCCGCTCCCCGGTAGCGATGGGGATGTGGATCTTGGCCGCGATCTCCGCCATGGCGTCCAGGTTATCGGGAAGCGTGGGGTCCTCGTAGAAGAAGGGTCGGTAGGGCTCGATGCCGCGGGCAAGCACGATCGCCTGGGCCGGCGTGAGCCGACGATGGATCTCGATGCATAGGTCTAACTCCGGCCCCACAGCCTCCCGGTATTGCCGGACCCGATCGATGGCCGCTTCGATCATCGAGGCGTGGGTCTCGTAATAAGGCTCACTCCGGGGGGCGTCCAGAAACGGCGTGAGATGCCCGACTGCCGTAAAGCCTTGGGCCTTGGCCGCCTTACACCCTCGCACCAGCTCCTCCGTCGTCGCCCCGAAGACATGGTAGTAAGCCCGCGCGGTGTCCCGGCACTTGCCGCCGAGAAGCTGGTAGACGGGAACTCCAAAGTACTTGCCCGCAATGTCCCAAAGCGCAATATCGATAGCGCTGAGGGCGCCCATAATCGCAGCGCCCCGAAAGTGCGTCCACCGATAGAGGTACTGCCAATGATGCTCTATACGAAGCGGGTCCTGGCCGATCAGATAGCGCTTGAACGTTTCAACGGCGGCAGCCGACGCCTCAAGAAAGGCCCAGGCGCCCGATTCCCCCAGTCCCTTGATACCTTCATCGGTGCTCACCTCGACAAAAAGGAACCGGTCGAGGAGCAAAGGTTTAACCCCGGTGATTTTCATATCGCCCTCCCCTCTCCATGGCCGTTGCTGTTTTTCGGAAAAACGAACGATCCCATCCCCTCAGACGGTAGGCCCATCGCCGGCGATCGTCGTCCGATGCATTACCCGTCGATATTTCCGCCCATCCCAGGCCCGACCCCGGTGCAGGCAGCAGCGGTTGTCCCACATGACAAGATCTTTGGGGCGCCAGACGTGGCGATAAACAAATGGGGGTTGGGTGGACCATTCCAGGAGCTCCTTCAACAAAGCCCGACCTTTCTCCATCGGCCAGCCTACAATATGTGAGGCGTGCGAGCCGATGAAAAGGGCTTTCTTACCCGTCTCCGGAAGCGTACGCACCAGAATCTGGGGGACCGGCGGTACCTCCTCCCTGAGGGCCTGGGTTATCAACTCCGGCGCGACCTGGCCCCGCGAATAGCTGTAGTCGTGTACGGCTATGAGACCTTCTAGCATGGCCTTTTTCTCGTCGGATAGGGCTTCGTAGGCGGCACGGGTGCTGGCATACTCCGTTTCGCCCCCCTCCGGGGGGACTTCCCGGCCTGACAGTAGCGAGGCCTTCGCGGGTACTTTTTTGAACGAACTATCCGAATGCCAAAGCATGTTCCCGGAGAGATAGACCATCTTGTCAGAATCCGGTGGCGAGATCTCCCCCCTCTCGTTCACATTGGACAGCACGATCACCAGACCACCTCCCCCACTGTAGGGGTTGTTTTTCACGCTCCTCTCCAGCGGCCCGAACCGCTGGCTGAAAGCGATCTGTTGTTGATCGTTAATGTCTTGATCGCGAAAGACCAATACGGAATATTCGTAAAAGGCGTCACGTATTTGTTTAAAAGTAGCTTCATCAACCGGCTCTCGAAGATCGACCCCGAGCACCTCTGCGGCAAAACAACCGCCCAATTTGTTGATGGTTATACCCATGGTAGTTCTCCTCTTTACAAGAGCTGCCGTGAAAAATTCAGAACTCTCCGCAGCAACCAGCTCGCATCGAGCCGGTTATCTTCAAGTTAGACGGTCCTTAGCGACGAAGCAAGAGACAGGTCGTGGTGCCATGCGCATAAAGTTTACCGTTATGATCTGTGATGCGCCCTTCCGCAGTAGCGATCGTCGTACCGACATGAATGACCGTACCTTCGCAGTGGATAGGTCCGGTGGTTGCCGTCAGCGGGCGGGTGTAGTTAATCTTAATTTCTAAGGTGGTAGATCCAACGCCCACCGGCAGTTGCGAGTACACGGCAGACGCCATTGCGGAATCAAGCAGGGTTGCCGCAAAACCCCCATGCACACTGCCAACCGGGTTATAATGGTATTCGGCAGGTTCGGCCTCAAGGACGACTCTACCCATGCTTACTTCCACCAGCCGTCCGTTCATTAAAGAAAGGATCGGGGACGCGGGCAGCTCCCCCTCCATGATCTTTTTCAAATGTTCGAGCCCGCTTAGGTTATGACTGTCCCTTACGCTTACCAGAGGGTCCTGCCAGATGAACGTGCGCTGTCGTCTCAAATTGTCCATAAGTTACCTTTATCCTTTTCTTTATCCAACAAGTAAACGGGTGTTACAGATCCTTAGAGGTATGTCAACCGGTTTTACCTTGCTTAGAGTAGAATGATATTCCGACGGGAAGGGCCTTGTCAATAAAAATAGAAGTCAGATATCTGTGTTAATTTAGTCGGCGACTGGTAGGAGGGCGGGGAAATCCCGCCCTGCTCCTTAACGAAAGGTCATCCTACCGACTAAATTAACACAGCCACTTTAAATAGCGCGGGCGGCTCTCTGGCGAAAGAGGTTGCGGTAGCCATAGATCTCGCCTATTTTACTACCAGGGGGTTGGTACCTGGCGAGGATAGGTAATAAGTAAGCGGTCAGGAATATTTATAACATGGCCTTCCTTTCTTCCAAGAGGGGTTTCTATGATCAAACCGATTCGGCTCTGTAAGCCGGAAGTGATGAGCCCCGCTGGCTATTGGCCGCAGTTGCAGGCGGCCATCGAGGCGGGAGCAGATGCGGTCTATTTCGGCCTCAAACATTTTACGGCTCGCGCTAAAGTCGGCTTTTCATTGACGGAATTGCCGGACGTGGTGCGCACCCTGCACCGACGTGGGGTGAAGGGATACCTCACCTTCAACACCCTGGTGTTCGACCATGAACTGGCTGAGGCCGCTAAAACCCTTGCCGCGATTGCCAGGGCCGGCGTGGATGCGATCATCGTGCAGGATCTGGGAGTCGCCCACCTGGCCCGACAAATTGCTCCGGCGTTAGAAGTGCACGGTAGCACACAAATGAGCATTACCGGCGCGGAAGGGGTTCAACTGGCACAGCAGTTTGGGGTCCGTCGCGTGGTATTGGCACGGGAACTGTCCTTGGAGGAGATCCGCGTGATCCGCGCCCAAACCGATTGTGACCTGGAGATGTTTGTCCATGGGGCGCTGTGCGTTTCCTATTCGGGTCAGTGTTTTTCTTCGGAGGCGTGGGGCGGTCGCAGTGCCAATCGTGGGCAGTGTGCCCAGGCCTGTCGCCTGCCTTACGAGATGATCGTGGATGGGCAATGGAGGCCGCTGGGGGATGCCCGTTATTTGCTTTCGCCGGGAGATCTTTATGCGCTCCACCAAATTCCGAAGATCGTTCGAATCGGCATTTCCGCCCTGAAGATCGAGGGGCGGTACAAGGATGCCAACTATGTGGCGCTGACCACGCGCGCGTATCGCAAGGCGGTCGATGAGGCGTGGGCCGGCTTGCCGCTGAGCATCAGCCGGGCCGAAGAGCTCCAGCTCCAGCAAGTCTACTCCCGAGGGTTGGGCGCCTATTTCGTCACCGGCACAAACCACCAGTCAGTCGTGAGAGGGCGGTCACCGCGCCACCGCGGCGTGTTGATGGGGCGGGTGGTGCAGGTATTGGCGGACAGCGTGACCATCGTACCTGATCCGACGGCCTGCCCGGCTTCGTTGAAAGCAGGAGATGGGATCGTATTTGACGCCGCCGATTGGCGCAGTCCGGAGGAGGCGGAAGAGGGGGGACGGGTTTACCACGTCGCGCCGACGCCTAACGGTCATTGGGAGCTACGATTTGGGAAAGGGACGATCAACTTTGCGCGCGTTCGCCCGGGCGATCTCGTGTGGCGCACGCACGACCCCGAACTGGACAAGGTCACGCGTCCCTTCACCCAGACCTCTGTACCCGTCCATAAACAGCCGGTAAAAGCTTATGTGACCGCCCACGAAGGAGCGCCGCTGGTGGTGGAATGGACGCTGGTCGAACAGCCCCACGTGCGCGTAACCGTGCGGTCGGCGGATTCCCTGGTTCCGGCGCAGAAGCGGGCGATCACGGTCGAGTTGGTGCGTGAGCAGCTGGGTCGGCTGGGCAACACCCCCTACAAATTAACCGACGTACAACTGGACGTTCTGGGCCGTCCTTTCGCGCCTAGCTCCATGCTGAACGACCTGCGTCGCCAGGCGGTCGAGAAGCTGGCCGAACTTCAGGGCCAGCCTCGTCCGATCTACGTTCACGACCCGCTCGGGGCGTTAACCACCACGTTAGCCCAGATCGTCCGGGAACCCGTGCCGATGGAACCGGTCCCCCCGCAATTGCACCTGCTCGTCCGCACCCCGGAACAGCTGGAAGCGGCCCTTACGCTCCAGCCTGCGAGTATTACGCTGGACTACCTGGATTTGTACGGTTTGCGCCCGGCAGTGGAGCAGGTGCAGGTGAAGGGTATCACCGCACGGGTCGCCAGCCCACGTATTTTAAAGCCGGGCGAATCGCGGATCGTGGACTTTTTGCTCAAACTGGATTGTCCCCTCGTGGTGCGGTCGAGCGGCCTGCTCTATGCCCTTCGAGGAGTCGCACACCCGCCGTTAATTGGGGATTTCAGTTTGAACGCTGCCAATGCAGTATCGGCCCAGGCCTTCTTGCGGCTCGGCCTGCTGCGCCTCACGCCCACCCATGATCTCAACGCCGCCCAGGTGTCTGCCCTGGCCCGACATATCGGTGCGGACAAGGTGGAGGTGGTGGCTTACCAGCATCTGCCCATCTTCCACACAGAACATTGTGTTTTTTGCCGTTTTCTGTCTAAGGGCACCAGCTACAAAGATTGCGGGCAGCCGTGTGAGAAGCATCGGGTGGCGTTACGGGATGTGAACGGTCGCGCCCACCCCGTTATGGCGGACGTGGGGTGTCGCAATACGGTATTTGGGGCGGAGGCGCAGGAGGCCAGCCTGCACCTGGATGAGTGGCTGCAAGCCGGCATCCGTCATTTTCGCCTCGAATTTGTCCACGAGTCGGCTGAACAGGTAACCCAGATCGCCTGGGCCTTCTGGAAAACTTTGACAGGCGGGCTCCCAACCCGCCAATTGTTCCACCAACTGCAACGGCTCGCTCCACAAGGTGCCACGGAAGGTAGCCTGTTTGTTCCTGAGGGGTACCTCACGCTACCCTTGCTGCAATAGCACCAATTTACTAAAAGGCTCGCGTGTTTGGGGTCGGCGGCGCCTGCTCATCTTTCCCCTCCTACCTGAGAAGGCGGCATAAACTGCTGCCGGTTAACCTCTTCGGTGATCATCTGGTCCAGCGCTTCTTGAAGTTTTTGGCGGTCCGTGTGTGGGCCCAGATGAAAAATTTCTCGAATTACCGAGGGCCGGGCCGACATCATGACCACCTGGGTTCCGAGAGTTAAAGCTTCTTCGAGGTTGTGGGTAATGAAGAGGATCGTTTTGCCGACCTGTCGCCAGAGTTGTTGAAGTTCGCGTTGCATGATCCGTCGATTTTGGGCATCCAAGGCCCCGAAGGGCTCATCCATGAGCAATATATCCGGTTCTATAGCCAGGGCCCGGGCAATAGCCACCCGCTGCTGCATCCCCCCGCTGAGCTTGTTGGGGTAGTAATTTTCAAAGTCCCCGAGTTGAACCAGTTTCAGGTAATTCCGGGCGATCTCCTTACGTTGCGTCGCATCTGCGATCATGGGTTTCAAAACGAGGCTTATGTTATCCAGGACAGTTTTCCAGGGTAAGAGCCGGGGTTCCTGGAAGACGACCCCCATTCGGGGGCGGTGGGGGTCGGTGAGATCTATTTCCTGTCCATCCATCTGTATCTGCCCGGTGGTCGGCTTTTCCAGGCCGGATAGTATCTTAAGCAAGGTGGTCTTCCCGCACCCGTTGGGTCCCAGAATACAGGCCAGTTCCCCTTCTGCCAGTTCGAGGTTAACGCCGTTTAAAACGGAAATCGAGCGGTGCCCGGCCCGGTAAGACTTGGTTATCGAGATGGCTTTTAACTTGATATTCATCGCCCCATGAAAGCTTCCATCCAGGATCTTCCTTAACGGCGGAAGATCGATTTCAGAGCGTCGCCGATCTCCTGGAGCCCTCGCCGGGCCTGCTCGTAGACGCCCCCGAAGCCGATGAAGCCGTGGTTCATTTCAAGATAACGGGTGAGACGGACAGGTACTCCGGCCTGCCTGAGACGCGCCGCGTAGGCTTCCCCTTCATCGCGGAGCACGTCATACTGGGCCGTGAGAACCAGCGCCGGTGGCAACCCACTTAGATCCTTGGCCCGGACCGGCGAAGCGTATGGGTTATCGGTGTCCGCCGGGCTCGCCAGATAACTGTTCCAGAAGTAGATCATCAAATCCCGCGTGAGTCCGTAACCTTCGGCATTCTGGTAATAAGATGCCGTATCAAAATTGTAGTTGATAACCGGATAAATTAAGACCTGCAAAGAGGGTTTCGGCCCCCCCTTATCCCGCGAGTAGAGGGACAGACTGGCAGCCAGGTTGCCGCCTGCACTGTCACCGGCGACGGCGAGCCGCGTGGCGTCCCCGCCTATTTCGTTCGCATGCCGGGATGCCCATTGCAGGACCGCATACGTCTCTTCCAGGGCAACCGGAAACCTGGCCTCAGGGGCCCTCCGGTAATCCACGGCGATGAACATGCTCCCGGATCGATGAGATAGGGAACGGCAAATATCATCGTGGGTCTCCAGGTTGCCGACGACCCAACCCCCTCCATGGAGAAAGATCACCATCGGGAAGGGTCCTTGACCCTGGGGGGTATAGATTCGAATCGGAATTTCACCGACCGGACCCGAAATCGTTCGGTTCTCCACCTTTGCCACCGGCTCATTCAGTCGAGGCCTTTCTAGCATCATCTTCTCCCGAGCCGCGCGAAACTCGGCAACCGGTAACTGATAGAGCGATGAAACCGGCGCTTCGGCGTCGAGCGCCGCCCGGATTCTCGGATCAAGCGGCGTGATTTTCGTCTCGGGATACGTGCCGAAATAGTCCAAAGTATCTCTGCGGCTCGCTCTGCTCTCGGCTATCATGCTAAATGCCAGCAAGCTGATGGGAACAACCAGGTCCAGGCCAGCGATCGTGAATAAGTTACCGGCCTCTGTAATCAGGGTTAGGGGAGTCATGGTTTTCTTCTCCTTTTTTTACTTGTTCTCAAGCAGAAACGTCCGCCTGAGACCGTTTTCACATTTGATTTCGGCTTCCAACCTTAAAACCTTCAACCTTAAAACCTTTTCTCACCGCCATAGGGACACTTTTCTGGCCAGGCTTTCAAAAACAAGCTTATCCATGACCATCATAATCACGACCATCACAACGGCCCACGCGAATACCCTATCGGTCTCTAGCAACTCCCGGCTATAATTCATAATATACCCGACGCCAGAACTCACTCCAAACATTTCGGCCACGACGCTGACCTTAAGGGCTAAACCGAAGGCTACCCTCATACCAGCTATGAGAAAAGGAAGACAAGAGGGAATCATAATACTTTTAAACTTTTCCATCCTACTGAGCTTAAAGACCGTTCCCATCTGAAGGAGCTTTGGATCTACGCTCTGAATCCCCTCGAAAAGGTTGTTAGCCAGTACGGGTAGACAGATTAAAAAGGTGGTAAAGATCGTGGCCATATCCGACAAACCGAACCATATCAAAGATAACACGATCCAGACAAATACCGAGGTGCTTTGCAAGATGGTGATCAGATCCTTAACGACGTCGCTGGCGACCCGGTGGGTGACCGCAACGCTGCATAAAAGCATAGCCGCCAAAATGGATGCGGAGAATCCAAGACTAATCCGGGCTAGAGACGCGGCCACATGCTGCCAGAGTGCCCCGCTGAGGGTAATGCTCTCCAGGGCCGTCCAGACCTCTCCGGGAGAGGGCATGACCAAAATGGAATACGACCGCGAGATCTGCCACCAGATGGCTACCAACATCGTCAGGACAAGGACCGTGCTGAGGTGGAGTTTTTGAGAAATCCGGGTTAAAGTCTTTCTTTCCATCCTTTCCGTAAACCCAGGACCGGCTTAGGGCTTAAAAAACAATTTCCTGGCCTCCTCGGGCTTGAGCCAGATATCGCTTTTTAAAAATCCATGTAGCTGAGCTTCCTTCCACTGGAAGAGGATTTGATCAATGTGCTCTTCCGTTAATCCATAGAGAACCCGGGTGGTTTGATCGTAAGAATAACTGACCAGATCTTTAGGGAGCTCGGTGACCTCCTGCATGACTTTTACAGCCTTTTCCTTGTCCGTGTACCAAATTTCTGCGGCCCTCTTCTGAGCTTCGTTCAGATCCCTGAGGAACTGGGGGTTATTCTGAACCATGTCATCTCCGGCAATATAGACGACCAGAACAGCTGGATCTTTCCGCCCATACGCCTGTTCCCATAACTCTTGCTGCTTGACCAAATAGCGATAGTTTCCCGTGGAGACCAGTTTCTCCGGAATCGGTACCCATCCGATCGCGGCGTCGATGGCGCCGTTCAACATCAAGGTCGCTAAATCCGGCGGAGACGTGGCTGAAATGAGCTGGGTATCTTGGCGAATATCCATATCATAGATTTTCTTAATCATCCAGACAAAATCCGCAAACGTAGAGCTACCCAGCACGGCTCCCACTTTCTTACCTTTCAGCTCCAGGACGCTTTGAATCGCCGAGTCTTTAGGCACCACAATGGAGCCGAGAACGGCTTGCACAACCCCCGTAATTTTGAACGGAATGCCCTGTTCGTACATTTTTCCGGCGAGGGCCACGCTCATGGTAGTGACCTGGAGCTTTTTAGCTCCAAAAGCCACTCCCATTTGAGAAGGAACCTGGAACAACTCGTATTTAACGTTATAGCCCTTTTCTGTAAGCAATCCCAGGCGGTCCACCAGCTCCGTAGAGGACCATCCCAGTTTCGGATATCCAAGGCGGATCTCTTCGCTCCGGGAAAGCCCTGGAGCGAAAACAACCCCCATAAGAACACAAAGTACGCTCAACCACATCCATTTTCCTACATAACCCATAGCTTGCCCCTCCTTAACAGGATAAATTAAATCTCCACCACGCCAGGATGAGGACATTTTCATGTAGTTATGTGCCGCTGTCAACGAAAAATTCCGAGCCCTTCGTAGGCCGGCTTTCCTAAAGGCAATGGAACTCCCCCTTGAGGGGTTTCAGCCGGACCTCATCTTCTGCCCGATCCCATTAGTTTTCCCTTGACCCTGTTGCCCCCTGAGAATACATTGTTTTCAGGTCTGTAGGCGTGATGTTGGCGGGAAAAAGCCCGGCGATTGCCGGCTCGACCAGAAGGTCCAGGGAGGTTTTCCCATGAAACAAATATTTATTCCCTTTTCCATCCTGCTCTTCTCTCTAGCTCCGGCCCTGTACGCACAACCTCCTGTAAAAGCCATTGTGGGGGGAACTCTGATCAATCCCAATGGAACTGAGCCTGTGGAGGGTTCGGTCATTTTGATCGAGGATCATGGAATTGTAAAGGTCGGAAAGCTGGGAGAAATTAAAATTCCTAAAGATGCCCAGGTCTTCAACGCCGAAGGAAAGTGGATTATTCCGGGTTTAATCGATACCCATGTGCACTTTTTTCAGTCGGGAGGGCTTTATACCCGACCTGATGTGATCGATCTGAGGGAGTATCGGCCTTACGAAGAAGAAAGATCCTGGATTAAAGAACACTTACCGGATACCTTCGCGCGCTACCTGAGGTCCGGGGTTACATCCGTCGTAGATGTGGGAGGGCCGACCTGGAATTTCCGGGTCCGTGAGGCGGCTCAAGAAACAGATCTGGCCCCCCGAGTGGCCGTAGCAGGTCCTTTGATCTCGACTTACAGGCCGGAAGAATTCGCGATAGAAGATCCCCCTATCATCAAGGTGGATTCCGTGGAGGAAGCTCAAGCGCTTGTGCGACGTCAGGTGACGTGGAACCCTGACTTGATTAAAATATGGTTTATCGTCTTTCCTGGCCAGGATCCGAAGGATTATCTTCCTTTAATCAAGGCCATCGTAGAGGAAAGTCATCGGCATGGGCTCCGGGTAGCCGTCCATGCGACAGAATTAGAAACCGCACGAACGGCTGTAAAAGCGGGGGCCGATATTCTGGTGCACAGCGTGGACGATCGGGAAGTCGATGAAGAATTTATCCAGCTTCTTAAGAAGAATCATATCCTTTACACCCCCACCCTTCTGGTTTCCATGAGGTATCGGGAGGTGTTGAGCCAGCAACTCCAGCTGATACTCCCCGAGCATGAAATGGCCAATCCCTATATCCTTTCGATGCTTTTCGATCTCCGAGAGCTGCCGGCGGATATCATTCCACAAAGCGTTCTTAACCGGATAAAAAATCCCGGCCCGATTTCTCCAAATCCCATTGCTTTGAAAAATTTAAAATTGCTCCATGACGCCGGGGTTACCATAACCGCCGGCACCGACGCCGGCAATATTGGGACGCCCCACGGCCCTGCGATATTTCGCGAGTTTGAGCTGATGGCCAAGGCCGGACTCTCCGCCCAACAGATTTTGAAAGCAGCTACGGTGAACGGAGCTCAATTCATGGGGCGACAAGAGGAGTTAGGCACGGTCGAAGAAGGCAAGCTGGCGGACATGGTGATCCTGAACTCGAATCCCCTCTCCGATATTCGAAATACCAGCGATATTTACCGGGTGGTTAAGGATGGTCACGTCTACGAACCGGCTCAAATTATAAAGAAAACTCCCGAAGATGTCGTCCAACAGCAGGTTAACGCATATAATGCCCGAAATATCGAAGCGTTTCTTGCAACCTATAGCCCTGATGTCAAGATATTTGCGCATCCGGACCGTTTGCGCCTCTCTGGACCGGAACAAATCCGAAAGGCGTACAGATCTCTTTTCGAGCGGGTACCGAGCTTACATGGCGAGATCGTCAATAGACTGGTATTGGGAAACTTTGTCGTTGATCAAGAAAAAATTACGGGCTCTCCTAAAGATCCGTGGGAGGCCGTTATTATCTATGAAGTTCGTGACGGCTTAATTCAGCGGGTCTGGTTCATTGGGGAGGATAATTATTCTATAGGATGAAAGGAGAGGGCGCCCATAGGGTATCTGGCCTGGGGTTTATGAAGGAGGTGCCAAAAACACAACGAAGGCTGCGAAGAAATGAGTTAGAGCGGCCAAAGTGGGCTACCGATCCGTGAAGGTCTAACATCCGTTACCTGTTCCGCAGAGACAATGCCCTGAGCGCCAATAGCCATGCTGCCAGTACAAAGACGTGACGTAAGTAGTTGAGTCGTCCCCACCGCAATGCCATTACTACGGCCTGTGAGGGGGGCAAGGTTTCATCGTTCATCAGTTTGACCATCGTTGGAACAAAGTATGAGAAGGTAAAAATCCTATCCGCCAGTGCCGCCAATGCCGCGCCTAGCCACCAACCACGAATTGGGCCCGGCGCCTGCCAGGCCGCCACTAGATTCGTTAAGGTAAGGAACGTGAGCGGAACGGTCGTGACATAGACCCAGAATCTAAGCCCTGAGTTGGCTTGGCGCGCGGCTTCGGCGTTCCAACGATACCCGGACTTCGCGGAATAGACGAGCCATTGCGGAAACTCGATCCTTGCCTCGTAAAGTCCGGCTCCGAAGACTATACCGAGATTGATAACAAACAACCATAACAAGGCTTTCGTAACATATTCTGCCATTTATCCTTCTATTCGGTTGTCATTTTCTAACCCCAAATCTAACTTAAGCTCCATCGAAAATTTTTGCAATTAAATATGGGTTCTTCGCCAGATAGGTCCCTCCCGCAGCCTTGAGGGTGGACCCGGAAACGAGGCGCGGATGAAAAGGTTAGGCCTTGCGGAGCCGTTGTCCATAAATTTTTTTATTTACTCTGACGGAGGAAACTGGGTATACTTACCCCCAGGACCATACCAACGCGAAGAGGTCGGGGTGGGATGGGTGCTACGCGCCCGTAGACGCAGTTGGACTTAAATCCCCTGAGGCAGGGTAATCCGTAGTTGGTTTTTCAACTTTAGTACGTTTGCGAACTTTAGCTCGCTTTAACGCATCTACGAACTGAAAGCTTACTTGTAACCTTTAGCTTACTACCTTGGAGGAAGTTATGAATCAGAAACGTGTGGGTATCTTAATTTTCCCGAACGTCGAGGTCCTTGATTTCTGCGGACCCTACGAGGTCTTCTCTGTGACCCGTTTGGATGAAGAGCGCCGTCGCGAGGAGCCTTCGCCCTTTCAGGTAGTTCTGATTGCCGAGCATGCAGACCCCGTCGTCGCAACGGGCGGCCTGCGTGTCATTCCAGATTATACCCTCGCCGATTGCCCTCCACTGGATATCCTCGTTGTGCCGGGCGGATGGGGAACTCGTAAGGAAATCACGAATCAACCCCTCCTTGCCTGGATTACCGAGCGCGGAAAGCAGGTCGAAACCCTTACCTCGGTCTGTACCGGTTCGATGCTCCTCGGTCAGGCCGGTCTGCTCAACGGACACCGTGCGACGACCCATTGGCGATCCCTCGATTGGATGCGCGCGTCCTTCCCGACGGTGACCGTGGAGGAAAAACTGCATGTTGTGGAAGACGGTCACATTCTTACATCGGCAGGTATCTCGGCGGGTATCGACATGGCGCTGCGGGTGGTGGCCCGTTACTATGGGGAGAATGTCGCTCGCGCGACCGCCCGCCACATGGAGTATCATTTCCCAGATGATAACCGACGGCGCGTCTGACCTGGTGGGATAAGATTCTTATAGAACAGCTCGATAAATCAAAACTTCGCTCTTTTAAAGTTCAGAATTCGGGTTTATAATAATACTATCATCTAACGGTTCTACTCAAGATCTATGCCTATTCATTTTCAACCCTAGAAGAAGGGGAGTCGATCCGTAGGGGCGCATTGCAACGTGCTCTTACACCCTTACGAGGTGGCTTCTATGGTTGGCGATTAATTCGTATTAGATCTTGAGAACTCGGAAAGATAGACCAATAAGATATGCCCATATCCGTTACAGAACTTTTAGAATCTTTTCCACCCGATCTTCGATTGCCACTGGCCCGGTTGGTGGATGCGCTTAAAGAAGAGCTACAAGCTACCAAGTCTGACTTTATCGAACTCAGAACTGTTGTGCGGGAATTGGCGGAAGCCCAGAGACAAACTGAACTTCAAGTGCGGGAACTGGCGGAAGCCCAGAGACAAACTGAACTTCAAGTGCGGGAACTGGCAGAAGCTCAGAGGCGAACTGAGCACGATCTGGAGGATTTGAAGGGAGTTGTGCG
>Ga0073934_10005363_pt1 | contig 19963 bp, 17 predicted proteins | sample LarsenN4metaG_FD_76834 | JGI IMG/M metagenome (GOLD analysis project Ga0073934, IMG submission 76834) | Hot spring sediment bacterial and archeal communities from British Columbia, Canada, to study Microbial Dark Matter (Phase II) - Larsen... ... | reverse complement strand
CGCGGCGAGCGACGCCGAGCGCGCCGCCGCCGCCGCCAATCTCGTCACGGAAGCCGCAAGGAAGGCCGTGACCGCCTCGCGCGAGGCGTCAGAGGAAGTCGCCAAGGCCGGCGAGTCCGCGAAGAAGAACGCCGCCGACGCGCTCGCCGCGGCCGAAACCGCATCAAAGCGGATTGAAGATCGCAACAAGGAGCTTGCGAGCGCCCGCGCCGCGCTCGAATCGGAGAATGCGCGCCTCGAGTCGCTGATCGATGAACAGCGCAAGCGCGCTGACCGCCTCGCTGAGGCGATCGCGACGCAGACGGAGCGCCTGTCGAAGCTCGCCGAGAACCAGCTGCGCGAACAGGAGGCCGCCGCGCGGCTCGCCGAGGCGCAGGCTGCGATCGAAAAGACCCGCGCGGCGGAGGCCCAGCGCGCCGCCGACGCCGAGAAATTGCGTCTCGCCGCGGAGGCCGAACGGGCGGCGAAGCTTGAGGCGGACAAGCGCAACGCCGAAGACGCGCGCAAGGCCGCCGAGGCGGAGAAGGCCGCGGCGGCGCCTGCCAAACGGGTGCAGGCCGAGAAGGACCGGTCGAACGTCCTCGATCTCGGCAAGGGCGCGAAAGGCGCCGGCGCGGCGCGCCTCGACGCCATCGCCGCCGACATCGAGAAGCCGAAGGCGCAGCGCCCCGCCGCCGGCGACGATGAGGACAAGCGGTCAAAGCACGATGTGAGCTGGCGGGAGATCCTGTCGGCGACCGACGGCGCCGAGCCGCTCGACCTCGGCGCCGAAGGCCGGCGCGCGGCCGAAGCGCGTGCGAGCGCGCAGAACGCGATGAAGATCATCGCCGGCCTGCAGGATTTCACGCTCGATCTTGAAACGCGGCTTTATGGCGAGCCGCCGCCGGCGCTGCTCGAACGCTTCGAGCGCGGCGACCGCAACCTCTTCGCCAACCGCCTTTTGCGGCTCAACGAATCCGACGTGAAGCGCCGCATCCGCGCCGAAGGCAGCCGCGACAAGACCTTCGAGCGCGGCATCCACGATTTCCTGCAGGGCTTCGAGCGGCTGCTTGAGGACGCAACGACGTCGGAAACCGCGGACGAGGAGCTTGAGCAATATCTCTCCTCGCCTTTGGGGCGCGTCTATCTCCTCGTCGGCGCGACGGTCGGCTATTTCGCGTAAGGTCAGCGGTCCGCCGGGGCTTGCGCTTTCGCCGCCTCTTCCAGCGTCCAGGGAACGATGTCGCGCTGAACCGCCGACAAGGCGGCGTCGAGCGCGGCGGCCGCGGCGGCGGACGTGTCGGGATTGAGCGGCGCTGACGCCTCGAACAGCTTCGAGGCGTGGATGCGGCTGCGCCCGTTGGTGAGGCGCGCGAAGACGGCGACCTCGGCGCGCCGGTCGGCGCCTTCCTGCTTGACCCCGAGCCGGCGAATGTCCGTCTGCAGGACATAGGTCGATACGGGCAGGGTGAGGCGGCTGCCGACGCCCATGATCGCGCCGGTGTTTTCAAAGCTGCGGACGAGCGCGACGCCAAAGAGGCGCGGCGCCCGGTCGACCCATTCTCCGCCGGCGTAATATTCGACGCGGCCCGGCGCGCGCTCGACGGCGATCTTGGCCGTGTTGTAAGCGAGCGTGGCTTCGGGTTCCTCGACGGCGAGCGTGAAGGCGGCCGGCGGCGCGGCCGGCGCGGCGACCGTCACGTCGCTGACGACATAGCGCGCCGAGGCGGGCGCGGCCTCGGGCAGCACCGAAACGCAACCCGGCAAAGCGAGCGCCGCGACCCACGCCAGACCGAGCCGCGCCGATGCGCCCTTGCCGCTCGAATGATGCATCGCCGGCGTCACTGGCGCTCTCCCTCATAGCGCGGCGTCGAATCGCCGAGCAGATAGCCGCGCGGGTCGCGGTCGATTTCACGCAGCACCTGGTCAAGCGTGCGGAACAGCGCGCGCGCCTCGGCGACGGCGGGCCCGACCTGGGCGAGGCCCTGATCGGTGAAGACCCTGATCTGTTCGCGGTTCTCTGCGACGGCGGCGCGAAGCTCAGCCATCAGCGCCTGCGTCTCTTCGAGCGTTTTCGGCGCATCGGCGGCGAGAATCCGGTCGAAATTGTCGATCGTGCGTCCGAGCTTTTCGCTCGACGCGGCGAGATTGGCGGTGAGCCTGGCCGTGTTGGCGAGGGTCGCGGCGATCTCCTCGTCCTGCCTGGCGAGCGTCGCCGTCAGCGTGTCCACGCTTGCGAGGATCCGCCCGAAGGCCGCCGTGTTCTCTTCCGACAGGAGCACGTTCGCGGAGGCGATGATGTCGCTCGAGCCCGAGATGAGCTGCGCGATCCCGGAGGCGTCAGCCTCGATGCGCGGCACGCCGCGCGCGACGTTCTTCAACAGCTCCTCATCGGCGCTGCCGCCGACGAGCTGGATGATCGAAAGGCCGGTGAAGCCGACGAGTTCGAGCTCCGCCTTGGTGTCGGTCTTGACCGGCGTGTCGTCGTCGACGCGGATGCGGGCGATGACGATCGAGGGATTCTCCGGGTCGATCGTCAGCGTGCGCACTTCGCCCTTCTGGATGCCGTTGAACGACACCGCCGCGCCGACCGAAAGGCCCGAGACGCGGTCGCGGAAAATGACATCATATTCGTCATAATTGCGCTTCGACTGCGACAGGTAGAGGACGAACAGGAACGCCGACGCGACAAGAAAGAGCACCACCGCGCCGACGAGGACGTAATGCGCGCGCGTCTCCATGCCTCAAACCTTCTCCGCCGGGGCGCCCGCCCCATCATCTCTCGCCGACAGCGCCGCGCGCCCGCGGGGCCCGGCGAAATACGCCTTGATCCAGGGATGGTCGGACCGGCGGACCTCGTCGAGCGGCCCGATGGCGATCACCCGTTTCTCGGCGAGCACCGCGACCCGGTCGCATGTCGCGTGCAGCGTATCGAGATCATGAGTGACCATAAACACCGTTAACCCTAAGGATCTCTTTAGGGATACGATCAATCGGTCGAAATTCTCCGCGCCGATAGGGTCAAGGCCCGCAGTCGGCTCGTCGAGGAAGACGATTTCGGGATCGAGCGCGAGCGCGCGCGCAAGTCCTGCGCGCTTGGACATGCCGCCGGACAACTCAGACGGGAATTTGGCGCCCGCGTCGGCGGGAAGACCGACCATCGAGATCTTCATCGCCGCCATGTCGGCGGCGAGCGCATCGGGGAGCTTCAGATGCTCGCGCATCGGCGCCATGACGTTCTGCGCGACCGTCATCGCCGAGAACAGCGCGCCGCCCTGGAACATCACCCCCCAGCGCTGCTCAATGGCGAGCTGATGGCGCACGGAGAGCGCGTAAAAATCCTCGCCGAAGATGCGCACGGTTCCGGCCGAAGGCGGCTTGAGCCCGATGATCGCGCGCATCAGCACCGATTTTCCGGTGCCCGAGCCGCCGACGACGCCGAGAATCTCGTTGCGGCGCACCCTGAGGTCGAGATTGTCGTGAATGACGACATCCCCGAACTGCGTGCGCAGCCCTTCGACCTCGATGATCGCCTCCTCGTCCGCGCCGCTCAAAAGTCGATCTCCAGGAAGAACATGGCGAAGAAGGCGTCGAGGATGATGACGACGAACAGCGACTGCACGACCGACAGCGTCGTGCGCTGGCCGAGGCTTTCCGAGCTGCCGGCGACTTCCATCCCCTGGTAGCAGCCGATCACCGCGATGACGAAGGCGAAGAACGGCGCCTTGATGAGGCCGACCCAGAAATTCGACAGCGCGATCGTCTCCTGCAGGCGGCCGACGAAGAAGGCTGGCGAGATCTCCATCGCGGTCGCCGCGACGAGCCCGCCGCCGATGACGCCGAGGATCGAGGCCATGAACGTCAGCACCGGCATCATCAGGATGAGCGCGATCGTGCGCGGCAGCACGAGCGTCTCGACCGGGTCAAGCCCGAGCGCGCGCATGGCGTCGATTTCCTCGCGGATCTTCATCGCGCCGATCGCCGCCGTGAAGGCGCTGCCCGAACGGCCGGCGACGAGGATCGCGGCGAGGAGGACGCCGAATTCGCGCAAAACCGAAATGCCGACGAGCTCGACGGTGAACACCTCCGCATTGAAGAGTCTGAGGATCTTCGCGCCCATGAAGGCGACGACGGCGCCGATCATGAACGACATCAGGCCGATGATCGGCATCGCGTTGATGCCGGCTTCCTCCATGTGCCAGAAAATCGAGGTGAGCCTTAAGCGCTGCGGCTCGCGCACGACGCGCCAGAAGGCCGCGAGCGTCAGTCCGATGAAATTGAGGATCTCAATGGCGGTGTGATAGCCCTCGACGATGCCCTGGCCGAGGCGGTTCACCATCAAAAGAGCGGCGTTGCGGCGCGCCGGCTCGACATCGCAAGGCAAGACATGCGGGGCGACATGGGCGATCAGCGCCTGATGCTCCTTGCTGCCGCCGACGATCTTCGACGCCTCGGTGCGCCGCGAGCAGGCGCGCAGGAGCCGCTCGAACACCATCGCCCCCGCGGTGTCGAGGCGGCCGACGCCCGATATGTCGATGATGAGTTCGCGCCCGATCGCGTCGTCTTCCAGATCGCGAAGATCGCGGTCGATCGCGCCAAGATGCCGCGCCTGCCAGTCGCCTGTCGCCTTGAGGCGCAGGATCCCCTCGCTGAGGTCGATCGTGTAGGCGGCGGGCTGCATCGGGCGTCCGTCGGCGGGTTCAAAGGCTTGGGCAGGCGGCTCGCCGCTTGCATTGGAAGATGCTAGGGCGGGATGATAAATTCATCCTGAATTAAGGTGAACGAGTGTTAACGCGCCGCCGCCCCGGATCGAAGGGCCCGAAGGGTCGGGCCGAGGACCGGGGAGGCCTTGCGCGGGAGTGACGGGCGTGGCGAGGACTTCGACGACGGGGCGGTTCCGGTGGCTGGGCGCCCTGCCCCTGATGCTCATGGTTGCAGTGATGGCGGGGCTCGCGCTGATAACCCTCGCCAATTCGGAAGCGCGGCTCGGCGGCCCGCGCGAGCAGCTTTTCGATCTCTACGCCCGGCTTTTTCCAGCCAGGGTCGACCGCAACTCGCCAATCCATGTCGTCGAGATCGACGCGGAAAGCATCGAGAAGATCGGCCCCTGGCCGTGGCCGCGCTCGCTCATCGCGCAGCTCGTCGAAGCCAGCGCAAGCGCGGGCGCAAAAGGCGTCGTCGATCTCGAAGGCGTCGACAGCCCCGTCCCGCTCGCGCCGGAGACGATCGGCGATTTCTGGCTCGCCGGCGCGCGCGATGAGCGCCTCGCCCAGCAGCTTGCGCTCCTTCCGAGCACGGATCTTATGCTCGCCCGCGCGATGGCGCGGACGAAGGGCGCAGTGGCGATCGGTTCCTCCTCGGTCGCGCGCGAGGCCTCGCGCCTCGTGCTTGAACGCGCGGACGCCGCCGCCAACCCGCTCATCGCGACGCAAGCCGGCGACGGCTTTTTCGGCCTGCCGGCGGCGCGCCCGCGCGCCAAGGTGAACGCCGATCTCGCCGGGGCGGCCGCGCTCACCGTCGCCGCCCTGCCGGCGGACGCGGACGGCGTCAGCCGCATGGCGCCGCTCTTGTGGTCGGCGGGCGGACGGCTGTCGGCCGCTTCCGCGCTCGAGGCCGCGCGCATCGCCAGCGGCGCCTCGAAGATCGTTGTCGCGCCCGACCCGACCGCGGTCACCGCGGTTGGAAAGTCCCCGGCGCGGATCGAGATCGCCGGCGCGGCGGCGTCGGTCGACTCGATGGCCTCGGCGCGCCTTTACTTTCCGCGCCGCATCGACACGCCGGTGACGCCCGCCTGGAAACTCCTGCAGGAGAAATCGGGCCTCAGCCTCCTCGCCGGCAAGGTCGTGATGATCGGGCTTGACGCCGAGACGGGCCCTGCGATCGCCACGGCGCGCGGCGACCTGTCGATGCCGCGCGCGCAGGCGATTCTCGCCCGCCAGCTCATCGCGGGCGAAACGCTGAAGCGCCCCGCCTGGTTCGGCTATGCCGAGGCTCTGCTCGTGCTCGCGCTCGGGGCCGCGGCGATCATGTGGTCGCAGCGCTTGGACTTCTGGAAGGCGGCGGGCGTTGCGGCGCTCGTCTCGGCGCTGCTGCTCGCCTTGTCCGTCGGCCTTTTCGCGCAAGGCGGCCTCCTGTTCGATCCCCTGGCGCCGGCGCTCGCGCTCTTCCTCGGCGCCTTCTCGGTCGCGGGCGGGCGCTCGATCGGCGAGGCGATCAAGGACGACAAGGTGCGCGGCGCCTATCAGGGATCGCTGCCCGAACCGACGATGAAGAAAGTGCGCGAGGAAGGCCCCTCCGAGGTGCTCGAAGGGGTCAAACGTCCCGTCACCGTTCTCGCCTGCGAGCTGAGCCTCCTCGATGAAGACGCCGAAACGCTGAGCGAGGCCCCCGGCGAGATCACCGCCCTCATCGCCGCCGGCTGCGCGCATCTCAAGAAAGCGATCATCGAAGTCGGCGGCGTCGCCGACCAGGCCGAAGGGGGGCGCATCTTCGCCTATTTCAACGCGCCGCTCGAGAACGCCGACCATGTGCGCGACGCCTGCGCCGGCGCGCTCCGGCTCATCGAAAGCATGGACCGCATCAATCTCGAACTGCAGGCGGCCCCGCGCCTCAAGGGCGTGCAGCTGCATCTTGCGATCGGCGTCGCCACCGGCGAATGCATCGTCGGCCCGATGGGCCAGGGACGCACGCAGCGCTATTCCGCGATCGGCCGGCCGATGGCGCTTGCAGCCTTCCTGTCGCGGCAGGCGCGCATCTACGGCCCCGCGATCATCTGCGACGAGGGCGTGCACAAGCGCACGGACCATCATTTTGCGTTTCTCGAACTCGATCGCGTGCAGGAAATGGGCACGGACCGTTCGTTCTCGATCTACGCCCTTGTCGGCAACCCGTTCCTGAAATCGAGCAAAGGCTTCCGCGCGCTCGAGGAAGCCAACCGCGCCCTGCTCGCAGCCTATCGCGAGGGCGACTGGCTCGCCGCGCGGGCGAACCTTCTCAAGGCGCGCGCCCTTCCCGGCGCCAAGATCGCGCTCTTCGACCTTTACGAAGCGCGCATCCGGAAAATGTCGGAAGCCGCCGAAGGCGCCGCCAAAGCGGGCGACGGCGCGCAGGTCGTGACCGTCTAGATCGCCGCCTTTCCTTCCCGCGGGCGCAGACCGGCGGACGGTTGACCCGTCCCCGGCTTTCGCTTCACAAAAGCCCGCCGCCGTGCGGGTCACCTTAATGGACCGCCCGCGTTTCGTCGTTTCAGCCCTGCTGCTGACGCTCGCCGGCTGCGCCGAGCCCGTCGCGCGCCGCGCCGACGCGCTGATGGGCGATCTTTACGCGCAGGGCGGCTTCACCGGCGCCGTCGTCATCATGCGGGAGGACGAGACCCTTTATGAGCGCGGCTTCGGGATGGCCGATGAAACGCTGCCCTTCACGCCGGAAACGGCGTCGGAGAGCGGATCATTGGCCAAGCCGGTGACGGCGGCGGCGATCCATCTCCTCGCTCACGAGGGCCGGATTGATCTCGACCAGCCCGTGCAGCGCTACCTCGCCGAGTTTCCCCATCCTGGAACGACGATTCGCAATCTGCTCAGCCACAGCGGCGGCCTGCCCGATTACGACCTGTTCGATGATCTTCGGGAAAGCGGCGCGCCGACCGACAATCTGTCGATCCTCAAGGCGATGGCGGAGCGTCAGCCGGCGCCGCGCTTTCCGGCCGGCGAGCGGTTCGAGTACTGCAATCTCTGTTACGATGCGCTCGGCGCCGTCATCGCGCGCGTCACCGGCGGAACCTATGAAGACTTCATCGCGGAACGCTTTTTCGCGCCGGCGGGAATGACCGACACTTATGTTCGCCCCGCGCATTTCAAGGATTGGCCGGGGCCGCGCGCGCGCGGCTACAAGTTGCGCCCAGCCGGCAAGACCCCCTTCGATATCTTCGACAATGAGGGCGTCCACGGGGGCTGCAACATCAATTTTTCGGCGCGCGACATCGCCCGCTGGGCCTCGCTGTGGGCGCTCAAGGCGGCGGCGGTCGCGCCGGTTCGCAGCGCCGCCGTCGAAAACGCCGTGATCGGCGACAAGATCTCGCCGATGACGATCGGAAACTGGTATTGCGCGGCCTCGCGCGAGGAATGCTACTACACCGGGCATCATCAGGCGTTTCACGCATTCGCGTACTGGAACGCCGAAACCCGCATCGCGATCGGATTCATTTCCAACAACACCCTGACAGCGCCGCTGCAGCCCGCGCTCGCGCGCGCGCTCGTCGCCGCCGCGCACGGCGATCGCGCCGGCAAGCTCGCCTTCGACGTCGCGCAGGAGGATGAGAACCTCGACCCCGCGGCGGTCGCCGGCGACTACCGGACGGACGCGATGGGCGACTTTTCAATCGCCCTTGAGGGCGGCGACGCCTTCCTGGACCTGGCGGGCTCGCCGCGCATGAGGCTCTTCCCGATCGGCTTCAACGGCCTTTATGCGCCGGGCGTCGACGCCTATCTGTTCCACGACCCGGCGACGGACACGCTCACCTGGTCAACGACATTCTTCGAGGAAAAAGCGCAGCGGCGCTGATCAAGCTTCGCACCTCATTCGCGCAAGGCCGCGCGCCTTTGCGCAACGCGCGCCCAATCGCGCCCCTTCCACGATGAAGGGCGCCGGCCGGGGCCATGCGGTCCTTCCGGAAATCGAACTTCAGCCGTTTGAACGGCGTCGCGACATCCGCGATGCGGCCATGAAGGTCGCCGATGACGATATCGCGGCCTTTCAGATTGATGTCGACCGCACGCAGGATCCGGTCGGCTTCATTGGAAGCCTCCGGAGCGAGCCTGCTGACGTCAGGAACAAATTCAGACGGCGGTTTCGGCGCTGCGGCCTCCTATTGTCGCCCCGCCCGGGGCCGCATCATCTGTCCGCCGTCGCCGGAAGTCCGGCCGGTCGGAGGAGCTCACAGAGCCCGCTCTTGAGGCGCGTCGATCGTCAGCGAACTGCGGCGCGGCGGATAAGCGCATTCAGCCCGAACTCATCCCTATACGGAACAAAGGCGGGACTCCGCGGCCTTGAGCGCCCGAGCGGCGGCGCCGAAGTCCGAGGATTTCGGGCGGCTAACCGGCGAAATTGGCGGCGATGAAATCGTCGACGCAGGCCGCGATGTGGCGCCGGACTTCGGCGCGCTTGCGCGGGCTCATGCCGAACATCGCCCGCAAATGGTCCTCGCCCTTGACCATGCCGAGAAACCGCCAGGCGGCGCCCTCCGGGTCGGCGAGAGTCACGCCAAGGCGTTCGGCCTCGCTGACGAGAAAGGCGGCGAGGCGGCGGACGGTCGGAAGGATCGCGCTTTCGAAGAACAGCGTCGGCAGGCGGTCGCTCTTCTGCCCCTCCGCCATCATCAGGCGGTGCATCGAAAGCGCTTCATCGTCGCTGACGAGGTCGAGGAACCGCGCGCCGATGGCGGTGAGGCCGTCGCGCAAGGAACTCCCGGCCCGCCAGTCGAGCGTATCGGCGTCGAGAAACTCCGCGCACTTTTTCCGGATCGACTCGCGCAGCAGCGATTCCTTGTCCGGAAAGCGCGCATAGACGGTCGCCTTGGCGACGCCGGCGGCCTCGGCGATGGCGTCGACGCTCGCCCCTTCAAAGCCGCGTTCCATGAAAAGCCGCTGCGCGGCCTTGAGGATCGCAAGATCCTTGCCCGCGTCGCGCGGGCGCCCCGGGGGCCGGGCAAGCTTCTCACGCGATCTTGTCGGCGTCGTAATTGACATACTGGCCCGTATGGTATTTATATCGTGATTGTTGAACCGGCAAGTCTTGTAAAGCGTAGGCTAGTCCGGAACTCCCCGCCCGCCAAGGAGGGCGGAACGGTGCGGCGGAAAGGGCCACGATGCTCCGGATCGCGCTCAAAATGCTGGTCGGCGACAGCGCCAAATACTTTGCGCTCGTCTTCGGCATCGCCTTCGCGACGCTGCTGATGAGCCAGCAGGTCTCGATCTTCATCGGCCTGATGACGCGCACCGCGAACCAGGTGCTCGACATCCGCGAGGCCGACGTCTGGGTGATGGACCCGCGCGTGCGCTATGTCGACGAAATCGAGGCGCTGCCCGACGAGGCGCTCGGCCGGGTGCGCAGCATCGCCGGGGTCGAATGGGCCGTCCCCCTTTACAAGGGGCTGGCGATCCTTCGCACGCCCGCCGGCGATCTCAACCAGATCAGCCTCATCGGCGTCGACGATGCAACGCTCGTCGGCGCGCCGCGGAAATGGATCGCCGGCGATCTGTCGAGCCTGCGCCAGCCTGACGCGATCGTGTTCGACCCGCAGGGCGCGGCCTTCATCTGGCCGGGCGAGGCGCCGGAGCAGGCGGTCGGGCGGCAGGCCGAGATCAATGATTTCCGCGTGTCGGTGCGCGGCATCGCGGATGTCGGCGCCGTTCATCACCTTCCCGATCGCTTATGCGCGCTATTCGCTGGCGACGCGCATCACCCCGCCGACGCGCAACAAGATGAGCTTTGTGCTCGTGCGCGCCGCCAGCGGGGAAGACGCCGCGGGCCTTGCCCGCCGCATCGAAAAAGAGACCGGCTATCAGGCGCTGACGCGGATCGAGTTCGCCTGGCGCAGCGTCAACTATTACCTGACGCGCACGGGCATTCCGGTCAATTTCGGCATCACCATCGCGCTCGCCGTCATCGTCGGCGTCGCGATCACCGCGCAAACTCTCTATCTCTTCGTCATCGAGAACCTGAAGCAGTTCGGCGCGCTGAAAGCGATCGGCGCCACCAACGCCCAGATCGCCGGCATGGTGCTGCTGCAGTCGGCCGTCGTCGGCGCGATCGGCTTCGGGCTCGGCATCGGCGTCTGCGCCCTGTTCTTCACCGTGTCGCAGGACGTGCCCGCGCTCGAAGGCTTCGTCCTGCGTCCCGAAGTGCTCATCGGCGTCGGCGCCGTCGTCGCCATCATCATCCTCCTCGCCTCGCTCGGAAGCCTCGCCAAGGTCTTCCGCGTTGATCCGGCGATCGTGTTCCGGGGCTGAACCATGCAGACCGCCCTCGCCGCGCGCGGCGTCGAGATGGAGTTCGGCTCCAACGGAACGCGCACGCGCGTGCTGCACGGCGTCGACCTCAGCATCGCGTTCGGCAAGCTCACCATGCTGGTCGGCCCGTCGGGCTGCGGGAAGACGACGCTTTTGTCCATCATCTCCGGCACGCTCCGTCCGACGAAGGGCGAGGTCGACGTCATCAACGCCCGCATCACCGCGATGCGCGACAGCGAAAAGGTGAAGTTCCGCCGCACCCGGATCGGATTCATCTTCCAGCAGTACAACCTGTTGCCGGCGCTGACGGCGGCGGAGAACGCGGCGACGCCGCTCGTCGCCGCCGGCATCCCGCTCGACAAGGCGGCGGCGCGGGCGCGCGCGGTTCTGAACGACCTCGGCATGGGTCCCTATACGGAGAAACTGCCGCGCCAGCTGTCCGGCGGCCAGCAGCAGCGCGTCGCCATCGCGCGTGCGCTCATCCATAACCCCGCCGTCATCGTCTGCGACGAACCGACCGCCGCGCTCGACGCCGAAAGCGGGCGCCAGGTGATGGACTTGCTGAAACAGGCGAGCCGCGAGGCTTGCCGCGCAGTGCTCGTCGTCACGCACGACAACCGCATTTTCCACTACGCCGACCGGATCGTTTCGATGGAGGACGGCCGCATCATCCGCGACGTCAGCCGTCAGGAGGGAAAGGAGCACATCGATGCGGATTGAATTTTCGGGAAAGGCGGCGCTGCCGCTCGCAGCGGCGGGCCTTTTCGCCTTCGCGGTTTCCGCCGTCATCCGGCCGACCGTCGGACGCGCCGATCCGGTGATCGCGCCGCCGGCGAGCCCTTTTGCGGCCGCCGTCGCGGGCGTCGGCGTCGTCGAGCCGGAGAGCGAGGTCATCGCGCTGGCGACCGAGCTGCCGGGCGTCATCCGCGAAGTGCTGGTGACGCCGGGCGCGCGCGTTGAGAAGGGCGCGGCGCTCTTTCGTCTCGACTCGCGCGCGCTTGACGCCGCGCGCGCCGAAGCGGCCGCCGCCGCCGCCGCGGCCGACGCCGCCGCGGCGGTTGCGCGCGTCAATCTCGGCGATGAGCGCAAGCGTCTGTCGATCTTCGAGAACATCGCCGACAAGCGCGCCGTGAGCGTCGATGAACTCGACCGCATGAAGTTCGCCGTCGCCCGCGCCGAATCCGCGCTTGCGCAGGCCAATGCGGCGAGCGAGGCGGCGAAGGCGCGCGTTGCGGCGATCGACGTCGATCTTGCGCGTCAGACGGTGACGGCGCCGATCGCCGGGGAAATTCTTTCCGTCGATGCGCGACCGGGCGAATACGCCGCCGCGGGGCCCCTCGCCGCGCCGCTGATGACGATGGGCGCGACCGACCGCCTCCACGTGCGCGTCGAGATCGACGAAAGCGACATCGGGCGCTTTTCAAGCGCCGGGCGCGCGGTGGCGACGCCGCGCGGCGAGGCGGCGCGCGAACTTCCTCTCACTTTCGTCCGCATCGAGCCGCGCGCGACGGCCAAGCGGACGCTCGCCGGCGGTTCCGAGCGCGTCGACGCGCGCGTCATCGAAGTCATCTACGCGCTTCAGCCCGGCGCCGAAGCGATCGTCGGCCAGCGCCTCGACGTTTTCATCGACGCATCCGGCGCAGCCGATATCGCGAAGGCGGCGTCATGAGAAAGGCGGCTGCGATCGCATCGGCGCTGGCGCTGGCGGCTTGCGCCGCGGGGCCGGACTTCAAACGCCCCGATCTTTCCGCGCTCACCCCGACGGCCTTCGAGGAAGCAGGCGAGGCCGTCGCGCCGGCGGCGTGGTGGACATCGCTCGGCGATCCCATCCTCGACAGCCTTGTCGCTGACGCGCTCGCCGGCAATCGCGACCTCAAGGCGGCGGAGGCGAGCGTGCGCGCCGCGCGCGCCGAGCTCGGCCTGTCGCAGTTCGATCTCGCCCCGACCGTGCGCAGCGAGGCGCAATATCGCCGCCAGCGCGTCTCCGCCGACGGGCTTGGCGCAACCATTCCCGGAATCCCGGCCGGAACGCCTTTTCCGGACACGGATCTTTTCGACGCCGGCCTTGCCGCGAGCTGGGAGCTCGATTTCTGGGGCCGCGTCCGCCGATCGGTCGAGGCCGCGCGCGCCTCCTATCAGGGCGCGCAAGCCGACCGCCGCGCCGCGGCGGTTCTTGTCTCCGCCGAGGTCGCCCTCTCCTATGCGGCGCTGCGCGGCGCTGAACGCCAGCGCGACGTCGCCCGCCGCAACGTCGACAAACAGGCCGAAACGCGCGCGCTGACGGAAAGCCTCGAGAAGGCCGGACGCGCCTCGAGCCTCGACGCGGCGCGCGCGCGCGCCCAAGAGGAAGCCACTGAGGCCTTGATCCCGCCGCTCGACGCTGCGATCGCGCGCGAGCGCCGCCGCCTCGCCGTGCTGACCGGCCGCGCGCCGGGCGCGCTCGATGCGATGCTCGCGGCCGGGGCCGGCAAGGGGCTGCCCCAGATTCCGGCTGGCCGTCCCGCCGGCGATCCGGGGCTCATCCTGCGCCAGCGTCCCGACATCCTGCGCGCCGAACGCGACCTCGCCGCGGCGACCGCGAGGATCGGCGTTGCAACGGCCGATCTCTTTCCGCGCGTGCGCTTTGTCGGCGCGGTCGGCGCGAGCTCCTCAACGCTTGCAAGCTACGGAACGCGGCCGTCGCTCGATTTCGGCTTCGGCCCGACCATCGAGTGGGCGGCGTTCGATCTTGGCCGCGTGCGCGCCGGCATCCGCGCCTCCGAGGCGAAAGCGGAGGCGGCCCTTGCGCGCTACGAACAGACGGCGCTGAAGGCGCTTGAGGAAACGGCGAACGCCTTCACCGATCTTGCCCGCGAGCGCGAGCGCAATGCGCGTCTCGAGCGCGCCGTCGCTGAAAGCGCCGACGCCGCCGCGCTCGCCGCTGCGCGCTACCGCGCCGGGCTCGACGGCTTTCTGGCCGTGCTCGACGCCGAACGCCGGCTCCTTGATGCGGAAAGCGCGCTCGCGGTCAGCGACACGCGGGCGCTCAGCGCCTATGTCGCCGTCTATCGCGCGCTCGGCGGCGGCTGGCGGATCGATCCGGCCGGCGGCGAAGCCGCGCCGGCGGACTGACGCGCTGTCAGGCGGCGATCGCCGCGCGCCGCTTCAGCAGCGCCGCGCACATCATCCCCGAAGCGGCCATCGCCGCAACGAGCGCGTAGATCGCGCCAGCGCCCCTCGCCTCGTAAAGATAGCCGCAGGCGACCGTCGCAAGGCCGGTGATCGCGCCAACGCCCGTCGTCGACATCAATGTCATCGCCGTGTTGGTGAGATGCTTCGGCAGGCTGCGGTCGATGTGCTCGACCGCGCCGAGATAGGCGGCCGCGAAGGAGAGCGCGTGCATCGTCTGCACGAGGAAAAGGAGCGGCAAGGGCGGGTCGACGCCGGTCAGCGTCCAGCGGAGCGCCGCGCCGGCGCCGCCGATGATGATGAGCGTTTCAGCGCCCCACCGTTTCACAAGGCCGCGCACCTCAGTCAGCACGAAGATCTCGGCGACGACGCCCGTCGCCCACAGAAAGCCGACGGTCGTCGCCGAATAGCCGAGGTCGGTCCAGTGGAGAATCGAAAATGAATAATAGGCCGCGTGGCTGCCCTGGATGAGGCCGACGGCGAGCAGGAAGAGAACGAACGCCGGCGCCGTCAGCAGCGCGGCGGCGTCGCGCCAGCGGCTGCGCCCGGGCTCCTCCGGCGCCGGGGCGCCGACAAGGGGCAGGGTCATCGCGATCAGAAAGGTCGCCGCGCCCGCGACCGCCATGATGAGGACGCCGGCCCCCGCATCCGTCCGTGCAATGATGAACCCGGCGATGACGTTGGTCAGGAGGAAGGCGGCCGAGCCCGCCGCCCGCACCCCGCCATAATGAAGCTGCCCCGCCCGGTCGGCGCGCAGGATCGCCGTGTCGGACAGCGGCACGAGAAGCCCGAACGACCACAAAACGGCGACCGCGCACATCGCGATCAGCGGCTTGCCGCCGAACAGCGCCAGACCGAGCGCGCCGGCGCCGAACAGCAGCGAGACGAGCCGCAGCGCCTTTGAGTGATTGCCGCCGCGGTCGGCCCAGAAGGCGACCGCCGGGCCGAACAAGAGGCGCGCGCCGAGCGAGAGCCCGCTGAGGAGGCCGATTTCGGACGCGGCAAACCCCTCGCGCGCGAGCCAGCCCGACAGGAACGGCAGCTGCACGCCAAGCAGCACGAACTGCGCCGCATAAAACGCCGAATAATGCGCCTGGATGCGCCAGTTGCGGGAGGTCATGCGTGAACCGAAGCGATGCGGATCGGCGGTATGAGGCGCCGCGCCCGACAGAACAATCCTCCTGCTTGCGGCGCAAAAGGCCGGCGCCTTATCCTTGAGGAATGACGGCAGCCGGTGAAAGGAACATCAGTCCCGGAGCGAGCCTGCTGCTTGCCGGCGCGGTCACCTCGGCGGCCGTCATCTGGACGATGATCGCGCTCCCCGTGCTGATTGGCGCCAAGGCGGCTGCCCATGAAGGACATGACCTGCCGGTCATGGCGCATGCGGCGGGCGGGACGGCCATGCTCTTCCTTGGCGCGGCGGCGCTTTACATCGGTTTGTCGGGCAACGCATTCCGCTTCCACAAGCTGATCGGATACACCTACCTCGCCGGCGGCGCGCTGGGGGCCGGTTCCGGCCTTGCGCTGTCAATTCTCAACCCGCATCCCCTGCCCGGCGTCGCGGTCGCCACCGGCCTGCTCGCGGTCGTCTGGCTGACGACGGCAGGGATGGCGCTGCGCGCGGCGCTCAACAAGCGTTTTGACAGCCACCGGCAATGGATGATCCGCAGCTATGTCCTCACCTGGACATTTGTGTTTTGCCGGATGGTGATGACCTCGCCTTTCGGCAAGGCCTTCGACCCGCCGATGATCGCCGCGACCATCTGGGCGACATGGATCGCTCCGCTGATCCTTTGCGAGATCGCGCTCCAATGGAAAGCCGGCGCCCGCCGGCGCGAGGTGGTCGGGTAATCCGGCTCTCCCGACGCTGTTCTTCCCGCCATGAGCGAGGGACGACGCGGCCGGCCTCCCCATGACGATCAACTGACGCCCGCGGAATGGCGGGTGAGGGAACGCGTCCGCCACGGGCTCACCAATGCGCGCATCGCCGCCCTGCCCGGCGTCAGCGCGGATGCGGTGAAGTTTCATGTCGCAACCGCGGCTTTAAAGCCCGGGCTCGGCGGCAAGGCCGCCCTCAAACGCTGGGATGGCGTCTCTCGCGCCAGCGCGCTTCATGAAAGGAAGGACGCGATGACGACGGACCTTGGGGCCCATCGGCCGGATCGCGCGCCGGGTGAAGGACATCCGCGCGGCGGAGCGCTTCCATGAGGAGGTCGTCGGCCTCCCGCACCTTTACACCTATGGCAATCTCGCCTTCTTCGATTGCGGCGGCGCGCGCCTTTTCCTTTGCGAAGGCGACGGGGATGACGGCGCATCGATCCTTTGTTTTCGCGTCGCCGGCAGCCACCGGGCGGCGAGGGCCATCGCCGCGCGACCTGACCGAGATCACTCCCGCCCCGCCCATGATCCACAAGCATCCCGATGGCGCAGCGGAGCGGAGGCCTTCTTCAAGGAGGAGGAAGGCCGCCCGCGCGCGCTGATGGCGCAGGCGAAACCTCAGGCGGTCTGGTCGTCGAGCGCGGCGAGCCTGGCGTTGTTGATGACGCTTTTGATGCCGTTGTCGCGCGCGTCTTCGGTGGCGTATTGCTCCGAGGTTCCGATGACCTGATGGTTTGCGGCCTTGAGGACGAAATAATGCTTGCCGCTCGTTGACGCCTTCTTCTCGAAGCGGGCGAGCAGGTCGGAATTCTTCTTGACAGACTCGATGCCGTTCATCGCCCCGGCGCGGTCCTTGTAGCCTTCGCTCGACAGGATGATCTCGCCATTGCCGGCCTTGAGGCGAAAGCGGAACTCGCCCTTCTTGTCCTTGTAGAGCTCGAACTGGGCGGGCATCGGCGTCTCCTTTCCACTGCAACGGCGTCATTATCGGGGATTCGGCCGGCCTGTCGCCTTGGCAAAGGCGCCGCGCCGACGTAAGCGTGTTCCAGAATCGTTCTCCTGCGGCTAGTCTTTCCCGGTGACCGTCAAACTGTCAATTTCCGAGCGCGCGCTCGCCGGGATAGGCGCCGGCACGGCGGCCGGCGCTGCGCCCGCGCCCGGCTATTTCGACGGCCTCAACGCCGAGCAGCGAGAGGCGGTCGAGGCGACCGAGGGGCCGGTGCTGGTGCTCGCCGGGGCGGGCACCGGCAAGACCCGCGCGCTGACGACGCGGCTCGCCCATCTCCTTTTCACCGGCCGGGCGAAGCCCTCAGAGCTCCTCGCCGTCACCTTCACCAACAAGGCCGCGCGCGAGATGAGGGAGCGCATCAGCGCGCTCATCGGCGAACGCGTCGAGGGCCTGCAATGGCTCGGCACCTTTCATTCGATCGGCGCGCGGATCCTGCGCCGCCATGCGGAGATCGCCGGCCTCAAGCCCTCCTTCACCATCCTCGACGCCGACGATCAGCTCCGCCTCGCCAAACAGGTGATCGAGGCGGCGGGCCTTGACGAGAAACGCTGGTCGGGGCGCGGCCTTGCGAGCGTCATCGACGGCTGGAAGAATCGCGGCCTGACGCCCGACAAGGTTCCGGCGACGGAGGCCTGGCATTTCGCCGAAGGCAAGGGCGTTTCGCTCTACGGCGCCTATCAGGAGCGGCTGAAGACCTTGAACGCCGCCGATTTCGGCGACCTCCTCCTCCACAACATCGCGATCTTCCAGCAGCACCCGGACATTCTCGCCCAGTATCAGGAAAAGTTCCGCTACATGCTGGTCGACGAATATCAGGACACCAATGTCGCGCAATATCTATGGCTGCGGCTCCTCGCGCAGAAGCGACGGAACATCTGTTGCGTCGGCGACGACGACCAGTCGATCTATGGCTGGCGCGGCGCTGAGGTTGAGAACATCCTGCGCTTTGAAAAGGACTTTCCGGGCGCGCGCGTCATCCGGCTCGAGCGCAATTACCGCTCGACGCCGGCGATCCTTTCCGCCGCCTCGACGCTGATCGCCGCCAACCGGTCGCGCCTCGGCAAGACGCTGTGGACCGAGGCGGCGGAGGGCGAGCGCGTCAAGCTGCGCGGGGTCTGGGACGGCGAGGAGGAAGCGCGCCTCATCAGCGACGACATCGAGGCCGAACAGGGCAAGGGCCGAGCGCTCTGCGACATGGCGGTGCTGGTGCGCGCCTCGTTCCAGATGCGCGCCTTCGAGGAACGCTTCCTGACGCTCGGCCTGCCCTATCGCGTCGTCGGCGGTCCGAGATTTTACGAACGCGAGGAGGTGCGCGACGCCGTCGCCTATCTGCGGCTCGTGCGCAGCGGCGACGATGATCTGGCGTTCGACCGCATCGTCAACAAGCCGGCGCGAAAGCTCGGCGGACAGACGATGCAGGCCGTCCATGCGCTCGCCCGCGCGCGCAATATCTCGCTCATGGCGGCGAGCCGGATGCTGATCGAGGCGGACGATCTGGGGCCCGCGGCGCGCGGCGCGCTGCGGAAGTTCGTCGAAATGGTCGACCGCTGGGTCGGCGCGGCCGCAAATCTCTCCCCGCGCGACCTGACCGAGATCATCCTCGATGAATCGGGGTATGCGGACTACTGGAAGAACAACAAGTCGGCCAAGGCCGATTCAAAGCTCGACAACCTCAAGGAGGTCGTGCAGGCGGTCTCCGAATTCGACACCCTCGCCGCCTATCTCGACCACGTCGCGCTCGTCGCCGAGCGGAACGAGGCGGACGAATCGGGCGCGGTCTGGCTGATGACGCTTCATGCGGCGAAGGGCCTTGAATTTCCGGTCGTCTTCCTGCCCGGCTGGGAGGAAGGCGTGTTCCCTTCGCAGCGCGCGCTCGATGAAGGCGGCGCGCCCGCCCTCGAAGAAGAGCGCCGGCTCGCTTATGTCGGCATCACGCGCGCGCGGGAAAGCTGCCGCATCTCCTTCGCCGCGAACCGGCAGATGTATGGCCGCTGGCAGGCCTCGCTCCCCTCGCGCTTCATCGACGAATTGCCCGAGGAGGCGGTCGATGTCGTGTCGAAGCCCGGCCTTTACGGCAACGCCGCATCGTCGCTGCCGAGCCATTCGCGCTTCGATGCGGCGCGCCTCGACGACGACAGCTATTACGACAATCCCGGCTGGCGGCGCGCGCGCGCGGCCTCAAGGCGCCCGAGCCCGTCAGCGCCGGTGATCGAGGGCCGCGCGCGCGATGTGTCGGTCAGCGCCGGCGCGCCCAAATTCGCGGTCGGGACGCGCGTCTTCCACGACAAGTTCGGCTATGGCCGCGTCATCCTCGCCGAGGGGCAGAAGCTGACCGTCGATTTCGAACATTCCGGGGCGAAGAAGGTCGTCGATTCTTTCCTGAAAGGCGCGTGAGCTTGCCGACCTTCAAAGCCGTCTGGACCGGGACCGAGACTGCGCTCAACAGCGCGAGCGTTCTTCTGACCGACGTTCTCTTCCCGCCGGCGGGCGCCGTCAGCCTGACCAGGGATGACGATGCGCGCGAGGACGCGGCCTGGCGGCTCGACGCCTATTTCGAGGCAAGGCCCGACGCCGCCGCGCTCGCCGCGCTCGTCGCCGGCGCGGGGCTCGGCGCGCCCGCGGTCGAGGAGCTGCCTGACATCGACTGGGTGGCGCACGCGCTCGAGGGGCTCGGGATCGTCGAGGCGGGACGCTTCCTCCTTTACGGAACGCATGACGCGGACAAGCTGCTCGACGATCCCGCGCGCATCCCCATCCGCATCGACGCCAACCAGGCCTTCGGCACCGGCCATCATCCGACGACGGCGGGCTGCCTTGCTCTCCTCGACCGGCTCGGCGGCATCGCGCCGCAATCGGTGTTCGATCTCGGCTGCGGCTCGGCGGTTCTCGCGATCGCGGCGGCCAAGCTCTGGGACGTCGAGGT
>Ga0073934_10005361_pt1 | contig 19965 bp, 17 predicted proteins | sample LarsenN4metaG_FD_76834 | JGI IMG/M metagenome (GOLD analysis project Ga0073934, IMG submission 76834) | Hot spring sediment bacterial and archeal communities from British Columbia, Canada, to study Microbial Dark Matter (Phase II) - Larsen... ... | reverse complement strand
TCACGAATCAGACACCCACTGTAATCGGCAACCTGAAGAGTTCCACGCCCGGAGCAGCGGCGCGCGGCGAGACGATCACCTACTTTGTCGGCGGACCCAGCCTGAAAGGCGGCATAGTCGGCGGCGTCGCGCGGCTGGACGGCATCGGCACTGCGCGCATGATGGGCACGTTCCAACTCGGCGTGGAACACAAGCTCGACCCCGCCCTCGACCAGCCGCGTACCGCGCTCACGCCCGTGCTGCAGTGACCAGAAGTCAGTGGTCAGCGCGCAGTTTCGAGTGCTCAGTGGTTCCCAAACCTACGACCATTCACGCACATCCTCCACCCGGAGCCCTGACCCTTACCCCCTGACACGTCTCTCCCCTCTGTGCTAGAATTTTCTTGCTTGCGCGCTCCTAGCTCAGTTGGATAGAGTCCGCCTACGACGGAAACCAGAAGGTCGGTACGGTCGGCGCCCGTTTTCCCTGTGAGAAGAAATAGCTTTTCGCCTCTCCTCAGCACCGAGCATGATGCAGTGATGGTTGTGTGTTAGCATAGTAGTGTCCGCGCGCCCTTAGCTCAGCTGGATAGAGCGTCTGGCTACGAACCAGAAGGTCGGGGGTTCGAATCCCTCAGGGCGCGCCACTTTCCTCTGTAGACCGTTTATGTCCTGTGCAGTCTGAGCACTGGCCGACATTATGTTGGGTTCGCCACAGACGTTGTCCAGCGTCTTGGGCAGCACAACAGCGGGGTCACAAAATCCACGAAGAATCGCGGCCCGCGGGAGTTGGTGTATCAAGAAGGATGCCAGACGCGCGCGGAAGCAATGCGCCGCGAATGGTATTGGAAATCGGGACAAGGGCGGGAAGAGCTTAGAGCCTATTGCAAAACCCCCTTCGGGCCTTCGTAAGCTGTTGAATCTAAAGGGCCAGGAACCGGTTTTGCAACAGCTTCTAAGCGCATTCTGGGGGAAAACGCTCCAGACCGCTGCGCTGGATAGAGTCCGCCTGCGGCGGAAATCGGAAGGTCTGGGTTCGAATCACTCAGGGCGCGCCATTTTCTTCGTCCCACTGCCTGCCGCCGATGCTCGAAGCCGCTTGGGATGTCTGCCGGGAACGGGACGCCTGAGTGCGCAAAGCGGGACGCTCATGCATCTCTACTGGCTGACTACGGCGAGTTGCCTCACATATCCGGGCTAGGCTGAATCAGCCAGAGAGTCATGCCATTGCCCTCATAGACTGCGGTGCCGCGCGTACTGGCCTTGAGCCACTCGAGCAGAGCGGCGTGGCGAGTGTCCAGGACGATGGCGATGGGTCGCCGCAATTCCAGCAGCCGGCTCACGGACTGGGCCCGCCGCGCGTCGTCGGGCGATTCATACAGGTCCACCAGCGTCTGCTGCCGCTCTTTTACGATTTTCTCGCCGTTCCCCCGGACCCGTGCCAGAAGGGTGTCCCTCCCCTGGTTGACTCCCGGAAATGACATTCTCTCGTACTGCATGTACAGGCTTCGATTGGTGAAAGTGGGGGGATGCCATTTTACTTTCTGAATGGTGACGATGGTATTGAGCGGAGTCTTCAAGCGGAGGGCTTCGAAAATGCCCGAAAAACGATCGCTGGGATCCAGCCGGATGTAAAAGTTTCGCACGTCGGTGAGCGGGTGAGTCCGTCCACCTGTCCAATCTAGAAACAGCATCCGGTGCACCGCAACACCAAAAAGAAGCAGCAACGCGAGGGCAACGATGGGGAATCCCCTTACGGGTCCCCACTTCCTTACTAGATGCTCCATCGCCAGACCTGAGAACGGGGCCATACAAATGGCCGCGGTGAACACAAATTTGTATTCGTTGTCCCAAAAAGGGAGATTGAACATCACGGTCAGGACGAAACTGGCCAGCGCGGCTAGTCCGAGCACTATGCAGGCAGCGCGCCGCTCCTTCCAGTATTTAGGGAAGGCAATCGCTAGACCAGCCAGCAGCGGCGAGGTGACGACCAGGAATTCGACAGTCTTGCGGCTCAGTGCCAGAACCTCAGAGATCAATACCATTTTCGATGTGGCGCGACCTTGGGTTAGAAACAGGTAATGGGCAAAAACGACGGCCGCCGAAAGGAGCAGAACCGTCGCCAACGCAGCAATCGGCCTGTAGCGGTTCTCGCCGTGAACCTCCCGCCGCTCCAGCAGCACGGCAATCGCCTTGGCACCCAGGATTGCGCACACGGGGGGATACAGTATTGGATAAAAGATCCCGACACAGCTCACCAGCAGAAAAAGAACGAACAGAAAATCTTTTGTGAACCGCTCGGGAGAATGCCGGATGAGCAAATAAGCAAGCGCGACAAAGATGCCCAGGATCACGGGCATGGTGTTGAAATCCATAAACTTCAGTACCCAGGGGGTGTACCGCCCATCTCCCCAAATGCGAACCGCTTCCGTTAGCTGCTTGGGGAGCAATACCTCGAGGGCATAACCCGCGGAATTAGCCCCGAGAAAGAGCCACACTCCCGAGCTGAGTTTGGCCAGCCACCCGCCGCCAAATTCCTCGATCAGACCGATGGAAAAGCCGAACACCACGACGAGATACACCAGGTTGGTCCAGATGTAGTTGAACATGGGCGGCGAGTCCAACAGGTAACTGAGAATGGCCTGATGGATGAGTCCGCCCCAGATGGGGTACATCATTTTGGTTCCGGCCAGGTCCGGATCTTCCGGGAGAAGTTCGCCCTTGGCAAACGCGTAGACAGGCTCGGAGTAGACCCAATTATGCCCAACGTACATTCGCGTTCCGGGCTGGAGGAACACGGGCAGCAGACAGATAGCCGAAATGAGGATGACGAGCGACCAGGCCAGCCAGGTACGGCGTTCGGGGACCGTAATCCGCTTCCCGTGTCTCCAAATCAAATAGAGTGCGGGGAGATTCAGGAAGACCAGAACGATAGAGGTTTGCTCGAAGGACGCGCCCAGCAGACGCACCGCGTAGAATTCCAGCCCCACCACGAGGGGCGAGAGCAACACGCCGGTGAGCAAGCGACACGAGAAGGCAAACTGCCGCAGCGGCAATCCGAAGGTGATCCATGCCCCGGGCAAGATGTTGAGAATGAGAAACGCAGCGCCGCGTAGCATTCCAAAGTCCGTGAAGTCGCCCTCCCTATGTGACGAAGATAAGCACAGATGGGCGGCGCCAGTATAGCCGTTCTGGAAAGCTCATGCTATCGTAGCTTGTGCGCGAAACTGCAACACCACGCTGAGAGTGGCCGGTTCAACGATGCCCAGCGACAATCTTCTACTTCCTCTCGATCGAGCCAGGATCGTGATTCTCGGCGCAGGTCCGACGGGATTGGGCGCCGCCCATCGCCTGCGCGAGCTGGGCCTCTCCAATTTCACCATCTACGAGAAAGAGAACCACGCTGGCGGACTGGCCGCGTCCTTCACGGACCGCAATGGCTTTACCTGGGACGTTGGCGGCCACGTGCAATTCTCCCATTACACGTACTTTGACGGCCTGATGGATGAATTGCTGCGCGATGAATGGCTGTATCACGAGCGGGAATCCTGGATCTGGGTCCGCGATGTCTTTGTCCCCTATCCGTTTCAAAACAATATCCGCTACCTCCCGAAAAACGAGATGCACGATTGCTTGAAGGGACTGATTCGCGCTTCCACACAGCCCAACGGCGCCCGGCCGCGCAATTTCGAAGAATGGATTCATGCCAGCTTCGGCGAGGGCATTGCTGGGGTGTTCCTCCTTCCATACAACTTCAAAGTGTGGGCCTATCCACCCCGGGAGCTTGCTTTCCATTGGGTGGGCGAGCGCGTGGCCAAGGTAGATTTGGAACGCGTCGTCTTCAATATCCTGGAAGGAAGGGACGATGCCGGCTGGGGCCCCAACAACACGTTTCGCTTCCCGCTGCGCGGGGGGACCGGCGAAGTCTGGCGGCGCTTGGCCAGTCGCTTTTCGGCCAGCGAGCTGCAGTTGAACAAAACCGTCGCGCGTCTCGATACACGGAAGAAAACGGTTCACTTCACCGACGGCACCACCACCAACTACGAAATCCTGATTTCCTCGATCCCGCTGGATGCGCTCGTCGGTCTGTCGGACCTCGAGGAAATGAAAGGCGCCGTGCGAGAGCTGCGCTACAGCACGGTTCATGTTGTGGGAATTGGTCTGCGGGGGGCGCCGCCTCCCCACCTGAAGACAAAGTGCTGGATGTATTTCCCCGAGGACACCAGCCCCTACTATCGGGCCACCGTCTTTTCGAATTACTCTCCCCACAATGTTCCCGACATCGCGCGGTACTGGTCGCTGATGCTGGAGGTATCCGAATCTCCTGCGAAGCCGGTGCACCTTGATTCACTGATTGATTCCGTGATCTCAGGACTGCTGGCCACGCGCCTCATCGAATCGAAGGACGATATCGTTGACGTCTGGCACCATCGGGCCGATCACGGATACCCCACACCAGGTCTGGAGCGCGATGGCGTCCTCGACACGGTGCTTCCCGCCCTGGCCAAGTTGCAGGTTTTCAGTCGCGGAAGGTTTGGCGCGTGGAAATATGAGGTCTCCAACCAGGATCACTCCTTGATGCAGGGTGTGGAACTGATTAACCGCTTGGCGGGAATCGGCGAGGAACTTACCCTCCTGAACCCCAATCTTGTGAACACCCGACGCAAGACATAACGAAACGGAGCCGAAACCCGTGGTCAGCGTGGTGATGCCCGCCTACAACGAAGCGGAGCATATCGAGAAAACAGTTCGCGAGTGGCATGACGAGGTGGTCGCGAAACTGCCCGGCTCCCAACTCATCGTAGTGGATGACTGCAGCAAGGATGGAACGGGCCGCATTCTGGAAGGCCTGGCGCGTGAATTGGCCGGGCTGTGCGTGGTTCGTCCACAGCGGAACAGTGGCCACGGCAAAGCGCTGCGACTCGGCTTCCAACATGCCACCCAGGAGTTTGTGTTCCAGACCGATAGCGACCGGCAACATCTGCCTGCGGAATTTTGGAATCTTTGGCAGGCCAAGGCGGATCACGATTTTGTGTTTGGAGTTCGGTGCAGACGTGCAGATGGGTTGTTCCGGGTCCTGGTTACGCGGAGCATGCGGGTCCTCAACTTCCTCATCTGGGGATGTTGGACAAGGGATGCCAATTGCCCATTTAAGCTGATGAGGCGGCAAGCGCTGGAAAAGGTTTTGTCGAGAGTTCCGCCGGATTCCTTCATTCCGATGGTGATGGTTTCCCTTCTGGCGCGCAAGATGGGATTCCGGGTTTCCGAAATTGGCGTCACGCACCTTCCTAGAACTGCCGGACAGCAATCCTTGAAGGGAATGATCAAGTGGGTGCGCGTCTGTTATCGTTGCGCAAAACAGCTCGTGCAACTGAGACTCTCTGTGCGGGATCTCTGACCTCAGGGCTCAGCCTTTATTTCACTTCGGCGCGCTGCAATTTGGCCTGCAAGGTGTCGCGCTGCTGGCGCACGCGCGCGATCAGCGGATGATCTGGGAAGAGCCTCAGGAATTCTTCCAGTTCGGCCAGAGCGGCGGAGTAATCGCCGCGCAGGATCAAGGTGTTGTAGAGCTGCAAGTGCGTGGCGGGCTGCGCGGCGTTCAACTGGTGCGCGCGAAGCATGTGCGCATAGGCCAGGTCGCGCCGGCCTAACCTCAGCAACACCCCGCCCAGCTCCAAATGAGTCTTCCAGGAAGCCTCCTCCAAGCTGAGTGTGTGCTCGAAGTGCTGCACGGCCTCCGGGAGACGGTTCTGTTGTTTCTGGACGATTCCAAGCAGCAGGTGCGCGCCTGCGATCTTGTCGTTGCGGCGGAGTATCTGCTCCAGTACCTGCTGCGTTTCGGGGTAGGCGCGTTGCTGCAGGTATGCCCAAGCCAGATTCAGATAGGCGGCGTCGTATTCCGGGTAAATCTCGATGGCCCTGCGGAAGTGTCCGATACTCTGTTGAGCCTTCTTCCGAGTCAGCGCCTCCAGTCCCTTTTCGTACTCCTTCCGTGCCTGCTTGGGGATCTGGGCCTCTAATGCAGGAGCAGTGGCCGCCTGCGTCCCGGCACTGGCCGCATCTGCGCGTACCAGTTTCAGGAAAACCGTTCCGAGTGGGATGTAGGAGTGTTCCACAGGCACGCGGACCGGCCTGAAGCCCGGAGCGTCCACGGCAAGGACGTAGTTCCCGCACGCAATTTGCGGAAACGAAAATTGCCCCGACTCTCCCGTCCAGGATTGCTGCAACAGCGTGCCCGTCTGCGTTTCCAGCCGAACCAGGACCCGGCCGGGGATTCCCCGGCCTTGCGCCAGCCGCACGAATCCCGAAATCTCCGGCTTGATCGGGCTTTCCGTCCAGTCCGTGGGGCCTTTCGAGTCGGGCCTGCCAAAGGGCGATTCCTGCGCGAGCAGAGAATTCGTCGCGAGGCCGAAGACCAAGACGAGGCCACCCACGTGCCTGAACGCCATGCAGATTCTCATTTTGGTGATTACCTTCTTTTACGCTCTCGAGGCCGCTAGAGCAAGCAAAAAATACGCCGCGCATGCCAAACACACTGCGCCGTCAGAACTACTCATCCTTCGCCGCTGATGGGCCGTTGGTTTGACGCTCCGGCACCATGGTGGATTGCGTGGCCACGGCCTGCCAGCGTCCCTGCCGTTTGATCCACACCCGCAAGTAGGGAAACACACCACCGACGTTCTGGCCCTTGTATCTTCCGCTCATCACCGTGCGTGCCGTAGCCACCGCGCAGTCCCCATAGACGCGCACGCGGATATTTTCATGGGTCAGCGACTCCAGCTCATAGCCTGTCACGTTCAACCGCGCCAGAATTTGACGCTTGGTGAGTTCCTCGCCGTGGTGGTTTATGCCGATGAGGTCCTCCGCCATAAGACGCTCGTACAATGCGGCATCACGACGCATCGTAGCCTGGGCGAGTTGTTGTTCGAATTGGACGAGGATCTCCATGTCCTGCGAATTTCGGTCCATGTTTGGGTGACCTCCTTGTGCGATGGCCATGACTGCCATTGGAAAAAGAATGCCGACAATAGAGAGGGTTCGTTTCATGATCTCAACTCCTTTTTCGGGAGATTCCAAGCAGGGAGGAAGAAGAGGCTTACTGAGGCCCCTTCACTATCCGCCATTCTCCTGTGGATTGCAAGCGATCCAGTCGTTGACTCCGCCGCGGCTAACTCCTACGATGGACGCGCAGCGCCGCGCGCGCACTGCCGAGGCCAAAGTGCAAAACATCCTGACCCTGGATCCCGTCCTCGCCAACCGCTTCAACGGACTCGGGCGCATGGTCGGCAACACGCCGCTGCTGGCCATCGAGTTCCTCTTCCGTGGGGAACGCCGAAGCATCTACGCCAAGTCCGAACAGCTCAACATGACCGGCAGCATCAAGGATCGCATGGCGCTGTACATCCTCCAGCGCGCCTACTATGAAGGCCGTATCAAACTGGGGGACACCATCGTCGAAGCTACCAGCGGCAACACGGGCATCTCCTTTGCCGCGTTGGGACGCGCCCTCGGCCATCCCGTCACTATCTTCATGCCGGACTGGATGAGCCGCGAGCGCGTGGATCTGATCCACAGTCTCGGCGCAAAAATCGTTCCGGTGACGCGCTCGCAGGGCGGTTTTCTCGGCAGCATCCGCCTGGCGGAAGAGATGGCCGCAACGCAGAAAAACATCTTCCTGCCGTGCCAGTTCTCGAATGCCGCCAATATTGAGGCTCACGTGTGCAGCACCGGCCCGGAAATCTGGTGGCAGCTACACTTCAACTCGCTCACGCCGGATGCGTTCGTGGCCGGCGTGGGAACCGGCGGAACCATCATGGGCGTCGGACGCTTCCTGCGCGCGCAGCATCCGCCCGTGCGCGTCCATCCGCTTGAACCCTCTGAATCGCCCACGCTCAAGACAGGACACAAAGTTGGTCAACATCGCATCCAGGGCATCTCCGACGAATTCATCCCGCCGATCGTCAAGCTGGCCGAATTGGATGAAGTCGTGGACACACCGGACGGCGACGCCATCTTGATGGCGCAGAAGCTGGCCGCGCAGCTCGGGTTCGCCGTGGGGATTTCCTCCGGGGCGAATTTCGTTGGCGCGCTGAAGGTGCAGAATCAAATGGGCCGCGATGCCGTGGTCATCACCGTTTTTCCGGACGACAACAAGAAGTATCTGACCACCGACCTGTTGCGCGAAGAGCCTGTCCGCGACGGCTACCTGACGCCTGATGTGAGCTTCACCGGCTTCCGCGCCTTCAAGCGCGTCTGCAACACCTGCTGCGAATTCCCGGACTGCAACCAGCGCATGTTGCCGGAAGCGATTTGAAATCGGCCAGCCGGGTTAACCACACGATCTCGGGAAGCGCTCCGCGCATTGGATGACTGATGCCCGTCTATTCGCATTCGCGACTGGAAACGTTTGAGAACTGCCCGCTGAAGTACAAGTTCCGGTACATCGAGAGGATTGAAAAGTTGGAACAAAGCGTCGAGCAGTTCCTGGGCTCTCGCGTCCACGAGGTCTTGAAAAAGCTCTACGACGACCTGCTGCTGGAGAAACTCGACACGCTGGACGAACTGCTCGAGTTTTACGCCGCAGAGTGGAGCAAGAATTGGGGACCCCACGTGCGCATTGTCCGCGCGGGCATGACCGAGCGGAACTATTTCGACTACGGCGCGAAATGTTTGCAGAACTACTACACACAACGCCGCCCATTCCGTCAGGCGCAGACGCTGGGCACCGAAACGCACCTGACCTTTCCGCTGGACGGCGACGGCAAGTATAAGTTGCGGGGCTATGTGGACCGCATTGCGCGCCGCGCCGACGGCACGATTGAAATCCACGATTGCAAGACCAGCCGCACCCTGCCCGGCCAGCAGCAGGCCGACGCCGACCGGCAGCTCGCGCTCTACCAGATCGGCGTGGAGAGGAACTGGCCGGAGGCTCGCAGCGTCGAGCTGCTCTGGCACTATGTGGCCTTCAGCACGACGCTACGCTCGCGGCGCTCGCCCGAGCAACTCGTCCAGCTTCGCGAGAACACCATCGGACTGATTGACCGCATCGAGACCACCACCCAGTTTGAACCGCGCAGAAGCATTCTCTGCGGGTGGTGCGAGTACAAGCCCGACTGCCCCATCTGGCGCCACCCGGATGCGGTGGCTGCGCTGCCGCTGGCGCAGTTCAAAGCGAATGACGGGGTGCGGCTCGCCGACGAGTAGGCACAGACCAGAAGAGAACAAGAGCGCGTGGAGCATCGCCTGCAGTATCTGGGCGAGCAGATCATTGCCTTCGCGCAGCAGGGGATACGGGTCGTGCAGGGCAGCGGCGTCCAGGTGACCGTGCGTGCGAGCGAGAAAGAAACCTTCCCCCACAAGCACGACGCTGCGCGTGCCGCGCTCGAGGGACTGCTGAAGCGCTCCGGCAAATGGGAGGAGATCTCAGAGCTGGACCTGGCCGCGCTGGCCCGCGCGCTCGAGGAAGGGAACTGGCCGGCGGGGCTTGTTGCGCTGGTGCGCCAATTCGCCACGCACGCCGTGGCCACGGCTCTCTCCCTGCGAGCATCCGGCGGCGCCGCCCACAACAACGAAGAATGAAGGCTACGCGCGGAAACGCCTGCATTCCCTGTCGCCGCAGCTTGATTGACAGCCCTGCCGGGCAGACATACCATTCGGAGGAAACACAACGGTGATCGTGAGGAGGGATGAGCGATGAAGGCACGATTCGCTCTACTGGGAGCGCTGGCCCTGGTGCTGGCCGCCGCAGGCGCTCCGGCGCAGGAATTCTGGGTCAAGAAGGGATGGAAGGAGTGGAACAAGAACGACTGCCAGAAGATGCTGGAGGACTCGCCGTGGGCTCAGAAGTGGGAGACCGGTCAGGCGGTGCATCACCAGCTCGGCGAGTCCACGGGGGGCGAAGGGCGAGAAGGATCGCAGAAGTTCTGGTACATCATCCAGTTCCGCTCCGCGCTGCCCGTCCGGCAAGCCTTTATCCGCAAGGCGCAGTTTGACAACAAGTACGACAAGATGAGCGAGGAGAAGAAGAAGAGCTTCGACGTGCAGACGGATGGATTCCTGTCGCGGACCTATGACGACGTGATCGTGGTCCACGTGCTGTTCGGCTCGAACGTGCAGTTTTTCGAGCGCGAGATGATGCGCCACTGGCAGAGTTTCCCAACTGGCACCGTGCCGCTAAGCGCCACACTGATCAACTCGAAGGACGAGCGCGTCACTCCGATCCGCTACATCTCACCGCCGGGCGGACAGCTCGAATTCGAATTAATCTTCCCGCGGCGCATCGAGGGCCGGCCATTCCTGGCGCCGGATGTGAAGGCCGTGCGCATTGAGTTCCAGCACCCGGGCATTCGGGGCATGCCCGTCGAGCGCGTTTTCAAGGAGTTCAAGATCGAGAAGATGATGCTGAATGGAGAGTTGATCTACTGAGCGGACTCTTCCTAGCGAGCCCCTGCAGCGCGGGTTCACTGCTGCGGGGGCTTTTTTTCTTCCGGCTTGGCCGGCTCGACGCTGAGGATGCGCACGGCGCTCTTGAACTGCTTGTAGTTCGAATAGCGCACCGTCAGGCGGATGCGGACGTCTTGGCTGGTGAAATGCAGGATATCGTCCGCGCGGGTCAGCGTGGGGAACCAGTACTTGCCATCAATGATGCGGCGCCAGGTCTCAAACGTCGGGAACAGGTTTTCCTGATTTTTCTTGCGAATTTCCGGAACAGCCTTCCCGTAAGTCTTGACGATCTGCAGGTCGCGGTCGTCCACCCAGACCGTGCCTTGGAAATACCGGTGGCCGGGTTCGATGCGCCGCGGGTGGACGCTGAAAACGTAGGTGCCGACCTCATCAATCTGCTGGCGGCCCAGGTAGGTCAACTCGTAGAGCGGTAACTCATTGGTGGTGAACACAAAGGGGAATATGTTGACTAGGTCTCTCTCGTCTTCGGGGGACATCGAGATGGTTTTGAGTGTGCTGGGAGGGGCAAAGGTAATCCTCTCATGGCGCCGGCCTTCCGGTGTAAACACAACCTCGCTTGTCAGGCGGAATTCCCCGGCCTTGTCGCCAAAAGAGCTGTATTCCTCCACTACCATGACTTGTGTGTACGTGTAGTTCCCGCGCGCAGTGCGGAATTCCGTTTCCTTTGCGGCCATCTGGCGAATGATCTCCTGCACCGGGATCGGCGGCGGCGGCGCGTCGGGATCAATCCGGACCTTCCCTGCCTCGCGCGGCGCGATGGGGCCCTGCGCTTGAGCCTGGAGACACAGCGGTGCGACAACAGCAAGACTGAGCGCTGCCAGAAGCCTCATCCCGTTGATCATGGCGCGGTTTCCTCGCTCTTCACACCGCTTGCTTGGATGCGACGGAGCGCAAAAGAGCTTCTTGTGAATTCTTGGGGGAGCGAAAGTGTAAAGAACCGGCCCGCGTTTCTCACCAAGCCCAGCGCCAAAGGCGCGAACGAGCCATGGCCCAGGGCGCAAGCCCTGCGCCAGCAAGGAAGAAGCAGTATAAGCCCTAAAAGGGCGAAGGATGGGCCCCGAACGTAAGCTGTTTTCTTTCGCCCCGGCGGGGCTCTGGATAGGAGGCACGCAGGAGCCCAGGGCTGACGCCCTGGGCTAACAATCTTTCGCTCTTGCAGAGCTCAAAGCGTAACACCCTGATTAGAAATCCGGGCTAGGGCTGCCCTCGACGCTGGGTAAAGGGCGCGCTCACGGCGGCCAGATATTCAGAGGATTCGTGAAAGAAGCCGATTCCAGCGAAGCTGGAAAACCGCTCCAGCGTTTTCTCCAGCGTTTCGGCGTGCCGCGACGCCGGTGGCGATTGCCAGCGCAAGGGCGCCCGAGAATTTCGCGCTGGAATCTTTTCTGTTGCCTCAATAGAATCTGTTCAACATGGGCCGTGATTGGAAAGGCGCGCTGGAACGCTGGGTCGGTGCGGGGCTGATTGAGGCCTCGGCGGCCGAACGCATCCGCGCCTTCGAAGCGCGGCGCGAAGAGCCGCAAAAGCTGCGCTGGCCCGTGCGCGTGGCGATCGGTTTCGGCGGCGTGCTGCTGGCCGCTGGCGTCCTGCTCTTCGTCGAAGCGCACTGGGACGAGCTATCGCCGGCGCAGCGTTTCGCCTTAGTTCTGGCGATGGTGGCCCTGTTTCACGTCGCTGGCGCGATGCTGGCGGGACGCTTCCGGGCGATGGCCACTGTTCTGCACGCCGTGGGCACGGCCAGCCTGGGCGCCGGCATTTTTCTCTCCGGACAAATCTTCAACCTTGAAGAGCATTGGCCCGGCGCTTTCATGATGTGGGCGCTGGGCGCGTGGCTGGGCTTTCTACTTTTCCGAAATTGGCCACAGGCCGCATTCGCGGCCGTGCTTACCCCCGTCTGGCTGGCCGGCGAATGGGCCGTCGCCACGGAACAATATTCCGGGGCTGAGCACATTTCCAATGCCGGTGTTCTACTGTTGGCGATCACCTACTTCACCTCGGCGTTGCGCGAGAAGCCTGACACAATTCGCCGCGCACTGACGTGGATCGGCGGCATTGCGGTCATCCCGTGCGTTTTCGTGGCCACTGAAATGGGATCCGCATGGTGGGGCAATCGCCAACAAGCGCCTGGAAGCCTGCGAGCACTGGGATGGGCGCTGACGTTGGCGTTGCCGTTGGTGCTTGCGGCCTTTCTCCGGCGCCGGGAAGCGTGGACGAACTTGGCGGCGGCCGTCTGGGTCGTGGCCTTGGTTAACCTGGGACGCTACAGTAGCGAAGCAGGAAGAGAGGCACTCTATTCCTATCTCTGGAGAGGATTTGGCGTCTATCTCTGGTGCGCCCTCGGCGCCATGGGAATGATTGCCTGGGGGCTTTACGAGGCACGCAAAGAACGCATCAATCTTGGAATGGTGGGCTTGGCCATCACCGTGTTGACCTTCTACTTCTCCAGCGTGGTTGACAAGCTGGGCCGCGCGACCAGCATGATGAGTCTCGGTCTGCTTTTCCTGCTGCTCGGCTGGGTGCTCGAAAAGACCCGTCGGCGCCTGCTCGCGCGACTCGAAAGGACGGCGGCATGAAACCGTTGTACAAGGGCCTGCTGCTGGCCGCGTTGCATCTTGCCATTGTCCTGAGTCTCGGAGGGAAGCTGCTCTACGATCGCAGCACGCGACCGCGCGTGTGGGCAAAGGCCGCGCCAGTGGATCCCGAGTCGCTCTTCCGCGGGCGCTACGTGCAGCTCGGGCTCGAAGTTCAGGGTCAGAAGCTTTTCGACCAGGATCCCCAGAAGCAACGCTGGCAGATGAATCAGGTTGAGCTGCGCGCGGAAGGAGAGCAGCTTGTCGCCGTGCGGACGGACAAGAACACCGGCAATATGGTGCGTCCTGCGCCCGCGCGCAGCACGGCTCTGGCAATTCTCGTGGAGCCGGTGGCCTATTTCATCCCAGAACGCGTGCCCGATCCTTCGCGCCGCGCGGAGGGAGAAGAACTCTGGGTCGAAGTTACGATTCCCAAGAAAGGCCCGCCGCGGCCCATCCGCCTGGGCGTGAAAAAAGAAGGAAAACTCACCCCGTTGGAATTGGACTAGCAGGTCCGGATCATCCGTGGCGCGATGCCCACCAATGGAAAAAGGCCTCGGCTTTCGAGCCGAGGCCTGTGGGTTTCCAATTCCGCTGAACGCTACTGTTTCAATACGCCCGGTGCAACCCTGGCCACTGCGGGCTTCTTACTCCGCCGCTTGCGGGGAATCGGCACCGGGGCATCGCCGATGAGTTCGGCGCTCATCATGCTGGTGACAAACAGTTTTTCCCCATGGTCGTCGAATTCCACTGCAGTGCGGTCAGAATCCGACCGGGTCACCACGCCGACGCCGTACTGCTCATGCTTGATCTGCTGCCCTTCCAAAAGAACTCGCATCGTGCCTCCTTACAGGCGGTGCCCAACTTCTTTGCGCGGTTTCTGGTTCTGTGCCGGTGCGGGCCAGCCGGCCATGCCGCGGGGAGGATTCCTAGAAAAAAGCGGGGAGCCCGCTGAAGCGGACCCCCCGGAAGCGCGTCAGAGGCTGACGACGTTCTCGGCCTGCAGGCCCTTGGGGCCCCGCCGGACCTCGAATTCAACCGCTTGCCCTTCGTTGAGGCTCTTGTACCCCTCCGCCTGGATGGCGGAGAAATGCACGAACACATCCTCACCGGACTGCCGCTGGATGAACCCGTAGCCCTTGCTGGCGTTGAACCACTTCACGACACCTTGTTCTCTCACTTCATTTCCTTTGTAGAAGCCGGAGCGTCTGCCGCCCTCGGCCAATTTGCGTCGCGCCTCTCGCTCGCCTCCGGCCCACAAACCAAATGGGGCTACAGGTTTGCCCTGCAGCCCCATTGAACGGGTCAAAAGGAATTACAAGAGCTAAACGCAACTATAACCTACCACACCCTGGCCTTGTTGAAAAGGGGAAAGATTGCCCCTCTGCAAACAGTACAAATACCCGGTTTTCTACGAGCTGGGAGACTCGGCCGGGCCCGCCAGCGTCGACCCTTCCTCACTCGGTCGTTTTCTGCGGTGGGGCTTCGCCCTTTACATGCTGGCCGAACCAGCCCAGGTAGCGCTCGAAGCGGTCCTTCAAATACGAGGGCTTGGCGATTCCGTGGTGCTCGCCGGGATAGACCACCAGCATCGTCGTCCGCCCCAGCCGCTTCATGGATTGGTACATCTGCTCGGAGTTGATGATCGGGACGTTCCAGTCTTTCTCCCCGCCGATCCACAGCGTGGGCGTCACGATTTTCTCCACCTGGTTGTAGGGCGAGAGTTTTTCCCACAGCGCGCGCGCCTTCCACGGCAGGCCCAGTTCCCATTCCCACAGTTTCTGGTAGTGGTCGTGGCCGTAGTTGGCCACGTAGAGCGCCTCGCTCGCGCCGGAGATGGCGCCCTTGAAGCGATCCCCGGACTTGGTGATTACATAGTTGGTCATAATGCCGCCGTAGGACCATCCGCCCACGCCCAGCCGCGCGGGGTCGGCGATGCCTGTGGCGATTGCATAGTCCACCATGGCGGTGACGTCTTCGTAATCCTTGTTGCCCCAGTCGGCGAAAATCGCCTCGCAGAATTTCTGCCCGTAGCCGGAAGAGCCCCGTGGGTTCGGCTGCAACACAACGTAGCCGTTCGCGGCGAAGAGCTGCGCGGTGAAGTCGAACGACCATTCGTACTGGCCCACCGGCCCGCCGTGCGGTCGCAGCAGCGTCGGATATTTCATCTCCGGCGTGTAGCCAACCGGTTTGTACACGAAGCCGGCAACCTCCGTGCCGTCCTTGCTCTTGAACCTGACGTACTCCACCTCGCCCAGGCGGATCTGTGCCATCACTGCTTCGTTGGTGCTGGTGAGCTTGCGCAGAGAGCCTGCTGCCAGCCAGAAGATCTCGTTCGGAATTGCGGGCTCACTGATCAGCGCGGCCATCTCGCCGTTCTTGCCCAGTGCGAACGATTGCACGGACTTGCGCCCGGCGATGAGGCGCGCGACTTCACCGCCGCCCGCGGGGATGCTCCCCAGCGGTTGCTGCCCGTCATCTTCAAAGAGGAAGTAGATAGATTGCCCATCAGGAGAAAACCGTGGACGGATTACGTTGCGGTCAAACTTTTGCGTCAGCACTTTCTCGCCGCCGCCCTGCGCGGAAACGGTGGCCAGATGCTGCGTCGCGTAGTCGAGTGCCTTCGCGTCGGTCTGGCTCACGTAGGCCACCCACTTTCCGTCTGGGCTCCATGTGGGCGCACGGTCGTCGCCGGGGTTTGACGTCAGCTTGAGAAGCGTTTTCCCCTTATCCGGGTTATCCGCGGCAACCACCCAGATGTCGTTGTTGAAATTGTTGTCGGGGTTCTCCGTGCGGTTGCTGACGAATGCGAGGAAGCGCCCGTCCGGCGACCAGGCCGGCTCACTGTCGTCGTAATCGCCCGAGGTGACCTGCGTCAGCTTTTTCGCGGCCAGGTCAAAGACGTAGAGGTGCGTGCGGCGCCGATCGAGATAGCCGGCGTAGTCCCGTTTGAATTGCAGGCGATCCACCACCCACGGCCGCGGCGTCTTCGGCTTGATTTTCTGGATGCGCTGTTCTTTTTCCTCCGCGGCCTCCAGCTCTTCCGGCGTAGGGTCCTGTAAGGTCAGCACGAGCCGGTCTCCGCTGGGCGACCATTCGAACGAACCAACACCCTGGATTGTTTCGGTGAGCTGTTGCGCCTCGCCGCCGGCACGGCTCAGTGTCCAGACCTGGGTCTTTGCCTCGGTGCCCCGCGAGGAGAGGAACGCCAGATATTTCCCGTCCGGGCTCCAGCGTGGGCTGCCGGATGAGACGCCCTTGGCCGTCATGGGCACGGGTTCGCCACCGGCAGTGGGAACCATCCAGATCTGCCGTTCGGACTTGTCGTCGCGCAGGCTGGTGGTGGTGACAACGTACGCCACCCACTTGCCCTCGGGACTTATCTGTGGGTCCTGCACACGCCGGATCGCAAAATAGTCGTCAATCGTCAGGTTGCGCGACGTAGCAGGTTTCTTTTCCTGCGGGGCAACTGTCTGCGCGCGGCCCACCATCATCGGCGCGAGGCAGACGCTCAACAGCATTGCGGTGAATAACGTTTGACGCTTCATGGTCTCCGCTCCTTCCGGAATTCCGATCCGATTGCGGGCGCACAGTCTATCAGAATCCAGGCGGGAGCAGGCTGCGTGCGCATCCCGCAGAAACGGGACGATGCTTCCGCAAAAGCCAGCATAGTCTGGAATGCAGGACGCACTCTGAGGTAGGATGCGCTCTTTCATGGCTGCCACACTGCGTCTGGGGACTTCCGCTTTTACAGCGGCGGGCTGGCCGGGCTCCTTCTATCCGGAGAACCTGAAGCCCGCTGACCACCTGAGCTATTACGCGCAGCACTTCGACACGGTCGAGGTGGACAGCACCTACTACCGCATTCCAAGCCTGGCAACCACGCGCGGCTGGTACCAGAAAACGCCCAAGGGATTTCTCTTTGCTGCCAAGGTCACGCAGACCATCACCCACGAAAATGTGCTGGTGAACTGCGAAGATGAGCTAATGCAGTTCCTCACTGCGATGGACGCGCTGGGCGAAAAGCTCGGCCCGCTGCTCTTGCAGTTCCCTTATTTCAACCGGCAGGCATTCGCCAGCGTGGACGCATTTCTCGAGCGGCTTGTGCCGTTTTTGGCGAAGCTCCCCAAGGGCTACCGTTTCGCCGTTGAAGTGCGCAACAAGAACTGGCTGGTGCCGAAGCTCGTGGACGCGTTGCGCAAACACAGCGTAGCGCTCGCGCTGATTGACCATCCCTGGATGCCGCGCCCGAAAGAAATCCTTGCGAAGTTCGATCCTGTTACCGCGGACTTCGCGTACATCCGCTGGCTGGGTGATCGCAAGGGAATCGAGGAACAGACCGAGACCTGGGACAAAACTATCGTGGACCGCCACCGTGAACTGCTCGAATGGGTCGAGGTCTGTCGCAAGTTCAGCCAGCGCAGCATGGACATCTTCGCCTTTGCCAACAACCACTACGCCGGCCACGCCCCGGCGACGATTCGTCAGTTCTGGGAGCTGTGGGGCAAGAAGTGAGCCTGTCGAAACGCGACGGTGGAGCGGCGCGTCCATGAATTCGGTTGCCCGTCGTTTGATCCGCACTAGATCTAAGGAGATCCACAATGAAGAGACTCGCGCCGTGGCTAGCCACCATTTTAGTGGCGGCACTTTCGCTGCCATTATTGTCGCAGGAGCGGGAAGACCGCACCCTGCTCAGTTGGGCGCAGATGCGCGCCATCATCAACGAGGCTTCCGGCGAGCGCGCCATGCACCACGTCCTGGAACTCGTGCCGTATCCGCGCGTGCGGCCGCGCGCCGAATGGGACGGCACATTCCGAGAAAGCGAGGTCATGGCCCGCTTCGCTCGCGAGTACGGCTACTCCGGCGTCGAGATCGAAACTTTCCCGACCCAGGGCAGGAGCTGGTTCGCCTCGCAGGCCGAGCTGTGGATGGTCGAGCCGGAATCGCGCAAGCTCTACGACGTCTATGACGTTGCCATCTCCATTTCCTCGGGCAGCGAGTCGGGCGACGTCACTGCGGAACTCGTTGATGTGGGCTTTGGCGGACGCGCGGAGGACTACGCGGGCAAGGACGTGAAGGGCAAGATTGTGCTCGGCTCGGCCGGTGCGGGCGTGCTACAGCGCATGGCTATCTTCGAGCGCGACGCTGCCGGCGTTATCACGTACAACTCGGTTCGGCCAATCAGTGACATGGACCAAATCCTCTCCCAAGGGATTTCTGCCGCCGCACCACAGGGAAAGAAACCCGGCTTCGGTTGGGCGATTTCGCCGCGCATGGCTCGCGAACTGGCCATGCGCCTGCGCAACGAGAAAATCACTCTGCGCTCGGTCGTAAAATCGGATTTCGTTCCCGGCGAGATGGAAGTTGTGCACGCGATGATCCCCGGCGACGGCTCCACCCAGCAGGATGTAATGATTTCCGCGCACCTCTACGAGGGCTACATCAAGCAGGGCGCCAACGACGATGCTTCCGGCTGCGCCGTGACGCTGGAGATGGGTCGCACGCTCATCCGTCTGATCAACGAAGGCAAGCTGCCCAAGCCGAAGCGAAACATCCATTTCCTGTGGGTGCCGGAAATCAGCGGCACGCGCGCCTGGCTGCAGAAGCACGAAGACGTCAAGAAACGCCTGATAGCCGACCTGAACTTCGATATGGAAGGGCTGCACCTTTCTCGCAGCGGAAGCTTCCTCACCATGAACCGTACGCCGGATAGCTTCCCATCGTTCCTGAACGACATCGGCGCCAGCATCATGGAGTTCATCTCCTGGACGAACCGGGAGCGCGTGCAGTACCGGCACAACGGCTACCGCTTCACGCTGCCCATCGTTTCCCCCAACGGCAGCCAGGATCCCTTCGTGATGAGCGTGGACAAGCACTACGGCGCGAGCGACCACGTAGTGTACATAAGCCAGGGCATCCCCGCGGTGATCTTCTGCACCTGGCCGGACAACTGGTACCACTCTTCACAGGACACGCCGGACAAGCTGGACTCGACGCAGTTCAAGCGCGTGGCCGTGATCGGGGTGGCCGGCGCGATCGTGCTGGCCGCGGCGGACGACGAAATGGCCGCGCGGGTGGCTGCCGAATCGCTTGCCCGCGGCACCGAACGCATGGGCGCCGCGCAACGCAAGGGCATGGGCTACATCGCCGACGTGAAGGACACCTCCGCGCTCGCAAATGCTTTCAACGAAGCACGTGTTGCGGTGGGTCATCAGTCTGCGGTGGAAAAGCAGGTCGTGCGCTCCGCCGCGGTTCTGTTCACTTCGCCGGCCGAGGGGCAGAAGAAGCTTGCCGGCCTCGAAACGCTGGTCGAGCAGCGCGCCGCCGCGCTCCAGAACGAAGTGAAGGCGTTTTATCAGCTCGCGGCAGAGCAGCTCAAAGCGGCCGCCGCCGAGCCGCCGATCACCGACCTGGCCACGCAAGCCGCGAAGCTCATCCCCGAGCGCGTCGGAGGACCACAGCCTGGTTTCGGACCTCCCGCGCCGCCTCCGGGCGCTCCGCAGTTGACGCCGGAAGAGCGCGCCGCGCTGCAAGCCGCTATGCGCAAGGTCCCCACGCATATGAACAGCGAACTCAATGCGCTGCTCACGCAGAATGCCACGCGCAAGCGCACCGTGCTTGAAATCCGCGACTTCCTTTCTGGAGAGTTCGAGCCGCTGCCGCTGGAGGACCTGATGGCCAACCTGCGGGCGCAGGAAAAGCTCGGCACGCTGAAGTTGACACCGAAGCCCGAAGAGCCGAAACCCGCTCCGCCGGCAAAGAAAGCAGCGAAGCCGACAAAGAAGCCGTAGGACTGTCCCACTGGGGAGCTTTTCAATTGGAGGGGGCTGCTAACGACTCTCACATAATACAGTCACATATCTCGCACGAGTGTGGTATGCTTTGCGCATGGACACTCCAGTGCGACCGCGTCGGGATTTTGCTGCGCTCGAGGCTCGGCGGATGCAAGCCGC
>Ga0073934_10005360_pt1 | contig 19966 bp, 24 predicted proteins | sample LarsenN4metaG_FD_76834 | JGI IMG/M metagenome (GOLD analysis project Ga0073934, IMG submission 76834) | Hot spring sediment bacterial and archeal communities from British Columbia, Canada, to study Microbial Dark Matter (Phase II) - Larsen... ... | reverse complement strand
GTGGTGGGCTTCGGGCTGCTCATCCCGGTGCTGCCGAAGGTTAGCACAGCCAAAATGACCGGGCAGAATTAGAGTTCTCAGAGCGGTCATTTCAGCCATGTGATCTTGATCTCGTTCTCGACCGATTTGAATTCGCGGTCGGCGGTGACGAGTTCGGCCTTGCGGCTCCTGGCGAGGGCGGCGGCGAACGCGTCGGCGAGGCCGAGCCGGTCGGCCGCCTTGTAGGCTGCCGCCGCTTCAGCCAATTCCCGGTCGACGGGAACGACGACGACAGGGGCGTTGGTGGCGAATTCCCGAGCCTGCGCGAGCGCCTCGGTTCCCCGTTTGCCCTCCACCCGATAGCAGACCTCAGCCCAGTTTACGGCATTCATCAGCATGGGTTGATCCTTTTCAGAGGCGCGGTGCATCAAGGCCTCAACCGTCTCGGCTCCGGGTTCCCCGAAAAGCAGCGCCAACAGGGCGGAGGTGTCGAATACCAAAGGTTTCATTTGTTGCGGTCAGATTCAAGTTCGCGGCGCTCACGGGCACGTTCTTTCGCCCGATCGTCCAAATGCTCCTGCACGGCGGACCTCTCGCCGGGCTTCAATTTGAAGATGCCCCGGAACGAGCTGATGTATTCCTTGGTGACCGGTTGGACGACAAAACGGCCGTCCTCCTCGGCGAAATTGAGGCGGGTGCCTTCCTTGAGGCCGTATTTGCGCCGGAGGCGGGCCGGGATGACGACCTGCCCCTTGGATGTCATGTAAGCGGATTCCGTGTTCGTCGGGACCATGCCGGATAAGAAAGGCATTCAAAAAAAAGTAAGGCAAGAAATAATATGTAAGACACAAGAATTTCGGCAGACTAAACTGGAAATGGTGAACAGGGAGGCAGTTGAAGCGTTGAAGGGGCATGAGCGCTTGTGCAAAAGTGACAGGCGCTCCCGATCACACGGGCAACCCGGAGCTTGCGGCAGGGGGCGTCGGCCGTAGGGTCGGCGGATGTCTTCCGCGCAGGGCCGGCAGCCGGCCATCGTCTTCATCTTCATCACGCTCGTGCTGGCCGTGGTGGGCTTCGGGCTGCTCATCCCGGTGCTGCCGAAGATCGTGGTGCAGCTGCAGGGCGGCGCGGTCTCGGAGGGTTCGCACACCTACGGCTGGATCATCAGCTCCTACGCGCTGATGCAGTTCGTGTGCGCGCCGATCCTCGGGGCGCTGTCCGACCAGTTCGGCCGGCGGAAGATCATCCTCATCGCCACGGCGGGCTCGGCCCTCGACTACCTGCTGATGGCGGTGGCGCCGTCGCTCGGCTGGTTTTTCCTCGCACGCATCATCGCGGGCGGGACGGCGGGCGTGCTCTCGACGGCCAACGCCTACATCGCGGACATCACGCCGCCGGAGAAGCGCGCGCAGTCCTTCGGCCTGCTCGGGGCGGCCTTCGGCATCGGGTTCGTGATCGGGCCGGTGCTGGGCGGCGTGCTGGGCAACATCGATTTGCGCCTGCCGTTCTGGGTGGCGGCGGGCTGTTCGGGGGTGAACTGGCTGTGGGGCTGCTTCGTGCTGCCCGAGTCGCTGAAGCCGGAGAACCGGCGCAAATTCGAGTGGGGCCGCGCCAATCCCGTGGGGGCGCTGGTGGCGCTGAAGCGGTTTCCCTCCGTGCTCGGCCTGGCCGAGTGCTATTTCATCCTGATGCTGGCGCAGGCGATGATCCAGACGACCTGGGCGCTCTACACCGACTACCGCTACCAATGGACGCCGCTCAACATCGGCCTCTCGCTCATGCTCGCGGGTGTGCTGACGGGCCTCGTGCAGGCCGTGGTGGTGAAGAAGGCCGTGCCGGCGCTCGGCGAGACCCGGGCGGTGCTGGCGGGCTTCACGGTGTCCATCATCGCGCAGCTCGGCTACGCGCTCTCGACCGAGGGCTGGATGATCTACGCGATCATCTGTTTCGGCGCGTTCTCGGGCATCGCGGGCCCGGCGCTGCAGTCCTACATCACCAAGCACGTGCCGGCCAACGAGCAGGGCGCCGTGCAGGGCGTCTATGCCGGCCTCGCCAGCCTCGCGGGCGTGCCCGGGCCCGTCATCGGCACCTGGGCCTTCGGCTCGGCCGTCGACCCGGACAAGACCGTGCACCTGCCGGAATTTTTCTCGGTCTTGGAGCCGGCGCTCAACTGGACTCTGCGCCACCTCGTGCCGCACCACCCGGGCGCGTCGTTCTTCCTCGGGTCGCTCTTCTCGTTCTGCGCGCTGGTGCTGGCGTGGCGCTCGTTCCGCCGCGACCGGGCCCGCGAGGCGGCGGAACCCCGCCCGGCCTGAGCGGTCAATCTCGCCATGAAAATCCGCACCCTGCTGGTTTCCGCGTTGCTGATGGCAGCGGCCGCGCACGCCGCCGAGCCCACCAACACCAAGCTTGCCGAGCCGCGCCGCATCGCGCGCGGGGCGGAGGTGAACCTCGCCGACTACCTCGTGCCGGGCAAGACGGTGATCTTCGACTTCACGAGCGAGTATTGCCCGCCCTGCCGGATGTATGACGAGCCGTTGAAGGCGCTGCACCAGAAGCGCGACGACCTCGTCGTGGTGAAGGTGGACATCAACCGGCCCGGCGTGAAAGGCATCGATTGGAAGTCGCCCGTGGCGCAGCAATACAGGATGAACTCGATCCCGCGCTTCAAGATCTTCGACGGGGACGGCAAACTGATCGCCGAGGATATCGGCAACGACAAGCCGGCCCGCAAGATGGTCAACGAGTGGTGCGAGGCGCTGGGGTTCTAGCAACCGCCTGGAAGCTAGCAGGAAATTCTCTTTGCCGATGCGGTAGACAGCGACCTTGGTCGCGCCCCAGAGAGCAAAAAGCGCGCGCAAGCGCGCTGCCTACGATACCCAGTTGTCGGATAGATTCCAGATGCCGTTGTAGGCCAGCGCCCGGGCGCGCGCGTGGTTAAGGGCGCGTCCAAGGCCGCGGTCCCACAAGAAAAGCAGCGTCAGCCGAAAATCCCGGGCCGGGCTCAATAGCCCATCTTCCCGAGGTGGTAGGGCAGCATGTCGCGCCAGGTCGGCCAGTCGTGCCGCATGTCGTGGCCCCAGACGTCGAGCCAGTGCGGGATGCCCTTGGACTCGAGGATGCCGGCGAACCGCCGCGAGGCGTCCGGCGCCTCGTAGGCGCCCTGGCCGGTGGCGATGACGATGCGGCTGTGCTTCTGGAGCAGCTCGAGGTAGCGGCCTTCGAGGTTGGGCACATACCACGCGGGGTTGTTGAAGTAGCAGTTGTCGTCGCTGTAGCCCTTGAAGTAGTCGTCGGCGAGGTCGTAGAACCCGCTCATGGCGATGGTGCCGCCGAAGAGGTCGGGGCGGCGGAAAAGGGAGTTGGCGGCGTGGAAGGCGCCGAAGCTGGCGCCGGTCGTGATCGGCCGGGCATCGCCGCACTTGTGGCGGATGTAAGGGGCGACCTCCTCCTCGACGTAGCGGGCGTAGAGCGCCTGGCGGCGGGCCTGTTCCTGCACCGGCAGCTCGCGGTCCATCCACGCGTGCTTGTTGATGCTGTCGATGGAGAACACCCGGATGCGCCCGGCCATGATGGCGGGCTCGATGGACTTGATGAGGAGGAAACGCTCGTTCTCCAGGAAATCGGCCGCCGCCGTGGGAAAGAGCAGGATCGGCTGCCCGGCGTAGCCGTAGCTGACGATCGGCATGTCGAGGCTGAGGATGGGGCTGTGCCAGCCTTCGATGAAGCGGGGCATCTGGGGTGAGACGTATTCCATGGCGGAGGGGGAGGGGAGCGGAGGGAAGAGCAACCCCGTGCGCCATGCAACATCCGAGCGTGCGACCCGGCGCTTGAATTGTGCGGGGTCGCCCCCCAGCCTGCCGCCGTGCCAAGACGCGCCATGCTCCTGCTCTGGTCGGTGCTGTTGTTCCTGACCGGCGGTCTGGCGGTCTTCCTCTTCCTCGCCCAGGACCTGCCGTTCGCGGAGGAATACCACCGCTACAACCGCGTGCGGAAGGACGCCGCCGCGCTCGGCCACGTGGTGGTCTACAGCCGCCACCATGTCCGGCACGACGGCTCGCTGCGCAGCGCGCAGCCCCACCCGGCGTGGAAGACGCTGGTTGAGCCGGCCGCGCCCCCGGCGGCGGAGGCCCTGCGGGTGGTCTTCGTGCACGGCTTCGACGTGGGGCTCACGCAGTCGATCGCCGAGGGCAACCATCTGGCGCGCCTGCTCCGTCAGTGGACGGAGCAAAAGGGCGCAGGGCCGGCGCTGGAATTCCACACCTTCAGCTGGCGCTCGGACTTCGGCCCGGCCGAGCACCTGCGCGCCCTCAAGGCGGCGGCGGCGCAGTCCGGCGCGCTGGCCGAATACCTGGCCCGCCTGGCGCAGCCGCCGGCGGGCGGCGGTCCCGCGCCCCGCGTCGTGGTGATCACCCACGGCTTGGGCGCGCTCCTCGCGCTCGAAGCCCTGCAGAAAACCGGGGAGGGCGCGCCGCCGCTCGAGGCCCTGGTCATGGTGCAGCCGGCGGTGCGGCGCATCGACCTGTCGAGGGGCACCTACGAGGTCGTGACCGGCGATGCCGTGTCCAACGTGGATTATACCGGCCAGTATTTTGGCGTGCTCGGCCGGGCCCGGCTTGTGCTCGCCACCTGTTCGTCCACCGACACCGAGGTCGCGCAGTTCTTCGCCCCGGAGCCGGAACTGTCGGACGAAATCCCGCGCAGCCCGAAATCCACCGTGGCGCTCGGCACGCCCTACTACAGCAGCACGGAGGCCGAGGTGTTCCCGCCCAATTTCCGTCTCATCGACCTCAGCCCGGGGCGCTACCTCGACATGGTGATGCCGGCGCACGGCAGCCTCTTTGACGGCGGCGGGCGGCGCGCCTTCTGGTCGCTCTGGCAGCGGGTGCTCCGGCAGGCCGAAGGAAGCTGACGCGAAATATTTCCGGCGCCGGCTTGACCCCGCGCGGCCGCCGCGCATCATCGGAGCCGCGACGCGGGCATTGTCCCAATGAGATCGCGGCGCAATCCCAACCCACCACTCCCATGAACTGGAAAATCGAGATACTCGAAGAGCACAGTGGAGAACTCGGGGAGGCAATCGAGCACGCCGACCACGGGTTCGCGATGGAAGAATACACGTTCGAACGCGGCAAAGTGCTCGAGGTGTATGTGCACAACGCCGGCCAGGGCCCGTGGCACATCTTCACCGACCTGGACTCCGGGCATCGTTTCAAGATCCCGCCGGAGCGCTACCGCAAGGTCGCCGAGGTGCAGGTCGCCTGAGCGCGGCCGGTTGCACCCGGATCAATCGCCCGCACGACCGGTCGGGGACCGGCGCAGGGGCGGGCTATTTTCCCTCCTGACCCCATGGCGCCGGCGGCGGCGCCACCGGGCGCGACAGATCGAATTCGACCGTGAAGCGCCGGCCCTCGGCCTCGCGCCGCAGCGCGTAGGTGAAGGTGCGTCCCGGCACGACGCGCATCGTCCAGATGTTGGTCTTGGCGGCCGGGATCAGTTGCGCCGTGAACGCGTCGGCGGGGAACTCCTGCTTTTCCGCCGTGCCGGCCTCCGCCGTGTCGCCGCCGTATTGCGTGACCTTGTCCTCGCTGCCGTCCTCGTGCCGGTGGTCGTGCTTGAGCCGCAGGGCCCGACGGCGTGCGCGTGAGCACCCAGGTGCGGGAGCGGTTCTCCCCGACGTGGAAGGGGATGCGGATTTCGTTTTCCCCGCAGGAGCGCACATGCATGACCAGGCGCTGGGTGCGGAAGGCCGCGTCGGAGGCCGCCGTGCCTTCCACGACCCGCCCCTCGAAGGCCTGCCCGCAGAGGGCGGTGAGCGCGCGCCAGAATTCGTCCTGCGGCGCGCCGTGGGCGGTGATGACCAACGCGCACAATCCGATGAGAAAGCGGGTGAATTTCATGCGGCGAGCCTGACACCCGGCGCGCGGATGGCGAGCCCGGGCACGCGCACAACGCGCCGGCCCGGCCGCTCGTCGCAACAAGTTTGGCCTGCGCGGGTCTGATCGCAGCATCCCGGGCATGACGACCCCGCTTTCCCGCCGCGAATTTCTCCGCCTCGGCGCGGGCGCCACGGCGCTGGCCTGCGGCCTGCCGGGACAGACCGCGCCGGTGTCGTCGCCCGCCCCGGCCCGCGCCCGCATCCCCTCCAGCGGGGTCGAAATCACGCGCATCGGGCTCGGCACCTGGCAGACCTTCGATGTCGGCGGCGACGCCGCGAGGCGCACCCAGCTGGCCGAGGTGTTGCGCGTGTTCACCGCGGGCGGGGGCGACGTGGTCGACACGTCGCCGATGTATGGCAGCGCCGAGGCCGTTCTCGGCGATCTCGCCGCGGAGGCGGGCCTGCGCGAGCGGCTTTTCCTTGCCACGAAGGTCTGGACCACCGGTGAGGCGGCGGGCGTGCGCCAGATGGAGGAATCGCTGCGGAAGCTCCGCACCGGTCGCGTCGAGCTGATGCAGATCCACAATCTCACCGACTGGCGCACGCACCTGAAGACGCTGCGCGCCTGGAAGGAGCAGGGGCGGTTCCGGCACATCGGCATCACGCACTACGTCGCCTCGGCCTATCCGGAAGTCGCGCGCATCCTGCGCAACGAGCCGCTCGACTTCCTGCAGCTCAACCTCTCGCTCGACGAACCCGAGGCGGCAGAAACCTTGCTGGCCCTGAGCGCGGATCGCGGCGTGGCTTTCATCGCCAACCGGCCCTTCGGCGGCGGCGGGGCCTTCGCGCGCACGCGCGACCGGCCGTTGCCGGAATGGGCGCGCGAGGCGGGTGTCGGCTCCTGGGCGCAGTTCCTCCTCAAGTGGGTGCTGTCCCACCCGGAAGTGACCTGCGCGATTCCCGGCACCAGCCGGCCGCAGCATATGCGCGACAATCTCGCCGCCGCGGCCGGCCCGCCGCCCGATGCCGCCCTGCGGCGCCGGATGGCGGAACACTGGCGAACACTATAGGGCCAGCCTGTCCAAACTCGGTGCCGAGCCGCTTACGCTTTCGGCGGATCGCCGTAGTGCGCCCGGTGCGCGGCGTAGTCGGCCTCGTCCTCGAACATCGCCTCGATGGTCGCCACCAGCGGCTCCAGATGCACAAGGCCCGAGAACACCGCCTTGTCGCCGATGGCATTGGTGATGACGAAGGCCGGGCGCTGGTCGATCTGGTGGGCGTAGAATTCCCGCGTGCTGGCCTCGATGCGCGCGGCCACTTCGGGGGACTCGGCGCGGGCCTTCAATTTGGCGGCGTCAAGGCCCGTGGCCTTGGCACCGACTTCCGCGGCGACGTCCATCTGGCAGACCTTCAGGCCGTCGCGGTCGGCGGCGTCGGACAGCGCCAGCCAGAGCCGGTCGTCGTTGATGCCGAAGTCGCGGCCGGCCTCGGCCACGTAGCTGGCGGCCGCGTAGCGCTGCGGGTTGAAGGGCTCGAACCACCCGGAATTGAGCATGAACGGTGACCGGCGCACCATGCCGCTGCGGCGGTAGAACCACTCGCACTGCGCGCGGCTCAGCGGCCAGTCCTCGGCGCGCATCTTGGCGATCTTCCAGCCGAATTCGGCGCGGCCGGCGTAGCGCCTCTGCAACTCGGCCCAGGTCGGCCGCGCCCAATAGCACCACGACGAAACCACCTCCAGGTAGAACGTGATCTTCATGTGGCGAGCATCGCGGCATGCCGCGGGGCGTCAATGCCCCGGCCTGTCGCCGACCGGCACAGTGTCGCGGGAAAACCCGGGCCCGCCCTCAACCGCGGCGGCCCGGCCGGATGAGCTGCGCGAATTCCTCCGGCGTCATGATGACGAGCGTGGAGTCCTTCGGCACGCGGCCAGAGAGCACATCCGCCTTCTTCACCCGCTTGATGATGTGGCTGCCCGTCACCTGGTAGTAGACGTATTCGTCGTCCTTGGCGTTCTTCTCCGGCTCCTCGCCGGTGTAGCTGTAGTAGGTCGTCTGGGTCGCGCAGCCTCCCAGCGCCAGCACGGCGGCGAGCAGGGGGAGAAGGCGATTGGGCTTGGTGTTCATCGGGTCAGCCCCATGGACAGCCGCGCGGTGGAAATGTTCAGCGCGCGCCGCCGGTTTCCAACTGGCGGCCGGGACGCAGATTGCGGGAAAACTCGTCCTTGTCCACGGTCACCACCTTGCCGTCCTTGGTGATCTTGCCCGAGACGATGTCGGATTTCTTGACCTTCTTGGGCAGGTTGCTGCCGGTGGCCGAGGGCACGTAGACGTATTCGTCCTCGGCCGCGGCCTGTTCACCTTCGGCCTTGGCCTCCTTGGTCTTGGTGGCGCAGCCGGTGATGACGAAGGCGAGGATGGCAAGTAGCAGTAATCGTGGGGTTTTCATGGGCTTGGGGTTGGTCAGGAACTGACACACGAAAAACACCCGCGTGCCATCGCGGCAATCTTTTCGTTCAACCTCAGCGGCCGATTTCGGTCGGCGTCTTGCGCCGCAGGTTGTCCATGAAGGCCTGGGGGTCCACGTCCTGCGTCTGGGACTTCTTGGTGCCGTCGGCGCTGACAATATCCTTCAGCTTCATTTTCTTCGGGATGTTGCTGCCCGTGGCGGGGGCGACGGTCACGACTTCATCCGGATCCCGGGAAAGGATGGCTTTTTCCGCCTCGCTCTGGGCGGTCTGGGTTTTTGTGGCGCAGCCGGCAAGGAGGCCGGTGAGCAGGACAAGTCCTGCGGTGGTCAGGGCGGTGCGGGGTGCATTCATGCGGGGGCAGAGTGGGGTCATGCGGACGTCGGCGACAATCATACTGTGCTGAACGGAGGCCACGAAGCGCCGAACCCCCCGAAATCCGGGACTGGCGGCTGGTCAATTGGCCCCGAGGATGCGCTGCGTGTCCTGCAGCACCTTGTTGGGCCCGACGTAGTCGTCGCCCTCATAGCTGTCGGACAGCACGCGGCCGCCCGCGTCGACCAACACGAGGCAGGGGATGCCGGGCCCGCAGTAACGCTGGATTTCCGGTTCGCGCTGCACCTGGTCGAACTTGAGCGCGGGAAACGGCATGCGGTCCTCTTTCATGTAATCGCGCATGTCGCCGGAGGAATGGTCACCGCTGACAAACACCACCTCGAACTCGGGGTGCTTCTGCTTCAGGCGCTGGTATTCCCGGACGAGCTTGGGCGTGAAGTTGCGGCAGGGGCCGCACCAGCTCGCCGAGAAATAGAGCGCGTAATACTTCACGCCGCCGAGCTGGCCGGCGTCGTAGTTCTGGAGCTTGCCGTCCTCGAGCCGGACCAGCTTGCCGGCGAGGCGGCGTTGCATCAGCGAAGAGCCGCCCGCCCGCGCCGGGCCGGCGGTCTGGGATTTCGTCACGGCGCGGGCCGGGGCCTGGTCGGCGACGGCCTTCTGCGCCGCTTGGACGCGGGCGTTCGCGGCCGTGTCACCTCCTGCCACCCGCGCCATCAGGTCGGTCTTGTCCGCGGGCACGCGCACCGTGGCGGCGCCGGTCTGGCCGGTCACACCTTCGGCGGTGATGGCGGAGATGACGATCTTCGCCCCGGCGCCGAGCAGCATGTTGCCGGCGGGCTGGCCGGCCTTGAGGACGGTGGCCTTGGTCGTGGCGGGCACGGTCACCTCCTTGGGCCAGATCTCAGGTTTCTGCGCCAGTTCCTCGAGAGTCTGCGCGGCGGCGGACAGGACGGTGAACAGGAGCAGCAGGGGTAGGGCGGGGGTTTTCATCGTGGATCAATGCTTGCGGTGGAGCACGAGGTGGTTGCCGTCGGGATCGCAGAAGCGGGCGAAGTCGCATACGCCGGTGTCGGTCGGGCCGAAGAGGAATTTGACGCGCTTCCGCCGCAGGTGGGCGACGACGGTGTCGAAGCGGTCGGTCTCGAGCGCGAGGGCCGCGCCCTTGGCGCCGGGTTTCACGCCCTGCATGACGGTCGAGAGAGCCAGCACGGGGGCGCCGCGCCGGATCTCGAATTCCGCCCACTTGTCGCCCCAGTCGTCGCCGGGCCGGAGGCCGAGCACCTTGGTGTAGAACCGCCGCGCCCGCGCCATGTTCTTCACCGGGTAGACGACGAAGGGCACGCCCGTGAACCGCGGCTTCATGCCGCGCATCATTCAGCGCAGTCCGTCGAGCGCAAGCCGCAAGGCCAGCGCGGCCAGCACGCCGCCCATGACGCCGCGCTGGGCCTTCCAGCCCCAGGGGCGCGCCGAGAGCCAGCCGGCCAGGCGGCCGGCGCCGAGGATGACCGCGGCGTTCACCGCCACGCTGATGGCGATCTGCACGGCGCCGAGCTGCGCGCCCTGCCAGAACACCGCGCCCCGTTCCGGCCGCAGGAACTGCGAGAAGATGGACAGGTAGAGCAGGGCGGCCTGCGGGTTCAGCACGTTCGTCATGAAGCCCATGACGAACAGCTGCCGCGGCGCCGCGTCCGGCAGCTGCGCCGCCTGCCAGCCGCCGGCGGCGGGGCGCAGCGTCTTCCAGGCGAGCCAGAGCAGGTAGGCGGCCCCGGCGAGTCGGATGGCCGCGTGCGCGCCCGGCGTGGCCTGCAGGATGGCCGCGAGCCCGGTCGCCGCGACGGTCAGATGCACCAGGAAACCGGTTGCGACTCCCCACAGCGAGGTCAGCGCGGCGGCGCGGCCCTGGCCCAGCGCGCGCGAGGTCAGATACATCATGTTCGGGCCCGGCGTCGCCGACATGGTCAGGCACAGGGTCACGAAAAGGATCCATTCGTCCGCGGTCAGCATGCGGGCAACGAATCAGGGGCGCGCGCTTTGTCCACGCCGCACCGGGTCACGGCCCGTGCAGCGGCGCACGGGAAACGGCGGCACAGCGCGCGGGGTCGTGGCCGCGCTTGAGTCCCGCGACAGCGGGACGAAAGCGTGGGCCGGTCAAGGCCACGTTGTCGCCATGCTCCAACGCGGCTACGGCTTGTCGCCGCTGAAGAGCTTCTTCACGCCTTCGGCGGCCTTCTTGGCCGCCTCCTTGGTCTGCTCGAGGGTGTTGGCGGCACGGGTCGAGCCCATGTTGGCGAGGGCCTCGGCCGAACCGGTGACGATGCTGCCGAGCACGTTCTTCATCACGGCGCCGGCGAGCTGGTCCGGGGTGATGCCGCCCTCCTTCACGCCGAGGTCGGTCAGCTCGAGCGGAGGCAGCGGCACGGGCACGGCCGTCGGACCCACGCCGAGGCGCGCGACGCCGTTGGTCAGGCGGAATTTCCGGACGACGAACTTGACGGGCTTGCCGTCCTTGGTCTGGGGCTCCGCGGCCGCCTTGTTCTTGTCGCCGGAGAACTCCTCGATGTTCTTCAGCAGGTCCTTGATGTTGCTGGAGACGAATCTGGTCTCGTAGAGGAATTCCGGGCCGTCGATCGAGATCTCCTCGATGTCGATGTGGTCGCCGAAGAGCGACAGCGGCGCGATGTCCACGTGCACGCGGCCGAGGGAGAAGGCGTTGTCTTCGGACCAGCCCTTGGGGTTGCCGACCACGAGGCCGCGCAGGGTGCCGGCGCCCGTCACCGGCGAGATGGTGGCGGCCTGCAGCTCGACCTTGGTCTGGGTCAGTTTCGGGCCGAAGGTGTTGACGCCGGCCTTCACGATGTGGCCGAGGAAGAACATCAGGCCGACGTAGAGCGCGATGACGGCGACCAGGCCGAAAAGGAGGGTCTTTTTCATGGTGGATGCCCCGAGCAAAGTCACCGCCGCGCCGGCCGCAAGTCCGCAGCCGGGCGCCGGCCCGCTTTCACGAATAGCTGACGCGCCCCGCCGCGGCGGGAATTGCGCTCGAACCGCGCGGGGCCGCCGCCTCAGTTTCCGCCCGAGCCCATGGCGTCTCCGCCTGTCCCGCGCAGCGGGCGGGACGGATCAGCCGTAGCCTTGGCGAAGGCTGACCCCCGTTGATTCCCAATCGTGGCTTGCGCTGTCCACGTCTCGTGCCTTTTTCGCATTCAGACATGGCGTCCAACTACACCGAAGCCAGCATCAAGACCCTCAGCTCGCTCGAGCACATCCGCCTCCGCCCGGGCATGTATATCGGCCGCCTCGGCAACGGCGCCCACGCCGAGGACGGCATCTACGTCCTCCTCAAGGAGACCATCGACAACTCCATCGACGAATTCACGATGGGCGCGGGCCGCAAGATCGAGGTCGAGCTCGACGAGGCCGCGCGCTCCATCCGCGTGCGCGACTACGGCCGGGGCATCCCGCTCGGCAAGCTCGTCGACTGCGTCTCCATCATCAACACCGGCGCCAAATACGACTCCGAGACCTTCCAGAAGGCCGTCGGCCTCAACGGCGTCGGCCAGAAGGCCGTCAACGCCCTCTCGCTCACCTACCGCGCCCAGGCCATCCGCGACGGCGAGACCAAGATCGTCGACTTCGAGCGGGGCAAACTGAGGAAGGAATCCCGCGTCACCAGGACCACCGACCGCAACGGCACGCTCATCGAGTTCACGCCCGACGAGAAGCTCTTCGGCGCCGACTTCCGCTTCCGCACCGAGTTCATCGAGGACATGCTGTGGAACTACGCCTTCCTCAACCGCGGCCTCACCCTCACGCTCAACGGCAAGCCCTTCCGCTCCGAGCACGGCCTCAAGGACCTCCTCGCCAAGGAGCTCGCCGGCGAGCCGCTCTACCCGATCATCCACCTCGAGGGCGAGGACATCGAGGTCGCCTTCACCCACGGCAACCACTACGGCGAGGAATACTGGTCCTTCGTCAACGGCCAGCACACCACGATGGGCGGCACGCACCTCTCCGCCTTCCGCGAGGCCCTCGTCGAGACCATCCGCAACCACTCCAAGAAGGACTTCGACGCCGCCGACATCCGCCAGTCCATCGACGCCGCCATCGCCGTGCGCGTGCAGGAGCCCGTCTTCGAATCGCAGACCAAGACCAAGCTCGGCTCCACCGACGTCGGACCCAAGGGCCCCTCGCTCAAGGAATTCGTCGGCAAGTTCCTCCAGCAATCGCTCGACGTCTACCTCCACAAGAACCGCGAGACGGCCGAGACCATCCGCCGCAAGATCGAGGAGAACGAGCACGAGCGCAAGGAGCTGGCCGGCATCCGCAACATCGCCCGCGAGCGCGCGAAAAAAGCCTCCCTCCACAACCGCAAGCTCCGCGACTGCCGCCTCCACCTCGGCGACCGCAACGAGCGCGCCGAGGAGAGCACCCTCTTCATCGTCGAGGGCGACAGCGCCGCCGGCTCGCTCACCGCCACGCGCGACGTGCAGACGCAGGCCGTCTTCGCCCTCAAGGGCAAGCCCCTCAACACCTACGGCCTCTCCAAGAAGGTCATCTACGAGAACGAGGAATTCCACCTCCTCCAGGCCGCCCTCAACATCGAGGACGGCATGGACGGCCTCCGCTACAACCGCATCGTCATCGCCACCGACGCCGACGTGGACGGCATGCACATCCGCCTCCTCCTGATCTCGTTCTTCCTCCAGTTCTTCCCCGACCTCATCCGCCACGGCCACCTCCACATCCTCGAGACCCCGCTCTTCCGCGTCCGCAACAAGAAGGAGACGATCTACTGCTACGACGAACGCGAGAAGCAGGCCGCCTTGGAAAAACTCGGCGCCGGCGCCGAGGTCACCCGCTTCAAGGGCCTGGGCGAGATCTCCGCCGGCGAGTTCAAGGACTTCATCGGCGAGAACATCCGCCTCGAGCCGGTCAACCTGCACCACCTCTACAGCTCCGACGAGCTGCTCGCCTTCTTCATGGGCAAGAACACGCCCGAGCGGCAGGATTTCATCATCGACAACCTCCGCGTCGAGAAAGACCTCGTCGAGGCCTGACGGCTTCGAGGAACGGTTCAATGCTGCCGCCCGCGCCTACGGCAGCAGTCCCGCCAGTCCCGCCGCGGCGAACTTCGCGCGCAGTTCCGAAAGCGCCCGCCGGCTGGCCGGCAACGCCGCCCCCGGGGCCGCGAGGGTGAAAAGCACCTCGTCCTCGCCCTTGCGCTCGATGGCCTTCACCTGCGCCAGGTTCACCAGCGCCTGCCGGTGGATGCGCACGAAGTTCTCCGCCGGCAGCGTCTCCTCCCACGACTTCAGCGTGCGCAACACGAGCAGGCTCTCGCCCCCCGCCAGCACCAGCTCGGTGTAGTTTTCGTTCGACCGCACGGCGCAGATCGAGGCCACCGGCACGAAGCGCGTCGCCGCCCCCGTGCGCACGAACACCCGGTCCTCCATCGTCAGCTTCTGCCCGGTCGAGACCGGCGCGGCCGGCGCCACCGGGGCGACCGCGCCGGTGCGGTTGTCGCCGAGCCGCAGCAGGGTGGCCGCCAGACGCGGCGCCGCCACGGGCTTCAGGAGGTAATCGAGCGCGTTGACCTCGAAGGCGCGCAGGGCGAACCGGTCGTAGGCGGTCACGAACACCACCTGCGCCTCCGGCCGCACGCTGTCGAGCAGATCGAAGCCGCTCCCGCCCCGCAGTTGCACGTCGAGGAAAACCAGGTCGTAGGCCTCGCGGCCGAGCAGCGCGCGGGCGTCGGCCATCGTGCCGGCCTCGCCCGTGATGTCCACCTGCGGATGCGCCTTGAGCAGGCGGCGCAGCTCCATCCGCGCGAGCGGTTCGTCGTCGACCAGCAGGGCGTGGCGGCGGGTGGCGCTCATCCGGCGGCGTTCTCCGCATCCGCGGTGCGGGCGACGCGCGGCAGGCGCAGCGTCACGCGCACCCAGCCGCCGCCCTTGGTCACCTGCACCTCGCGGCCGAGCCCGTAGTGCCGCGCGATGCGGCGGCGCAGGTTCTCCAGGCCGATGCGCGTGGACTCGCGCGGTGTCTCGCCGTTCAGCTCCACCCACTCCCCGGTGTTGGCCACCTCGCAGACCAGTTCGTCGTCCTCCACGCGCGCGCTGACGACCACCTCGAGCAGCGCGGGGCTCGTCTTGCCGCCGTATTTGATCGCGTTCTCCAGCAGCGGGAGCAGCAGGAACTGCGGCAGCGGCTCGCCGCGGGCGGCCGGGTCGATCTCGATGCGCGCGGCCAGGCCCGTCTGCCAGCGCGTGCGCTCGATGTCGAGGTAGGCCTGCAGCATCTCCGCCTCCTCGCCCACGGTCGTGACATCGTCGGCGCGGCGCGTCAACGTGGCGCGGCAGAACTCCGACAGGCGCGTCACCATCTCGCCGGCGGCCTCGGCGTTGGAGTAGACGAGCGCGCGGATGGAGTTGAGCGAGTTGTAGAGAAAATGGGGGTTGAGCTGGTAGCGCAGCAGCTCGAGCTGGGCCTTCTCCTCGGCGAGGCGGGCGGAAAGTTTCTCGTCCTGGTCCAGGCGGTGGAGGCGCTCGAGCTCGAGGTTCTTCTGCGCCAGCTCCGCCGTGCGCTCGGCCACCACCGCCGCGAGGCGGGCGCGCTCGCGGCGCAGGCCGCGGATGCGCCAGCGGATGTAGGCGAAGAGCAGGAAGCCGCCCGACGCCACCCACGCGGCGATCGCCCAGGGCGTCTGCCACCACGGGGCGAGGACGGTGAACGCGAACCGCGCCGGCTCGCTCCAGCGGCCGTCGGCCGAGCGGCCGCGGGCCTCGAACACGTAGCTGCCCGGCGGCAGGTTGGTGAACGTGCGCTCGGATTCGACGCGCCGCTCCAGCGCGCCGTCGGCGAAACCGTGCAGCACGCTCTCATGGACCGGGTCCGTGACACCGGCGAGGCCGGGGGTCGCGAAGGAGAAGCGCAGGTTGTTTTCGCCGGACTTCAACTGCACCGGCGCGGCGCCGAGGGGCAGGCGCCTGGCGCCGCCGACGGTGATGCCGCTCAGCAGGGATGAGCCGATCGGAGGCGGCCGGTTGCTGTGCAAGGTGGTCAGGTCGATGCGCAGCAGCGCCGACTGACCCATGATCCACAGCACGTCGCGGCCGTCCTTGGTCTCGAACCAGAGTTCCTTTCTTCCGCCGATCCGGCCGGGCTCGGGCAGGGGCAACACCTCGAATTTTCCGTCGCGCACCAGCCCCACCTGCGTGGGCCTGCCCGCGGGGTTGTCGCCGCCGCCGGTCGCCACGACCCAATGCCCGCCCCCGGCCCCGGCGGCAATGGAACTGATGGCATAGGTGCCGTCGATGAACTGCCGGCCAAACCCCGGCTCCGGTTCGAAGCGGCCGCCGGTGGCGTTGAAGCGCATCGGTCCTCCGGAGGTCAGGAACAGAAGATTGTCATCCAGCTTCACCACTTCGCTGCGGTTGCCACCGGGGGGCAGGCCCGCCTCGGCGGGTCCGAACAACTTGCCGTCCGCCTCGATCTTGCCCGCGGCGTCGGTGGTGATGCGCACGCGCCAGATGCCTTGGTTGTCGGTGCCGAGCCAGAGCGTGCCGTCACTCGCCTCGGCGATGCTGTTGCCCCGGATCTTGCCGATGGTCTCGAGTCGCGTCCAGGCGCCGTCCTTGCGTTGGAGGACCACCAGGCCGTTCAGGGAGGCGGCGTAGAGCCGGTCGGCGTCCCGGCCCGGGAGCACCAGACCGAAGATATTGCTGCCGCTGCGCAGGAAGGTGCGCTTGCCCGTGGCGTCGAGCAGGCAGATGCCGCCGAGTCCGCCCACGATCAGGTTTTCGCCGTCGGGCAGTATGCACCAGACCTTGTCGTCGATCTCGCTCCAGCGCTTGAAAACCGCCTGGCCCGGTGTCGCCTCGGGCGGTTCGAGCCGCATCAGGCCCTGGGCGCCGGGCACGAGCAAGCGGCCGTGCCACCGCTCCCGGAACATTGTCAGCGTGGCGCGCCGGCTCAGACCGTTGAGCGGTCCGAACCAGGTGTAGGCCGGATGCACCTCCACGCGGCTCAGGCCCCACTCCGTGCCCAGCCAGAGCGCGCCATGCCGGTCCGGCACCGCGCAGATCACCGCCTCGGACTCGAGCCCGGCCTTCTCCCCGAGATGGAATTCCGGCCGCAGGTTCGCGTCGGTCAGCACCGCGCCGCCCTGCAGCGTCGTGAGCACATACCGGCCGTCGGCCAGCCGGGTCGCACCGTAGAGCCGCTTCGACTTGAACAACGGGTCGAGCGGGTGCGGCTCGAACTGCAGGCGCTGGCCGTCCCAGCGGGCGAGGCCCACGACTTCGCCTTTCGGCCCCTCGAGGCCCATCAGCCAGCCGCCCTGCGGGTGCGGCACCGCGAAATGCGGCAGGTAGTCGCCGAGCTTGTCTTCGGGCCGTCCCAGCGCATCCCAGCGGCCGCCCTCGCCGGGTCGGAACCAACCCTTGGTCGTCGCCACCAGCAGGTGGTCGCCGAGCCAGAAGGAGAGCACGATGAACTTCTCGCCCGTCGGCCAATGGTCGAATTTGCCGTCGCGCCAGCGCAGCGTCACGGCGTTGCCCTGGAACCAGATGCCGTCCGCCGTCGCGTGCACCTGCCAGATGGTGCCGAGATCGCCCGCCTCTTTCGGCACCAGCGCGCGCAAGGACTTGAACACCCGCTGGCCGTCGGGCGCGGTCTCGATGCGCCCGAGCTCGTTGACGCCCGCCGCCCAGACGTTGCCGGCCGGGTCCACCCCGAGTCCGCGGATGTGGGCGCCGCCGGGGATGCCGATCGGGCGCCAGGTCTGTCCGTCGAATTCCAGCACCTGGTTGTTGTTGCCGAAGAGCATCGTTCCGTCGTCCAGCGCCACGCCGCTCCAGACCTGGTTGGCGCCGTTGTAGATGGTCGGGGGAAAATTCCGGATCAGCGGCAGCCCGCGCTCGTCCATCGCCGCCGGTGCGCTCTCGGACGCGCACAACGCCGCGGCAAGCACCGCCGGGGCCGGGATCAGGAGTCGCAACAGGCGGAGCATGGCGGGGAGGGAAGGATTTCACCGGGCCGGGTGCGAGACTTCTTCGCACCGCGGTGGCCTCAGCCGGCGGGCGTGAGCAAAAAGCCCCGCAGCCCGCCGTCGCACAGGCCGACGCCGGCGATCTGTCCGCGGGCGTTGACCCCGACCGCGCGATGGAATTCCCAGCCGTCGGCCGCGGGCACGAGCCCGCGCAGCGCGCGCATGCCGTCGGCCGGCGTCCAGCGGAAGGCCTCGCGCCGGCCCGTGCCGTCCATCATGCGGCCGACGACCACGCGGTCGTCGTTGAGGGCGAGGGCCTCGCTCTGGCAGGAGGGGCCGCGGTTGATGTCGTAGGTGCGCCCCTCCTCGTGCAGGAAGGCGCAGATGTTGCCCGCCGACGTGAGCAGCCGCCCGGCCACGCGCCCGCCCGGCGAGAGCGCGGCGCCCCACGAGCCGCCGCTGGCGGGCGTGTCGATCACCGTGCACTGGCCGTCGCGCCACAGCGCCGCCTGGGAATTGATCTCGAAGTAGCCCCGCGAGCCGTTGAGCAGCACCTCGCCGCGGTCGTTGATGGCGGCGGCCACGGCGCTGCCGCCGCCGGGGGAGGGGAGGAAGTGCGCATCGTGGTAGGGGCCGGCCACGAACACCCGCCGGCGCACGCGGTCGCCCGCGGCGAAGGCCACCTGCCCGGTCACATGGCCGCTGGCGTTCACGGCCACGGCCGCGCTTTCGGCCCCGGGCCAGTGCCGCGCGCCGAACTCGCCCAGGTGCGAGGCCCACGCCGAACGCCGGCCGCCGTCCGTCCGCGTGAAGCCGCACACGTGGCCGCCGTTGCTCAGGCCCGCCACCGGGATCGCGCCGAAGGCCGTGCCCGCCGAGGTCAATGCACCGTCCTTCCACAGCAGGCCGCGGATGAGCGCATGCTTCGCGTGGCGCTCGGGTGGCTGCGCATAGACGGCCGCCTGCCCGGCGTCGTTCAACGCCACGGGCAGCAGGGGCAGGCCGTCGGCGCTCTCGCCGAGGTCGGTCAGGTCGTAGGAATCGGGAAAAAGCCCCGTGCCGCCGGCGGCGGGAATGGGCGGGTTCGAACTCACCAGCGTGCTCATCCGCCGGCATCTGGCCCGGGCCGTCCGCAGGCGGCGATGCGGCATTGACCGGCGGCCGGGGCTTTTTGACCAACGGCAAGCGTGCTCTTCGCAAACGCGGCTTGACCCAAAGTTGAAGTTGAACATCAAGTTGAACTCATGCGAACAATCACCGCAGTCGACCTGCGCAACGACTTGGAGGGCATTGTGAAAAGCCTCAAGCGGGGCGAGACGCTTGAGCTTACTTACCGGGGAGAAAAAATCGCCGAAATGCTGCCGGTCAGAAAGAAGCAACCCAATCAAAAAGCCCTGGAAGCATTGCACCGTGCTTGGGAGCTGACCGACCAAATACCCGATTACGACGAGAAAGCCGCCGCCTACATTCAGCAGTTGCGGGAAGATCGCGCCGCTTGGGGTGAACGCACGCCGTCGTGATTCACCTCGATTCGAACTACCTGATCAGCGGTGTCAAACGCACCACGCCGGAGGCGTCCGCCATCCAGCAATGGCTGCTGAATGGAGAGATCATCGCGTGCTCCACCATCACTTGGAGCGAATTTCTCAACGGTCCCGTCACACCCGCCCAGGTCGCCACCGCCCGGGCTTTTCTGACCGGAGGATGCGCGGATTTCGAGGAAGCACACGCTGAGCGCGCAGCCGACCTCTTCAACCGCATCGGCCGCTTGCGCCGGCTGAAGTTTGATTGCCTTATCGCCTCGTCCGCCATCGTGGCCGATGCGGAACTCGCCACCGGTAATGCGACCGATTTCCGCCTTTTCGTCCCCCACGGACTCAAACTCACGCCCTGACCTTTCCTGATGGCCAAGAAGAAATCCAAGAAACCCTCCGACCAGGCCGAATTGCCGCTCGATGCGGCGGAAAGCCCCCAGCAGTCAGCTGCCGGCAATCAGCCGGAATCCAAGCCGGCGAAGCCGGAGCCGGCCGCCGCCCAGCGCCCGCCGCTCACCGCTGACTCCCCGGAGCCCGAGGCTCCGCCCCCGAAGCGCAAGAAAGGCCAGAAGGTCCAGGACGAACCCGCCCCGCTCGCGCAGGCCTACCGCAACTGGTTCCTCGACTACGCCTCCTACGTCATCCTCGACCGCGCCGTCCCGCACCTCGACGACGGCCTGAAGCCCGTGCAGCGCCGCGTCCTCCACACGCTGTGGGACATGGACGACGGCCGCTTCCACAAGGTCGCCAACGTCGTCGGCGCCACCATGAAGCTGCACCCG
>Ga0073934_10005359_pt1 | contig 19968 bp, 18 predicted proteins | sample LarsenN4metaG_FD_76834 | JGI IMG/M metagenome (GOLD analysis project Ga0073934, IMG submission 76834) | Hot spring sediment bacterial and archeal communities from British Columbia, Canada, to study Microbial Dark Matter (Phase II) - Larsen... ... | reverse complement strand
CTGATCGCCGAGGAATCCGACAAGCTCATCGACAATGAAGCGATCGCGCGCGAGGCGGTGGACCTCGCCGAAAACGACGGGATCGTCTTTATCGACGAAATCGACAAGATCGCCCGCGGGGGGCATGAGGGCGCGCGCGGCGGCGCGGACGTCTCGCGCGAGGGCGTCCAGCGCGATCTCCTGCCGCTCATCGAGGGCGCGACGGTCGCGACCAAATACGGGCCGGTCCGCACGAACCACGTCCTCTTCATCGCGTCGGGCGCCTTTCACTTCGCCAAGCCCTCGGACCTCCTCCCTGAACTTCAGGGGCGTCTCCCGATCCGCGTCGAGCTTGACGCGCTGACGCGCGATGATCTCCGCCGCATCCTCACCGACACCGAGGCGAGCCTTGTCCGCCAATACGCGGCCCTGATGGAGACGGAGGGAGTGACCCTGACGTTTACCGACGATGGGATCGACGCCATCGCCGACGCCGCCGCCGCCGTGAACGCCTCGATTGAGAATATTGGGGCAAGGCGGCTCGCGACCGTCCTTGAAACCGTCCTTGAGGACCTCTCCTTTTCGGCCGCTGACCGGTCGGGCGAGAGGGTCGCCGTCGACGCCGCCTATGTCGAGGCGCGAATCGGCCAAATCGCCCGGAACGCCGACCTTTCCCGGTATATTCTTTAGGGCTGCGGCGTTGCCGGCCGGCCACATGGACTGGGGGCGGCGGCCTTCCAGTTTCGTTAATGCCGGGTTAAGGTCGTGGGTTAGACGCGTAGAGTGGGGCAGGCCATGGCGGACGGCGCATCCAGTCACTCGATCCGGCGCTCGGCGCACGGAGGGCATGGCGGCCATGGGGCCGCGCCGGCAGCGCATGGCGGCGGCCTCGGCCTTGGTCACGGCCATCACAAGGAGCGTCCGCGCGTCGCCTTCACTGGCGAGGAGTTCGGTTTCGGCTATCAAGCGGCGGAAAGGTTCGCGGAAAAGGGCCGGCGGCGGCCAATCTTTGACGCGGGCCTTGCGGTCGCGAAAGCGCGCACCGAACAGGAGTTCCGTCTCTACGCGGATCGCTACCAGGGCGGCGAGAATAAGAAATTCGATTTCAGCGCGACGTCGTGGCAGCCGCTTCGGACGAAGGAGCAAGCGCTGCTCGCCGTCAAGCAGCACACCGCCGATTTCGCCGTTGTACCGTTTTACCACCCCTATTTCGGCTACGACTATGAAACGCTGCGCGCGCTCGGCTCGCTGATCTTTCTCCTCGGCGTCGAACAGGTCGAGGCGACCGACAATTTCTGCCTCGCCGTGCATGAGAGCCAGCTTTACGATCTCATCCAGTCAGCCCATCCCGGCACAGGGTTTTCGGCGCTGCAGCGCCGGTTCCGGAAGTCATGGGGGACGATCGACAACGGCAGCGGCAATGCGCCTGGCGCGAGGCTGGATCCGGAAATGCCGCGCGCCGGCCTTCCGATCGACATGTCAGATCAAAAGCTCATTCGCGACCGGGTCGATGTCGTGTTTGCGGGACCGGAGGCGGCGCGGCGCTGCAAGTCGAAGCTCGACGGGCTTCGCGCGATCGGCGTCGACGTGCAGGAAATCCCGCAAATGATCGAGCCTCACCGGGAACTCGCCCGACGCGCGCGGTCGACGGCGAACGCGACGCGGCAGACGAATACGTTCTTCGACCCGATCAGCGGCGAGACGCGGTTCTTTTCAAGCCTCGGCGCGGAAGCCCAGGGAGGCAAGCTTTTCGGCATGGTGCTGCCTTACGAAGTCGCCATGCGGTCGTCGGACTACGTCATCGTCGATCACAATTACGACGACGGCGCGGTCGCCAAGACTCGCTTCATGGTTGTCGAGGCAAACCCTGATCACACGCTCATCGAAGACGCCTATCGAACGACCGACCAGAAGACGCGTTATTGGTATCGCCGACTCTCGGCGCTTTCGATGGCGCCCGGGTCGCTCGAAACGAAGGGCGTCCGATTTATCGGCGCGCTCGGTCTTGCCGCCGGCGCCGGCATGATGGCGGTCGGCGTGATGGGCCTTTTGGGCTTTGCCAGCGGAACCGGCGTCGGGGCGTTCGATTTCCCGATCACGCAATCCGCGTTGGCGCTCGCCGTCTCCGGCGCAGGCATCGCGGCGCTTTCGGCGATCCTGACGCAGGCGCAAGGCGGCGCAAAGCAGGGCGTGCGCGTGATGTTCCGGTTCCTGCGGAACAATTCCGCGGCGGCGATCGGCGACGTTGAGAATTACCTCCGGAACCACGGCGTCAGGCACGCCGTCGTCAGGACCGATGAAGATAGCGAAGGGCATGAGCCGGCGCCGATCATTCTCGATGTCGAATTCGAGCCCAAGGATTTCGCGTTCAATCCGGTGACGACGCTCGGCATCAGGCTGCAAAACTCGGTCGCGAACGGCGCCCTGAAAAAAGCCTTTCAGCGCTGGAAGAACCGCGGCGTCACGATCGTCGCGGCGATGCCGATCGAAGACGCCGCCTACCAGATGCCGGCGCCGAAACGGCGTCGCTGGTGGGCGGAAGCGTTCGCGGCGTGGGGCGCCGATTTCGTCGAGACGATGTCGATCCGCCTGTCGCGGCTCCTGCTTTACCTGCTGCCGGTGGCGATCGCCGCCGCTATCGTCTGGATGATGCTCGGCGGCGGGAAATAGCGGCAGCGATCGGCAGCCGGACGAAACCTTGTTCAAGAGCGCGGGGAAGTCCTCGCGCTTTTGCTTTTGAGGAAGACATAGAACGCCCCGGCGCCGCCGTCTCCCCGGCTCGCCGGCGCGACGCGCGCGATATGCGCCCGCGCCGGTGGCTCTTCGACCCATTCAAGAAACCGGGCTTTGAGAACGCCCTGCCGCGGCGCGTCGCCGCCGCGACCCTTGCCGGTGATCACAAGCGCGAGTCGCGCGCCGCCGGCGTGCGCGTGTTCGAGAAACGAACAGAATCGGCGATGCGCCTCACTTTGAGTGAGGCCGTGAAGATCAAGCCTTGCCTCAATCAAGAGGCGTCCGCGCGCCGCGCGCTTGTCGAGCCTTGGATCGCCGCCGCCGACAACCGCATGCGCCCGCTTCGCGGCGGGGCGCATCGCCGGCGGCCCCGGCCGCTTCTCCTGCGCTCGTTTCTCCGCGGGCTGACGCTTTCCTGTCGAAGCGGACGCGGGTATCGGGATCGCTCGCGCCCGCTTTGTCGGCGCGACGTCCCGGACGGCGCGTCGCCAGAGCGCGCGCTCTTCATCGCTGAGGTCGCGCCGTTTCATGACCGGCGCGGCGCCGCGAGGCGTTCGGCGACGGCGGTCGGCAAAAGCGTATACATGGCGCCGATCTCATTGAAGCCGCCCGCGACCTCGCCGGCCTTGGGGCCGCTGCCTACAAAGATGTCGCCCCTGATCGGGCCCTTGATCGCGCCGCCAGCATCCTGCGCGATGAGAAGCCGCCGCACCGGGTCATTTCCGGACTTTTCGTCGCCCGGGATGTCGATCCAGACCGGCGCCCCGAAGGGCGTAAAGCGCGGGTCGACGGCGAGCGAGCGCCCGGGCGTCAGCTGGACGCCCTCGGCGCCAAGCGGGCCAAGCGAGGGTTCAGGAAGGGATTCGAGGATCCGGAAAAAGACGAAAGACTCGTTCGATTCTCTCACCTTTCGCGCCGCGTCGTCGGGCGCCGCGTCGAGCCATGCCCTGATCGTCTGCATACTGACGCTATTCCGGTCGAGCGCGCCGTTCTCGATGAGGGTCCTGCCAATCGCGGTGTAGGGGCGCCCGTTGGCGCCGTCATAACCGACGCGCAATTCCCGCCCGGCGAGCGCAAGGCGGCCCGAGCCCTGGATCTGGAGGAAGAGAAGATCGGTCGGCCGCATAAAGGCGAGAATGCGCGCCCGTCCCGCAAGCGCGCCGGCGTTGATTGCGGCGTGGTCGGGATAAGGATTGAGCGCCCCGTCGACGACGCGTCCGGCGATGCGCTGGCCTGCGAATTCGGGCCGAAAGCGGCCGAGATCGACCGTCACCAGATCGTCGGGGCGAGCGTAGAGTGCGGCTGAAAATTCGGCGGTCCTTATCGGGCTTGCCTGGTAGAAGGGCTCGAAATAGCCGGTGAACCGGCCTTCCGCGGCGAGTTTTTCGCCGCCGCCGCCGACGGTGGGAGCCCTCCTTTCAAGGATGCGGATTGGCCGAAAGTGAAACTCGTAAAAGCTTCGTGCGGCGCTCGTCCGCGCGTTGTCGTCCGCATAGCGCTGGGCGCTGATCTCCGCTGCCGCGGCGCAGGCGGCGCGCCAGTCGCCGACGCGCCCAGCAAGTGTCGCGGCGGGCGATCCTGGGCCGAGATTCTCGGATGGATTGGCCGGCGCGTCGTCGTCGAGCTTTTCCATGCGCGCGCATGAACGCAAGAAGACGGGAAGCGTTTCGGCTACATCATCGAGACGCCATCCGGCGAGGTCGCTGATCTGGACCAGCCTGTATGAAAGCCCAGCGAGAACGTAGTCCTCGCCCAATGGCTGTGTGCGCCGTCCGATCACGCCGGAAAACGTCAGCGCCGCAAGGCCGATCGCAATGATGACGGCCGCTGCAAGGGCGGCCGCGATATTTCGCTCTTTAAGGAACTCCAAGGCGGCGCCCCCGTCAACCGGTCGGCGTCACGCGCCGGAAGTTGCGATAAGCGTCCAGTTCGGATCTGACGATCCGAGCGAACGCGAGAACGTCCAGCGATCCTTGACGAGATCGATCCGCGATGGATCGCCGGCGATAAGCGCGCCGGCCCTATCGTAAGTGGCGCGCACCTGGTTCGACAGAAAATCGGCGATCGCCACGAGATTTCCGTCTTCAACCTTCGACGCCGCGATTTTCGCGGACTCGATGCCGACGAATTTGAGATCCGAACGGTGGCCTGCGCTCTCCCGCGCGGAGACTGCGGCGCGAAACGCTTCGAATACGGAAGGACTGAGGAACCGCCGGATGCTTTTGAGGTCGCCGGAGGTGAACGCCTCGATGATCATTTCATAGGCGCTGCGCGCGCCTTCAAGAAACGCCGCCTCGTCGAAATTCGGGTCAGCGGCCCTCAGCGCCTCGGCCTGCGGCGAAACCGGGGGCAGCGGCTTCGCCGGCTCGGCGGCGATCGCCGTTTCAGGCTCATCGCGCTCTTGCGTTCGCGCGCGCTGGAGGCCTTCGACGTCGCGCGGGCGCTCCTCGCCAGTTCGTGCGCCAAGGACCGAGTAAAGGCGGTAAGCGATGAACGCCGACAGCGCGATGAAGACGATGAGGGTCGGATCCATAGTCCTTTTTCTCGGTCGGCCGTCGGCCGGGCGCACTCTGCGGCGAGGACACGTCGTCCCAGCCGCACGATTGACGGCCCAGACCCCAATCCGGCGCCGCCTCAGTCTTCATATAGGATCAATATGGTGACGAAAACACCAAGAGGCGGTGACGGCGCGGCTCCGCAGGGCCGGCGACGCGGGTTGCCGCCCGGCGCCTCGGCGTGTATGACCCGCCCTTTCCAGCGCCCCCACTCGCGACCAAGGTGCCATCCATGTCGGAAACGACGCCGAACGGCGCAGCGCCGAACGCCTCGACACAGCAGCCGAGCCTTCGCGTGCTTGCGCAATATCTTAAGGATCATTCATTCGAGAACCCTCGCGCGCCCGCGAGCTTTCGCGACACGGGCGGCGCGCCGACCATTGAAGTGAATGTCGACGTCAATGCCCGCGGCCTCGGCTCGGACCAATTTGAGGTTGAACTCTCGGTTTCCGCCCGCGCCCGTCGCGGACAGGAGATCGTGTTCCTTGTCGAGACGACCTATGCGGGCGTATTCGAAATTCTCGGCGTCCCCGAGGCCCAGATCGAGCCGATCCTCCTGATCGAGTGCCCGCGCCTTCTGTTTCCCTTCGCGCGCCAGATCGTCGCCGAGACGACCAATTCAGGGAACTACCCGCCTGTCATGCTCGATCCGATCGACTTTCTCGGGATCTATCAGCGAAACCTTGCGGCGCGCGCGGAGGCGGGACCGGCGGCCCTAAACGCCTGACGGCGGCTTCAGCCGATCGCCCCAGAGCGCATTCGGGCCGAGTTCCGTCTCGACAAAGCGGGCGTGGGCCGCTGCCTCGTCGCCGGTGATGAGCGGCGCAAGGGTCGCTGGGCGAACGTAAACTGCGCGACCAGAGGTCCTATCCGCGGCGCCGCCCTCGCCGTCGGGTCGCGCCGCGAAATCAAGCCCGGCCTGAAGGCCGCCCGTTAGTTCGATATAGACCGCCGCCAGAAGCCGCGAATCGAGGAGCGCGCCATGCCCGTCGCGCTCGCGTTCCCTCGTGTCGACGCCGAAGCGCGCGCAAAGAGCGTCAAGGCTCGCCGGCGCGCCAGGAAATTTCCGGCGCGCCAGGGCGAGCGTGTCGATAATGTCGTTCGTGAGCGGTTCAAGTCCCGCATGCGCAAGCTCGGCGTTGATGAAGGGAAGATCAAACGCGATCCCGTTATGCGCAATAAGCTCCGCGTCACCGACGAATTCGACAAAGGCGCCCGCGACCCGTTCGTCCGCAAAGACCGGAAAACCTTTCAGGAACTTTTCCGAGAGCCCGTGCACCTTGAAGGCGCCCTCCGGCATGTCGCGCTCCGGATTGACATAGGTGTGAAAGGACCGGCCGGTGACGGCGCCGCGCACCATTTCGACGCCGCCGATCTCGACGATGCGGTGGCCTTCATCGAAGCGGAACCCCGTGGTCTCAAGATCGAAGACGACTTGGCGCATGAGGCTTTCTTAAGACGCTTTCCGCCTGCCGCAAGTGTTGTGGAAAAGCCGCGCGGAGACCCTTCACGCGCCCGATTTCTTCGCGTTTGCGCGCTCGAAGAGCGCGTCTTTGACGCGCGCGCCGAGTTCCGACATCGGGAACGGCTTTTGAATGTACCTGACGCCCTCGATCCGGTCCATCTGATCGCGGACGGCGGCTTCGGCGTATCCCGACATGAAGATCACGGACGATCCGACGCCAAGCTCGTTTCTGGCGCGCTCAACGAGCGATGGCCCGTCGATCTCGGGCATCATCACATCGGAGACGATGAGGTCGAAGTCGCGATCCGCTTTGAGGATTTCGAGCGCTGCGACGCCGTCTTCGGCGGCTGTCACCTCATAGCCAGACCGCTCGAGCGTGGCGACGACGAAAGCGCGCACTGGGTCCTCGTCCTCAACGACGAGAATCCGTCCGGATCCTGAATAATCCGCAGAGGCCGCCGGCGTGGCGGGCGCCGGCGACTCATCTTCGTCGTCAAGCCCGCCGTCATGCGCCGGCAGATAGATCTTGAAGACGGCGCCGCCCTCCGACGCGTTCTCGACGCGAATGGCGCCGCCCATCTGGCCGATAATGCCATGAACCGTCGAAAGGCCGAGGCCGGTTCCCTTGCCCTCTTCCTTCGTCGTAAAGAAGGGATCGAAGATCTTCTCCCTGATTTCCGCCGGCACGCCCGGCCCGGTGTCCGCGACTTCGATCAGCACATGATCCTGCGCGGCAAGCCCGCTGATCTTCGTCGCCTCAATTTCGGCCGCGGCAAGATGCTGCGTGCGGATCGTCAATTTGCCGCCGCCCGGCGCCATCGCGTCACGGGCGTTGACCGCGAGATTCATGATTGCGGTTTCAAGCTGGTTCCGGTCGACCTTGATGTTCGGGAGACCGCGGCCGTTTACGAATTCAAGCTTTACCTTCTCGCCGACGGCGCGGTCGAGAAACCGCGAAAAATCGAGGAGAATGTCGGTTATCGACTGCACCTTGCGGGTGAGAGTCTGCTTTCGCGAATAAGCAAGGAGCTGTTTCGTCAGATTGGCGGCGCGCTGGGCGTTTTCGCGGATTAAGACGAGGTCCTGATAGGCGGGGTCGCCTGCCGGATGACGCAGCATCAGCTGCTCGCAATTGCCCTGGATGACCTGCAGGAGATTGTTGAAATCATGCGCGACTTCGCCGGCGATGAACCCGATCGCCTTGAGTTTTTGATCCTGCGCATGGTCCTGCTCCATGCGTTTCCGGTCGGTGACGTCGACGGTGTAAAGGAAAGTGCGGCGAACGCCGTATCCGCCGCGACGGCGCCGCACGGGGCGGGCGTAAACGCCGTAAGTGCGCGCGGCCGGACCCTCGCCGATCGAAACGTCGATGACGTTCGGCGCGCCGCCCGACGAGGATTTTCGCTTGATTTCGGCGGCGATCTCTTCAACGGCTTCGGCGGGCATGATCCGTGACAGGGGCGTGTTCTTTTTTACGCCGTCGAAGACTTCGGCGAACGTCTTGTTCGCTTCGACGACGCGGGCGTCGCGGCCGATCTCGCCTTCGATGACCGCAAGACCGAAAGGCGCTTCCGAAATGTCGCCGGACATCGCCGGCGCATCCGGATCGGCCGGCGCTTCATTGGCGCTCATCTCGACGCAGACAAAGCCTTCGCCGACGCCGCCGCGCCGGAACGAGACGAAGGCCGCATCGATCGGGTCCGCGTCGCGCCGGCGGACGTCCGCGTGGACGATCGCGCCGTCGACGCGCCAGAGCGCGCGTACGACGTCGCCGCTCTCGCCGAGAACGACATCGTCGATATGATGGAGGTCCTGGCGCGAAACGCCGAGCGCTTTCCTGAAGGCGGCGTTCGCCCAGGCGATCTGGCCCGATTTTTCGAGAGCGAAAACCGGCCGCACATAATCCGCGAAGGACGCCGCGAGCGCGTCGTGCTCTTTCTCCTCGACCGGCAGCTCGCGCAGCCGCCAGACGACGAAGTCATTCGCCTCCGCGATGGGGCGCGTCGTCACTTCAAAACGCCGCCTTGCGCCGCCGCCTTCAAGGCCGATCTGCTGGTAGATGATTTCGGTCGCCTCCGCTGCGCTCTTCGCCGCGCGGCATAGCCGGAACACTTTCGTCGCCTCTGCCCCCTGCTGAGCGAAAAGCCGGTCTATGCGCGGCGGCAGGCCGGCAAGTCCCATTACGCCGGCGGCGCGCGCCAGATCGAAATAGGCGCTGTTGGCATAGATCACGACGCCGTCGGTCCGCGTGATGAGCCGCGCGTCCGGGTCGGCGTCGAGAACGCGCTCGGCAATAGCGAGGCTGTGAAGCATTTCCGAGCCCGCAAGCTCGGCGGCGGCGGCCGCTGATTTGCCAGCGACGCGTTTCATCGCGGCGCTCGCCAGCATTGCGGAGGGCGTCGGTCGGAAGGCCGCGATGAGGAAAACGAACGAGAGCGCCCCGACGACGGCCGCAAGGACGGTCCCGGCGGACCCGAGCGCGCCGGTGGCGAGGATATACGCCGCCGCCGCTGTCGCGACGCCAAGCCCGCCCCAAAGCGCGCCGAACAAAGCATGCTGGATAAGGAGCGCGCGCGACCTGATGCGCCGCGCCTCCATTTCCTCATCGCGAGACCGCGCGCGCTGCTCGGCGGCCGCCATCATCGCCGCAATGTCTTCGGCGCCTGGAGGGCGCCGGGCTGGAACGGCCGCGGCCTCCGCCTCAGGCGGGGCGGCGTCAGGACTTTCGACAGCGGCGGGTTTCGCGCTCAAGGAACGGCTCGCAGATTGAAGCTCATGACAAACGCGCGACTATGGGGGTGTTCGTCGTCAGTGGCTACATGCATTGCCCCGGCCGGCCGCGCATTTTTCCCCGCGTCCCTGCAGCTGCTCCCGCCAGGATGTCCTAATGAAGCCGGGGGCGCGCCTTTCCCATCACGAAGCCAATGACCTTGGCGACCGCTTCATAATGTTCGATGGGGATCTCGTTATCGATCTCGACGGCCGCGTAGAGCGCACGGGCGAGCGGCGGATTTTCAACGACCGGGACGCCGTTCTCGGTCGCGACCGCTTTCAATCGAAGCGCGATGTCGTCAAGGCCCTTGGCGACGCAGCGTGGGGCCGAACCCTTCTCCGCCTCGTACTGGAGAGCGACGGCATAGTGCGTCGGGTTCATGATGAGAACGGTCGCATCCTTGACCGCCGCCATCATCCGGCGGCGCGCGCGCGCTTCGCGCTGCTGGCGCTGGCGGCCTTTGATTTGCGGGTCGCCTTCGGATTCCTTCAGCTCTCGGCGGACTTCCTCTTTCGTCATCCGAAGCCGCTTCATCCACTCACGGCGCGCCCATGCATAGTCGAGCGCCGAAATGACCGCCATCGCGGCCGCGGCGTAGGCGATGAGTTTCAATATTTCCGATTCGGCGAGTGCGAGAACGGATCTTGGGTCGGCGTACGGGAGGCCGACCAGCTTCTGCTGGTCCGGCCATAGCGAATAGACGAGGATCGCGCCGACAAGCAGGATCTTGCCGATCCCTTTGGCGAAGTTGAAAAGCGCGGTCGGTCCGAAAAGGCGCTTGGCGCCTTCCGCCGGCGACAGGCGATTGAGCGCGGGCTTGACCTTGTCGGGCGCAATGACGGGCGCCCCTTGCGCGACATTCGCGGCGACCGCTGCGGCGATGAAGAACAGCGCGATGCCGGCGAGCGCGGCGCCGGTCTTGGCGGAGACATCGAGAAAGAGCCGCTGAAGATTCTCGGCGTCGGCGGCGAATTCATGCGGATGATCGAGAAACGCCGCGCCCGCGGCGGCGAGCGAGGCGGCCGCCGGCTTGATGAGGAGCCAGAGTCCAAGGCCGGATGCGGCGATCATCGCGGTCGCGACAAGCTCCTGGCTTCGCGGCGCGTCGCCCTTCTTGCGCGCGTCCTCAAGGCGCTTAGGCGTCGGGTCTTCGGTTCGCTGATGATGATCGGTTTCCTCGGCCATCGCCTCACCGGGCGAAGGCGGAAATTCGCTCGCCGAATTCGGCGAGGAAAGCCGACATTATGAGGCCGGTCGTCAGCATCAGGAGCGCAAGACCGAGGACGAGATTCGCCGGCATCAGCATGAAAAAGACTTGGGCCTGCGGCATCAGGCGGTTCAGGACGCCGGCGCCGGCGTAAAAGACGAGGCCGAAGACGATGAACGGCGCGGCGAGCCGGACGCCGAGCGAGAAGGCGGCGGAGAGCGTCGCGATCATCGCCGCCGCCATGTCGCCGACATTGATCGCCCCGCCCGGCGCGAAGAGAAGATAGGAATCCTTAAGCGCCGCCAGCATCAGATGATGCGCATCGGTCGCGAAGATCATCGTCGTCCCGAGCACCGCGAGAAATCCGCCGATGATGGCGCCTTGAAGCTCCTGGGAGGGATCGAAAATCTGGGCCAGCGAGAGGCCCATCTGGAGCGCGATGACCTGCCCCGCGACATTGAGCGCGGCGAAGATCGTCCGCGCGATAAGGCCAAGAAAAAGCCCGACCGCAACCTCGCCGATGATGAGGCCGGCGAGCGCGATCGATGACCCTGCGCCGGCGCCCTCGGCGAAGTGCGGCGCCGCGCCCGGCAGGAGCGCCGCCGATACCGCGAGCGCGACCGCGAGCCGGATGCGCGGCGAAAGCGTGAAGTCGCCGAAGGCGGGCGCCGTCATCATCATCGCCCCCGCCCGCGCGAAGACGGCGAAGGCGACCGCGACGTCGACCGGAAGCGCCGCGAGAAGCTCGGCCGACGAGACGGCGCTCATGGGAGCGCGCTGCCGGCAATCAATTCGAAAATCTTCGTCGCGTAGCGCCCAAGCGTCGCGCCCATGAAGGGAAGGGTCACGGCGATCACGAGGAACATCACGACGATCCTCGGCACGAAGACGAGCGTCATCTCCTGCACCTGCGTCAACGCCTGGACGAGCGCGATCGCGAGGCCGACGAGAAGCCCGGCGATCATCGCCGGACCGGCGACGAGAAGCGTGACCCAAAATCCCTCGCGCGCGAGGTCAAGTAATTCCGCGCCCGTCATGGCGATGTCCCTCACTCCGGTCGGCAGATTTTGCCGGGCGCATGGTTAAGGGCGCGTGAGGATGGGGTTAAGCGCGGGTTAAGGTTTTCTCCGTTTCGACTCCTTGAATCGCCGCCATCGCCGTTCGCGCAGTGACGGCGTCGCGGGCGAGCAGCACGCGGCCGAGCTTTCTCTTCTCGAACGCAGCGGTGAAGCCCTCGCCGTCCCAAACTTCCTCGCCGCGGATGAAGACTCTTGCGACAACGCCGTCCGAGCGGTTGACGAGCTGGTCATTCTGCAAGGTCTCGCGCCAGATGCGGACGGTGTTTTTCTCGCCGTCGTGGCGCGCGAGCGCCCTCGGATCGATGAGGACGATGTCGGCCTGGGCGCCCGGCGCGATCGAGCCCGCCTCGACGCCGAAAACGTCGGCCGCGTCGCGCGTCAGGCGCTTCACCATGTAGGCGACGCCGTCCTCGCCCCTCGCGTCGTGGGCGATCTTTAGCGCGCGCAGATTGACGTCGTAGAAAGCAAGGTTTGTCAGATGCGCGCCGGAGTCCGAAAAGCCGGGAAGAAAGGCCGGGCTCATCGTCGTCTTCTCGACCGTCTTCGGATCGGCATTGGCGCTAACCGTCGACCAGACGAATTTCCGATCCCACATTTTGAGAAGATGGAAGAAAAAGTCGGCGTCGTCGTCGACTCTCGGGAAGGATGCGAATATCGCGCTCTCCGGCGTCTCCTCTTCGCCGCCGATCGACGGCGAGGCGAAATTCGCCTGAAACCGCTTCAGACGCTCGAAGATGCGACCGAGATTTTCGCCCTTCCAAGCGGCGATGGGGCAGTCCTCGACCGTCATCTCGTCAACGGCGCGGCGCATCGCTTGCTCCTCGAGGCGCAAGAGGCGGCGCAGCCGCGCGAGATTGCGCCCCGATTTGCCCTTGCGCCACATCGCCTTGAAGCGCGCCTCAAAGGCCGGATCGGCGTAAAGCCGCTGGCGCGCCGCTTCATCTTCGAGGTCCGGCCTCATCAGTTCACGGAGCTCCGGGACCTCCTCGGCGAGCGGCGAAATCGGCCCGTCCGAATAGACCTTGAAACGGGCGGCGAGGCTTTGAAGATGGAATTCTCCCTTGACGAGCGGCGAATTCAAGAGCCGTGTCAGGAAACGCGCGCTGCTCATGATGCCGCGGTTCGAGCGAACGTCGAGCGCGGCGACGGCGGCGATCTTCAAGGGCTTTCCGAAGAGACGTCCGCTCGTCAGCAGGAACGTTCGGAGAACCTTCAGCGGGCTTTCGGTCGGCGGCGTCGCCTGCCAGACGCGGCCATGCCGGCGGACGACGTCGGCAAGACGCTTCAATTCTCTGTAGCCGCCATATTGGGACGGGATGCGGCGGTCGCGGTTCGGGTCGTTCGAGAGATAATGGAAGGGCAAGCCGTCTGAAGAGAAACCGGCGTAACCCTCGCGCATCCCCTTTTCTAGGAGGCGCTCCATCTCCGAAAGCTCCGTAGGCGTTGGATCGCGCGTCACCGAAGGCGTCGTTCCCATAACGGCGATGCGAAGCATCGAATAGGGAATCATCGGCACGATGTTGGGGCCGAGATTGAGGCTCTCAAGGTGATCGAGATAGCCCTTAGAATCCGTCCACGTCGCGCGGTCAGCGACGCGCCTTAGGACGGGCTTTGGAATGTTCTCGACGCGCGCGAAGCAGTCGACGACGGGGTCCTGATCTCCGTCGCGCAGCGCGCCGAAGGCGAGCCCCAGCGAGCAGTTCGAGACGACAACAGTCGTCGTGCCGTGGCGAACCGACTCGGGAAGGCCCGGCGAAAGTTCGACTTCAAGATCGTAATGCGTGTGGATGTCGAGCAGCCCGGGCGTCAGCCAGAGACCGGTCGCATCGACGACGCGCGCGGCGAGCGCGCCGTCAAGATCCTTGCCGCGCGCGACGATCACGCCGGCCCGGACAGCGATGTCGCCGGCCGCCGGCGCGCCGCCGGAGCCGTCGAAGATCAGCGCATTCCTAATTAAGAGATCAAAGGCCGCCAAAGAACCCTCCGCGCCGCCGACGCGGTTCTCAAATTCGCGCCTTGGCGCATCAGCCGGTTTGCGAATTCCCGAACCGCGAACGACAGCAGATCATTTGATGTCCAGGCGCCGCAAGCGCTCGGCACAGAGCTTCTAACAAACCGCGTCAGTAGGTTCCTGTGCCGACCGGCGCAATGGTCGTCAGCGACTGCTCGCCGCAAAGGACGGTCACGGACCGGTAATCCGTATAAGCGCCTGGCGTCTCGCCGGCGACAACCGTCGTTGTCACGACCCGGGCGACAAGGCCCTCTGGCGCCGCCAGGACGAGGTGGACGAATTGGCCCGGCGGCATGGCGCGATCGGATGCGCCGAACCGGAGCGAAGCGGCGAAGCCGGGCGTCGGAAGGTCGATCTCGCCAGAGACGTAAAGCGTCATGCCGGTTCCATCGCTCGCCGTCCACGCTTCCCAGTTGCGGCTCTCGATGACGGGGCAGGCGGGAGCCGGCATCTCCGCCGGCGCCGTAGCGACAGTTTGCGGATCACGGGCGGTTTCAAGGTCTTCTGACGCGATCGCCGCCGGCGTTTCGGGCTCGTCGGCGTCGGACGAAGCCGGCGCCCCGTCTTTCGCGCAGGCGAAAAGCGCCGCGGCGAGCGCGGCGGCGCTCACAACTCTCATCGGCTTTTTTCCCTCGCTAGAGCTTCGCGCGATATTCCGGAATCGGGGCGCTCGCTCTCGTATTTGATCGTCGCGGCGTTTACGCGATGAACCGCGCACACTTCAGCGCACGCCGCTCTTGGCGAGAGGAATGATAGGCGCCGCGCATTCCAAGAAAGATGCCTCAAATCGGCATGCGCATGATTTCCTGATAGGCCTCGATGACGCGATTTCGAACGGCGAGCGCGGTCTCAAGACTGACCTCGGCGGCTGAAATCGCCGTGACGACGTCGACAAGGCTCGCATCTCCCCTTGCGACGTCGGCCGCCGCAGCCTCGCCCGCTTGCAGCGTTGATGCCGTTTCGGCGACCGCCGACTTCACCATATCGCCGAAATTCGGCTTTGCGATCTCGGCCGCCGTCTCGCCGCCGCCGGCGGCCGCCCTTCGGACGGCCTGCGCGTAGGCTTCAGCCGCTTTCAACGCGTCGATCGACATCGCCTACTCCAGAATTCTCAAAGTGGAGGCCGCCATCGACCGCACCTGATCAAGCGCGCCGAGATTGGCCTCATAGCTCCTTTGCGCCTCGCGGAGGTCCATCATTTCAATCAGCGGATTGACGTTCGGCATTTCGATATAGCCTTCAGCGTTCGCGGCCGGATGCGCCGGATCGTATTTCAGCGTGAAGGCCGTCGGATCGAGTTCGACACGCGCCATCCTAACCATGGTCGCATCGGCGTTGCGGTCGAGATAGCTCGAAAAGATCGGCACCTGCCGGCGGTAGGGATCAACACCTTGCGCGTCAGCGGTCGAGTTGGCGTTGGCGAGGTTTTCCGCGACAATCCGTATACGGCCGGATTGCGCGCGCATGCCGGACGCCGAAATCGCCATCGCCGTGTTGAGATCGTCCATATTCTACTCCTCCAGCCGCTGAATGCGCGCGCCAAACAACAGTTTGTCGGCGTACGCCGACGGGGCGCGCATGCCGGGCGCCGAAATCGCCATCGCGGCGTTGAGATCGTCCATCGCCTGTACCTACCTTCCGCCGCGCGCAGCCATCCGGATGAGATCGATTCCTTTTCGATAGACTGTCGAGGCGAGCTGGTAGTCCATGCGCGCCTCCGAAAGCTTCATCATCTGCGTTTCAATCGAAACCTTGTTGCCGCTGAGCGACGCTTCCCCGTCCGGCGCGGCATGCGGCTTGTGCGCAGGCGCTGTTCCGGCCTGGAGATGGCGCGGGTCGCTTGCGCGCATTACTGCGAGGCGCTTGCCGAATTCAGGCGCTTTCAGGTCGCGGGCGACATACCCCGGCGTGTCGGCGTTTGCGACATTTTCCGCAAGGATACTCGTGCGCGCCGCCAGATACTGAAGGCGACTCGCGAGCCCTGTGAACAGCGATGACTTCGGAAAGTCCATGGCTCCAGCCTTTTTCCCACGGCGAGCGTCGCGCCTTATGGTTAAGCGATCGCAAAGGGGGCGAACTTGAACGCCGCCGATGAGCGCGCCAAAATGCAGCTTAATGAAATCTTGCCGGGGAGAGCCTAGCCGACGATGACGAAAAAGCTCGGACTGGTGCTTGGTTCAGGCGCGGCGAGGGGCTGGGCGCATGTCGGCGTTATCAAGGCGCTTGAGGAGATCGGCGTCAGGCCGGACATTGTCGCGGGATGTTCCGTCGGTGCGCTCGTCGGCGGCGCCTGGCTCGTGGGCGGCCTTGACGAATTCGAAGCCTGGGCGCGGGAGCTTTCGCCCCTGTCAGCGCTCGGCGCGTTCAACTTCTGGGTCAATCGCGGCGGGCTTGTGGACACCCGGCCCGCCTTCGAGGCTTTCGCCGCTTTCGACAAGAACATCGAGGAACTGCCGGTGAAGTTCGGCGCCGTCGCGGCGGATCTCGGCACAGGCGAGGAAGTCTGGCTGACGCAGGGCTCCGTTATCGAAGCCGCCCGCGCGTCGAGCGCCATTCCGGTCCTCTTTCACGCGGTGCAACGCGGCCAGCGCTGGCTTGTCGACGGCGCGGTCGCAAATCCGGCGCCGGTGTCGCTCGCGCGATACCTCGGCGCCGACATCGTGGTCTCTGTCGACCTCAACGCCAATCCGCGCGTCCTTGCTCGGTTCAATCCGCCGGCGCCGGGCGTCCCCGCGCTCGAACAGCCGTCTGAAATCGACCAGAACTTCCCGAAGACGATCACCACCTTTATCGAGCAGACGCGAAGCCGCATCGGGCGCCAGATGGCGATTGCGAAGTCGCGGGCGCAGGCGAAGCCCCAGCTTTTTGAAACCGCCTATGCGGCGATCGATATCTTTCAGATGCACCTGACGCGGCTTCGCTCCGATCTTTCGCCCCCCGACATCCACCTGACGCCGGACATGCGCGACGCGCTGCCGAACGCATTCGACCGCGCCGACGAATTCATTGAAAAGGGGCGCGCCGCGCTCATTGAAAAGCGTCAGGAAATTCTGGCGCTTATCAAAGGCTGAAATCACGGGAGACCTTGATGAGGATGAAAGCCGCTATGGTCGCGCTGGCGCTGGCGCTCGCCGGGACCGCCGCCGCGCGGCCGTTCACGATCGACGACGCGCTGGCGATCAAGGAGGTTTCGGACGCAAGGATCAGTCCCGGCGGCGACTGGATCGCCTATGTCGAGACGCGGAATGATCTTGAGGCGGATGAACAACGAAGCCGCATTTTCATCGTTTCCCGCGACGGCGCGGAGACGTTGGCGATGACCGGCGAGACTTATTCCGCGTCCGATCCGCGCTGGACCCCGGACGGAAAATATCTCTCCTTCATCGCTGCGCGGAACGATCTTGACGAGGCGGCGACCGCGCAGGTCTATACGCTCAACTTGAAGGGCGGCGAGGCGGAAGCCTATACGAATGTTCCGCAGGGCGTCGAGGGGCATGAATGGTCGCCGGTCGTCGACGGGAATGGCGGCGTGCGGCTGCTTCTCGTCATTCGCGACGAGTCCGAGACCGACAGAAAGGCGCGCCTTGCCCGCGAGCAAGGCGACCCGGAGAGAGCCGCGCCCTTCGTCATTGACCGCCGCCAGTTCAAGGAGGACGGCGTCGGCTATCTCGATCGCAGCCGGGCGCACATTTACATTCAGGAAGAGCGCGGCGGCGAGCCGCGGCAGGTCACGTTCGGCGACTATGAGGATTCCGCCCCGCAGTGGCGCCCCGACGGCGCCGAGATCGTCTTTGTCAGCAACCGGACGGAAGAGCCGGACTCCAATGACAATACGGATCTTTGGATCGTCTCGGCGTCACGGAAGGCGAACGATCGGAAGCCGCGGCGCCTGACGACGAACGAGGGCGCTGACGCCGCGCCCTCATGGAGCGCCGACGGAACGCGCGTCGCCTATGTCTCGTCCGTCAATCCGAAGCTCTTCTGGTATTCGACGAACCACCTCGCGGTCATCGACGCCGCCGGCGGCGCGCCGCGGCTCGTCACGAAGGCTATAGACCGCAATATCGGCGTTCCGCGTTTTGCCATCTCGGGCGACAAGGTGATCGCGACCATGGAGGCGGAAGGAGAACAGCGGATCGTCGAGATTTCACTTGCGACCGGCGAGGCGAAATCGCTGATCGCCGGCGCCGATACCGTTTATGAATTCGATCACCACCCTTCGGGCGCGCTCGCGGCGCCATTGAGCCGGCCCGATCTGCCGGGCGAGATCTTTCTCTACGCAAACGGAGCGCTGACACAGACGACCCGCGTCAATGAGGAAGCGTTGAGGGACGTTCGCTTCGTCCGCCAGCAGCGCGTCAGCTTCAAAAGCGGGGACGGTACGATGATCCACGGCTTCGTCTACGCGCCGACGAGCGGCAGGAAGCGCGCGCCGGCGATCCTCAACATTCATGGCGGCCCGACATCGCAATATGACGGCGCCTTCGATCCTGAAGCGCAGCTTTACGCCGCGAGCGGGTTTGCGGTCATCCAGCCGAATCCCCGCGGCTCGACGGGCTTCGGCGAGAAGTTCGCTGCGGCGCTGTTCGCCGACTGGGGCGGCGTCGATTTCGGCGACGTGATGGCGGCGGTCGATGACGCGGTCGCGCGCGGGATCGCCGATCCAGAAAGGCTAGGCGTCGGCGGGTGGTCATACGGCGGCATTTTGACGAACCATGTCATCACCAAGACGGATCGCTTCAAGGCCGCAATCTCAGGCGCGAGCGAGGTCGTCTATGTCAGCAATTACGGCCACGACATCTATCAGAAGGAATGGGAGTGGGAGCTTGGGCTTCCATGGGAAAATCGCGAAACTTGGGAGAAGCTCACGCCCTTTTATGACGTCGCGAAGGTGAAGACGCCAACGCTCGTCATTGGCGGCAAGGAGGATTGGAACGTCCCAATCGTCAACTCGGAGCAGCTCTATCAGGCGCTGCGGCGCCTCGGCGTCCCGACCGAACTTGTCGTTTATCCTGACGAAGATCATTCGATTGATCGGCCGAGCTTCATGCGCGACCGTTATGAGCGCTACCTCGCCTGGTACAGGAAATATCTGCAGTGACCGCCTTCCGCGGCGCTAGAGCTTCACGCCTTGATTCGGAATCAGGGCGCTCACTCTAGGCTTTGATTTGCGTGGCGTTCTTGCGCAAAACCGCGCACGCTTTCGCGCACGGCGCTTTAAGGCGCCGCGTCGTGCGGGCCGCGCTCGCGAAAAACGAAAAGTGCGCTCATGGCGTAATTGGCGATGAAGCCGAAGAGCACGGCGGCGGCCTTGGCGGCGAGGGGACCGATCTCGCTGGCGAAGGCGAGAATGAAGGCCGTCGACATCGCCAGCGACAGGCAGTGCGCGAGAAAGAACCGGCGATAGCCGGGCCAGGAGAGCGCCGCCGCGGCGCCGTCCTTGCGGAACGTGACATGCGCGTTGACGACGTAGCTCTGCGCGTTCGCGGACAAAAACCCGCATGTGTTCGCAGCGAGAACCGGAAGCCCGGCATGGAGCAGAGCGGCGAAAACGGCGAATTCGGTGACGACGTTTCCGACGCCGACAGCGCCGAATCGCGCCATCGCTCCTGAATGCCGGCGAAGCCGCGCGCGGACGGCGGGAGCTGAGATCTGCATTGGTCAGACCGCCTGACGGACGCTCGTCCGGTCCGCGCCGATATCCGACGGATAGACTTCCGTCGCGAAATAAAGCGGCCGCTGTTTCGTCTCATTGAAGACGCGGCCGAGATATTCGCCGATGACGCCGAGGACCATGAGCTGAATGCCGCCAAGGAAGAGGACGATGACGACAAGCGTCGGAAAGCCGGGCACCGGATCGCCAAAGAAAAGCGTCTTCAGGATGAAGAAGGCGCCAGCGAGAAAGGCGGTTAGCGCCGTCGCAAATCCGAAATAGGTCGAGACTTTCAAGGGCGCGAGCGTTGACGACGTTATGCCTTCGATCGACAGGTTCCAGAGGCGCCAGTAATTCCACTTTGTCGTTCCGGCGGCGCGCGGCGCGCGGTCGTAGAGAATCTCCTTCGACGGAAAGCCGATCCACGCGAAAATGCCCTTCATGAAGCGATGATGTTCGCGCATCGAACAAACCGCGTCGACCGCCTTGCGGCTCATCAGCCGGAAGTCGCCG
>Ga0073934_10005358_pt1 | contig 19970 bp, 18 predicted proteins | sample LarsenN4metaG_FD_76834 | JGI IMG/M metagenome (GOLD analysis project Ga0073934, IMG submission 76834) | Hot spring sediment bacterial and archeal communities from British Columbia, Canada, to study Microbial Dark Matter (Phase II) - Larsen... ... | reverse complement strand
GCTGAAAAAATGGTGACGCAGAAGGCGTCATGGAGGCGGCAAGAGGAATGACACAGACATAAGTCTCGCCGTTGTTGTGAAGCTTGGGCGAAAATGGTAAAGCCTCACTTACATGTGGGTAGCGACAGGCCTTCTTGCCTGCGAGGAGACTGCGCTGCGTTTTCCACTCGTAAGTGAGGCATTACAAAAACTGGGGGAATTAAAACTGGGGGAACTGGGGACGTCGTGTTGTTAATACCGGGTGCAATATCTGTTCATAACCCGGTGGCCTTTAGCCGTTCGAGCGAGTGCTTCCCTCGAATAGCGAAAAATGCCACACTGATCATCTCACGTGGGTTGGGACTCCCATTCAAGGGAGAAAGCTCCATGTTGATATATTGATCAGTGTGGCATCCAAGGCTGTCAATCGTCGGAAACTGAATCATGAACAAAATTGGGAGAGAGCCATGAAAAATAACATTTCATTGCCAACGTCATTTTGCTTGGATCAAAACTATCCGAATCCATTCAATCCCACCACGATGATCAACTTCACCTTGCCTGAGGCTGGTAAAGTGACGGTGACTGTGTACACGGAAAGCGGCCAGCTCGTGCGCACTCTCGTGGATCGCGAGATGGCGACGGGACGGTACATGGTCGTTTGGAATGGCCTGAATCAGTCCGGTAATCTTGCGGCGACCGGCATATACATGTACCGGATCATCGTGCAGAGCAAAGAAGGCAAGACGGTTTTTACCGAAACACGCCGGATGACGATGTTCAAATAAGGTCCGAGGTCGAAAGTCCGAAGTCAATTGGTATAAATTGGAAGTAAATGGCAGCTTCCAAGTAAAATGTCATGCTGCAAGCATCCGACTGACGCAGTCTTGTTTCACGCAAGCACTGTGTTTGATAACCAAATTTGCGTGTCGACCGAACCTCTTGGCTGAAGAATTGAAATGTGAGGGGTGCATGACGCGTTTTTTAAAAAAGAATTTCTTCCGCGGGAGCATTACGTGATTTTTACAGATGCTATGAAAAAAAGCCCTCCACCGAAATCCACCGAAAACACCGAGTGTCGCCGAATTATTTTTTAATTTTTTTCGACGATTCTCGGCGACTTCGACGATCTTCGGCGGAAGAAATTTTCTTATCACCTTGCCGCGTGGGAGTCAAAAGCGGATCTGGGTTTTTAGAATATGAGCAAGTCTTTGTCGATTGCTCGTATCTTTTGAATACAGTAGGCTCTGATGGCTTGTTAAATTCTTACTTGCTTTTAGCTGTTGAAAAACGAGTAGGAGCAAGAACAGGGCCTACAACAAAGGGACGCCACTTGTTTCGCTACGGAATATGGAACAAGTGGCGTTCTCATTTTATGTAACTGCGGCTTGCAATCTGCAATTTGCTTTAGTTTAAAGCAAAATAAAAAATTAGATCAGTTTAAACGCTGTCCGAAAAAATTTGTCTTGCATTTTGCAATATTCCTTATCTTATTGTCACCTAAATTAACCACGTTAAATCGCTATTTTACATTGACTGAATATGCCGGATGATTATGGCATAAATATTGAGAATTTTTAAACAAATTCAGTGCGCAACCTGATCTTACTCGAGTCACGAACAATATTTTGGCGAGGAATTTATGGCTACCAAGGTAACGACCCTCAACAATCTCGACATCGCCATCATTGAGCCGAAAGGTTCGATCATTGGCGGCGGCGAGACCGATGATTTAAAAACCAAGGCCCGCGATCTCTTCGAGCAGGGCAATCGGAAGCTGGTGATCGACCTCGGCGGGGTGACGTACATCAACAGTACCGGCATCGGCGCGCTGGTCGGCATCTACACGATGTACAGCAAAGACAAGGGCATCATCAAGCTGTCCGGCATGAATACGAGCGTGCAAAACATCTTCGTGATTACGAAGCTCACCAGTGTGTTTGACGTCGCCGATACGCGCGACGAAGCCGTCAAGAGTTTGCAGTCCTAAAGCTGAATCGCTCACGTGAACCATTAACCAAGGAGATTCATTTATGAAACAAGGTGTTTTTACCTCGCTCGTTTTGATTGTGGCGTTCGTCGCCGCGTACTTCATTTATGAGAGCCTGCCGAAATTTATCAAAGATGGCGGCCCGCTGGTTATTTCTTTGATCGCGCTGGTTATCATGGTGGTGACGTACATCTTTGAGCGCATCTTTTCGCTCCGCAAAGCGCAAGGCCGGGGCTCTCTACCCAAGTTTTTGAACAATGTGCAAAAAGAAATCAATGCCGGCCGCATTCAGCCGGCGATCGATCTGTGCGACGGCCAGCGCGGCTCTTGCGCGAACATCATTCGAATCGGCTTGGAGCGTTATCAGGGTTTGCGCGAGGCCGGCAAGACGAAAGAGCAGGAAGAGGTGATGAAAGAGGTGCAAACCGCCATCGAGCAAGCCACCATGCTCGAGGTGCCGCTTTTGGAAAAGAATCTGGTGATGCTTTCCACCATTGCTTCGATCGCAACCATGGTCGGTTTGTTGGGAACGGTGATCGGCATGATTCGTGCGTTCGCGGCGATGGCGCATGCCGGCGCGCCCGACGCGGTTCAGCTCGCGCTTGGCATTTCTGAGGCGTTGATCAACACCGCCGGCGGCTTGGTTGCGGCGATTATCGGCATTGTGGCCTACAACTTCTTCACGACGAAGGTCGATAATTTTACCTATATGATCGACGAGGCCAGCTACTCCATCGTGCAGACACTCGGATTGAAAAAATAAGGCGAGGATTTTTCCATGCCCAAAATTAAAAAAGCCCGCGTGGGCATCAAGATGGACATGACGCCGATGGTCGACGTGGCGTTTCTGCTGCTGACCTTCTTCATGCTCACGACCCAATTCAAGCCGCAGGAAGATGTCACCATCGAGCTGCCATCTTCGCACTCGGCGATCAAATTGCCGGAGTCCGACGTCATGATGATCAGCGTGACGAAGGAAGGGACGATTCATCTCGGTTTGGATTCGCCGGTTTTACGGGAGAGAATTTTCGGTCCCGGCGGCAAATACAAAGCCAGTATCGAGGTGACCAAGAACGATCTTCCCAATCTGCTGATCCAAGCGCGCGTCGCGAACCCGAGACTGCGTACCGTCGTTAAAGGTGATAAAGGCGCGCCGTATGGGCCGGTCGAAGATATCATGACGGTCTTACAACAAACTAAAATCACGCGCTTCAATCTCGTCACGGACCTTGAGAAAACGTAAAACGTAAAACGTAAAGCGTAAAGCGTAAAACGTAAAGGAGTGTTGTTATGGCTGGATTAGATTCTGGCGGTGGTGAATCGAGAAGTCATGCAAAACATGCAAAAAAGCGCAAAAAGAAACGCGTCAACATCCGCATCGACATGACGCCGATGGTCGACGTGGCGTTTTTGCTGCTGACTTTTTTTATGCTCACCACGGTATTCAACAAGCCCCAAACCATGGAGCTCAACTTGCCGCCGGATGAAAAAGCGACGGTGGAGGTGGCGGAATCGAGTCTGCTCACTTTGCGCATAGATCAGGATGGCACACTTTTTTTGAACATTGGAAGCGAGCCGCTGCAGAAACTGCCGTTCACTGAGCTTCGTTCAACTTTGATTCAGCGCAGCCAGGCCAATCCCAAGCTGATCACGCTGGTGAAAGTGCATCGGGATGGCAATTATAAGATGATGGTCGATATTATGGATGAGCTTAATTTGGCGAATATTACCCGCTTCAGCCTGGCCCCGATGACGGAAAAGGATTTGCTGATGATGGCCAAAGCTGCGGTAATGTAAAATAACGCGGAGAAATGAACATGCAAGACCTCGCAATTGATTTAGGCTTTCGGTATGGCGCGCCGGAACTCAAGCAGGCTTATCAGAAGTATCTGACGATTGCCGAGCTCATCGGGATTCTCGTCACCGCCGGTTTTCTTGGCGCGTATTATCTCGGCGAATACCTGGCTCGGGACGAAGAACCGGTGCATGTAGTGCGGATTATGAAGTACAGCGAGCTTGGGCCGCCGCCCTCCATTCAAAGCTCCAACGTCCCGCCGGCGATTTCGGTCGCCGCCCCTGCCGTGAGGCCGAGTATCGGCATTCCGGTGCCGGTTCCAGACGCCGAAGTCAGCCCGGAGCAAACCTTTGCCACGCAGCAGGAAATGAACGCGGCGACCGAAGCGATCGGAGAAGGCACGGGCGCGGGCGAAGTTACCATTGAAAAAGATATTAAAATCGACGATGGCGGCCCTCCTCCTGATTTCGTTCCCTACGAAAAAGCGCCGCAAGTTATCAAACGTGTCCAGCCGGTTTATCCGGAAATTGCCCGCAAAGCCGGACTCGAGGGCACGGTGTATGTGAAAATCTGGGTCGACAAGCAGGGGCGGTCAAAGAAAGTCGTCATCCAAAAAAGCGCTTCCGATATTTTTGATCAGGCGGCGATCGACGCGGCCATGCAGTTTGTGTTCACACCGGCGATGATGCAAAACGGCCCGGTTGACGTCTGGGTTTCGATTCCGTTCCATTTCCGGCTCAAATAATGGATGGCCGAAAGATTTCGACGATATTAGCCCTGACTGTGGCAGTGGTGATGTTGGCAAGCGGGATCGCCGTGTTAGCGGGAATTTTTCTGCCGCCGGCAGCTCCCCAACCGTTGCGCCTCACGCTCGGCATCGTCTTCTTGCTGATGGGCGTTTATCGTTTGCTGATGGTACGCTTGCAGGCCAAACAAGCGGAGCGATCGGATGAATAGAATCCTGCTGACTTCCCTTTTGCTGCTCGGCGTTTTGGCGGCTTGCAATCGCCAGGAATCGGAGATAACTCCGACCCGGGGTGCGGTTACGGCTTACGTCGCCGAGTCACATGCGGCGTTGATGCAGCGGGAAGTCGATGAATTTCACCGCTTGTACGAAGCCGCGCATGTAACCTTGCTCACCTCGACAACGCGCGAAGCGATTGTCCATCTCCTCAATGACAGCGTGCGGATCATTATTACCGACCGGCCTTTGAACGCTGAAGAGCAGGGTATTGTCAAACAACATGACATCCGCCTCACCGGAACCAAAATTGCTGAAGACGCTCTGGCGCTGGTCGTGCATCAGCAAAATCCGCTGCAGGAGATGGCGCGGGCGACGTTCACGGATATCGTTCGCCGCCAGATAACGAATTGGAATCAAGTTACGGGCGGCAAGTGGTCGGGTCCCATTGAATTTGTTTTCACCGGTCGCAATTCCGGCGCCTACGAGCTTTTGACCCAAAAATTTTTGAAAATCAAAGAAGAAGTTATTCCCTCCGTTGTCGTCAATACGCAAAAAGAAGTTCTCGATTACGTCGCCAGCCACCCGCGCGCGTTCGGCGTCGTTTCCGCCGCTTGTTTTTACAGCGTGACCAGACCGCAGGGCGTTCCGGATTCGACCACCGTGCTGCGCACCCTTGCCTTCGAGCGGCAGGACACCACAGTGACAAGCCGGTTCGTGAAACTGCATCCAGCCAACGTTCATCGCGGTTTTTATCCGCTCCATTACGGCGTTTATATTTATACCACCTCTTCACCGGCGCGGGATGCAGGTCCCGAGGTCGGCTTCGCAACGTTTGTGGCAAGCTATCCCGGACAAAAAATTATCCAGGACGCGGGTTTGGTTCCGGCAACGATGCCGATTCGCTTGGTTCAGATCAATGAGGATTAACATGAAAAAATCTTATGTTCTGCTGTCGCTGTTGTGCATGGGATTGTCGTCATCGGCCATCGGCCAATCGTCGCTGAACGAGGGCAAAGCGCTGCTCAAACAAGGGAAAACCAAAGAAGCGGTTGCGGCGCTGCAGAAAGCCGTTGCCGCTTCGCCGCGCAACGTCGAAGCCCGGCTGTTGCTCGGGCAGGCGCATTTGCAGTCGGGCCGCGCCGATTCCGCGGAAATAATCGGCAGAAAAGCGCTCGACCTTGATGGCAAAAATGTTGACGCTCACATTTTGGTTTCCAAGGCGGCTATGGAGCAAAAGAATTACCAAGCCGCTTTGCAAATGCTGCGCAGAGGTTTGCGGAACAACAAAAGCAGCGCCCCGCTTTTGATTCAGCTTGGCTATTTTCATATGGTCACGGATTCCGCCGATCAGGCGGTGATCGATTTTTCTCGCGCCAAAGAAGCCGATCCCCAAAGCGCGATCGCCTGGGAAGGCTTGGGCGATGCTTATGGCAAATCGGGCAGCAATGCCATTGCGATTTTGCAATATACGGAAGCGGTCAAACTCGATTCCACCCAGGTCAGCGTCTACGAAAAGCTCTCGAAAGCCTACGTCAAGGAGCGGCGCTGGAATGAAGCCGCCGAAGCCTATCAGGCGATCGTAAAGCTCGACACCACCAATCAAGTGGCGTTGTTCGAGCTTGGCCGGTTGTATTACGCCGGGAAATTGTATCCCGAAGCCGCGCGCGTTTTTCATCTGCATGTCAAGCGATTCCCTCACGTGCAAAAAGGCTGGGAACATTACATGGAGTCGCTTTATTTGTCCAAACGATTTTATGCCGACGCCGCCACCGCTGCCGAACGAGTTCTGAAAGCCGATCCCAAATCCACGCCAGCGCTGAGAATTCTTGCGCATTCGCTGTTTGAGACGCAGCAATACGATCGCGCGGTCACGCAGTACAATCAACTTGCCAGGGTCGATACCCTTGGCTTCGACAATCTCACCCGATGGGCGGAAGCCTATTCCAAGACCAGGCGCGACTCGCTCGCCGTTTTGAAGTACGCGGAAGCGTTTCGCCTGGACTCGACCAAGGCCGACGTTTATGGCGACGCCGGCATCGTCTACATGCGGATGCGCCGATATGATAAAGCTGCGGCGATGTTTGAGAAGCGCTATAAACTCGATCCCAACGCCACGGCCGCCTATATCAACTACGCGATCTGCAATATCCAATTAGGCCGGATCGATACGGCGAGAGTTTCGTTGCGCCAAGCCATTGTGCTGCGTCCGCAATATTTGCCAGCGCATCTGAATCTGGCGCGCGTCTTACTTCAACCCCGATACAAAAATGACTCCCTGCAGACGGCGCGCGCCGCGTATGAGACCGTCATCAAACTCGCCGACACCTCCGTCGTCAGGTATAAATCCGAGTTGGTCGAAACTTATCGCAGTATCGCCTACACCTACATCGTGGAGAAAAAGTATGCCGACGCCTTGGTGTGGCTGGACAAGGCTGTCAAGCTCAAGGCGGATGACGTCGGCTCGCTGCTGTTTCGCGCCCAAAGCCTGGCTTTGATGGGCAGACGTGATGAGGCCATCGTGGCTTACAAACGAGTCTTGCAAGTCGATCCGAAGAACAAAGATGCCAGAGAAGATTTAAAGAAAATGCAGCCGGAAGGCCAGTAACGAATGTCGTTTAAATAACTCTCCCATATCTCAAACCGCGAATGAACGCGAAGAAAATAAAAATTAGCGTGTATTCGCGTTATTAGCGGTTTCAGAGAAATGAGTAAGTTATTTAAGCGGCGCTCCTAAGTTGGTTTGGCAAAGAGAGTAATTCAAAAACCAAATTTATCGAGAGGAAGGAATGGTCATGAAAATGCGTTTGACGATTTCAATGCTTCTGTTGGCGGGCGCGTTGCTCGTTTTGTCATGCAGCAAGAAAAAAGAGTATCCGCTGATTACCGAGTGGGATAAATATAGCGATCAGTTTTCCGGCTTGAGCTTTGTGCATCCTCGAGGCTGGCATCTCAACGCCGACGGCAATCGTGTCACCCTCGCTTCATCTCTCGAAGCCGCCGAAAGATTCGTCGATCCTCGCGCCGATGATCAACGCGAAGATGACATTGACGCCCAGATCACGGTTTTCCGCGAAAGGCCGGACTCGTTGCAATCTGTTGATGAAATTGTCGATTCGTATACCAAGGATAGAAAGAGTGAAGGCTTTAACGTCAAGCCGACGGAAACGATTATAATTGACAGCACCGAGGCCCGAAAATTTACTTACTACGGCAACTATACCCAACAAAACAAAGTTTCGACCACGCGGGTTTATGCGATTCGCGATTCGGTTGTCTATTATCTCGAATACGCCGCTTTCAACGATTACTTCGAGCCATACAGCTACTTAATGGATTCGTTGATTTCCTCCATTCGCCTGCCGCGGCCGAAAGTAAAATCCGCTGCCGCCGATCCCTCGCTCCCTTCAACGACCTTTACCGACTTTTCCAACAGTTATCTGAGAATTTCCTATCCGGACAACTTCGAGGCGGCGACGCCGTCGGTAAAAGGCGAAATGAAATTTTCCTTGGAGATCAAGGGTTACCGCCAGGATTGCACCGTTCGCATCGACATTCTCCCGGCCAAAGGCCTGGCGGTGGAAAAAGTTTTTGAACAGAACCAGGGCAAATTTTCACGCGTCTCAGGGAAGGGCGAGACGACGATTGCCGGCGCGAAGGCGCTGTTTCTGAACTATAGCCCGGCCAAGGATATCGGCAGCCGCGCGTATTTTCTGGTGAAAAACGATCAAGTCTATCGCATCATCATGAATTTTTACGCACCGAAACGGGCGGATTTTCTGCCGGCTTTTGAGAAGACGGTGGGGTCGCTGAAGATCGGTTAACAACCTCTCAATCATTGACCGGTCACTCCGAGTGACCGGTCAATGAGTTTTTTTCGGGTGGCTTGTTTTTTAGCAGCCGAGACGTTGTGCTCGGCTTTTTCTTTTTCAACCCTTGCCGCCTTGGAGTGATTCCCAATTTTTCCTTTGCATACCTCAACCCGATCAATGTTTTGGCGTCTTCGATCAAGCCTTGTTTGATCATGCTATAAACTTTTTTAACCGGCAGTTCGATGACGCGAATGTCTTCGTGCTCCGAAGCCAGACCGCCGCCTCGGTTGATTTGCTTGGCGACCTCGGCATAGTAAATGTAAATCCGTTCGGATATTACCCCTGGCGAAGGGTAGATGCACGCCAGGCGTTTAACGCTTTTCACCTCATACCCGACTTCTTCCATCACCTCGCGTTCAACCACCTGTTCCGGCGTTTCGCCCGGCTCCACGACGCCGGCGGCTAATTCATAAATCCAACCGTTTTTGCCTTTCAAAGCGCGATACACCGGATAGCGAAATTGCTCGATTAAAATCAGCGTCTTTTTTTTGCGATTGAACAGCACGACGGCCACGGCATCGCCGCGATCCAAACACAACCGGCGCACCTCTTCCGACATTTGACCGTTGAATTTTTCAAATCGCAAGCGGCCAACGACGATCTTGAAAAAATCCCTGTACGCCACCCGCTCTTTTTTTAACTCAACTTTCATGGGATTATTCCGGTTGAAGCGAAGCCGGACTTGCGCCTGGCGATTCTTTAAATTTTGAAAAATCGTGCTGCCTCAGTCCGACTTCACCTTGTTCTTCTCACGCCTCTCACAAACTATTTATCCCGGATTCTGCCTGGCTTTTTTAAGCCGAGGTGAGGAAGGTTTAACTTCCTCATTGCTTTTAACCTCATTTTTAACCGTCGCCGGCTCTTCCAATAAAACCGTGTACATGGACATCTGGAAAATCAAATGAAACAGCGCGAGGCCAAAGCCAATCAATGGATACATTAAGGGAATGTCGAGATATTGATGTTGTTCATCCGACTCGTGAAGCAGATTGATGCTGAGCATGATGGTGCTCGCAAGTCCGATTGCCGCGGCGCTGAGAATGCTGATCAGCAAGGCCGATAAATAAAAGACGGTCATTTTTTTTTCTGCCCGCGGAATGCTCTGAATCTTCCAACGAAAACCGGCGCTGGACGCGGCCAGCGAAAAATTGCAGTGCTTGGCAAAAAGCATTTTGAGGTGATTCATCGCGCGGGCGCTTTCGCACCACGCCTGCCGCAAACGGACAATTTGCATAAAATAAACCCATCCCACTGAATTAAAGATGAGGCTCAAGGTGATCACAACTTCGTAACGATAGGCAAATTTGGCGCCTCCTTCCTCGCTGATCATGAGCCCGAAACCGGCCATGACCACGCCTGCCGACAATAAAAAATAGTTGACCAAAGTCAAGCGATCGTTCATGGCCTGCCCGGCGGTTTCTTTCACATAATCGAATTCCTGAAGAAGGATTTGGGCAAGATCAAATTTCTTTGCCGTATTTTTTGCAGGGGGGAACGTGAGATCGGGAACTTCAAAGGGATCGGGAGTTTCGTGATAGTGCAAGTGCACAAAAACGATGAAAAGCGTAATGAACAAAATGTATGCCGTCACCGCATAAATGTGCGGATAGGCAAAGGCGCCATCAAGGATCAAGAACGTTACGGCGAGCAGGATGAAAACGGCAAATCTCCAGCGCCACAACCGTTTATATTTTTCCCAGCTTTCTTTAAATTTCATTTATCCACCTCCCGCGGGATTCTGTGATCATTTCTTTTGTTCGTTAGTGCGCGTCGCTGCCGGCGCCGACGTAAATTTTTCCATCCTTCATCACAAAATTCACCTTCTCCATCACCGAAATATCTTGCAGCGGATGGTCCGGAACAGCAATAATGTCAGCAAATTTTCCGGCTTCGATGCTGCCGAGGTTCGCCTCCTGATCGAGCAAATCCGCCGCCACCATCGTCGCAGCTTTGAGGGCTTGCATCGGCGACATGCCGGCATTCACCATCAACTTCAAAATCGTCACGTTGGTTTGAAGCGCATCGTTTTTGCCATCAAACAGCTTTCCGGCTTGAATGGCGACGACGCGTTCTTGCGCCGGCAGAACTGATGCCAACGTCATCATCGCGGCCACGATAAACGCGCGGGCAGTTTTCATCTCGCCTCCGTGCTAAAATGAAAGTGAGGGTGATCCGTTGCAGCGGTTAAATATTGGACCGAAAACGAATGTTAAGAAGTTGTGCTAACGGTTAAAGATAGTTAAAAGGCGGGAAAAGTGCAAATGCTTTTGCGCGCCAAGCCGGTTTGAGCGCTGGATTCAAAGTGAAAAGTTTTTTGAATCAGCTTACTCAACCTCGTTTCCATAGCTGAAGACATTCTCGGTATACCACCGCGCTTTATAAAAACGTGCGCCATACATCCGCTTATTCTCGTCCGCTTTAAAAAGCATGACCGTATCATTCCACCATGAATAAACGGCTTGAACAATGGCGACCTGCCCATGATCCGATAGCTCGGAAATACTTTTGACCTCGGATAATCTGGAGAATGGCTCGATGGAACTAAAAACACCCATGTCAGGATCAAATTCATAGACGCTGGTTTTGGTTGTCACGAATAAAGTTTTGCCATTTTTTCTGGGAAATAAATCATGCCCCTCCGTTGAGGGCAAGGCATACGCTTCCGTTATTGATAAATGAGGCTTCGAGGAATCAAGCGGATACGCAATCGAATAAAGACTGTCGTGACCGATGGCCCAAAGCATGTTTCTTTTAAAATCCCAGACGACGCCATGAGGTGAAGGCAACTGTAGATCGAGGTAAGATGAGTTATTGGAAATGTCGTAAAATAAGCGAAGACGATTATCCTGGGATGAGGCCACGATAATATTTCCATCAGGCAGCAGCTCTGCCGTGTGAGGACTTTCACCGCCGTAACCATGAAAGACGACTTTTTGATCAGCAATTCTGACCAGCGCGACGCCTCCGCCAGTGCCTCCGGCGATCAATAAATGGCTCAATCGTTTGACCGGTTTGGCGTCGGATAAATAATCATACCATGCCTTTTCATGTTCCGGGATATCGGGCGACTCTCTTGCCGACCAGCTCCACACAACTTGCGAAGAATCATTCCAATCACGCTCAACTTTTAACAGCAACACTTTTTTGCTGTTTTGGTCACAGACAAACAATTCCTTTTGAATGTGTTTCTCCTGGCTTGAGCAGCCTTGCAAAAGTGCTGCGAATAAAGCAGGGAGGATAATTTGGGCAAGTTTCATTATTCAAACCTGAAGCAGAGGGTCTAACACAATCATAGCCAAATAAACAAGGGGCGCCATCTATCTCCGAAAGACAACGCCCCTCACGGACGCCAAAAGCTTTTTGTGTAAGTCGTACAACGTGATCCGTAAAACGTAATGCGTAACGTTTTACGATTTACGTATTACGATTTACCTTGTCACCAAAATTTTCCGCTTCGCCGTAAATTCGCCCGCTTGCATGCGAACAAAGTAAAGCCCGCTTTTAACGCGAACCCCGACCTTGTCGCGCCCATCCCAGATGGCCGAATAAAATCCGGCGGCTTTCTGCGACTGCTCCAACAGCCGCACCCGCCGCCCCAACAAATCATAAACGGCTAAAATAACCTCCGCCTGCTTGGGAATTTGATAGGATATTACCGTCAAGGCCTCGGCGTTGCGCAGAGGATTGGGAAAATTTTGTTGCAGCGCGAACGTCTTGGGCAGCGGTTCCGTTCGCTCATTCACGCTCGTGGTTGACACGACAACCTTCCAGTGAACCATGACGGTGTCTTTCTGATCGCTCACCACGAGGCGCACGCGGTGTTCGCCCAGCCCGGCAAAGAACGGATAAAAATTATAATTCGCGCCGAACCCGACCGGCGAGACGCCGTCGTTCAGCATCCACGAGTACGTCAGAAAATCATTGTCCGGGTCGTAGGCCGAAACGTTGAATTTTACCGTGTCGAACCGGCTCGCGCGCAGCGGCTGATTTGCGGCCGGCAAAATTTGCGTGATAATCGGTTTGCTGTTGGTCACGATGGAAACTTTGCGGCTGAAGCTGAGATCAAAGCCGTTGAGGGGAGCAACCAAAGTTTCGGTGATGCTGCTGTTGCCGAGATAATTGTAGGTCGCATTGATGACCGGCGAATTTCCTTGACGCGTGAGGGTTTGGCCGCGGCCGCCGCCGGTGTTGTTGTAAATATCATTTCCCCGTCCGGGCGCGCCGCCGATGATCGGCAGCGAATTTTGGCTGCAAAAGATCGCGCCGCCGGTTTCGCTGCCGACCGCTTCGTTGTCAACGATGATGTTGCTGCTGATTTGCGGCGAAGCCTCCTGCAAATAAATCGCCGAACCAGGCCCGGGCGAACGATTTTGGCGAAACTCACAGGCGCGAATTTCGCCGGCGATGCGATGAAAAAAGATGGCGCCGCCCCGGCCTTGATTTTCTAAAAAACGACAATTGGTGATGAAAACCTGCTGACTTGAATCCGCGGCCATCGCGCCGCCATCGCTGTTGGTTTTGTTGCCGCGAAAAATCAGTCGATCAAAATAGACCAACGCGCTGCGATGAACACGAACGCCGCCGGCAGAGTATGGCGGAATCGCCGGCAAAAGCGAAACCGCTGTGCCGTTGCCATTCCGCAGGGTTAAATTCCTGACGTGAACGCCGATCACGAAATTCATTTCCAGGAGCCGCGTTTTGTTTTCGCCATCTAAAACCACGCTGTCGGGATTTTGGCCGACTAATGAAACGCGATGGGGAAGACGGAGGGGAAACTGTTCGCCGTTGGTGTTGGCCGAATAAATTCCATTGAGCAGATGAAGCCGCACCGAATCGCCCGACTCGGTAAAAAAACGCCGCAACGCCGCGGTGACGGTTTTCCACGGCGAATTTTTGCTGACGCCGGAATTGTCGTCATGGCCTTGGGGCGAAATGAAAAACTCGCGATTCTTTTCCGGCGCCGTAATCGTGACGTAGCGAAAAGATGAAGTCTCGAAGCCGGCCGGATTGTCGATGAAAATTGGTCCCGGTTTGCCGCCAAAGTAGTTGAAACGCGCCTCGATCTTATCGCCGCGTGGGGCGCCGCTCAATTCTTTTCCGGCATTGCCGTAAATATCATTGCCATTGCCGTTTGAACCGCCGATGATCGCCTTGCCGTTGGCGCTGAGGTAAATGCCGCCGCCGCTTTGCGCCCAATTATCGACGATGAAATTACGCCAAATTCGGCCCACGCCTTGCGTCACCGCCACGCCGCCGCCTTGCGCTGCGATATTGTTGTGAAGGCGATTGTTGATCAACGTGACGACCGCGGCGCTATCGACATGCACCGCGCCGCCGTCTTTGGTGGCGCGATTAAATGAGAACGCCGAATCCTTGATTTCCACCGAATCGCCCAACGCCAGCACCGCGCCGCCATTTTGTTGGGCGAGGTTGTTGGTGATCGCGCAATTGCGAATGAGGGTTTTATAATTTCGCACGGCAGCTACAGCCCCGCCGTGCGTCGCTGCATTCGTTTGCAAGAGACAATTTTCAATCGTGGTGGCAATGGTTTTTTTTGCTGCCGCCGCTGTCCCATTTTTAACCAAGAACGCGCCGCCGTAACCCGAAGCAGCGCCACCGACAATGTTCAACCCGGAGATTACGCTGCCGATAAGGTTAACGCCCTCGAACACACACGAACCATTTTCCGCATCCACGGTTGTGGAGTCGCGGCCGGCGCCGCGCAAAACGAGATAATTTTCCAAAGCGAGCGGAAACGTTTCGCCATTCGTTGAAGCCGCGAATTTGCCCGGCAACAGACGCACGGTTATTGGATTTTTTTCAGTTCCCAAAACCAGCCGCAGGGCTTCGCCTATCGTGCGCAAGGCTTGGCTTCGTGAAATTCCGTTCGCCGCATTATTGCCGCTTGGTGAAACGTAAATCTCTTTGGTGTCGGACGGCATGCGCGAGGCGACTTGACGAAAATTTTCCGAGGCAAATTGCCCGAACGGCGAAAGCGTCGTCGAGTCGGGAATTTGACCCCAATAGTTGTAACGCGCGTCAACCTTGATGCCGGGATCGAGGCGTTGAATTTGTGAGCCGCCTTTCACAGCGGTGTTCGAATAGATGTCGTTGGCCTGTGAATCGCGCGTGCCGATGAGCGGTTGTGAAGCGCCGTCCAAAGTGATTGCGCCGCCGCCCTTCAGCGTTGCGCGGTTCGAGAGAAAACGATTGCTGAAGAGGCGCACATTTGACAGCGAAACATGCAGCGCGCCGCCGAAGCTGGCCGCATTGTTTTGAAATTGATTTTTGGAAAAACGTGTTTCGCTGAGGGAATCGCAAAGCACAGCGCCGCCGCCCTCGAGAGCGCTGTTGTTGATGAAAAGATTGCCGCTGAAGACGGAAGCATCCTGCACCAGCGCGACGGCTCCGCCGGAATTGGTGCTGTGATTGCGGCGAAACACGTTGTTGCGAATCTCCACGTTCTTGGCTTCGATCAAGGTTATCGCCGCGCCGCGCTGCGACTGGTTATCCTCAAAAATGCAGTTTTCAATGATCACGTCGCTGCTGGAGCGGACGCGAATGACGCTGGTCTTGCCGGCGGTTTTATAATTTCTGAAAATCAGATTTGCGAGACGAATATGGTTGATATTTTGAAGGCGGATCAACTCGTGATTCGAAACATTTTCGCCGCTGATGATTGTTTCCGCGTCTGTTGTTACTGCCGCAGTATTCGCCGTCGAGACGACCGTTGATCCCACAATGGCAATGCGGCTTTTGGGATAAACCGGAAATGGCTCGCCGGTTGTCGAAGCGGAGTAAATTCCCGGAGGCAGATTGATCGTCAAGGAATCAAGGCTTGTGGCAAAAATTTGCGTAAAGGCATAACCGAGCGTCCGCCAGGGTGAATTGGGCGCGCCGTTATTCTCGTCCGAGCCGTTCGGCGCGACATAAAATTCGCTGGTGCCCAACGGAATATTGATCGCGATGTTGCGGTAATTGCTCAGATCGACGAATGCCGCCGGCAACACCAGGCTGCTCGTCGGAATCTCGCCCCAATAATTGTAGCGTGCATTCACTGGCGTCGTGTTATCGATGACCTGCAATTGCGAAGCAAAAGCGCCGCCGAGATTGTTGTGAATGTCGTTGCCGGTATCCAAGCCGCCGCCGATGATCGGATTGCCCGAACGCACGATGATGCCGCCGGTATTTTTGGATATGGCGGGGTTGGCGTTATTCCAGCGAATGCGGTTGCGCTGCACTATCGGCGAGGCGCGATCGATATAAATTCCACCGGCGCTGTTTTTGGCCGTGTTGTGCTGAATGAGGTTGGCGATCAACTTGGCTGATTTCGTGCGGCTGCAATAAATCGCGGCGCCGTCAACCGCGAGGTTTTTTTCAATGAAATTATTTTCCAAACTCATGTCGGAGCCCCCGTCGATGAAAACGCCGCCGCCAAGTGTCCTGGCCTCGTTCGAACGCAGCACACAGTTCTTGATAACGATTTGGCGGCAGTTGCGCAGCATCAAACCGCCGCCGCGACTGCCATCGCCGGTGTCGGCCTGAGCAAAACCATTGCGAATGTTTAATTGCGTTATTAAAATATTGGCAATACTTTGCCCAACCAACGCCCGTTCGCTTCGGTTGGCGTCGATGACGGTGTTGAGATGGTCGCTGCCGATGAGTGAAATCCAGTTTTTCAAAACGAGAGGAAAATTCTCACCGGTTGTGGCCGCGCTGTAAACACCATTGGCAAGTTTGATCACTTTGGGATGAAGTGAATCTGAAGCCAGCTTGTTCAAGGTAAAAGCCAGGCTGCGCCAGGGATTGTTCTTGACGCCGGCGCCGGTGAGGTTGCTGCCGGAAGGGGAAACGTAAAATGTATCCACTGCTGCTCTCACAACGACGGCATGATCGCCGTCGCGGCGCGATTCGCCGGCGGAAGCAAAACTCGTCCCCATCGCACAAGCAAATAAGAAGATCAAAAAAAAATGTCGGCGGCAACGCATAGGCACGACCATATTTCAGCGCATTCAGAAGCGAATATTAAAAATTTGCAAAACGGTTTTGCTTAAATTATACCGGCAAGAGGCAAAATTTGGAAAAAATTGGGATGGGATAAAATAAGGTGGGATTTATTCTAAAGCGGCCCCGCGGGTTTCCGGCAAAAATAAAATCATGATCGTCCCGATTAAAAAGAATGTCGAGGTCAACGCCAGCGCGCTGCCGATGCCGTAAATATCCGCCAGCCCGCCGATGATAAAAGGCGCCAGGGCGCTGAAAGCACGGCCGGCGTTGTAGGCAAAGCCCTGGCCGGTGGCGCGGACTTTGGTGGGAAAAAGTTCGGCGAGCATCGCCCCGAACAGCGAGAAGTAGCCGGAGCCGAAAAATCCAATGAAAGGCCCCAAGATCATCAACACTGTATCGTTGCGCGCCATTTGGCCGTAAATCGGCACGAGAATCGCTGCCGTAATGAGATAAAAAATAAACGCGGGTTTTCGTCCAAAACGATCGGTGATGAAACCGAATGAAAGATAACCGAAGAAGGCGCCGATTTGCATCGGAATAATCCAGCCGGAGGTTTTGACGATGCTCATGCCGGCGCCGCCTTGGAAAATTGGTTTGGACAAAAATCCTGGCAGCCATGTGAAGAGGCCCCAATAGGCGAAGAGGACGAAGCTTGTGACCAGCGTCGCAATGAGAGTCCGGCGCAAGAGCGCCGGTTTGAAAATTTTGCTGAGTTTTTCTTTTAAAAAAGAAGAAGGTGACAGGCTGTCAGCTTGTCCTGCTTTCCAGATTGCGGGTTCGGGAACGCGGCGGCGAATCCAAATCGTGAGCAGGGCAGGGAGGACGCCGACGAGGAAAAGCGCGCGCCAACCGAAACTCGGGAGCACGATTGCCGAGACGATGGCCGCTAAAATATAACCGAGCGCCCAGCCGGATTGCATGATGCCGATGGCTTTGCCGCGATGTTCGGCGGGCCAGGTTTCGGAAACCAACACGGCGCCGGAGGACCATTCGCCGCCCATGCCGATCCCGAGCAGGCTGCGCCACAAAATAAGTTGCCATAAATTTTGTGCGGTCGCCGTGCCCGCCGAGCACAATGAGTAAATCAAAATGGTGGCGACGAGCGCTTTGGTGCGGCCGACGTAGTCGGCAATGATTCCGAATAAAATTCCACCCACGGCGGAAGCCAGCAATGTAACCGAAGCCAAGCCTCCAGCCGTCGCCGAATCAAATTGAAATTCTTTTTGAATGGTGGTGAGCGCAAAGGTGTAGAGCAGCACGTCCATCGCGTCGAGCATCCAGCCGGCTTGCGCGGCGAAGAGCGCGCGCCACTGGGTGGGGGTGATGTCGCGTGACCACTGGAGGTGGAAAAAGAGCATGAAGTATTTATTTTTCTTTTATTCGTACTCCTACTCTTACTCGCTTTTAAGAGTTTTAAAAGCGAGTAAGAGTAGGAGAAAGAGTACGAGACGGAGTAGGAATAAGCTGCAACTATTTCTTCAAACCGAGCAAATAATCCCCAATCACATACGTCGCCTCTTCCCAAGCTTTTTGGGGCGCTTGCCAGTTGCGATCTTGCGCGCGGCGGAAGTAGATGATTTGCGCGAGATGATAGAGATAATGCTGCGCGATGTGAATGACGGCGACACCGAGTTTTTCTTTCTCTTTGCTGTCGAGGGATTTGCGCTCAACGAGTAAATCATCATCACTGGCGCACATTTCAACCACGCCGGCAATCTGCTGCTGGATTTTCTGCATGTTGGCGACTAGATCGTCGCGGCTATCGGATTTGGCGTCGCTCACGGCCGGCTCGACGCCGAGACGTTTCAAATACCACGCGTCGACGCGAAGGAGATGGCGGCAAATTTCGCCGATGCTGCGCGATTCCGGCGCGGGTTTCCAATTCAGTTGTTCGGCAGAAATGCCATCCAACACCGCAAAGAGCGGCTTGCGGCTGGCTTCAAAAATGTGCAAGGTCATAAAGATTTTTTGGCGGTTCATGATGTCCTCCTAAAATGTTCATGCGTTAGCCAGTTGGCGCGTTAAGCAAAGGAACGGGCTAACCGGAAAACATTATTCAAGTAATCCTGTTTTTTGTAAAATCAATCGAATCTCTTCTCGCACTTTTTGATTAACCGGCAATAGCGGTGGACGCGGCTCGCCGCCGAAATAACCGAGTTCGTCGAGCGCGGCTTTTAAGCCGGGCACGCCGAAACGGGTGGTGACGGCGCGGCCGACCGGCGCGATGCGATTCGCCAGAGCTTGCGCGACATCCCACTTTTCATCTTCGACGGCATTGAAAAGTTCAACGCATTCGCGCGGGGCAACATTGGCGAGCGCCAAAATAGCGCCGCGCAGGCCATGCGCCAAGCCGCCCAAGAGAACCGAGTCGGTGCCGATCAGCAATTGAAAAGTCGAAGGCAATTTTTCACGCAGCTCGACAAGCTGGCCGAGATGGCCGCCGCTGTCTTTCATGCCGATGACGTTGGGATGTTGCGCGAGATTGACGACAACATCGATGGGCACATTAACGCCGGTGAATTTGGGCACGTTGTAAATGAGAATCGGAACCGGCGAAGCTTCAGCAATGGTCTCAAAATGACGGCGCAGGGCTTCGGGCGTGATGAGATCGCGGTAGTAACTCGGCGTCAGCACGAGCGCGGCATCGGCGCCGAGATCGGCCAAACGGTAGGTCAAAACCGAGGTGGCGTCGGTTGATTCGAGGCCGCTGCCGACAAGCAAGATTTTTCCGGCGGGAATGGCTTGTCGCGCGACGCGCACAAGCTCCATTTTTTCGGCTTCGCTGAGCATCGGCGCTTCGCCGTTGGAACCGAGCACGAGATAACCGGAAAGGCCGGTATCGTTCCATTTGGCGATATTCTCTTCGAGGCGCGATGGCGCGCAATGGCCGTTTTCGAACGGGGTTGGAATTGGCGGAAAGATGCCTTGGAGATCGAGTTTCATGATAGATGATTCTTCTTAATTATAATCAAGCAAGCAAAAATTGTCCAACTGATAGAACGCAACGGATGAGAAAAGCTTTTTTGTCCATTGGAGTTTTATATGCCTTAAAATACATCATCAAGATGATCGCCGCAAGGGAAAAATAAACTATTATTTGAAGACGCGGTTTTTGACGGAAGTGAAAACCAATGCACTAGATAAGCTCTAGATTGAAACTGGCGATAAAAAATATCGATAATGTGTCACGGTGACACAGTGCGCAAAGACTCAAAACTCTACACTAATTTTTTTTAAATTACGGTAATACCTCAGTTACGGGTGGACGGACCTCGGCGTTGCCGGAACCAAAGATGGTCTCGGAGGCTGGCTCCCCTTGGTTGTGAACGGTGAATGTTATGAGGTGTTCGGCGAAAAGAGTAGTTG
>Ga0073934_10005357_pt1 | contig 19972 bp, 21 predicted proteins | sample LarsenN4metaG_FD_76834 | JGI IMG/M metagenome (GOLD analysis project Ga0073934, IMG submission 76834) | Hot spring sediment bacterial and archeal communities from British Columbia, Canada, to study Microbial Dark Matter (Phase II) - Larsen... ... | reverse complement strand
GTCGACGGCGTGGCCGCGGCGATCGCGGCCGCGGGCCGCACGCCCGGGCTGTGGCTGGCACCCTTCCTCGCCGCGCCCGACTCCGAGGTGGCGCGAACGCACCCGGACTGGCTCGCCCGCGCGCCCGGCGACGACCGCCCGGCGATCGGGATGTTCCACGAGACGTGGGGCGGGGTGATGTGGCAGCTCGACACCACCCACCCGGAGGTCCAGGCACACCTCGCCCGGTTGGCGCGCGACCTCGTGGACGCCGGATACCGCTACTTGAAGCTCGACTTCACCTTCTCCGCGGCGATGCCCGCGCGCGTCCACGATCCGTACGCGACACCGGCCGAGCGAGTGCGCGCCGGGTACGACGCGGTTCGGGCGGGCGCCGGAGACGAGACGTTCATCGTCGGGTGCGGTTGCCCGCTCGGCCCCGTCGTCGGCGCCGTCGACGGCATGCGGATCGGGCCCGACGTCGCGCCGTCGTGGGAGACGCCGCCCGGGACGGCGACGTTGCCCGGCTACGAGGGCGCCGCGCCCGCGACGCGCCACGCGCTGGTGAACACGATGACGCGCGCGTTCCAGCACCGCCGCCTCTGGTCCAACGACCCCGACTGCCTGATGCTGCGCACGACCGAGACCGCGCTCACCGCGGAAGAGAACGAGCTGTGGACGCGCGCCGTGGCGCTCTCGGGCGGCTCGGCGTTCGTGTCCGACGATCTCGCGCTGCTCGACGACACGGCGCGCCGGCGGTTCGCCGCGGCAATTGCCCTGGGTCGTTCCTGCGACGCGGACGCGGCGTCCGGGCGCGGACCACACTGTGATGAATTCCTCAATGCCACCGGCACCCTGACGATGTCCTGTGGACCCCGTGAGCTAGCCGTCGATCCGGCTCGACCACGCGGCGTGCTCGACCCCGGTGGTTCTCTGTCGGAAGTGTGGTGGATTCGCCAGTGACATTCGCGCCCCGCGTCGTTACGATGGCCACGGATCTGGAGTTTCCAGATTCTGGCGCGATCGGGGGGCCAGACTGATGGAACGGAACGGGCGGGCGCCGGGTGCGCCCCGGCGGGAGCTGCGGCTGGTGGCCGCTCGCCGCCCCGCGCCCGCAGCCGGCCTCGTCCGCTTCCACCCCCGCCTGACCGTCCTGACCGGTTTCGGCGACGATGCGTCCGAGTGGCTCTCGGAGCTCCTCGTGCCCGGCCGCGCGCCCGACACGATCGTGTCGCTCGACCGGCGGCAGCTTCCGGTCGACGCCGTCCCGGCCGTGCTCGGCCAAGCACCCGAGCCCGTCGTGACCGCCGCACGCCTGCAGCAGCTCCTCGACGACCATGCGCAGGGATCGGGCCGCGACCTTCGGGCGCGGGCGGAGGATGTCGGCGCGCGACTCTCCGAGGTGCGAGACCGCCGCGACGACATCGCGGCTCGGCGGGCACGGGTCGTCGAGAAGATCGAGGCCGCGCACCACCGGCGCGAACCTGCGCCCGAGGAGGCTGCATTCGTCGACGTCTTCCTCGACGCCGAGGCCAACGCGCTCGCCGACGAGCTCGACGCACTCGACCAGGAGCTGAGCGAGACGCGCCCACGCGACGCGGTGCAACACGACCTCGCCCAGTGGGAGCAGGTGCTCGAGGATGCGCAGCTCCACCTGTCGCGGGCGCGTGACACCGCACCCCAGGTCGCACCCGAGGTCATCGCCGAGGCGACGAGGCTGCGCAACGACTGGCGCTACGCCGAGCAGGCGCACAAGTCGAGCCGCCGGCGCCGGTCGCGCCGCGAGGCCGAAGAACTGCGCGCCCAGTACGAGGCGTACCTCGCGCAGTTCGGGGCGACGTGCTTCGAGGACCTCGCCGTCGTCGGCACCGGGTTCGGCACCACCGAGGCCGACATCGCGATCCGCGAGGCGGCCACGGTCGTGTCGATGGCCGAGCAGAAGTGCGCCGCGCTGCGCGCGGAGCTCGACGCGCCGAGCCCGCTGTCGCTCGAGAACCGCCGGGCGGCGGTACTCTCCCGCGCGGCGGCCTTGCTCGGGCGCACTCCCGGCGCGAACGCCTCCGCCGAGCTGCGGGCGTTCCGTCCCGAGTCGCGCACGGCCGTCGACCTCGCCGACGGTGACGACCTCGCCGAGCTGCACCAGGAGCTCGAGCGGCTCGAGCACGAGTACGACGCAACCGGCGCGGAGCTGCAGGCCCTCGAGCGCGAGTCCGGGTCGATCGAACGGGCCCGCCTCGAGCTCGCCGACCGTGCGACCAAGGGCCTGTCGGCGCTCGGGCCCGTCGCCGTCGAGGCCCTCCTCGGTCGGGCGCTCATCGAACGGCGCAACGGGTCGGTCACGCGGCCGCTGGTCGTCGACGACATCCTGCGTTCGCTGGCGCCGCGCTCGCGCCGGCGTGCCTTCGACGTGCTCGCCGCGCTCAGCCGGTCGCGCCAGGTCGTGCTCGTCAGCGACTCGGAGGAGGTCGCGACGTGGGCGACCGAGCTCGCGGCCGAGGACGTACTCGTCTGGACCGCCGAGCAGGCGGCCGAGGCCATCGCGATCTAGACCCGGTCCCCGGGATTCGGCTACACCTCGCACGTGGACCGAACGCGCCTCTCGAGCGTCGCGCGCCGGCTCGCGGCGCGCCTCGAGCCGGTGATCGGCCAGGTCTATTTCGCACCTGAGTGTCACGCGGCGTACGAGGCGCTCGGCTTCGCGCCCAGCCCGGGGACGTTCCGAGGTGTCGCCGCGCCCGACGGGCCCGCGTACTTCACGAGCCGGGGCTCCCTGATGGGCCAGGTGCAGCCCGACGTCGTCGCCGCCGCGTTCGGCGTGTTCAATCCCGCGGTCGTCGCACCCGCGGTCGCGTTCGGGTGGACGCTGACCGACGCGGACACGATCTTCGCGGCGCGCCGCGCCGGTGCGGTGGCACAGCTCGAGCGCGTGCTCGGAGGAGCCACGGCCGACGTGCGGCGTGCCGGGGACCTGCTGGCGCGCGCCGTCGAAGTCCTGCGCCCGGAAGGCCGCCCGCTCTTCGCCGGCCTGCGCTCTCGGTGGGACGACCCCGCGGGGTGGACCCGCCTCTTCCACCTCGGCGACATGCTGCGCGAGTACCGCGGCGACGCACATGTCGCCGCGTGGACGGCAGCGGGACTCGACGCCGTCGAGATCGGCCTGCTGACCGAGGCCTACATCGGCCTCCCCCCGCGCACCTACATCCGCACGCGGGCATGGGACGACGCCGCGCTCGACGCGGCGGCCGAACGGCTCGGGCGCCGCGGCTGGCTCGACGGCGCGCGCCTGACGGAGCAGGGCCAGGCCGCGCGCGAGCACATCGAGCTCACCACCGATCAGGCGCTGGCACCGGCGATCGTCGCGCTCGGCGACGATGCCGAAGAGCTGCTCGCGCGGCTCGAACCCTGGGGCGCCGCGGTCCGTGACGCGGGCGGGTACATCGGCGGTCCGATCGACCTCTGGCCGTCGTCGCGCGACGCCTGACCGTTCGCGTCCGGCGCCCGCGGGGTACAGCTCTCACGTGCCGACCGCACAATCGGACGAACTGCTCACGAGCCTCAAGCGCGCCGCGGCGGCGTTGCGCGACGCGAACGTCCGCTTCGTCGTCGGTGGTGGCATCGCGGCGTGGGCGCGCGGCGGACCGCCGACCGAGCACGACATCGATCTCCTCATCCGCGAGCAAGACGCGACGCGTGCACTCGAGGCGTGCGCCGCGGCCGGCATGCGGACCGAGGTCCCGCCCGAGGGCTGGCTCGTGAAGGCATACGACGGCGACACCCTCGTCGACCTGATCTACCGACCGACCGGACTCGTCGTCGACGACGACTTGTTCGTGCGCTGCGAGGTGCTCAACGTGCACGCGGTCCCGATGTCGGTGCTCGGCGTCGACGACATCCTGGCGACCAAGCTCCTCGCCCTCACCGAGCACAACCTCGACTACGCCCCGGTGCTCGAATATGCGCGGAGCCTGCGCGAACAGATCGACTGGTTGGCGCTGCGGGCGCGGGTCGACGGTTCGCCGTTCGCGCGTGCGTTCTTTACGCTCGTCGAGGAGCTCGGTGTGTGCGACTGGCGCTCGAGCCGCACGTCGGGCGCCGCCGAGGCACAGACGGCGGCCGACCTACCCCGGTGACATGCCGCCGACGTCGATCGACTACTTGCGCGCGCACCTGGAAGAGGCGCTCGCGACCGACGGGAGAGTGAGCGAGCAGGGGCTGCACGTCGACGTCGCGGGCGGCGTACTCGTCGTGCGGGGATACGTATCGACCGAACAGCGGCGGGCCGCAGTGGACGCGATAGCCGGCGAGGTCGCATCGGGTGTCGCCGTGCGCAACGAAGTGTCCCTCGTTCCGCTCGACGAGCCCGACGGGGAGGAGCGCGTCGGTTGATCCGCGTCGCGGCATTCGGAGACTGCCACGTCGGCGCGGACTCGCGCGGTCTGCTGCGCGGTGCGATGGCCCGCGTGCACGAACACGCCGACGTGCTGCTCATCGCGGGTGACCTCACGAAGTGCGGGACGGCGGCCGAGGCGGAGGTACTGGCCGCGGAGCTGGACGCGCTCTCGGTGCCCGCGTTCGCGGTGCTCGGCAACCACGACCATCACGCCGACGAGGTCGAGGCGGTCGTCTCGGTGATGGAATCCGCAGGCGTGCGCGTGCTCGAGGGCGACGCCGTGACCGTCGACGTGCGGAGCCGTCGAGTCGGCGTCGCGGGCGTCAAGGGATTCGGTGGCGGCTTCCCCGGCGCGTCCGGTAGCGAGTTCGGCGAAGCGGAGATGAAGGCGTTCATGCGCCACTCGAAGGTCGTCGCGGATCGCATGCACGACGCGCTCACTTCGCTCACGTGCGACGCCCGCATCGCGCTCACCCACTACTCCCCCGTCGAGGACACGCTGCGCGGCGAGCGGCTCGAGATTTACCCGTTCCTCGGGAGCTACCTCCTCGCCGAGGCCATCGACCGCGCGGGCGCCGACCTCGCCATCCACGGGCACGCGCACGCCGGATCGCCGCAGGGCACGACGCCGGGCGGGGTGGCGGTACGCAACGTCGCCCAGCCCGTCATCCGCCACGCGTACCAGGTGTTCGTGCTGGACCACTCGGGGGACACGACGGCGGTCACGGAGCGCGCGGGCGGTGTACATGCCGACGACCTCACGGCCGGCCACGCACGGCGCGCACGCGGGCGATTCGCGTAGCTCGCACCGGTTCGGCCGGTGCGGAGCCGAACTTCCGGGAAAACTTGTGGCTCCTGGCTCTTGACCTGGGCCGGAATAGGCAAATACTGGCAGCTAATGCGGGCGAGCGGGACCAGCTTCGACCCGGCGCCGGGGTTTCCGCGCCCGGTCGCCGACACATCCGACCGGGTAGACGAGCGCTACCGGGGCCCGGATCGTCGCGCGCTGCGCGCGGAGTGGACTCGGGTGCCGGTGTCACGCTCCGTGCTCTGCGTCGGCATCGTCGCCGCCCTCTGGGTGCTCGCGGCGCTCGCCTTCCGCACACCGTCGTTGACCGGATCCGGGCTCACCGGCGTGATCGCCCGGGTCGAGGTGCTCACCAGCGCGCTCGCCCTGGTGGCCGGGTCGGCCTACGCCTTGCGCTCCCGCGTCGACGGCTACGCGCCGGCCTGGTGGATCGGCATCGCGCTCGTCGTCGCCGGCCTGCCGCCGATCAGCACGAGCTACAGCTCCGATGCGTTCCACGCGCTGCGGGCGGCGTGCGCGATCGTGGCCGCCCTCGCCATGGTCGTGGCGCTGCGGAGTCCCGATGTCGACACGCGGCTCCGGCCCGGCCGCAGCGCGCTCGGCGCGCTCGCCTTGGTCGCTGCGCTCACGACGGTCTTCGCCATTGCCGGATCGCGGCACGCGACGTTGGAGACCGGCGTGCTCTTCGCGCTGGCCGGCATCGTGGCGTACCTCCGAGCCCGCGCCGACGCGCCGGGCCCGTGGAGCATGCTGTTCCCGTTCCTGTGCGCCCTGGCCGTAGCCGACCTGCTCACGGGTCTCGTCGCGAGGGACTCGGCGGCGTACGTCGCAGGCGCCGCTGTGGTGCGGCTCGTCGCGACGCTCTTCCCCGCGGTCGGCGGGCTGCGCGACCTGCGCGCCGCGGCCGCGACCCAGCGCACCGCCGCGTACGGCGAATCGCTCCAGCGCGAGGCCGCGGAGATGATGCAACGCGCGACCGAAGAGCGATACGCCGAGACGCTGCACGAAGTGCGGTCGACCGTCGTCGCCCTCGAAGGTGGCGTCAGCAGCCTCGCGCCCCGCGACGACGCCGTGACGCTCTCCCCCGTGCTCGCTCGGGCGCTCGCCGGGGAGGTGAAGCGGCTACGGTCCCTCGTCTCCGACGACTCCGACCGGTCGGCCGTCCGCTACTGCGCGTCCGATGCGCTCGAACCCGTACTGACGATTGCACGCGCAGGCGGCGTACCCGTCGAGTGGCACGTGCCGCGCGCGATCTGGGTCAAGGGCCGCGCCGCTGACCTCGCGCAGATCGTGCACGCGCTCCTCACGAACGCGACGCGGCACGCACCGGGTTCTCCGATCGACGTCGTCGCCGAACAGGACGGTATGCACGTCGTGGTCCGGGTCGCCGACCGCGGACCGGGCGTCCCCCACAACGATCGCGAGCGGATCTTCTCGCGTGGCGAGCGCGGCACCACGCCCGCGCACGGGGAAGGTCTCGGGCTCTACATCGCGCGCAAGACGGCACGCGCGGCCGGCGGCGACCTGTGGGTCGAGCCGCGGCCCGGCGGCGGTGCGGTCTTCTCGATCGCGCTCCCCGTCGGTGACGGAGTCGCCGCGCGTGGCGACAACCGCTCCGTCCCCGCACTCCGCGTCGCGGCTCGTCCCGGTCCTTCGCGCACCGGGCGCCTCTCTCGTCGATCCCTGGGGTACACATGAGCCGCCGGCTGGCCATCGTCGACGACCACGAGCTCCTCGCCGAGTCGCTCGCGTTCGCGCTGTCGCAACAGGGGTTCGAATCGCACGTGGTCGCTCCGTCGTCGCCGGCACGGGTGCTCGCAGCGGTCGCCGAGGTGGCACCCGACGTCGTGCTGCTCGATCTCCATCTCGGGGACATCGAGTCTGCGGTGCCGCTCATCGAGCCGCTGCGCGAGAAGGGTGCGCGCGTCATCGTGATGACCGGGGAAACGAGCCGGGCCGCGTGGGGTGCGTGCGTCGAAGCGGGCGCCGCCGCGGTGGTGACGAAGTCGGCACCGTTCGACGAGCTTCTCGAACGCATCGGGCGGCTCGCGTCGTCCGACGACGCACTCAACCGAACCGAGCGGGTCGAGCTGCTCGAGGCCTTGCGTGTCGCGCGTCACGACGAACGCGTCCGTCTCGACCCCTTCCGCCGCCTCAGCGTGCGCGAGTCCGAGATCCTCGACGCGCTGATCGACGGCATGAACGCCGAAGCGATCGCCGAGGCGTCGTTCGTGTCGCTGACGACCGTGCGATCCCACATTCGGTCGATCCTGCGCAAGCTCGAGGTCACCTCGCAGCTCGCCGCAGTCGCCATGGCCGTACGCGCGGGCTGGACCTCGCCCCACCGCCACTCGGGACGCTGACCGAGCCAAGCGCCAATCCTCAACATTGAGGATGGCGTCAGTGGTTCTCCCACCCATGATCGTGATGCGCACCACGGAGGCTGCGCTGCGTATCGCTACAAGGGAGAACCCCGAACAATGCTCAAGATCACCGAAATGCTCAACACTCTCGCCGCGTGGCGTCGGGTTCAGGGTGACGAGCGCGGCGCGACGGCCGTGGAGTACGGCATGATCGTCGCTCTGATCGCCGCGGTCATCATCCTGGTCGTGACGGCACTCGGCCTCGACGTCCTCGCTGGCTTCGACGCCATCGAGAACGGCCTCTTCGGCGACGACGCCTAGGCCGCAATCGGCTGCCCGAACCCGGTGAGCTCGTCCCGCACCTGTGGGCTCACCGGGTTTGGCTCCTTCGCCCGCACCTCGGGAGCAGTGATGCAACCGTTCCGCGCACGTATTCGCGACGAGCACGGCGCCGCTGCCGTTGAGTTCGCCCTCGTGCTTCCGATCCTGATCCTCCTCGTCTTCGGGATCGTCCAGTTCTCGATCATGTACAACGCTCAGCAGGGGCTGCACGCCGCCGCCCGTGAGGGCGCGCGGCTCGGCGCACTGCCACAGACGACGCAGAGCGACATCGTCGCTCACGTCGAGGACGCCCTCGACGGTGTCGGCGGTATCGATGTTGACGACATCGACATCACAATCACGCCCGACAACACTCGTCCGTGCGATCTACAGCCGAGCGGCACTCCGGTCGTCGTGACCGTCGAGAGCCCGGCAACGCTCGATATCCCCCTGTGGGGCGTCTCGACGGGGACGCTCACCGGAAAGGGTGAGTTCAAGTGCGAATGACCGGACTCTCGTCACGCGCCCGCCGCGACGAACGGGGTGCCGTTGCGGTGTTCGTCGCCATCTGCGGCGCGCTCATCTTTGCAGGCAGTGCCTACGCGATCGACGCGGGTCACCTTTGGGAGACCCGTCGGGACATGACCACAGCGGCCGATGCCGCCGCGCTTGCATCGGCGTCGGATTACGCGCTCGGCAAAGCCGGCTGCGACGACACGGCGAACGAGTACCTCGACAAGAATGTCGACGGCGCCGAGCTCGAAGACTGCGACCACACGGGAAAGACGCCCGACTCCGGCTACGTGACTGTCAAGGGTGGCACCGTCGCCGACTACACCTTCGCCGGCATCTTCGGAATCAGCGACAAGGACGTTCACGCTTCGACCACTGCCGAGTACGGCATCCCGACCGGAGTTAACGGCCTGCGTCCGTTCGGCCTCTGCTTGCACGGCGACAACGAGCTGAAGACCTGGCTCAACCTGCCGGCGGGACCCACCGGACAGTCCCAACCGATCACCATTACGTACAGCAAGGACCAGCCTGACGCATGCGGTGCGAACGCACCTGGCAACTGGGGCGTGCTGGACTTCAACGGTGGTGCCAACAGCAACGCCGACACAAAGGACTGGACGCTCAATGGCTACCCGGGCGAGGTCGCGATCTCGCCGCCGACGATCCCCGGGGACACTGGCGCGTTCAGCAACAGCCTGAACTCGGAACTCAACTTCTTGAAGAACGCTGGTGAGTTCTTCGGCTTGCCCGTATTCGACAGCGTGACGGGCAACGGTTCCAACGCCCGCTTCAACATCGTGGCTTTCGTCTACGTGAAGATCGTCGATTTCAAGACGACGGGTTCACAAGCGCAGCGCTACATGACACTGATATTCGACCGCGGTGTGCTTTCCGGAAGGTGTTGCGGCAGCGGCATCGACACGGGCGTACGCGCAGTTCGCATCTGCGACGTCGACACACTCTCACCCGAAACGTCTGATCCCCGGGCCTGCTGAGAGCTCGGATCGTACAACTCGTCCATCGAACGAAGGTAGGAACCAGTGAACCGCAGACTTGCCGCACTCATCGCTGCAATCGCACTGGCGGTCGTCGGAACCGTCGCGATCGTGGCTTGGGTCAACGGCGCCGAAGACCGCGCGCTCGAAGGTGAGACGGTCGTCAACGTCCTCGTCGTCAAAGAAGAGGTCCCGGCCGGAACACCCGCCGAAGATCTAGGCGACCGGGTGAAGCTCGAGCGAGTTACCGAGAAGGTAAAGGCCGAAGGCGCTGTCACAACGGTGACCGCGCTGCGTGGGAAGGTCGCGAGTGCGACGCTCGTTCCCGGCGAGCAGGTCGTCGAGCAGCGCTTTGTCGAAGCTTCAGCATTCCAGGCGCGCGGCACGCAGACCGTCGCAGTTCCCGAAGGCCTGCTCCAGACGACGATCTCCGTCGACCCCGAGCGGGCGATCGGTGGTTTGCTCACGCCGGGGGCGAAGGTCGCACTGTCACTGTCGTTCGACCAAGGCGTGCCGACGTCGGACGCGACGGGTACGACGATCGATCCTGCGGCGGGTGGTGGAGTCAAGACAACGCATGTGACGCTTCGCAACGTGCTGGTGACGAACGTTCAGAGCAACGCGGAGTTCGAGACGACGAGCGAGGACGACGAAGAGGACCAGGTCTTCGGCGAGGCGCCCGAACAGGGCTTCCTCGTGACCGTCGCACTGTCGGACGTCGACACCGAGCGTCTCGTCTTCGCTGCCGAGTGGGGCAAGGTCTGGATCTCGATCGAGCCAGTCGACGGCACCGTCGGGCCGACGAAGGTCGTCACACACGGCAACGTCTACACCGACTGAAGCGCAACGCCCGAGCCACTGAGGGCATCAGCATGAGTGACATCATCCTTGCAACGACAAGTGAAGCCTGGGAGAAGCGAGTCCGCCACGCGTTCGACGACCAGTTGAACGGCGAGGTCCGACGGCGTGAGGACTCGCTCGTCACGCCCGACGTGATGAGCGCGGTCCGAGCGCTCGTCGAAACGGACCCGCGCGTTGTGATGGTCGGGCCCGGCGTCAGCGTCGATGCCGCGCTTGAGCTCGCGCGCGGCATCGACGGGCTTCGCCCCGACGTGTGCGTCATCCTCGTTGCCGATCCAACCCCGGAGCTGCTCCGGCAGGCTCTCCAGGCCGGCGTGCGCGACGTTGTGACACCGGACGCGACGTTGTCCGAGATTCGCGGAACAGTAGAGCGTGCGATCGAAACAGCGTCGCGGCGACGTGCTACCTCCGCCGACGAGCGCGCGCGCGCGACCAGCAAGGTGATCGCGGTTGTGTCGCCGAAGGGCGGCGCCGGCAAGACAGCCGTTGCGTCAAACCTCGCCGTCGGGTTGTCGCAGCGCGCGCCGAACGAAGTCGCGCTCGTCGATCTCGATCTCCAGTTTGGTGACGTTGGTTCGGCGCTGCGTCTGGCGTGCGAAACAACGGTCGCGGACGTCAGCCGTTCTCTCTCAGCCGTCGACGCGACGACGCTCAAGGCCTTCCTCACGCCGTACCCGCCGGGGTTGTTCGTACTTTGCGCACCGCCGACTCCGGCGGTTGCGGACGACATAGCGCCCGAGCACGTGAGCAAGGTGCTCGACCTCATCGCCGGCGGTTTCCGCTACGTAGTCATCGACACTGCTGCGGGTCTCGACGAAGTCGCCCTTGCGGCAATGGAGCGTGCGACGGATCTCGTCGTGGTGTGCGGGACGGACGTCGCGAGCGCGCGAGGTGCTCGCAAGGAGCTCGACGCATTCGATCTCCTGGGGCTGACTACCCAGCGGCGACACTTCGTGCTCAACCGGGCCGATGCACGCGTCGGTCTCTCTGTAGCGGATATCGAGGCGACCGTGGGCCTAGGAGTGGACATCTCGATCCCCAGCAGCCGGGCGGTTCCGCTCTCGATGAACCAAGGCGTCCCGATGCTCGAGACCGATGAACGCTCGCCGGTGAGCCGGGCGTTCCTGGAACTCGTTCACCGTATCGACGACGCGGCAAGCACCGCGTCGCAGTCGGCAGCACCGTCCGGAATCTGGCGGCGCCGGAAGGAGATGGCACGATGAAGCTCAGTGAACGGCTGAAGGCTGCACAAGCCGCGCGAGCGAAGGGCGAAGGCAACCTGCTTCCACCGTCGGCATTGGAAACACGAACTCAAACGTCAACGCCCACGCCGATTGACCCCTTCGCAGTCCTGAAGCAGCGCGCGCAGGACGCGCTCTTCGCGCGGCTCGGATCGCGTCTGTACGACTCATCGCTCGACGCAGAGCAGCTCGACGCGTACGTCGTGCAGGAGCTCGGCAAGGTCGTTGCTGCGGAACAAGTTCCCCTGTCACCCGCCGAGCGTGCGCGGCTCGTTGCCGAGATCAGTGAGGACGTCCTCGGTTACGGTGCCATTGAGCGTTATCTCGCGGACCCGACCGTGACCGAGGTCATGGTGAACGCGATGAACGGGATCTACATCGAGCGCAACGGCAAGATCGAGCTCACCGAGGCTCGCTACGTCTCCGAGGAACACGTCCGACGAGTCATCGAACGGATCGTGTCGCGCGTCGGCCGACGCATCGACGAGTCGTCGCCGATGGTCGACGCCCGTCTGTCCGACGGCTCCCGTGTGAACGCCATCATTCCGCCGCTCGCCGTCGACGGCCCGACGCTGACAATCCGGAAGTTCGCGCCGAACGCGCTGAGCATCGACGATCTCGTCTCGCTGCAGAGCCTTTCCGAGGAGCTCGTCGAACTACTCGCCGGATGTGTCGAAGGACGACTCAACATCCTCTTCAGCGGCGGGACCGGCACCGGTAAGACCACACTCCTCAACGCCGTATCGACGTTCATCCCAGAAGACGAGCGGGTCGTCACGATCGAAGACGCGGTTGAGCTACGGCTACATCAACGACATGTTATTCGTTTGGAGGCGCGCCCACCCAACATCGAAGGACGCGGGCAGGTCACGACGCGCGACCTCGTACGGAACGCTCTTCGCATGCGTCCCGACCGCATCATCGTAGGGGAGGTCCGCGGCGCAGAGGCGCTCGACATGCTCCAGGCGATGAACACCGGCCACGACGGCTCGCTGTCGACCTTGCATTGCAACTCACCGCGCGACGCGCTGAGCCGCCTCGAGACGATGGTCCTCATGGCGGGGATGGACTTGCCTGTCCGTGCGATTCGTGAGCAGGTCGCATCGGCGATCGATCTCATCGTGCACATCACGCGGATGCGCGACGGAACGCGACGCGTCACGCACGTGTCTGAAGTGAACGGCATGGAGGGAGAGGTCATCACTCTGACCGACCTCTACAAGTTCGATTACTCGGCTGGCATCGACGAGAACGGCTTCTTCCGTGGTGCCGCCGTACCGACCGGACTGCGCGCGCACTTCGCGGACCGCCTCCACGACCACGGCATCGAGCTCCCCTCGTCGGTGTTCGGTGTCGCGGATTTGACGGTCGTCTCGAACGGGAAGGGGCGGAGGTGAGGCTGCGACTCACTCTTCTCAGCGCGTTCGTTGCTGTTGTCTGCGGCGTGAGCGCGCCCGCAGTGGCTCAGACCAGCGGCGAGGCAGCGGCCACGATCACGCGCGTCGACACGTCGAACGCGCCGAACGTGACGCTCACGGTCGCGGTCGAGGGCGCGCTCGCGTCGCAGCCTCTCGATCCCAGTGCGTTCACCGTGGTCGTGAGCGGCGAAGAGGAACAAGCGGCGCTCGTCGGGCTCCCCACCGACCCGATCGAGGTACAGCTCGTGCTCGACACGTCGGGGAGCATGCGCGGCGCACCGATCGATGCCGCCCGCGCCGCGGCATCGCAGCTCGTTGACCGGCTGCCCGCCTCCGTCTCCATTGGCGTGCTCGGCTTTGGCGACGCGCCGTATACGATCATCGACGCCACTACCGACCATGACGCCGTCCGCGGTGCGCTCGCCGGTGTGCAAGTCGGTGGCGAGACGGCGATGTACGACGCAGTCGTCGCGGTGTCGCAACGCTTCACCGCTGAACGACGCGTCGTCGTCCTCCTCACTGACGGGGCCGACACCGTAAGCGCGGCGACACTCGACGCGGCGTCTGGCGCACTACGCGCAACGGCCGGCCTCGTGTACGTCGTCGCGCTCGACACGCCGGAAACCGATCTGGCGGCGGCTCAACAGCTCGCGGACTCAGCAGGTGGCCACGTCGAGCTTGCGGCTGACCCGAGCGCGCTGGGGGACGTGTATGCGTCCATCGCCGAGCAACTCTCGGCGCTCTACGAGGTGTCCTTCGTTGCCCGCTCGACCGGTTCGACGGGCATCGTCGTGCGTATCTCGGCTGACGGCATCAGTGCCGAAGCCGAGACGCGGGTCAGTGTCCCGGTCGCGGCTGCGGACGAGGCCACGACCGGGACGCTCCCCGCGGTCACGGCGGACGCCAACGCGCGCTCCGAACGGGTGGGCTCCCCGGGACTGCTCGAGCGCAACTGGGCCCTGCCCTTCGCGGTCGTGGCGCTCTTCGTGGCGCTCCTGCTCGCCGCCCTCCTGCTGACATCCCGGCCCGCGCGGCCGAGCCAGCTCGCAGTCACGCGCGAGATCCGCCGTGCAAGCCGGGGGGGCGCGGTGAAGAACCTTACCGAACACGCGATGGGTGTCGCAGAGGGTTACCTCGAGCGCAGCGGCCGGCGCCGCGGGCTCGAAGCAGCGCTCGAGAACGGCGGCATCAGCATGCGGGCGGGTGAGGCCGTTGTGCTCGTCGTCACCTTCGCGTTCGGCATGTTCGCTGTCGGGCTGCTCGCGGGTGGGCCCATTCTGGCGCTCGTTCTCGCCGCCCTTGTCGTCGGCGGCAGCCACCTCGCACTCACGATGCGGGTCGAGCGCCGCCGTGCTCGGTTCGCCGAGCAGCTCGAGCAAACGCTGCCCCTCATGGCAGGTGGCCTGCGTGCAGGTTTCGGCATCATGCAGGCGCTTGACAGCGTCGCCGAAGACGCCGAGGAGCCGACGGCGGGCGAGGTCCGGCGCGTCATCGCCGAAACGCGGTTAGGGCGCGACCTCGGCGACGCGCTCGCCGCGATGGCCGACCGGGTCGGCAGCGACGACTTCCACTGGGTCGTCGAGGCGATCGACATTCATCGCCAGGTGGGCGGCGACCTCGCCGAGGTGCTCGACAAGGTCGCGGAAACGATTCGCGACCGCAATCGGATCCGCCGGCACATCGAGGCGCTGAGCGGCGAGGGCAAGCTCTCCGCGCTCATCCTCTTCGCGCTTCCTGTTGGGCTGTTCGCATATCTCTCGGCCGTGAACCCTGACTACATCAAGGAGCTCACCGGCCGTGGAGTCGGTGTTGCGCTCCTGCTCGGTGCCGGTGCCCTCATGGTCGTCGGCGGTTTGTGGATGCGCCGGATCATCCGGCTCGTGTTCTAGGAGGTCACGGTGCCCCTTACGATCTGGCTTGCTGCGTTCGGCATTTCGGCGGCCGTGCCCCTCGCGTGGTGGGCAATGGCCGGCGCACGGTCGACTGTCGCCGTGAGGGCCCGTGCGAACCTGACTGCGGATGGTGGTACTCCGGATCTGCGCCGTGTGGTGCTCCAGCAGACGTCGCAGGAGCGCGTCTGGCGGCCCCTCGTCGGGGGAATCGCCCGGCAGATGACGCGGGTCACACCCGCCGGCTACATCGACTCGCTCGAACGGCGCATGCGCTTGTCGGGTCTGTCCAACCGCTACACGATCGAGCAGGCATTGGCCGCGAAGCTCGTGACGGGACTCGTGGGCGCGTTCGTCGGTGCGGCGTTCTTTGTCAACGCCCCCACGTTCGGGCGGTTCCTCATCCTGCTCGTGCTCGCGGCGGCCGCGTCATTCGTTCCCGACGTGGTGCTGGTCTCGCGCGCCGAGGAGCGGCAGGACGAGATCGCACGCGCGCTCGCAGACTCGCTCGACCAAATCACCGTCTGCGTCGAGGCCGGGCTGTCGTTCGAGGCAGCGATGGCTCGGGTGGCGCAGAGTCGTGGTCCCCTCGCCGAGGAGTTCGGCCGCACTTTGCAGGACATTCAGATCGGCATCCCTCGCTCGCAGGCGCTGGAGAACTTGCTCACTCGCACGCACGTGCCCGATCTTCGGCAGTTCGTACATGCGTTCCGCCACGCCGAGCGCTACGGCATTCCTATCGCGCAGGTGTTGCGAATCCAATCTGCGGAGTTGCGAGAGAAGCGGCGCCAGCGTGCGGAAGCACGGGCCCTGAAGATCCCCGTCAAGCTTGTGTTCCCGGTGGTCGTGTGCATCTTCCCGACGCTCTTCATTGTTGTCGCCGGCCCGGCCTTCATCCGAATCTTCGAGAACTTCTAACGCGAGGCAGACATGAGTATGCACTGGAGCTCCCGAGGGCGAGAGCAGGGCGTCGCGGCCTCCGCGAACGTCTTGATCGATGAGGCGATCGAGGCAGGGCGCCAGCCATCCGTCCGAGTAGTGCCGTTCGCGACGGGGTTTTCGCCACTCGACCACGTGCTCTCGGGTGGCTTTCACGCACAGGAGCTGACGCTGCTCGGTGGTCGCCCCGGTGTCGGCAAGACGATTGCCGCACTTCAGTGGGCACGCTGGTTCGCGTTGCACGACCGGACGAGCATCTACGTCTGCTATGAACACAGTGCCCAGACCCTCCTCGGTCGCCTGTTCGCCCTCGAGATGGGGTCACTCGTTCGCAACGACGAGTTCGTTGCACTCGACGACCTTCGTACGCTCGCGCGGGACGTCGCATTGGGTTCCGGGCGAGCACCCGACCTACTCGGTCACCCGCTCGGGGAGGAAGCGGTGAACCGGATGCGGACATACGGCGAGCGCTTGCAGATCATCGAGGCGTCCGGTAGAGCCACAAACCTTGCCGCAATCGAAACTCTGGCAGCCCAACGGCGGAGCGGACCAACGGCGCTGTTCGTCGACTACCTGCAGAAGGTACCGGTGAGCGACGCGCCCGCCGACGACGACGTTCACAGCACTCTCGTGGTCGAGGGCCTGAAGGACCTCGCAATGTCGCTCGAGATCGCGGTCGTTGCTCTGGTCGCCTCGGACAAGACCGGCATGACGTCCCGTCGCCTGCGGATCGACCACCTTCGTGGTTCGGCGGCTCTCGTGCACGAGTGCGACGTCGCGCTTGTGCTCAACGACAAGGCATCGGCTGTTTCGAAGCGTCACAGCGCGTACGATCCCGTGAAGGCGGAGACGTTCCGGCAGAAGGTCGTTGTAAGCGTCGAGAAGAACCGCGGCGGGCCGACCGGCATGGACATGGAGTTCACGAAGGACTTCGCGAACTACCGCTTCGATCCCGAGGGCGGATTCTGCCAAGAGACTCTGGTCGATGACGTGATGATCACCGAGTAGTGAGTAGGCGGCGGAGTCGTCTGCCTGTCTCAGCGCGCCTCTGAGGAGACCGGGTCCCCACCGCCCGCCGGCCCGGTCTCCTCGGGACCGCGCACCTCGGCGAATGGGAGCATCGTGAACGTGTCGCGAGCGACGCGTTCGTCGCCCGAGCGACGGTCGCCTCGGCCGCCTGCACGCATAGCCATGTCGAGCGCGCACCACACCGGCGCGCCGCATCGCCATCCGCCTCGAGATCCAGGCGTCGGCGGGGTCGCGATTGCGATCGTCAAATGTGGGGATGACCGGACACGGTGCTTGTACCACCATTCGACACCATGGGCAGCATCGCTACAGCGCCTCGTCCGACGCCGAGAGCGTGCCGCGAGGCAGGTGCGACGGCCGTCGAGTACAGCATCATCGTCTCGGCCATTGCCGCGATCATCGTGCTGGTCGTCGCCGCACTCGGGATCGACACGCTCAACCTGTTCGATGTGATGGAGAACGCCTTCTTCGGCGACGGAGGCTGACCGCGCTCTCGGACGCCCCAGGCCAATTCAACAGCCACGTTCGGCATGTCTGGCACTTAGTCTTCGCCTGCTGAGGGTGCGAAAGGCGCAGATGGGGCTCCGTTGTTCAAGCGCGGAACCGATGACGCCGATCTGCTGATCGTGCAACTGGAGCAGTGCCCGTACGACCGCTCCCCGATCACCGTCGAACCCCTCGAAGGCGGGGCGCAGCTCGTCGCCTGCGACGCCTGCGGCGCGGCCTGGGAGCTGCGCGGCACGTGGATCCACCGCGTCCGCGAGCCCGACGTCGCCACCGTCCGTGCGCTCAGGGAAGAGCTGTTCCCGAGCACGAAAGCCTGAGTACGGTGCTCGACTTCCGCGCCGGCGACCGCGTCGAGGAGCTCGCGGTCGTCCCCACCGACCGCCGGGTCGCCCTGCGGCTGCTCTGGCTGCTCGACGACCCGCGCGCTCCACTCGACGAGATCGGGCGCGTGATCACCGCCGACCCCGCCCTCTCGGCGCGCGTCCTCGCAGTGGCCAACGCCGACTACTACGGCGCGCCCGGGAAGGTCACCACGATCTCGCGCGCGGTGACGATGCTCGGGATGACGACCGTGCGGACCCTCGCGACGACCTCCGCATTGGAGCTGTTCATCGCCTCCGACGATCCCGCGCCCGAAGGTTTCTGGCTGCACTCCGTCACGGCGGCCGTGTCGGCCGCGTCGATCGCCACCCAAGTCGGGGTCATTCCCGCCGAGGCGATGGCGGCCGGCCTGCTCCACGACCTCGGGAAGGTGCTGTTGCGCGCCCGCGACACAGCCGCGTTCGACGAGATCGGCGCCGCGCCGGACACGGGCGAAGCCCGCCGCCTCACACTGGAGCGCGAGACGTTCGAGAGCGACCACGCCGAGCGGGCGGCGCAGACACTCGGCGCGCTCGGCATGCCCTCGGGCCTCGTCGAGGCTGTGGCGCTGCACCACGCGGTCACCGCGTCGTCGCCGTTGCTCGCCCGCGTCGTGCACGCCGCCGATCGCGTCGCGCACGGCGTCGTCGACGGACCGAACGCCGAACACCCGATCGGCCCGGCGCTCGAACTGCTCGGCATCTCCGACGAGCTGGAGTCCATGCTCGTCATGCGGGCGACGGAGGACCAGCGGGCGGTGCTGCGCTTCCTGTCGAACTTTCTCGACCCGGCTCCCGACCCTCGCGGTCGTTAACGCCCGCTCTGCGCGCACTGCGCGCTTGCGCGACACCTGATCGGTTCGGGGCGAACCCCGCGTGACCTATTCAACGGTTGCGGGTGCATGGTCAAGCCGCGCGTGTGCGCTGACCGACGCGGAGACCACCCCTTCGCTCGGAGACGGTATGGAAACGCTGATCGTGCGCGTCGCTGCCGTTCCCGCAGCTGTGCTCGTTCGCTTCGTCGGTGAGCTCGACGCCGAGACGGCGGTACGCGCCAGGGCGCAGGCACTCGCCGCCATCGACCAGCCGGGAGAGTTCATCGTGCTCGACCTGTCGGAGCTGCGGTTCTGCGACGCGACCGGAATCCGACTGATCTTCTCGCTCGGGACCGCGTTCGCCGAGGCGGGTCGCCGGTTCGTGGTGCGCCGGCCGACGGGCGTCGTACGTCGCGTCCTCGAGCTCAGCGGCGCCGAACGCATGGTCATCATCGACACCTGACGGACAGCGCACCCCTCTGCCCGATTCGCGACCTGTGTCGGGTGGGGACCTTCGTGGGTACCGCGCTCCTGCCGACACGGCGACCGAGGAGGCAGCCATGGCTCCCACCACGCACCTGACTGGTCGGCGGGTTCTCGACCAGCACGGCGAGCAGATCGGCACCATCACCGACGTGCTCTCCGACGACCGGACGCTCGAACCGCGCTGGGCGGTCGTGTCGTACGGGATCTTCAACCACCACCGGCGGCTCGTCCCCGTCTCGCGGCTCTACACCGCCGCGCGCGACGACGAGCGCGCGGCCCCCGTCGTCAGCACGATCGACAAGGACATCGTCCGTCACGCGCCGAAGCACGCCGGCGGGCCGCTCACACGAGAAGTCGATCGGTTGCTCGGCGACTACTACGGCGTCGCCGCCTGAGTCGTCGCCCGCACGCGGCCTCGGCGTGGACCCGGCGCGGTCGTTCGTGGTCTCATTCGCGTCCGTGCCGGAGCGAACGACCTCTCCTCGCGCATGACGCTGCCGCCCCCTCGGCTCGAGGGAGCGGTCGAGCTCCGCGACGGCCGTCACCTCGGGTACGCGGAGTACGGACCCCCGGGCGGCCGGCCGCTGTTGTGGTTCCACGGTTCGCCGGGCGCTCGCCGTCAGGTACCGCCGGCGGCTCGCATCGTCGCGAACGAGCTCGACGTCCGCATCGTCGCGGTGGAACGGCCCGGTGTCGGTTCGTCGACACCTCACCTCTACCGCGCCGTCGTCGACTTCGCCGTCGACATCGACGACTTCACGACGCGCCTCGGCATCGACCGGTTCGGGCTCGTCGGGCTGTCGGGCGGCGGCCCGTACCTTCTCGCCTGCGCGCACGAGCTGCCTCAGCGCGTCGTCGGAGGCGTCGTGCTGGGCGGCGTCGCACCGACGTGCGGTGACGAAGCGCCACCCGGCGGAGTCGTCCCGCTGACCGCGCGGTTCCAGCCTCTGCTGCGGTCGTTCCGCGAACCCCTCGCGATGGGCGTCTGGCTGACGACCCGCATGCTCAGACCGTTCGCCGGCCCGGTGTTCAACGCGTACGTCCGCTTCAGCCCCGAAG
>Ga0073934_10005356_pt1 | contig 19972 bp, 14 predicted proteins | sample LarsenN4metaG_FD_76834 | JGI IMG/M metagenome (GOLD analysis project Ga0073934, IMG submission 76834) | Hot spring sediment bacterial and archeal communities from British Columbia, Canada, to study Microbial Dark Matter (Phase II) - Larsen... ... | reverse complement strand
TTCTAGCCCTTCGCTCTATGTTGGAGGGGTTCGGGCGAGCGCTCCAGGTCGGGCCGCTTCAGGCTGAAGGTCCACGCCAGGGGGATCTGCTGCGGTGGGTAACAGACCCGGTCGTCGCAGGCCTGGACAGCCAACGTACCCTTGATCTCGAGGGTGTCGCCCGCTTCCAAGATCGGCTGGAGCTCGTAGCGGCTCCCCAACGCGATGTCAATGCTGATCCTCGCCGGCCGGTCGTAGACGGCCACCGTTTCGTTCAGCAGGGGAATCAACAGGTGCTTTGACGGCGGGTACTGCACCCCGCGGAGGCGGAGGTAGGGCTGCGTTTCCATCGTCACGGCGACGCCCTGGTACTCCGCCACGCCCGGCGCGTACACGTGCACCCCCGGCTGCGGTTTGATGTCGACGAACAGCGTGAACGGATTCCCCGGATCCAGGCTGGTCTCGGTCGCCGCCGTCAGGACCTCCAGGTAGTCGAACTGCCGGGCCGGGCGCGGCGGCGGCAGCGGCGGGGTCTTGCCCAGGCGGAGCAGCAGTGTGGTCGCCGGCAGCCGGTGGATGTAGTGCTCCTCCAGGATCTTCTGGACGATGATGCCCCGGTCGTCGACCAGAAAAGTCGCCGGATGCGGGACCCCGTAATCCCGGCTGGTCGGTTCGATCGCGTCATTGAACAGGCCGAACCGGCGGATGATGCTCGAGTCGGGGTCGGCCAGCAGGGAGAAGGTGATCCGCCGGCGCAGGGCAAAATCGCGCAGGATCTCAACCGAATCGTAACTGATCGCGCAGAGTCCCCAGCCCTCGGCGGCCAGCCGCTGCCTGTTCTGCTCCAGCTCGACGAGCTGGCCTTTGCAGTAGGGTCACCAGTCGGCGCTGCGGATGAACACGATCAGCGCGCCGGTGGGACCGCGGATGGTCTCGAAGCGCTGGCGCCGGCCGGACTGGTCCGGCGCCTCGAAGGCGGGGATGGCCTCCCCGACCCGCGGGCCCCGCTCGATCGTCTGGGGGGGCTCAGGCACAGGCGGCAGCCGTCCCGTGTGAGGGCACGCTAGTCCGCACGGGTGCGCTCCATTTCCTCCTGCAGGGCTCGGGCCAGCGGAGCCACCGTCTCCGGGTCGAAGGCAAAACGCGCTCCCGCGGCGGCGAACAGGTCGGGGAGCGGGCGCGTGCCGCCCAGCGCCAGGGCCGCGCGGTAGCGGGCCACCGCGCCGGGATAGTCGGTTCGCGAGCGGAGCCAGACCTGCAGCGCGCCGAGCTGCGCGATGCCGTATTCAATGTAATAGAAGGGATGCAGGAAGATGTGGAGCTGGCGGTGCCACAGAGAGTTGAGGGCATCCTCGTACCCCGACCAGTCCACACCGCGCTGGAACCGGTCGAAGGTCGCCACCCAGGCCTCCCGGCGCTCCGCCGGGGTGTGCTGGGGATGGCGGTACAGCCAGTGCTGGAAGGCGTCGATGGTGGCGATCCAGGGGAAGAGCCGGATGATCCCCTCCAGGCGCTCGCGGTAGGCGCGGCGGCGGTCCTCGGATCGGGGGTAGAAAACGTCCAGGTGCGGGGCGGCGAGCAGTTCCATACCCATTGAGGCTACTTCGGCAAACTCCAACGGGGGGTCGCGGTATTCCAGCAGCGGCTCCTCCCGCGCGGCGATGGAGTTGAAGGCGTGCCCGCCCTCGTGCAGCAGCGTGCCCACGTCGTCGTCCCGCCCGACGGCGTTCATGAAGATGAAGGGCCAGCGGCGCTCCGTCAGTTCGCTCTGGTAGCCGCCGGGCGCTTTGCCCTTGCGGCTCTCCAGGTCCAGCAGACCCTGTTCGCGCATGAACCGGAACTGGTCGCCGAGCTCGGGATCTACCCGCCCGAAAATGGCCTCCGTCCCGTCCAGGAGTTGCGCCGCGCCGTCAAACGGGCGCAGCGGTGGACGGTGCTGCGGGTCCACTTCCAGGTCCCAGGGGCGCAGGCCCTCCAGCCCCAGTCGCCGCCGGCGCTCCTCCAGGAGCTGTTCGTTCAAGGGAACGAAGTGCGCGGCCACGGCGTCGTGGAAGCGGAAACAGTCCTCGGGAGCATAATCGAACCGTTCCGACCGGCGGAAGGCGTAGTCTACATACCACTCGAACCCGGCGTTGCGCGCGATCTGGAGCCGGAGGGTGTACAGCCGGTCGAAGATATCGTCCAGGGTCTCCCGATCCTGGAGCCGGCGGCGGGCAGTCAATTCCCACGCCTCCTGCCGCGTGGCCCGGTCCGGCTCCTCGCCGTATTTGGCCATCTGCTGCAGGGTGCGTTCCTCGCCGCGGAAGACGACGGTCTGGGCGCCGGTAACTTTCTGGTACTGGGTCCGCAGCTCGTTCTCCTGAACTTCCAGCGCCACGTTCTCGTCGCGGTAGAGGGCGTACCGGTTCTCGATCCGCCGGTCGAGCAGGCGGTACCGCGCCGGCAACGCGCGGCGGTGTGGGTTCCGCAGGTAGGCTTCGTCCAACCGGTGGCCCAGCATCTTGACCCTGGGCTCAACCTCCTGGACGAAGGTCAGGTAGGCCCGCTCGCGCTCCGGGTCGTCGGTCTGCGAGGTCATGGCGATGTAGCGCCGGTTACGTTCCTCCCAGACGGCCGCGGCGAGTTCGCTCAGATCCTCCAGCCAGCGCGCCAGCGTGTCCGGAGCGTCCAGCTGCCGGTCGAGTAGCGCCTGACCGAGAGGGGCGATGTCCTCCCAGCGGCCCATGGTCGCCTCCGCCCGCAGAAACCGACGCGGAAAGACCCGGCGAGGGTCGTTGGAGATCCTCATGACCCCTCCTCGCGATTCTGGCCGCTACAGTGGGTACCGTTCCGCGTTCGCGGTGCGATCGGCGATCGCCCGGTGGAGCGCGACGGTGTTCACCGGCGTGTAGCGCAGCAGACGGCGTAGTCCGGCCAGCACGGTGCGCAGATTTTCGCCGTCGGCCGAGGCCGCCAGGGCCTGCCGCGCTGCCCCTTCCAGACGAGGCAGCGCTTCCTGGACGTAGGCGCGCGCCAGCAGCGCCGGCAGCGCCTCCTCCCCGGGCGAGGCCTGCACCGCGCGCAGGACCGCGCTCTCTACGGCAAAGATCTCGGAGACCATATCGGCCAGCCAGGCCAGGATTTCCTGCTGCTCCTCGATGCCGGCGACATGCTTCTGCAGGGCGACTCCGGCGGCGAAGAGCGCCGCTTTCTTGGCCGCGGCCACCTGCTGCCGCTCCGCGCTCAATGTCCCCGCGTACTGGCCGTCCCCGGAGGCCGCAGGCGTGAGCATCTCGTCCGCGGCCGCCTTGGCCGCGTCGATGAGCGGCAGTTGCCCGCGCTGGGCCCGCCGCAGGAGCATGCCGGTGATGAGGAGGCGGTTGATCTCGTTGGTGCCTTCGAAGAGCCGGTTGATGCGGGCGTCCCGGTAGGCCCGGGCGGCCGGATACTCCTCGATGTACCCGTAGCCGCCGAAGATCTGCACCGCTTCGTCCACGACGAAGTCCAGGACCTCCGAGGCGAAGACCTTGTTGATGGAGCACTCGACCGCGTACTCCTCCAGCGCGCTCATGACCGCCTTGCTGTCGGCGTGCGATCCACCCAGCGTGCCCTCCACCAAGCCGCCGGTGCGGTAGACCATGGACTCCGCGGCGTAGATGCGCGCCACCATCTGCGCCAGTTTCTGCTTGATCAGCCCGAATTCGACCAGCGCGCGGTTGAACTGCTTGCGGTCCCGGGCGTAGGCCAGCGCCTCGCGCAGGGCGCCCTTGGCCGCGCCCAGACATCCCGCCGCCAGCTTGAAGCGCCCCATATTCAGGATGTTCACCGCGATCTTGAAGCCCTGGCCCACCTCGCCGAGCAGGTTGCCCACGGGGACCCGGGCCTGTTCCAGCAGCAGCGAGGCGGTGGAGGACCCCTTGATGCCCAGCTTGTGCTCTTCGCTGCCGATCACCAGCCCCGGGGTGTCCCGGTCCACCAGGAACGCGGTGTGGTGCTCCCCGTCCACCTTGGCGAAGACCACGAAGAGGTCGGCGAAGGCGGCGTTGGTGATGAACTGCTTGGTTCCGGAAAGGAGAAAGACGTCACCGCTGCGCGTGGCCGTGGTGCGGATGGACATGGCGTCGGAGCCCGCCGTCGGCTCCGTCAGCGCGTAGGCGCCCAGGAGCTCGCCGGTGGCGAGCCGCGGCAGGTACCGGCGCTTCTGCTCCTCGTTGCCGAAGAAGACGATAGGCAGCGTGCCGATCCCCGTGTGGGCGCTGGCCGAGACGGCGAACGAGGAGGCCGGGCCAATGGCTTCGGTCAGGACCAGCGCGGTGATCTTGTCCAGCTCCAGCCCGCCGTAGGCGGCGGGAACTTCCGCGCCCAGGAAGCCCAGCTCGCCCAGTTGCCGGATCAGTCGGCGTGTCAGGTCCCAGTCTTTGCCTTCCAGGGCGGCCACCTGCGGGAGCACTTCCCGGTCCAGGAACTCCCGCATCGTCCGGGCCGCCATCCGGTGCTCATCGCTCAACCGTTCCGGCGTGAAGACCTGAGCCGGGTCGGTCTCCGCGAGCAGGAATCCTCCGCCGCGTGTGGCGACTGCCGTCTCCTGTGCGCTCATCGCTGCTCCCTTCGTCGGGACATCATGCGCCGTCGTGCCCTCGCGCGCTGTGCTCTCGCGCCGTACCCTCGCGCCGCGGCCCAGGCCCGTTGCCGCCTAGGCCCGTTCAAACACCCCCGCCGCGCCCATCCCCCCGCCGATGCACATGGTCACCAGGCCGTAGCGCGATCCGCGGCGGCGCATCTCGTAGAGCAGCGTCGCCGTCATGCGCGCGCCCGTGGCGCCCAGCGGGTGACCGATGGCAATGGCGCCGCCGTTGACGTTCAGCCGCTCCTGGTCCAGTTCCAGCGCGTGGACCACCGCCAGCGCCTGGGCCGCAAAGGCTTCGTTCAACTCAATCAGGTCGATGTCCTCGAGGCGCACCCCGGCCTGGCGCAGCGCCTTGGGGATCGCCTCCACCGGGCCGATCCCCATCAGCTCCGGCAGGACGCCCGCCGTGGCAAAGGCCCGAAACACCCCCAGGGGTTTCAACCCCAGGCGTGCCATGACGTCGTCGGCCATGATCACCAGGGCGGCCGCGCCGTCGCTGGTCTGCGACGAGTTCCCCGCGGTCACCACCCCCTCCTTGGCGAAGACCGGGGGCAGCGCGGCGAGTTTCTCCAGGGAGGTGTCGGTGCGGATCCCTTCATCGACCGTAAACGTGACCTGGCGGCGCCGGGGCCGACCGTCCTCCTCCTCCCAGCGGGAGACCTCGAGCGGGACGATTTCGTCGGCAAACCGCCCCGCGGCGATGGCCGCGGCCGCGCGCTGGTGGCTGCGCAGCCCGAAGGCGTCCTGTTCCTCCCGGCTGACGTGGAACTTCTGGGCCACCAGCTCCGCCGTGTGTCCCATCGAGATAAAGACCTCCGGCCATTCGGCGGTCAGCGTGGGGTTCGGCGCATACTTGTTGCCGCTCATCGGCACCAGGGTCATCGACTCGACCCCGCCGGCCACGGCCACATCCACCTGCCCGAGCATGACCTCATGCGCGGCGGTCGCGATCGCCTGCAGACCGGAGGAGCAGAAGCGGTTGACGGTCTGCGCGGAGACACTCACGGGGAGGCCGGCGCGCAGGGTGGCGATGCGGGCTACATTCAACCCCTGTTCCGCCTCCGGGATGGCGCACCCCAGGATCACGTCGTCCACCATCTCGCCGCTCAACCCCGGCACGCGGCGCACCGCCTCGCGGATCGCCGCCGCGGCCAGCTCGTCGGGGCGGGTATCCTTCAGCGTGCCGCGCGGCGACTTGCCGATCGGCGTCCGCACGGCCGAGACGATCATCGCCTGACGCATCGTTGGCGGCTCCCTTCTAGTTGCGCAGCGGCCGGCCGGTCTGCAGGAAGTGCCGAATGCGATCCTGCGTGCGGGAATCCCCGAGCAGGCTCAGGAACGTCTCCCGCTCCAGATCCAGCAGGTACTCCTCCGACACCCAGCTGCCTTCGGGGACATCGCCGCCGGTCATGATATACCCCAGTCTCTTGGCGACGACCTCATCATAGGCGGTGATGTGCCCGCCGGTCCTGTAAATGTACAGGAGCGACTCGAGCGCGGCGCGCCCCCGCTGGCCGACCACCCGGATGCGGGCGGGGAGCGGCGGCCGGTACCCGGCCCGCACCAGGGCCAGGGCCGCGTCCTTGGCGTCTTGAAGCAGCCGGTCGGTGTTCATGGAGATCCCGTCGGCGTCGCGCAGGAAGCCCAGGCGCTGTGCCTCCAGCGCCGAGCGCGCCACCTTGGCCATCGCCACGGTCTCGAAGGACCAGCGCAGCAGCGGCACCATGTCCAGCGTGACGTCGGGCGGGATGCGGGCCTGCGTGCGCTTCGTCATCTCCATGGTCCCGCCGCCGGCGGGGATCAGGCCCATGCCGGTCTCCACCAGGCCCATGTAGGTCTCCGCGGCCGCCTGGACCCGCGCGCAGGCCAGGCAGATCTCGGTCCCCCCGGCCAGCGTCCTCCCCGCGGGCGCGGCGACGATCGGCCTGCGGGCATAGCGCATGCGCTGGTTCAGCCCCTGGAACTGCCGGATGGCCAGGTCCAGGTCCTCCCAGTTGCCTTCCTGCGCTTCCAGCAGCATCAGCATCAGGTTGGCGCCGGCGGAGAAGTCGCGGGCCTGGTTACCGATGACCAGCGCGTCGAAGTCGGACTCCAGGCGGTCGAGCGCGGTCTGCAGGATGCGCAACGTGCCCTCGCCGATGATGTTCATCTTGGCGTGGAACTCCACACAGGCCACCCCGTCGCCGAGGTCCACGATGCTGGCGTCCGGCATGGTGGTGACCGTGCGCGCAGCGCGCTTGAGGTCCTCGAGGATCAGCACGCCGGGCCGGTCGGGGACGGCGCGGTGGGCCGCAGCGGTGAGGTCAAAGTACTGCAGCGCACCATTCTCGCGGCGGTAGAAGGCGCCGCCGCCCTGCCCCAGGACCCGGGCCACGACGGCCGGGACCTCGATGCCCTCACCCTGCAGCCGGGCGGCGATCTCCGCGACGCCCAGGGCATCCAAGGTCTCGAAGGGGCCGCACTCCCAACCGAAGCCCCAGCGCATGGCCCGATCCACGTTGACCACATCATCACTGATCTCCGGGATGCGTCGCGCGGCGTAGACCAGCACGTCGCGCAGGAGGGTCCAGAGGAACTGCCCCCCTCTGTCCTTGGCGGCGATGGCGGCGCGCAGCCGTGCGCCCGGATCCTCCAGGGTCATCGCCGTCTCCACCCAGGGGAAGGCGGCCTTTCGCCGCGGCCGGTACTCCAGCGTCGCCAGGTCGATTGTGTGGATCTCACCGTTCACCCGCCTGTAGAATCCGCCGCCGCTTTTCTCGCCCAGCAGCCCGCGGCGCAGCATCTCCTGCAGGGGGGCCGGCGGGCGGAAGGTCTCCCGGGCCTCGTCCTGCTCCAGGTGGACGTAGGAGTTCGCGGCGACGGCCAGCGCAACATCCAAGCCGACCAGGTCGGTCGTGCGGAACGTGGCGGTGCGCGGGCGCCCGAGCAGCGGTCCGGTGAGTTCATCGACCTCTTCGACGCTGAGGCCCAACTCCAGCATCAGGTGCACCGCGCGCAGGAACCCGTACGTCCCCAGGCGGTTGGCGATGAAGTTGGGGGTGTCCTTGCAGTAGACGATCCCCTTGCCCAGGAGGCGGTCGCCCCAGGAGGCCACCTGCGCCACCACCGCCGGATCGGTCTGCGGCGTGGCGATGATCTCCAGGAGGCGCATGTACCGGGGCGGGTTGAAGAAGTGCGTGCCCAGGAAGGCGCGCCGGAATTCCGCCGGGGTCTCTTCGGCGATGCGGTGCACCGGCAATCCCGAGGTGTTGGTGCTGACGACGACCCCCGGCCGCCAGAGCGGCAGGAGGCGCGCCAGCAACGCCTGTTTGGCCGGCAGGTCTTCGATGATGGCCTCGATGATCCAGTCGGCGTCGGCGACGCGGGCCAAGTCCGTCTCCAGATTACCCGGGTCGATCAGGCGGTCGAGATCCGGCAGGAAGAGCGGCGCGGGATCGATGGTGCGCAGGGCCCGGTGCGCCTTCTGGGCCAGGTCACCCAGGTCGAGCATCACCGTGGGCACGCCGGCGTTGGCCAGGTGGGCCGCGATGGTGCGGCCCATGGTCCCGGCCCCCAGCACGGCGGCACGCCGCAGTTCCGTACGCGGGCGGACTCGCTCGGCGGTTTTCATGTCACCACTCAGTCTACCGCGTCCTCGGGCGGGCGCGTATGGCACTTCCGAGTGATGGCGGCGTCGAGAGAGGTGTGTAGGCGCCCGCCGCCCGCGCCGCGCCGGGGAAATTGGGTGCGCGCCGGCGCCCAATCTTGCCGTTCAGTCCTGGTCCAGAACCGCCAGGGCCGCGGTGATGAGCGCAACGGCGGACGCCACCGTGCCGGCGTCGAAGGCGAAGGACGCTCCGGCAGCGGCGAAGAGGTCGGGGTGGGACCGCGTCCCGCCCAGGGCCAGCTGGCGAAGAGCGGAGCATCCTGCGGCAGGGCGCGGAACACGACGGTCAGGGCCGGAGCGTCAGGGTGCCTTCCTGAGCCTGGATGATCTGGTCCCGCGCAAAGAGGAGCGGGTGGTACTCGACGCGGGCCCACAGCGCGACGAAATCGCGATAGTGGCGATGGAAGGGCAGACCGCTTTGCCCCGTGGTGTGCATCGTCCGCGCCGTCCAGTCCTTCGTATCGATGAGCTGGCGATAGGAGGCGATCACGGTGGCGCCAAACGGGTCGGTGGGATCGTAGGCCGCGAGGTTCACCGTGAAGCCGTCGCCGCCGATGGGCGGTGCGGATGCGTTGAAGATCCAGCCCAGGCCCCGCTGCCGGCCCAGGGGGTGCACAAAGCGCGCGGTGTGAACCCGCCCCCACTGCCAGCGCTCGCGGTCACGGCCCAGATCCTCCTCCAGCCGGCGCACCGCCCGCCGCAGGGCGACTTCGATGCTCCGGTCGCGGCCCTCACCCCACCGACGGGCGTCGGGCTCGCCGGAGAGTGCCAGCAGCACGAGCAGCGGCGCGTCACCCTGCCTCAGGTAACGCCGGAGGAGGTCGCGGTCCATGCTCTCACCGAAGATGAGCCGGGTCAGCTCAATCAGCACTCCTTCGTAGACCAGCGCTGGGCGGCTCTCCGCCGTCACCTGCCCGTCCCAGCGCTGGATCTCGGCGAAGAGACGCCGCAGGTTCGGATCGGCGATGCGCACGTCCTGCCAGGCGGCCACGAAGCGCCGCGCCAGCGGCGAGGTGACGTCCGCCTGGATCGCCGCCAGGTCGTCCAGCGTCAGGCGGGGTTTCTCCTCCAACCGCGCGGCGATGCGCTCGGCGCGGAACCCGGGGTCGAAGTCGTCCCCCAGGTAGTAGGGATACTCCGGGGGCGTCACCCGGTTGTTGGCGGTGACGATGTATCCCCGCTCGGGATTGAAGAGCACGGGAACCCGATCGGCGGGGACGAACCCGATCCAGTCGTGCGTGCCCGTCCAGCCGGGCGCGGGGACCAGGCCGGAGACCCCCGGGGGCCGGATGGGGAAGCGCCCCGGCGCCACGTAGCCGATGTTGCCCGCCCGGTCGGCGTAGACAACGTTCTGGGACGGCACGGACCAGAGGCGAAGGGCGGCGCGGAACTCGTCCCAGGTCTGTGCGCGATTCAGGCCCAGGACCGCCCCCAGAATGCGGTCGGGGTCGTGGGCGGTCCAGCGCAGCGCCAGGAAGGCGGGCAGGCCCGCCACGACCGGGTTGATCACCGGACCGTGACGGGTGATCCGGACCGTCAGGATCTCGGGCTCGGACCGGCCTTTGACCTGGATCTCTTCACGGAGGACCCGGGCGCGTTCCCACTGGTCGCGGTACAGGTAGCGGTCGGGATCCCGGGGATGGAAGCGCTCGACGTAGAGGTCCTGCACGTCGGGGTTCACGTTGGTGAGGCCCCAGGCCACCTGCTCATTGTGCCCGACGATCACGCCGGGCACGCCGGCAAAGCTGACACCGATGACGTTGTAGGGTCCGCCCACCAGGTGGTTCTCGTACCAGATGGACGGCATCTGGATGTCCAGGTGGATATCGTTCGCCAGCAGCGCCGCGCCCGAGGCAGAGCGGCCCGGGGCGACCACCCAGTTGTTGCTGCCACGCCCGCGCGCACCGGCCGCGCTGCCGGGTCCGAAGGCGGGCTGCCCGGCGATCGTGATGATGGGCGTCCCGGGCGCCTGCGTCGGCACCAGCTCCCGCATGCCTTCCTCGCCGAAGCGCACCGCCAGCGCGGCGCGGAGGATCTCGCTGCTCCAGTTGCCGCCGAGGTCCCAGGCCATGACTTTGCCGAAGCTGATGCTGTCCACGGGCGTCCAGGGTTCCGGCTGCACCCCCAGCAGCGTGAACTCCAGGGGGAGGCGGGTGCGGTGCCCGGCCAGGAAGGCGTTGACGCCGTCGCTGTACGCCTGGACGACCTGCACCATCTCGGCAACCTCGGGGTCCGCGGCCAGCACGTCCGGGGTCAGGCCCGCCCAGGCCTCCTCTGCGGCCCGGCGCAGCCCGATCACCCGCAGAAACCGGTCGGTCTCAACGGTCGCGCTCCCGAACATTTCGGAGAGGCGGCCGGCGGCGGTGCGGCGGAAGAGGTGCATCTGCCACAGCCGGTCCTGCGCGTGCACGTAGCCCTGGGCGAAGAAGAGATCGTGGGAATTCTGCGCGTAGATATGCGGGATCCCCCAGCGGTCGCGGACGACCTCTACCGGCGCGGTGAGCCCGGCCAGGCGCAGGTCGCCGCGGATCTGGGGGAAGGGACGCCGCACCAGGTAGACGCCGGTGCCGCCCAGGGCCAGCACCAGACTCAGGGTAAGGAGCAGCAGCGCGCGGAAGACCCGGCGGAGGCGCACTCTGTTTCCTTCCCGCTCCGCGGCGCGGCTTCCTTCGGTTTTCGGGAACGTGCTAGAGTGAGTGGGTGCCGGCACCGCTCGTCGCCCAGGTGCGCGTCCGGGCCGCGCTGCTCTCCGTCGCGGTCAGCCTGGGCCTCCTCGCGCTGAAGTTCGTCGCCTACTTTCTGACCGGGTCCGCGGCGATTCTCTCCGACGCGGCGGAGTCGGTCGTGAACGTCCTCGCCGCCAACATCGCGCTGATCAGCCTGGTCGTCGCCTCGCGTCCCCCCGATGCCGGCCACCGCTACGGCCACGGGAAGGCCGAGTACGTCAGCAGCGCCAGCGAGGGGGCGATGATTCTGCTGGCGGGCGCCGTCGCCATCGTCAACGGCGTGCGCCGCCTGGTGCGCCCCGTGCCGCTCGTGGATCTGCCGCTGGGCGTGGGGCTGGTGGCGCTGGCTGCGGCGGTCAACTACCTGGTGGCCCGCTGGCTGCTCGGGATCTCGCGGACCCAGGACTCCGCAGCGCTGGAAGCCGACGCCCGCCATCTCTTCGCCGACGTCCTGACCTCCGTGGCGGTGATCGCGGGGCTGGGCCTTCAGCTCTCCACCAACCTGGTGTGGCTGGACCCGCTGGTCGGCATTGCGGTGGGCGGGCACATCCTGCGCATGGGCGTGGAGGTCTACCGCGGGTCTCTGGCGGGCCTGATGGACGCCCCCCTCCCGGAGGCGGAAGAGGCCACGGTCCGCGGGATCCTGGCCGATCACGCCGAGGAGATTGTCGATTACCATGCCCTGCGTACCCGCAAGGCGGGGCGCGACCGCTTCATCGATCTCCACCTGGTGCTGCACCGGGCCCTCTTGGTGGGCCAGGCCCACGCGCTCTGCGACGACCTGGAGGCGCACATCCGCGCGGCGCTCCCCCACACCGACATCACCATCCACGTCGAGCCCTGCGGACCGGCCTGCCCGCGCTGCGGGCGCGTCGCCGCCCGCGCCTAGCGGGGACGGCCGCCCGGGCATGCGGGGTCTCCCGGGGCTTGACCGGCGGCGCCGGGCCGCGGTACTGTTTTAGTTAGGGCTAATTTAGCCTGCACTAAATCAACATTGTGAGGTTGCTCAGCCGATGACTCCGCGTGCCCTTTCGCGCCGCAACTTCCTGGGCGCCGCGGCCGGCTTCTTGACCGGTGCCGGCCTGCTGCGGCTGGCCGCCGGCGCGCGGTCCGCGGCGGCGGCCCCCGTCGTGCCATCCCCGGTGCCGCATACGCCCTCCGGCCCGGGGCACGCCGGCAACGCCACGGTCGGCGACGTGGACACGGTGCGGATGGGGTACGACCCCGGACGCTTCCTCACGGCCTTCGACCGCGGCCGGACCAGCCGGCTTCCCAGCGGGCAGACGCTGCGGGAGTTCCAGGTGGTCGCCTACGATCGGACCATCGAGATCGCCCCGGGCCTTTTCTTCCCGGCCTGGACCTTCAACGGGACCGTGCCCGGCCCCACCCTGCGCTGCCGGTCGGGAGAGCGCGTCCGGGTGAAGTTCGTCAACGCGGGCGGCCACCCTCACACGATGCACTTCCACGGCTTTCACAAAGCGGAGATGGACGGGGTACCGGGCATCGGGCCGGGGGAGATTCTCCCCGGGAAGAGCTTCGTCTATGAATTCGACGCCGAGCCGTTCGGGCTGCACCTCTACCACTGCCACGCCCTCCCGCTGAAGCGGCATATCCACAAGGGCCTCTACGGCGTCTTCATCATCGATCCCCCGCAGCCCCGCCCGCCGGCGCGCGAGCTGGTCATGGTCCTCAACGCCTTCGACACGAACTTCGACGGCGAGAACGAAGTCTATGCCGTGAACAGCGTGGCGTTTCACTACCTGCGCCACCCGATCAAGGTGCGGCGCGGGGAACTGGTGCGCATCTACCTGGTGAACATCACGGAGTTTGACCCGATCAACTCCCTGCACATCCACGGCAACTTCTTCCACGTCTACCGCACCGGCACGCGCCTGGAGACCACGGAGTTCACCGATACGATCATGCTGGCGCAGGCCGAGCGGGCGATCCTGGAGGTGCGGTTCCCCTACGCCGGCCAGTTCATGTTTCATGCCCACGTGAGCGAATTCACCGAGCTGGGCTGGATGGGGTTCTTCGAGGTGGGCGACGATGCAGTCTGAGCGCACCGTCCCCGCGGTCGCCCCTGCGCCGGCGGGAAGCGGCCGGCGCTGGGTGTACGGCCTGCTGCCCCTGCTGCTGATCGCGGTCTTCGTCGCCCTCTTCCTGCGGTTCGGCCCGCTGGGCGTCTTCCGCGCGGCCTTCCCGCCGGTGGAGGAGTTGACGGTGACGCGGGCCACCCTTTCTCCGGGCCGTATCGAACTCGCCGTCACCAACGGCGGCCCCTCATCCGTGACGATCGCCCAGGTCCTGGTCGACGAGGCCTACTGGCAGCACGACATCCGGCCCCACCGCACCATTCCCCGCCTCGGACGGGCCACCGTCGCGATTCCGTACCCCTGGGTGGAGGGGGAGACGCACGAGGTCGTCCTCCTCAGCGAAAACGGCATCGCCTTTGCGCACACGATCGGTGTGGCCACGGAGAGTCCCCGCCCCGACGCCCGCTACCTGCTCACCTTCACCTTGCTGGGGGTCTACGTGGGGATCGTGCCCGTCTTCATCGGCATGCTCTGGTTCCCGTTCCTGCGGAGCATCGGCCGCCGCTGGCTCAACTTCTTCCTCAGCCTGACCGCCGGGCTGCTCGTCTTCCTCGGCGTGGACGCGCTGGCCGAGGCGCTGGAAACCGCCAAGGGTGTCCCCGGCGCCTTTCAGGGCGTGGCGCTGATCACGGTGGGCGGACTGATCAGCATCCTGGCCCTCATTGCCATCGCCCGCATCGCCCGCCGCGGGGACCGGGCCGCGTCGCCGCTCGTGGTGGCCTATCTCATCGCGGCGGGCATCGGCCTGCATAACCTGGGTGAGGGGCTGGCCATCGGCGCCGCCTACACGCTGGGGGAGATCGCCCTGGGCAGCTTTCTGGTGATCGGGTTCATGCTGCACAACACTACCGAAGGGCTGGGCATCGTCGCCCCGGTCGCGCGCACCGGCGCGTCGCTCGCCCACCTCGCCGCGCTCGGGGCGACGGCGGGGGCGCCGACGATCCTGGGCGCGTGGCTGGGCGGGTTCAGCTTCTCGCCCGTGGCGGCGACGCTGTTCCTGGCGGTGGGCGCCGGTGCGATCTTCCAGGTCGTCTACGAGATCCTCAAGCTGATGGGGGCCGACGCGGCCCAGGAGGTGGCGACGCTCACCAATGTCGCCGGGTTCGCGCTGGGGCTGCTGATCATGTACCTGACCGGGCTGCTGGTCGCGGTCTAGCAGGCTGCGTGCTGCCGCTGAGCCAGGCCACGCAGGACTACCTGAAGGTGATCTTCAAGATCCGGCAGCGCCGCGGCCGGGTCACCACGTCGGCGCTGGCCCAGGGCATGGGCGTCTCCGCCGCTTCGGCGACCAACATGGTGAAGCGGCTGGTGCGGCGGCGCCTGGTCCGCCACACCCCCTACCGCACCGTGGAGTTGACGGCGGACGGAGAGAAGGCCGCGCTGGAGATCATCCGGCACCACCGCCTGCTGGAATTGTTCCTGCGCGACCATCTGGGTCTCGCGCTCGACCAGGTGCACGGCGAAGCGGAGACGCTGGAGCACGTCCTCTCCGAGGAAGTGGAGTCGCGGATCGCCGCGCTGATGGGGCACCCGACCGCGGATCCGCACGGGGACCCCATTCCCAGCAAGGCGGGGGCGCTGGCTGATGTGACCCATCCCCGGTTGAGCGACCTGGCGCGGGGACAGGAGGGTCGGATCGCGCGCGTGAGCGATGAGCACGGCCCGCAGCTCCGGCGGCTCACCGTGCTCGGCCTCGTCCCGGGTGCGCGGGTCGTGATCACCGACCGGCGTCCCGGTGGCGTGCGGGTGCGACTGGCGGACGGGCGGCGTCGCCGTGTGCCCGCCGCGCTGGCCCGCGCGGTGTTCATCGTGCCCGGTGCCGTCTGAGGCTCCGCCAAGCGCCTACTTCCTCGTTCCCGCGGGTAAAGTCAGTTTGACAGCACCGTCGGCCGCGCGTATACTGCGCGGCAACAGGTTCCGCTGCCGGGGAACTGCGCGGCCAATTTTCTCGTGATAGGGACAAAGCATGAAGAGCGGGGCCGGAAGGCCGGGCAGCGGCATAGACGGGCGAGACTTGAGACTAAGGGCGCAGCGCGCCCGGCGATAGTGCGATCTGCGACCCGGCGTCAGATGAGCTGGGTCGCTGTGTTTTCTGGTGGAGGCTGGCGCAGCCGATGGCGATGAGTTGGACCGTCGGGCAGTATCTGGACGCCGCCGCAGCGGACCGTCGCCTGCGGCGGACGACGCACCACTACATCTCAGACATGATCGACCACTTCGGGCCGGCGCAGGTCTTCGAGGGCGTCTACGGCATGGAGCCCCAGCTCGCCGACATCGTCGCGTACTTCAAGGCGTACTCGATGAGCATGGAACGGCGCCTGCTGCTCCTGGTTGGACCGCAGGGCTCCGGGAAGACCATGACCGTGGACCGCCTGAAGCGCCGGCTGGAAGAGTACTCGCAGACCGAGCCGGGGCTGATCATGGCCGTGGACGGGTGTCCCTTCCACCAGCACCCCTTCGACCTGGTCCCGGCGCCGGAACTGGAGGGCCGCGGGTTCTACTGGCACGAGGAGGCGGTGCCCTGCCCGGTCTGCGACCGGCTGATCGCGCGCTTCGGCTGGGCCGGCGTGCCGGTCCGGCGTATCGCCGTCTCGGCCCGGGACAAAATCGGGATTGCCAAGCACACGCCCACGGACCTGCGGCGCGAGGACATCACCAACTTCGTGGGCAACATCAACTTCGCCCTGCTGCGCGAACGCGGCTCCACCTACGACCCCGACGCCTACGACTTCGAGGGCAAGATCATCTGGGCGAACCGGGGTATCCTGGACTGGACGGAGGTCTTCAAGAGCCGCCGGCAACTCTTGAGCCTCCTGCTGGAGCTGATCCAGTCCAAGCGCATCGACCTGGCCAACTTCCCCTCGGTGCACGTGGACGAGGTCGTCATCGGCCACAGCAACTACCCCGAGTACAACGTCTTCCTGGCCGAGGACATCATGGAGCCTCTGCGCGGCCGCATCCACAAGATCGACTTTCCCTACAACACGGACCTGGCCGGGGAGAAGCGGATCTACGCCACGCTGGTGGAGCGGGCCAACCGCATCCGGGGCGAGGAGAAGCATATCCCCGACGACGCGCTGGAGCTGGCCGCCCGCTATGCTCTGAAGACCCGCGAAGAGTCCCAGGGGCAGCGGGGCTTGAGCCCGCGCTTCTTCGAGGACGCCTTCTCCTACGCCTACACTCTCTCCGGCGCCTGCCTGGACCTGGAGGGGTTGGGGGTGGCCATCGAGCGCACCTTCCAGCACCAGTCCATCAAGGACCTGAACGTCAAGGAGCTGCTCAAGCAGTTCGAGGAGACCAAGATCGAGTTCATCAACTCCAGGATCGACATGATCGTGGAGGAGATCGTCCCCTCGCACTTCTACGACTACGGGCAGAACCTCTACCTGAACTACCTGGAGGCGGCCACCCGGCACGTCGGCGGGGAACCGGTCAGCGACGCCGAGCGGGAACTGGTGGATGAGGTGGAGGGGATCATGGTGCAGAAGCGTCAGATCAGCCGCCAGGGGCGTCTGGCCTTCGAGAACGTCCTGCTCGAACGCAAGGACGAACTGCACCGGATGTCCTACAAGGACAACGACCACCTCCGCCCGGTGATCAACGAGATCGTGTTCAACAAGATCAAGAACCTCCTGCGTCTCTACGAGAAGAGCGAGGAGCTGGACGCCAAGAGCCAGGAACTGCTGGACGTCCTCTACCACACGGCGGTGGCCGAGCAGGGGTACTGCCCGGTCTGCGCCCGCTCGCTCTTCAAGATCATCGGGCGGAGCTTCTAGGGGAGAGCTGGCCATGCCCCTGCGCATTCACCGCGGCCGCATCGCCCAGTTCCAGCACGACCAGCTGCTGCGCGAGTACCTGAAGCAGAACCTCAACGAGCTGATCCAGCAGAAAGAGTTGATCGTCGACGGCCGGGTGAAGACGCAGATCACCACCCTGGACCTGCCCACCCTGCGCTACGGGGAGGAGGCCACGGTGCTGGCCCAGGGGCGCGGCGGGGCGGACGGGCGCGGGCGCAGTGCGGGGCGCGAGGGAGCCGAGGATGAGGTGCAGGCCCTGAGCGGGCTGCTTGGCGGCGACCACCACGGCCGGGAGCTGCGCGTGGAGCTGGATTTCGACGAGTTCGTGCGCCTGGCCCAGGAGGTGCTCCTGGACGAGATCCAGCTGCCCCCCGTGCGCACCGTCGTCCGCGGCGGGGAACGGGAGAGCGAGGACGTCCCCGAACTGTCTGACCTGGACCGGATCGGCCTGCGCCCGGACCTGAACCTGGAGGAGACGATGCTGCACGCCCTGCTGCGGAACATCCGCGAGCGGGGCGTGGCCGACTACGACGTGGACGTGCGCCAGGACGGCTGGTACTTCGTGGAGGATCCCACGACCTTCCAGAACCACCGCTCCCTGGAAGTCTACGTCCTGGACATCTCCGGCTCCATGCGCGGGGAGTACCTGGCCCTGGTGCGCAAGACGATCTTCGTCCTCTGGTACTACCTGGAACGCCGTTACCCCACCAACCTGCGCCGCTACATCGTCTTCCAGGATGTGGCCACGGAGAAGAGCCGCGACGAGTTCTTCTGCGTGGAGTCCTCGGGGGGAACGCACATCAGCACCGGGCTGGCCAAGGCCGCCGAACTGCTCGAAGGCGCCACGGAGTATGACAAGTTCCTCTTCCTGTTCACCGATGGCGAGACCAGTTCCGGCGACTTCGACCTGGCCAAGCGGCGTTACGAGGAGGCGCTGCGGCGCTTCGACCTGATCGGCTACGGCCACGTCAACCCCGGCGGCCGCGGCATCGGCGGGTTTTCCGAGTATGTGCAGGAGGCCGCCCGCAAGTTTCCCAACGCCACGTTCGCCAACCTGGTGGACCTGGCCACGATCCGCTCAGCCATGGTGGACGTGCTGGCTTTCCTGCAGCAGGCGCGCGATGGACACGCTGGCGACCTTCGCCCCCGTCATTGAGCGCATCGAGGCCCTGGCCCGGGCGCGCGGGCTATCCTTTGAGCCCGTGCACTTCCGCGTCTCCGACAGCGACGAGATCGCCGAAGTGGCCAGCATGGGGCTGCCCAACCGGTTCATCCACTGGTACTGGGGCGGTGCCTACAAAGAACTGACCGCACAGCAGAACAAGGAGGTGTTCAGCATCCTGGAGCTGGTGCTGAACACCCGTCCCTCCCACGCCTTCCTGCGCGCCAGCAACACCTACCTGCAGAACGTGGTGGTCATCGCCCACGTCTACGGCCACCTGGACTTCTTCAAGAACAACCACTGGTACCGCAAGTCCAACAAGAACATGCTCAACGAAGCCGAACTGCACGCCCGCCAGATCCGTCGCTACGAGCGGCGCTTCGGCCGGGAGCGGATCGCCCAACTCCTGGACGCCCTGCTGACTGTGGCCACCACCGTCAACGCCTTCGAGCGCAGCCCGGAGGCCCGCCAGCGCCTGCTGGTCTACCACCTGGAGGAACGCGCTCCCCTGGAGGAGTTCGAACGGCACCTCCTGCAGGCGGTGCGCGAGGAGGCAGAGTACTTCGACCTGATCCAGCGTACCCACATCAGCAACGAGGGCTGGGCGACGTTCGTGGAAGCGGATCTGCTGCGGGAGGTCCTCGACCCGCGCGAGTGGGTGACCATCTCGGTCCACCTCTCCAGCCGTCCCGCGCCCTATACCATCGGGTACAGCCTGTTCAAGGCCATTCAGGGCGCCCGGGGCTTCGCCGCCGCACTGGAGACCCGCGCCTACTACGAGGACGTCATGTTGATCCAGGAGGCGCTCAACGAGGACCTGATCCGCCGCCTGGACATCTTCGTCTACGACCCCAAAGAGAAGAAGAAGCACTACGACCTGCCCCGGGTGCGCGACATGCTGATCGAGCAGAAGCAGTACAAGGGGCAACCGCACGTGGAGGTCGAGACGGGCGGGAACCACCGCGATCTGATGCTGGTGCATGCGGATGAGGCCAAGAAACTGGAGCCGAAGCGCATCGCCCTGTTCCTGAAGGCGGTACACTCCCTCTGGCGCAACCCCGTGCGCCTGCGCGCCAACGGGAAGGTCTACGCCTACGACCGCCGCGGGTTCTCCTCAACCTAGACAGTCGCAATAGTCTTCGGCAGGCTGCCGGTGCCCCGTCCGGCGCTGCCAGCTTTCGGTCCCTATTGGCGCAGCAGGAGGGTAAAGAGCGAGGTGCCCCGGCCGGCGAGGCTGGTGAGGAGGATGCCGATCAGCCAGAAGGACTGGCGGTCCATCCGCCCGATCAGCAAGTCGAAGTGACGATCCGTTTTCTGCTCCAGAGAAGCAGGCCGGCCTCTATCTCAAAGGACTGGTCCCCCCTCTGACCCGAAGAGATCATCGACGGCTGCGCGGACGACTGGGCGAGGAGCAGATGGAGTTCATCGGGAAGGTGGCCATCGTCACGGGCGCAACCGGCGGGATCGGGCGCGCTATTACCGCGGCGCTGGCGCGCGCGGGCGCGGGGGTGGTGGTGCACTACCGGACCGCCGCCGCGGAGGCGGAGGCGCTGGCCGCGGGTCTGCGCGCGGGCGGCCGGCGGGCGCTGGCGGTGGCGGCGGACATCTCGGATGCCGACGCCATCGACGCGCTGGTGCGGCGGGCCGAAGAGGCGCTGGGCGGGGTGGATATCCTGGTGAACAATGCGGCCCTCATCCAGCGCGCCCGGTTCGCGGAGTTGGAACCCGCGGACTGGCGGCGGATGCTCGAGGTCAACCTGCTGGGTGCGGTGCTGTGCGCACGGGCCGCGGTCCCTGCGCTGCGCCGGCGCGGCGGCGGCGCCATCGTCAACATCGCCTCTATCCGCGGACTGGTCGACCGCGGGGCGCCCCACTACGCGGTGGCCAAAGCCGGCCTGATCATGCTGACCCGGTCGCTGGCGGCCGAACTCGCCCCGGAGATCCGCGTCAACGCCGTGGC